>OICL01001031.1_pt1 | contig 12881 bp, 9 predicted proteins | sample 1581231 | NCBI WGS metagenome assembly OICL01 (sample SAMEA3882542, study PRJEB24775) | human gut metagenome | biome: human-associated habitat; feature: intestine environment; material: feces | place: Netherlands | collected 2009/2010 | reverse complement strand
AGTACTTCGACAGCGAGACCAACGAGCACTACATCCCCTACGTCATCGAGCCGTCTCTGGGCTGTGACCGTGTGGCGCTGGCCTTCCTGTGCGAGGCCTACGACGAGCAGCACCTCGTGGACGCCAAGGGCAAGGAGGATGTGCGCACCGTGCTGCACCTGCACCCCTATCTGGCACCGTTCAAGTGCGCCGTGCTGCCCCTGTCCAAGAAGCTGGGCGACAAGGCGATGGAGATCCGCAACGAACTGGCCAAGGACTTCATGGTCGACTACGACGACGCCGGTTCCATCGGCAAGCGCTACCGCCGTCAGGACGAGATCGGCACCCCGCTGTGCATCACCGTGGACTTCCAGACTGTCGGCGACGACAAGGTCGAGGCCGACGGCTGCGTGACCGTCCGTGACCGCGACACGATGGAGCAGGTCCGTATGCCCATCAGCGAACTGCGCGACTACGTGGCCAAGAAGGTTGCGTTCTGATTTAGCAGCGTTATAAAGTAAAAAACCTGCCTGCACTGATTGTGCAGGCAGGATTTTTTGTTTGTGGAAAACGGTAAACGGCCGGATATGAGAACCGAACCGGTTTACCCTACCTTCTCCACCGTCACACTGTTGACGGTGACATTTGCGTCGTCCAGCGTGTGGACGGCGGTGCGCCAGTAGTGGAGCATCTCGGTAGCCGTAAACTCAAAGGTCATTTCGTTCGGGTCGATGCCGGTGAAGTCGATGTCCAGCTTGTAGGTCTCCTGATTGATGAGGCCGTACCGAGCGTAAATATAGCTGTGGTCAAAGCCGCTGCCGGTCAGCGTGACGCGGTAGCGCCCGGGGAAAAGCGTCCATTCCTCGGTCATCATCTCGCCGCCGGTGGTCAGGGTCACACCGTCGCCGCTGATGTCACCATTGATAACATCGGAGCGTGTCAGGTTCATCTCACAGCTGGGTGTCTCGGGCGCCGGCTCCTCCTCGATGCCGTCGATGGGCTCGACGCTGCCGATCAGGATGCCATCCAGCCGGTAATAGTGCAGGTCGTAACTGTTCCGCGCCAGCTCGTCCTCGTCGATGAAGGCATAGAGCGTGTCAGCGGAAAGCTCGTTCAGCTCACCCGGCAGCGTGACCGCAGCCAGGTTGCCGTCCATGTGCGCCATGTAGAAGCTGTTCGACGTCCAGCCGTGGTCGGCGGCAAAATCCACCAGGTCCCAGAACTCGTTGTGCTCAAAGTCAAATGTGGCAAAGGCCAGATGGCTGTACCTGCCGCTGGCGGCGACCTGCTCCCACACGGGGTCGGTCAGCAGGGTCTTATTCTCGTAGCGGAAGCCGTAGTTGTGGTAGTCCGTCCAGCGGTTGAACAGCTCCGACCGCTGGCCCCAGCCCTGCGCCACGGCGCAGACGGCCAGCATCAAGGCAGGCGCGACACCGTTATCCCAAAAGCGCAGCACCAACCCGCAGCCAACGGCAGCCAGCAGCATACCTGCCAACCACGCCAGCCGCGCGCAGGAGGAAAACATTGCCCAGAAGTTCATCAAAAACTGCGGGATGGGCACGGTGAACAGCGTTTTTCCGTTCACCGTGATGGCGTTTCCGCCCGCGGCAATCAAATCCAGCACCAGCACCGCAGCGCCGGCAATGAGCCAGTCGCTGTGGGCGGCAAAGAATTTTTCCGCCTTGCGGGCGTTGCAGACTATGCCGAACACCGCCAGCACCACGGCCAGCGATGTTCCGACGCCTGCATAAACATTCTGCTCCCAGCTTTGCGCCAGCCACGGCACAAACAGGCCGAGGTAGTCCGCGCCGCTGAGGTACCCGTTGGAGTAGCCCGCAAAGTTGACGGCGAACGCGCCAAGCAAAAACAGCTCGGCCAGTGCGGTCACGCAAAATGCAGCAACAGGCAACATTGCCGCCGCCGGGCCTCGCTTTTGCAGGGCGCGGCGCACCGCGTATCCCACAAGCACAAGACCGACCATCGGCAGATAATAGAGATGGATGCCTGCGCACAGCAGCCCCATGCCCGCCCAGATAAGGCAGGCGCGGCGGGTCGTGGGCATAAGCTCGTCACTGCGCAGCCAAAGGTAGAGTGCCAGCAGCACAAGCCAGTTGGCGGCCAGCGCCGTGTGGGCAAACATGCGGATCGTAAGCGCCGGAAACAGCACGAGTAATCCTGCACCCGCCACGCTGCCCCACAGCTTGGCGGTCTGGGCAGGGCTCATGATGATGGCGACGGCAGCCTTGCTCTTGTCGTCCCGGCCAAATGTGGGCTGCACGCCCGCAATGCGGGCAATGACCGCCTGCGCCAGCCCGCCCTGCAGGGCATAGCAGAGCAGCCCCCACCAGCCGAAATACTGGAACCGCGTGGGCAGAATCCCGCCCAGCAGCTTAAAGAACAGTGCCGCCAGCGGCAGAGAGTCCGTGAACAGCACGCTGGTGCGGAACGGGTAGACCGCGTTGTAATTCGCGCCGATGTAGGGCAGATGCACCGGGCTGCGGCGGAAAAGCTCCCACCCCAGATAATGCTGGATCGGGTCGGGGCTAAGGCTGTTCAGGATCCAGTCAACGCTCGTCGGGTCAAGCACCCGCACGCCGTAAACAGCCAGAAAGACCAGCACCCCCAGCAGTGCGCCGGTCAGCGGCCAGCGGTATTTTTTCAATGCTTTCATCTGACTTTCAGCGGACAAAGGTCGTGGACAGCGTGGTGGACCAGCTCTCGCCCTTCTTCAGGATCGCGGCGCAGGGGCGCTGCTCCCAGTCGATGGGGCCGTCTTCCTCGCCGGGCAGGCTGTGCCACGGCTCAATGCAGATGAAGTGCAGCGGCTTCTTGGGCGCGGACCAGATCAGGGTGTACGGGAAGTCGGAGACATCGCAGATGACGCTGCGGCCCGTGTCCTTCTCGATGACCGAAACATGCGCACTGCGCAGGTTGACCATGGCGTGGCTGTCGTTGTCAAACAGGTCGTCGGTCAGTTGGATAGCCTCGACGTTGCGGGCCAGGTAGTAGCTCTGGCCGTTGAGCAGACCGTTGGGCTGAGCACTGACGCAGAGCGGCGACTCGACGCCGTCAAACCGGATCTCGTAGTCCTCGGTGACGTGGCGGTCATCGAAGGGCAGCGCAAAAGCCGGATGGTAGCCGATGCCGAAGCAGAGCTTGTCCTCGACGGGGTTCTCGACGGTCAGCGTGTGGTGGACGGTCTCCCCCTCCAGCGTGAAGGTGGAGCGCAGCACGAAGGCATACGGCCACTTGGGCAGCGTCTCGGCGTTCGCGTGCAGCTCAAACTCCAGCAGATTGTCGGCGTGATGGGTCATCGTGTGCTCTACATCGCGGGCAAAGCCGTGCTGACCGCCTGCGTACTCCACACCTTTGGCCAGCATTTTGCCGCCGGTCAGCTTGCCTGTGTACGGAAAAAGAATCGGCGCATGACGTTTCCAGACCGCAGGGTCGGCCTGCCAGAGCAGCTCGGCCCCGGTGGGCTTATGGATGACACTGACCGGCTCGGCACCGTGGGAGTCGACAGTCAGGCGCAGAATGTCGTTTTCAATACTGTATTGCATGGGGAGTCCTCCTTTTTAAATATACAAATTGTATAGTATACAGACTGGAGATGCTAAAAAGCCTTCCCCCGCGGGGGAAGGTGCTGAACGAAGTGAAGCGGATGAGGGGCAAGTGTGCCGCAGCGACTCGTGAACGGGTGGTGTTGGGAAGCCTTTTTGTATCAAAGCGGCAGCAGCTGCAGCAGCATACCCGTCGCAGCGCCGACGGCCCAGAGCAAGCCGGTCATGAAAAGGTTCTGCTTCCAGCTGGGGTTGACGCGCCAGAGCACAGCCAGGCCGACGCCCGCACCGGCGGTCAGGCCGGCGAACAGACTGCCGAAGCTGATGGCTCCCTGCACGTAGAGCTGGGCCAGCAGCACGCTGACCGCGCAGTTGGGCACCAGGCCGACCAGCGCCGTCAGCATCGGCTGGAAGATGCCCATGCCGGACAGCGCCGCCGTGATGGGCTCCTCGCCGAAGCCCTCAAACAGCAGACTGATGATAAAGCTGAACAGCAGGATGAACACGAAGATTTCCAGCGTGTGGCGCAGTGCCGCCATAAAAATGCTGCTCGATTCCTCATGTTCCTCGTGGCAGTCGACGTCGTCGGCATGGCCCTCGTAGCCGCCGTAGAGGGAGTGCGGCAGAACGTGGCGCAGCGGGATGTCCAGCAGCCAGCCGCCCACGATGGCAAACGCCACCTTGCAGGCCAGCAGCAGCACGAGCGTGACCCACTGGGACGGCTCTGCCGCCAGCAGCGGGATGGCCTCGTCGCTGGTCGCGATGAACACCGCCAGCAGCGTACCGGGCGTGATGACCCGGCTTGCGTACAGGTTGGAGGCCACCGCACTGAAGCCGCACTGCGGCACGCAGCCCAGCAGCGCACCGGGGATGAACCCCCAGCGCCCGCCGCCTGCGAGGGCCCCCTCGATGCTCTCACCGTGATGGCGTTCGAGCCACTCGATCAGCAGGTAGGCCAGATACAAAAACGGCAGCATTTTCACGCCGTCGATCAATGCGTCCAGAAGTGCGTCTATAAACAATTCCATGAATACCTCTCTATATAAATGGGTCACTGAAAGCTGCGCAGCAGGCGGACCGCCGGGCGCACAGCCTTATCCGGAATGCGGGCGCGGAACCGCGCCACCGTGCGGGACGAGAACGGCACCGCGTCGGTGAAGCTCTCGAACCCCAAAAAATATTGCAGGTAGGGGCTTTCCTGCACCAGCGCCACGACCTCGCGGTCCGACGCCGCATAGTGCAGCTGGATGATCCGGCAGCCCAGCGCCACGCGGGCGGGCAGCGCCACCTTGCCGCCGGGGGCAAACAGCGCACTGTAGGCTTTTTCAAAGCCATCCCAGTCGATGGCGTCAGCCAGCCGCACCCAGCGGTTGGCGTTGCACAGCTCGCCGTGGTAGGGCGGCAGATAGTCGTAGATCGACATCTGTTTTTCGCGTGCACGGTACATTGGGGATCCCCTTTCCTAACATCATTCTGTGCTGCCTTAACGCTGCATCAGCGGGAAGAACAGCGTAATGACCAGCCAAGCGGCCTGATACAGCACAATGCCGATCAGCGGCAGCGCGACAATGCCGCCGGTCAGCGTCATCAGCACACCCACCGCGGTGCTGGCCAGCACCGAGAGGGTCAGCGCGTAGGAGGCGTACTTCTCGCCCTGGGCGGCCCCTGCGGCAGCGACCAGGCCGCCGACCAGACTGCGGAAGCTGCCCAGATGCAGCATACTGCCCTCACTCTCGGGCAGCCAGGCCACCGCCGGGGCAACAGCCTCGTGCTCGGCGCCGGACAGCACCTTGACCGAGCCGGTGGGCAGGCCGTAGGCAGTCTCCAGCAGCCGGACATCACAGTTGAAGTCGTCGCAGTCCACAACAAGGTACATTCCCGTGCGGTGCACGAGCTCCAGATCCGCGGCGATCTTGGGGTCGCTCTGGTACGCAATACGGAACATGGCGTACAGCTTGCCCGCCACCGCCATATACACGATGCGGCGCTGGTTCAGCGTGTAGTGCTGCTCATACTCCTGGCTGGGCACCTTGATGCCGTAGTCCATCATCATGGCGCGGTTGCCCAGGATCACGCGCTCCTTGCGGATCCAGCCCATATAGCCCTTGCCGGGCACAGCCTGACGATCCGTGACCTTTTCCAGCAGGCTCTTGCTGGCGACCATGCCGGTAAAGAGCTTGTTCAGCGTCGAGTCCGTATCGGCCAGCATCGAGGCTGCATAGATAATGGCGGTGTCAATGTGCTCCATCTTGACGGGATGGATGTCCCGCAGCGTGACGCACCCCTCCGGGAAGAGCTGGCGCGACGTGGCCTGCACAACATTGATGCGGCCCAGTTGACGGATGTCCCGCCAGCCGGGGATGACCGCGCCGACCTTGTAGGCGCGCTGCTGCATCATGCGGGCCGGTACCGCCGACATCAGCGTACCGGCCAGCGGCGCGGCCAGGCAGAACAGGCTGGTCATGGCCGTGGCCGCCGTGGCTGCGCTTTTGGACGTGATAAGCGTGAACAGGAAGGCCGCCAGACCGCAGCCGCCCAGCAGCCAGACAAACTGCTGCTGGTTCTTATCGCTGGTGCCGTGGGCGGCACTGTTGGTCAGAAAGCTGCGGAAGATCTGGGTCGGGCGGGTGACGAGCACGCAGGGATGCGGCTCGGACAGCCCCTGCGAGATCGCGCGCAGGGCTCCGGCGTCCTTCAGGCGGTAGGCAACGGCGTAGCCATCCTGCCCGCTGACGCTCTCAAAGGCATCGCAGACCGTGGCCGCGTTCAGGGCGTGGCCCGCCGCGTTCATGCAGAGCATCAGCGCTGCCGGACCGGCCAGCATCAGCGTGCCGTCGGTGTAACCGCCGGTGGCCAGAACGGCCAGGCACTGCACCGCAGCACCCAGCGCCGGTAAAATCGAAAGGCTGTCCGGCGAGGGGGTCTTGCCCAGTCCCCTGAAGCCGTCCAGAAAAGACCGCCAGTTGACGGCGCAGCTGACCAGCAGCAGCACGAGCAGCGCCGCCGGGTAGACCATGGGGTCGTTCAGGGCGGCGGGGCGCACCGGCAGCAGTGCCAGCACGATCATGACAAGAGACATCGCACCCGAGACGATGCAGGCAATGCCTGCCCGGGCACGCTTTTTCGCCAGCAGAGCGCGGATCGCCGGGGCGTCCTCGGCACGCTCATACTCGCGGCTGTGGGGCACGGGGATCTCCGCTGTGTCAAACGGGGAGGCGGCGTTGTCCTCCGTCTCGTCGTCGGCGCGGCCCGTCAGGCGGGCAGCGGCCTTTTTGACCTCTGCCGCCGTCGGGATGCGGGCGCGGGTGCGGGTGGCTGCGGGATCATCCGCCAGCGAGTCCGTCAGCCGCGCCGCAGCGCTGTCATAATCGCGCGTGTTCCCTGCCGGCTGCTGCGTGTTGATGGCCGCGGCGATGCCGTTGACAAAGGAGGCCGTATCCGGCGCGGCGGATGCCTGTTGGTTCAGGTTCTGGGTGTAGCCGCTGTGGGCGGGCTGCGCCGGGGCCGGGTCCAGCCTTTGGGTAAAGCCGGTGTGGGCAGGCGCGGGGGCCTGACTGCCCGCGTTGGCCGGACTGCCGGGCGCAGGTGCGGCGGGCATATCAATGCGCTGCGTAAAGCCGCTGTGCGCCGGGGCGGACGGGGCCATCCCGGAGGCACTGTTTTGGGTATAGCCGGAATGCTCCGGGGCCGTCGGCGTCAGGTGGATGTTCCCGGTCAGCGTGTTGACCAGCGTGTCCACGTCGTCCCACTGGCGGGGCACGGGCCACTGGCCGGTGCCGTCGTGCTTCGCCCAGGAGGACTCATCAACGGCAGCCGACTCGTCATAGGCATCCGCCGCGGGGGGCGTCTGCACGGGCGCTGCGGGCTGCACCGGCGCGGGAGCCGGGCGACGCTGCGGGCGCACGGCGTTGTAGGCGGCCATAAAGTCCTGCGTGCTGTCCACGGGGACGGCGTCCAGCCCGCCGATCTGCATCGTGTAGCCGGTGGATGTCTGGCCGCGGGGCGTCTCGATGGGCTCGCCCACAGGCTCCCCGCTGCGCTGCGGCACAGGCTGCGGCGGCGGGGCCTTCTGGATCTTCTGGCCGGGGGTGAACTCCACGGTGTTCTTCTTTTTGCGGTAGATCGTGCCGGTCATGCCGGAGGGCGACGGCGCGGACGGGTGGTTTTTGGCATAGCCCACCGTGCCCTGGATGATCTCCACGGTATGGCCGCTCTCCTCCGCGGCGCGGCGGGCCGGGCGGGTATACTTGCTGCGCCAGACCTCCTGCGTGGAGGTTTCCTCCTGTGCAGGCGGCACGGGCGGCTCCGGCTGCACAGGCACAGCCGCCGCAGAGGGCGTCTGCACAGGCTGCTGCGGAGGCACGGCAGCTCCCGGGCGGTACGGGGAAGGCTCCTCGGCGCGCTCTTCGGGGATCATCAGCTCCTCAGTCTCCTCCTCGCGGTCAAACAGGCTGCCGAAGAAGCCGTGCTTTTTCGCAGAGCGGGCGGGCTGGGCCGGGGTCGGCTCAAGCTCGGCATCGGGATAGTACTCCTCCTCGGGCTCCGCCTGCCCGACGGCTCTGCCGCCGCCCATCGTGACGTTGATAGGCTCAAAGGCACCCGTATCCTCGGCGTGCTTTAAGCCGAACAGGCTGCGTTTCTTCTTGCCGGGCTCGTGCAGGCGTCCGTTTTCATCGGGCACGACGGCCACCGAGGTGCCGAAGAATCGCTTGAACTCGTTCTTGCCCTGGTCCAGCGACTCGGCATCGCCGCCGGGGGCCATCTTACCGAGAAAGCCCTTGATGATGCCGGTGCCGGTGGTGTCCCCGCTGAAGGTCTGCGTGCCGGTCTTGTCCACCGTCGGCAGCGGCTGCTCCGGCGGGCGGGTCGTCCGCGCGTCGGACTGCACCGGCTGCGGGTCAGGCTGCTGCACCGGGGTATACGGACGCGGCTGTGCCGGGGCGGGCGCAGGCTGCGAAACCGGCTTTTGCAGCAGGTCGTCCAGCGCGTCTCCCTCCGGGAAGGCGAGTTTGTCCTCGGGCAGCGGCTCGTCAGGCAGCGATAAAATGCCGACGCTGCGCAGGATCTCATCGACCTGGTGGTCGGTGACGCTGTCCCGCAGACCGGCCTGCGCCTGCTGCATATTCAGTTCTTCCAGGATCCGGTCAACCGAATCATTGGTACGTTTGCTTGGCATGTTGATTCCTCTTTAGTAAAAGGACGGCTTTCCTGCCCCGCTCTCCGGGGGCCAGGTGGAATTTACTTCTTTGCAAGGCGGCGGCGCATGATATCATAGCACAGGATGCCCGCCGCAACGCTGACGTTGTAGCTGTCAACGCCGGTAGCCTGGCCGGGGGCCATCTCCAGCGTGACGGCAGCGTCACACAGCTTGCGGGTCAGCGCGCCGGGGCCGCCGCCCTCACTGCCCAGGACCAGCGCCACCGGGCCGGAGAGGTCCGTTTTTGCCAGCGGGGCACCGCCGAGGTCCGCGCAGTAGACGAAGATATTGTGCTCCTTGATCGTGCGGATAGCCTGGGCCAGGTTGGACACGCGGGCAATGGGCAGACGGGCCGCAGCACCGGCGCTGGCCTTCATGACCGTGCCGGTCACGCCGACGCCGCCGCGCTTGGGGATGACCACGCCGTGCGCACCGCACAGGTAGGCGGAGCGCACGATGGCCCCCAGATTGTGCGGGTCCTCGACGCCGTCGCACAGCACCAGAAAGGGCTGCTCGCCCCTGGCCTCGGCGGCGCGGAACAGATCGTCCAGCGCGGCGTACTCGACCTCAGCGGCGCGGGCGGCCACCCCCTGGTGGTCCGGCGTGCCGCACATTTTCTGCAGCTTATTGCCCGGCACCCGCTTGACCACCGCGCCGCTCTCCTTGGCCAGGGCTGTGTAGTAGCCCGCCACGGCCTGGGGCATCGTGTCCGTCAGGTAGACCGTATCCACCGCGCCGCCGCTCTTGAGCAGCTCTGTCACGGCATTCTTGCCCCACACAAGGGTATCGGTGCGCTCGGCGCGCTCAGGCGCCTGCTCGCGGGCGAATCTTTCCATAGCATCCTCCATCTGGCTTGTAAAATCGGCCATAAGCCGACAGTAACCGACTATGCTTTATAATCAGATAACAGTATAACACAAAGCGGGGGCATTTGTCATCTTTTTTTACAGCTTTTGGGCGCATGCGGCGGCAATTTTACAAGTTTGCCGGGCAAAATGCGCCAAAAGTGCAAATGCCTTTTGCACCTTGTCGAAACAGCGCTGTTTATACAAAGCGTAGAGGACGCACCGCTTTTCCACCTGTTGAAAACTCTGTGGAAAGTGTGCAAAACCTGCTTTGTAATGGGCTTTTCCACCGTTTCCACAGAGTTTTCAACAGCCGTTGTGGAGAAATTTTCCACATAACAGCCCGGATAAACCGCGCTGTCAATCTGGAATAATGCCGATTTTGGTTGCTTTTCCGCCCCGTTCCCTGACAGAATTTACAAATTTGCCACAAATTCCGCAGGTTTTGCCCCATGGTGACAAAAGTACATCCTCCGCAGCGAAAAAACCTGTTGATTTTTTGTCAAAGTCAGGTTATAATAAGCTTGATGGCGTACCGGACCTCGGTACGTCAACCACTGATAACGTTTTACGTGGAGGTATGAACTATGCTGGTAAATGCTACCAATATGCTGCTGAAAGCGCGCGATGGCCACTATGCAGTCGGTCAGTTCAACATCAACAACCTGGAGTGGACCAAGAGCATCCTGCTCACTGCGCAGGAGATGAACTCCCCTGTCATCCTCGGTGTCTCTGAGGGCGCAGGCAAATATATGACGGGCTTCAAGACCGTGGCTGCCATGGTCAAGGCCATGGACGAGAGTCTGGGCATCACTGTTCCCGTTGCCCTGCATCTGGATCACGGCACCTATGAGGGTGCGAAGGCCTGCGTTGCCGCCGGCTTCACCTCCATCATGTTCGATGGCAGCCACTACTCCATCGACGAGAACGTCGCCAAGACCACCGAGCTGGTCGCCCTGGCCCATGACCACGGCCTGTCCATTGAGGCTGAGGTCGGCTCCATCGGCGGCGAGGAGGACGGCGTCATCGGCATGGGCGAGGTCGCTGACCCCGCTGAGTGCGCGAAGATCGCTTCTCTGGGCATCGACTTCCTGGCTGCTGGTATCGGCAACATCCACGGCAAGTACCCCGCCAACTGGAAGGGCCTGGACTTTGTCGCGCTGGACAAGATCCACAACGCCACCGACAACATTCCTCTGGTCCTGCACGGCGGCACGGGCATCCCTGACGAGATGATCAAGAAGGCCATCTCCCTGGGCGTCTCCAAGATCAACGTCAATACCGAGTGCCAGCTGAGCTTTGCCGATGCTACCCGCAAGTACATCGAGGCCGGCAAGGATCTCGAGGGCAAGGGCTTTGACCCCCGCAAGCTGCTCGCTCCCGGCGCAGAGGCCATCAAGGCTACCGTCCGCGAGAAGATCGAGCTGTTCGGCTCCGCCAACAAGGCTTGATTTCCTAGCTGCTGCTTAAAATAAACACCACCGCCCGCAGGTATGGTTTAGCACCACGCCTGCGGGCGGTTTTTTATTTAAATTCATCTTTGTGGCTCTGGAAAAATTCCCACGTTGCCCGCACGTTTTCCAGTTCCGTCCAACGCTTTGTTGCGATAGGCTCGCTGTCCAAATCATACACCCGTGCCCCCGGCATCGCCAGCAAAAACGGCGAGTGGGTCGCCATGATAAATTGGCAGTTATAAAACCGCGCTGAATCGTGCAAAAACTGTGCCAGCTCCAGCTGCCGCTCGGGTGAAAGACTGTTTTCCGGCTCGTCCAGTAGATACAGCGCGTTCTCGCGGATGCGCTCGCTGAACACGGCCAGCGCGCTCTCGCCGTTGGAGCGGGTGCGCACATTGGCGGGCAATGTGCGGCGTGCCATCTGGGATTGGCTGTATCGGCGCGCTGCGCTCACCTGCTTGAGCCGGTCATAGTCCTTCATGCCGTGCATCTGAAACTTTTCCCGCCGAAGGTCGTTGTAATCCGCAAACATCTGCTCACGCCGCATGTCCACGCCATCGTTCAGCGCCCGCAGATCGAGCATATAATCAAACACATCGTCACTTGTCAAAATCATGCTGCCCGTGGGTATGGGGCGCATAGTCCGCGGCTCACACAGGCGCGCATAATCGTCAAAAAAAGGCGTGCGATTATACTCTGCGCGGCGGTAAAGCCGCAGGGCATCGGCCATTACATTTAATAAGGTCGTCTTGCCGCTGCCATTGCCGCCGTACAGAATCGTGATCTCAAGAAAATCCAGCTCGGGCAGCGTGCGGCCCTCGAACAATCCAAACGGATAGTACGAGTCATAACAGGTCTGCCTCGCGCGCGGACTGAACGCCATGTAGTTCGCTTCTTGTGCCCGGTCTGGGAACCGGAACCCGGAAAGATATACCATAATCGCTCCTCCTGCCCCCATTGTAACACAGTTGTGCGCGTTTGCATAGCGTGGGGCAGGAGGTGTTTTTATATGTCCAAAGGCAGTATACTGATCTATACCTCTGCTGCCGGGCAGGCCGCGCCGCTGCCCGGCGTGACCCTGACCGTAACGGATGCAGGCGGCAGCGTCCGCGCCCGGCTCGTCACCGATGCGGACGGCTTTGCCGAAGCCGCCGACCTGCCCGCCCCCGATGCCGCCTACAGTCTGGACGCCGCCAACACGACGGTGCAGCCCTACGCACTCTACCGCATTGAAGCTGCATTGGACGGCTGGCAGCCCCTTGTGCTGAACGGCGTGCAGGTTTTTGACGCCCAGCAGACCGTGGCGCGGCTGAACCTACTGCCCGCAGGGGCAGCCCCCGCTTCCGCCGTCAGCCGCACGGGGGAGGTCGAGACCGACATCGTCACGATCCCACCGCACACCCTTTTTGCCGGGAACAGCGGCAGCGGCCCTGCGCCGGAGGAGCTGCTGCCCGGCAGCGTGCTGAACCGCATCGTCGTGCCGAAGAAGATCACAGTACACCTGGGCAAGCCGTCGGCCAACGTCCGCAACGTAACGGTCAGCTTCCAGTCCTATATCGCCAACGTCGCGTCGAGTGAGGTCTACCCTACCTGGGATAGCGCACCCGGCACACGGCGCACTTCTATTTAAAAGCTCCACCGCAGCTCTATACGGCGTGTGCCGTCCTGCGGCGGGTAAACGGTAATGCTTTGCAGCAGGGCCGCGGCTTGATCCTGCGTCAGCTGCCCCGGCGCAGCGGCATAGCGGGACAACTTCTTTTCGACAAGCGCCTCGGCGTCGCACAGCGACCAGTAGGGCTGGCCCGGGCAGGCGGTCTTGCTCCGGCGCGCCATGCGGCAGCGGAAG
>OICL01001029.1_pt1 | contig 12900 bp, 9 predicted proteins | sample 1581231 | NCBI WGS metagenome assembly OICL01 (sample SAMEA3882542, study PRJEB24775) | human gut metagenome | biome: human-associated habitat; feature: intestine environment; material: feces | place: Netherlands | collected 2009/2010 | reverse complement strand
TACAAAAAATCGATAAAATGATATAATAAATATAAAATTTTAATAGTTGTAATTATAATTTTATATTTATTATATCATTTTATCGATTTTTTGTAAATCGTCAATTGTTATAACTTTTCTAATATACAGCAATATTTTGACTATAAGGCGACCCACGGCAGAAAAGATGGGAATGGCGGTCTATCACCTAAAACCCTTCGTCTGCACAAGAATGTTCTTCAGCTTGCCTTTAAGGAGGCTATGCGGCATAAGCTCATAAGGTCTAATCCCTGTGAACTCGTGCGTCTTCCAAAGCTCGAAAGACGTGAGTATGAGTGGTATAACGCCAGTGAAATTAACACTCTGCTTGAGACCATAAAGGACGAACCTTTGCATCCGCTCATCAAAACTACAGTCATGTATGGACTGCGGCGCAGTGAGGTTTTGGGTCTACAGTGGCAAAGCATTGATTTTGACACAAATACTATCCTTATACGCCACACGGTCTCTATGTCAACCAAGGTTGTTGAAAAAGACAAAACCAAAAACAAATCAAGTTATCGGTCGTTTCCGCTGTTTCCTGAAATTAGAGAGCTACTGCTTCAGCTCAAAGAAGAGGAACAGAAGAACAGAGAGTTCTTTGGAGACACCTATGTGGAGAGTGATTATATCTTCAAATGGGCGAATGGCGCAATGTATGACCCGTCATATATATCGCACAAATTCGGAGACCTATTGAGAAAATATAATCTCCCGCATATAAGATTCCACGATCTAAGACATAGTTGTGCGAGCCTTCTTCTCGCCAAAGGTTGTTCGCTCAAGGACGTCCAAGATTGGATGGGTCACGCCGATATAAAGATGACTTGTAATATATATGGACACCTTGATTTGTCGAGGAAAAAGATGACCTCTGAAATTATTCGCGAAACTTTAGCTCAGGCGTGTTAGACAAAACGTTAGACGCATGGGAATTTCGAGCTATTTTAGAAAAGGGAAAAGCCCTGAACCCGTTGAGGCTCAAGGCTTCTGAGATGGCTCCCCCTGTTGGACTCGAACCAACGACCCTTTCGGTCAGAAACATAGTCGCCTTGCTCGCTTGGAGCGCTTCGCAATGCTCGTTGTTTCTTCCTGCTCAGAGCACCGCTTCATCTGCCGCAGGCAGCGCGGTGCTCCGAGCCAGTTAACAGTGGTTGTGACGCGAATATCAAACAGTATCATTCGATTCCATACAGTGTATAACCGTGATTTTACCTATATAACGCAATTAATAAACGGTTCGCGTGGTGCGAAAAATCGCTAAATAATAATAGTGTTAGACAATTGTTAGACGGTTTGCTTGCTGTTGTTTTATATAGCGGAGTGGAGCAGTTGGTAGCTCATTAGGTTCATAACCCAGAAGGCGCAGGTTCAAGTCCCGCCTCCGCAACCATAATGATTGACTCATAAGTCAAAATCGCCTCCTACAGCCAGCAGATGGACGAGTTGCAGGAGCGTCAGCGAGAACTCAAAGCAACGGCAGGACGATTCGCAGAAGTGAAATACTGGATGAATACCTTCAAGGAACATGTTCACAGCGGAAAAACGATAGACACCACCGATGCGGTTGTACTACGCCAGCTCGCCGACAGAATCGTGGTGTACGATGATCGGCTGGAGATCCATCTACGGATCGGAGGCGTAATAGAACGCAAATGGTAAATGTACGGTTTATAGTACATCTCATTGATTATACTAATAATATAAATGCAGCAAAAATCAAAATTTACATTCTCATTATTGAATTTTTTCGCTTTATGATGTATCATTTAGATGGATTATTATCGAAACGAAGGAAAAAGTGTGGTGAGAAGGTGGATTTTGAAGCAAATGGCATGCTGCTTGCTGGTTTTCATGATTGTTCTGTACAGGAGTTTATTACCGCGTTTGTTGACAATTTCCCCACCTCACAGCGCAGAAAAATCATTGTGGATGCACTTTGGGATTTCGCCAGAGAGGTTTATAACGTTGGCACACCTTGTGAATTTTGGGTAGATGGGAGTTTCGTTACAACAAAGATAAACCCTAACGATGCCGATCTTGTATTGTTTTTACAAATCCCGAATATGAATGTATTAGGCACCCGACTGATGGCTTTTCGCCAAAAATACAAGGACACATTGGATATTTATTTCGCGTATGCAACCAGTCCAGAAAATCAACAGCATGCTAATCCAAAAGATTACCAACAATTCGTAAACAATAGAAACTATTGGAGAGGTCAGTTTGGCTTTGATCGCGCCGACTCGCCAAAAGGAATCGTAAGAATTTCCTGTGATTCAATAGCAGAACATTTGAAAGGACGGTGATAATTGTGTCGCATATGGAACTTACAACGATTAATAAGAAAATTGAACAAACTCGTACCGAAATTAGCAACTTATCTTCTTGCTCTGATGACAACATGCGCGCAATTATGACCTTACAATTAGAGACAAGATTGACTGCACTTCTTCAGGAAAAAGAGTCTATGGAGGCAGCAACTGCAAAAGATACCGTCACCCTACGTATTTATGGTGAAAATGTCCAGCGTGGCAAAATATCGAGCAGAGCCCTTTTGTCGGCCCTAAATGGTTTTCAGTCTATGTTGGATTCAGTAGCTAATGCCATGATCCATTCTCCAACATCCAGAGGAAGGATCCCTGACCGGATAAAGGATCTAACAGCCTTTGAAGTTGTTGGAACCTTTGCTGGTTCTTTTGGTATTGTGTTAGAGAAACCGACAGAGCAGCCCGGTTTTGCGTCAAATGATGCAGAGCTTAACAAAATTCTTTCTGAAATGTTCACTGTTTTGGAAACTGTAGACGATAGTGAACGGTTGTTGTCTGTGATTACTCCTTTTGGAAAGCGAACCGTAACACATTACAGGGAGTGGCTTGATGGTTTGCAAGACAGTGGAGTTAATTTGGAATTAGATTGGCGGAATGATTCTGCAGCTTCTCGTCGAATGCATTTGATCAAAGAGAAGGCTCCTGATATTATTTCTACGTTGGATACTATTGATAAGATTAACAACGAAGACATTACGCTAAGCGGCGTATTGAATGGAATCAATATTCGTAGCCGCTCTTTTGAGATGAGCGTCGAGGGGTACGGTCTAGTTAAAGGGCATGCACTACCCGAAACATTGATGGGAGCGCTTGAAAAGATCGGAAAAGAAATCAGCGCTAATATGGTTAAAAGCGTATCCTTTACCAAAGCAGGAATACAGAAAGTAAGTTGGCATTTGTCCAGTATAAACTAATTCTCTACTTTTGGTGCAAATACCCTGCATTTACACACCGTTTGGTGCTAACATCGCAAAACGAGTGTTCATAACAGATTTGAGTTATGAACACTCGTTTTGTGCAAGACTGGCCTGCTCTTTTTATGTCGGGATGTACTCCACAGCAATTCCTGTAACATAATACTCCGTCAGCGGCGCTTTCGGGATATCAATATAGCCCAGAAAATAATGAGGTCGTAAATATTTTCTCTCATTAAAAATTTTCCCTCAGTTACTCTAGACAAGGAGTGCTTTTGGGGCAGGGGCTTTTTGCAAATGGCTTAAAATATTTTTCAAAGCGCAATAAAGACGCAGCCAACAGATCACTCCAAAAGCTGCGCCTCTGCATTTTTTGGTATTCAATTTTGCAATGCGTTATTTTAGCAGGCAGACCGTTTTTACTCCTATTCTTGAAAAAACGGTATTTATCAGGGTGCCCCCTGACCGATCCATGTATTCAAATAGAATTCATAATATTTAGCAAACTTTGGTAACTGTCTACATCGTGGTACACCACATTGCTTGTAGACATCTCATTAAACAGCTTCTTTGCACATGATATTTTCGCCTGCTCAATGGGACGCAACTCAAGACTTTCCATTGTGCCTTTCGTTTCAGCTATGAAGAAAATGTGCTTGACCGTACCTTCATAGAAAGCAATTGCCCAGTCCGGCGAATAGTTGCCCACCGGCGTGGGGATTTGAAAGGTTCTCGGCAGCTTAGCATAGACACACACCTCGTCTGCCGCATCCAAATCTTCAGCAAATTTTCTCTCAATGCTCTTATCCGCCGATCCATCCGTGAACACATAGTCCTGAATGGCTTTCTTTGCAAGAAATGCCTTATCAAAACTCTGCGTTGCCTTTTCAGCCGTAAAGATAGAGCTGTCATATTCGCCCTCAATGGTGTCGTAGGAAATGTGCTCTACTATCATTGTGGCTTTCTGCTCATTGATGAGCCGGATGACCTTCGTGATGAACTCCTCCGGGTTGTTCCTGAACATATAGAGCTTGTCCACACGTATGCCTTGCAGGATAGCAGAAACCGTGCGTCGTGTCAGAACAGTACCCTCTGCGATTTTCCCAATAAGGTCGTACTTGATCTGACTGGTTTCGGCGTGCTTGAGCGTCTTTGTCCGGGTTCTTTCGCCGGTGAAGGATGCTCCACGCTCGATTTCATACTCATTCATCTCTGTTTTCTGCCGTCCGATGGTGGTCGTGTATTGCAGCTCGGAAACAAAGAGCTTTTCGTCAATATGAGCGATAGCCTTGCGGATCAGCTCGGCGCTGTCAAAATCAACGGTGTAGGCGTACTTATGGTTGATCTCACGCCAAAGCGCCTGAAACTCTTTTTTAGCGAAGTTCTCATTAAGCGGGTTATCTTTGACCTTGGTTTCGTGACCGTCGGAGAACATATCCTTGAGGACACTATCATCATAGACCGCCTGAATGAGCGTGTGGATACCGTCTGCAATCGGCCCCAATTCCTCCGGCAGCTTTGCAACGGTTCCGTTCTTAATATCCTGACGGTACTTGTCCGTCACCTTGCGCTTCATATCCACATAGCCGTTCTGAATGAGATAGAACTCGATGGCATTGGCTTTTTCATCGTCGATAAGCGTCGGTACATCGTCCACCTTGACATATTTGCCCTTGAAGTATTCGCTTGTAGCTACCGTGGGTCTGTCATAAAGCACGGTTTTAATATCCGACTGCAAGTCTGCCACAAAGGTCTTGTAGCTTTCACTGGCGACTACTGTCAGCGTGTTGATCTCGTGAACGCTGTCGCCGCAGCTCTGCACATCCATACGGTTGCCGTCCTGATTGACGCAAAGGCGCAGACCACGCCCGACTTCCTGCCGCTTCGCCGTGTTGCTGTCGGAGTGCTTCAGAGTGCAGATTTGGAACACATTCGGGTTATCCCATCCTTCACGCAGTGCGGAGTGGGAGAAGATAAACCGTGTTGGCTCGTCAAAGGAAAGCAGCCGTTCCTTGTTTTTCAGAATCAGGTCATAGGCGGAAATATCGTCGGAGAACTCGCTGCCACGCTTGAGCTGGCTATCCACGCTGCGCCCGGTTTTCTTATCGATGCTGAAGTAGCCCTTATGTACCCGGCTCACATCGCTGCAAGTGGATTTGAGATATTTCTGATACGGCGTGTCAAACATCGTAATGTACTCGTTCAGAATAGCAAGATACTCCTGCTCAAACATCACGCCGTATTCGCCAAGCACCTCGTCGCCGTTTTCATCGTATTGGCGGTACTTTGCCACTTCGTCAATAAAGAACAGGGACAGGCACTTGATGCCCATATTAAAGAGCTTTTCCTCCTTTTCAAAGTGGGAGAGGATGGTTTCTCTGATTTGAATGCGGCGCATATCCTTTTCGGACACATCGCCCACCACGTCACCGGCTTTGATGACTTCGCCGTTGGTAAAGGTCACGGTGCCGCGCAGCGGGTCAATTTCGGAGATGGTGTATCCCTTGTACTGCTCCATTTCCTGCGAAACGAAGTAGAGGTTGCTATCGACACCGAGAATACGGGTTTCCCGGTTGATGGACTTGTTGTAGCCAATCTCCAGCTCAATTTTTGCCATCGGCGGCTTCTTGCTGGAAAGAACGATCTGTTCAAGGTAGAGGTAGCTGTCTGTGCCACGGAAGTTTTTGACCTCAAAGCCCTTGACCTCGATTTTCTTGACCAACCGCTTGTTGAAGGCGTCCAGCGCATCCAGCACATAGACAAGGTTGTGCTGCTTGGCGTGGGTAGCCGAGTAGTTGAGCGAGAATAGCGGATTGAAGTTCTTCAGTGCCTTCTGCGTCACATCACCGCCCATTTTCTGCGGCTCGTCCAAAATAATGATCGGACGGTTTGCCTTGATAACATCGATTGGGCGGCGGGAGCCAAATTCATCCCGCTTGGAGTAGATGATGCGGGCTTCCTTGCTCTTGCCGTCTTCTTTCAGCGAGGAGGCGAACGCCTGCGTGTTGATGATCATCACATTGATGCCGGAACTGCTTGAAAAGTTATCCAACTGGTTCAGGTTGGAGCTGTTGTAGATGAAGAAGCGAGCTTTCTTGCCGTAATGCTCCATAAAGTGGTCTGCGGTGATTTCAAAGGACTTCTTCACGCCCTCACGGATCGCAATAGAGGGAACGACCACGATAAACTTGCTCCAGCCGTACTTCTTGTTCAGCTCGAACATTGTCTTGATATAGACATAGGTCTTGCCCGTACCGGTTTCCATTTCAATATCAAGGCTGCAACGCCCCAAATCTTTGACAAGGGAAGCAGAGAGCTTGATGTTGTTCTGACTCTGCAAGGCCTGAATGTTGTGCAGAAGCTGCTCGTCCGTCAGCTCAATCGTTTCGTTCTTGTAGCCGGTCTCGCTCAACAGGTCATCCTCGTCTTCCGTCACGGTAAGACGAATCTGCTGATTTGCCTGCGGCTTGCCTAAATCTCGGATATAGGAAACCTTGTCGTAGTGAGGCTGCCCGCTGAATACACGAACGACTGCTTCCACGGCATCGGTTTGGTATTGTTGGATTTTGAAATTAAACTTCATTAACATCGCCTCCTTCGTATGTATCCCAAAGGAAAGTCACGAAAGTGATGCTACAGCCAACAGCCAATTTTGCGTGCCTCGTTTCCAGTCCAGTAAATGCGGCACTCTTGCCGTGTCCGCTTCCGTAGGGATTGCGGATTTCAGCAAGTTTTGTTGTAATGCCTCTTAGATTGCCAAGAACAGCTCGTATATTCTCGGAAACTGGGTCGGTGTTCGGTATCGACTTTGGCGTTAGATTTAAGAGGCTCAAGGTTTCTCCGATAAGTTTGCCCATATCCCAATTTTTATCCCACGCTACGCCCTTATTGTCTAAGATCGTCTTACAGCAGCTTTCAATCAGCTCTTTTGCTTTTCCGATAGCATCAGTTGGGTTTTCACTTTGCATCTTCAGCATCAACTCTATCTGCTTTGAAAGATACTCGCTTGAGAATTTCTCCTGCAATTCAACAGCATTTGGAGCAAGCGGAGTTGTAACATTTAGTATCCTATCCACATAAGAGCGACACTTCTTATAAAGGCGAGCATATTCTGCATTGTATCTGCTATAACCGAACGGATCTTCGTTTGCTTCTTCTGTGAACTCCTGTTCAAAGTTTTCTTCATAGTATGCCAGCAAGTCTTTCAGCAGTTTTTCAACGCTCTCATCAGGAGCCTCATTGACATAAGCAGCAAGTGATTTTCCTTTAGACATATTATATTTGCTACACAGGGCGACACCTATGCTCTCCATAGTAAAGACATCGAAATCATTGGTCGTAAAATCGAGCACATATCCATCCCGGTTGAACAACTTCAAAAATGTCCCTACTTCAATTTTGGTCAGCTTCGCCATCTCACAGCACCTTTCTTACCGTATCGGGGCTGTAGGTAGCGAAGATCTGATCGAAGTTGGTTGCCACGCTGTCGTTTGCCATAGAGCTGTCACGCATCACAAAATAGTAAGGCTTCTGTTTTGCAATCTCTGTAATCACATCTTCAGTTACGTTGTCATCAAAGCAAGCAATCAAATAATTATCCTCAACATTGAATACTTTCTTTCCGGCGATGGTTGTTTCTTCAATCTTGCTTGAAAGAAGCACACCTAAATCAAGCATAACTTGGAATAACAAATCTTCCGGCGTTCTGTCCTCTTTGATGTTATCCTCAAGGCTGGAGAACAGGCTGGCTTCATACTCCGCAGGGTTATAGTAGACCTCTTTCATATTAGAGGTATCGCATTTCAAAACACGGAAGCCGGTATCGAGTGAATAACTAACATCACACCTTTCAAACGCTGATTTGGTGCGTTCGACTGCATCATGTCCGTTTTGAGCAATACTGTTAAATAGTTGGATATCCTTGTCATCTTTTAACAAAGGTACATCTTTTAATCTTTCATTTTCCTTGTTAATTTTTGCCCCTGCTCTACGTATTCTTTCTTTACCGATTTCGCAAATGGTTTTGTAGCCAGCTTTATAGGCTTCGCTCTTTTCATCGGTCGCTTCCGGCAACTGTACCATGATAAACTTACGGTGCCCGCCATCTTCAGCGTTGAGATGCATAACGGCGTGGGCAGTCGTTGCAGAACCGGAGAAGAAATCGAGAACTATACTATCCTTCTCAGTTGTTGTTTTTATAAGTAAATTTACTAACGATGAGGGCTTGACATAATCAAACAAGGGTGAGCCCATTAGCTTAGTTATTTCCTTATTAGAATTATCATTTGAATACAAATTTTCAGTAAATTCTAATGTAGATATTGCTTTTGTCCGTTCAGCATATTGAATATAGTATTCGCCGGATGCCCTTTTGCTGATTTTGGCATTCAAATATGTTTTTGTATAAATTCTTCCGCTTTTACTTATTTCTATCCAGCCATTTTTATATCCAAAATTAAATAAATCTTTTGACCATCTCCAACGGTATCCATTCTGTGGATTTTCGCTCTTCCTTGCCTTGTATTCCTGTTCGGAAACTCCTCCAGGATAATATGTAATATTGTTAATTATTATTGGGTAATCCAAAGAATTTATATATCCCAATGTATCATAGTCAAGTGTTTGATTTAGTTTATATGCCCCTCTTTCGTTGAAATATTCATCTTTGTATTTAAATCCGTCGTCCACATGCGCAATACCAAAAATTTCAACACAGCTCATATTCTTGCAATAAGAAACAATATAGTCATGGTTTTTTGCATAAGTTTCAGTCGATTTGCCTCCGCGTTTAGTTACCCGAGGAAATTCAGCGATGAAGCTATATTCCCCAAATATTTCATCGCAAATTTTTCTCAAATTATCAACTTCATTATCATCTATACTGATAAAAATGACACCGTCATCAGCCAGCAAATCCTTTGCCAGCCTGAGCCGTGGATACAGCATATTCAGCCAATCCGTATGGAAACGACCGTTACTCTCGGTATTCTGCACCATGCGATTGCCGTCCTCGTCGTACTGCCCGCTGTTTGCAAGATACTCATCCGCACTCTGAGCAAAATCATCTTCATACACAAAGTCATTCCCTGTGTTATACGGCGGGTCTATGTAAATCATCTTGATTTTGCCGAGATAGGTTTCCTGCAACAGCTTCAGCACTTCGAGGTTGTCGCCCTCGATATAGAGGTTTTCGGTGGTGTCAAAGTCCACGCTTTCCTCACGGCAGGGGCGCAGCGTCTTATTGATTGGGGCATTGGCAAGAAGGACGGACTTCTTCTTGTCCGGCCAAGTAAACTGATAGCGTTCCTCATTGCCGTCCACCACGGTGCAGGAAATCTCCTGCATCAGGACATCCTTGTCGATCGCCCGGACGACCTCACCGTTTTCGTTGATCGTTTCCGTCACGGCGTTGGGAAACATCGCCGCCAGCTTTCTAAAATTTTCATCAGCCTTGTTCGCTGTCTGCATTCTCAGTTTATCCATTCTCTTGTTCCTCCGTATCGTCAGGTGCAAATAATTCTTTTAGTTCTGCGGCTATTTCTTCGGGAGTCGTTGAAGCAGTAGTCATAGCCTTTCGGTCTGCTATAATCGGGCTGTACTCAACGACCTGTTTTTTCGTCAGGTTGTGCCATATTGGAAGAATAGTTTTTCCGTTGACGGTTTCAACTTGAAAAAGTCCGTTCAGCTCTGCTTTTGTCCAGTATTTATGTTCGGCAATGTAGTTAGGCGAGAGAATAACAACGCCGTATTTTGATTTTGCCAATCCTCTATCGATTTTTTCACGCATTGAGTCGCCCCATTTGAGCTTGTCAGTGTCGTACCAGACTTTGAGTCCCTGACTTCGTAACGCCTCTACAAACTCGTCAACAAAGGACTCCTTATCTTCGAATGCGTGTGACACGAACACATCATATTCTTCATCAGTTACCATTAGATGATCATCTGTTCTAACTACCGGCCTTGAAAGTTGCTGCTGAAGTTCTTTTATCTGAGCTTCATAGGATGCCTGAATCTGCCGATTAGCTTTATCCTGTTTCTTTTGCTCGTTTTGCTGCTCCTTTTGGAGTTTCAAATAGGCTTCAGCACGCTTCTTGCGCTTTTCGGCAATCTTCTTTCCGAGTTCGGCACTGTCCTGACTCTTTTTTGCTTGGTCGGATTCGTGAGTAGCAATCTGCCTCATTTTATTGTTGAGTGTGGAAGCGGAGGTATGGCTGTTTATGCTCTTCTTCAAAGTGTTGATTTTACTTTGAAGCGCAGCCGCTTCTCTATCTTTTGCCGCCTTTTTCTTTTCGAGGTCTGCAATTTCTTTATCAAGGCTATTTACCGTCCGTTGATATTGCTCACTTGACATATCAGGAACTCCCTTCGTCTATATCAATTCTTCCTTGAGCTTCTTTATCTGCTGCACAAGCTCAAACTTTTTCTTCGGCTGTTTTTCAGCCCGTGCCTGCTTTTCCAGCTTTTCTATTTGCTTTTTCAGGTTTTCCTGCTCGGTATGCAGTGTAAGGTTTTCATCGAGCGATAACTCCTCATTTTAGAGTCTTTGTGGTGTTATTTATAAGCTCCATTTTCTACACCCACTCTGATTATAACAAAATCCGTGTCCGATAAATCGGACTTTATACTCATTCGTCATACTCTATCAATTAGGATTTTCCACGGCTTATTGTATCTAACCATTTTTAAATTTTCCTTTTAGGCGCGTTTAGATGACAAATATATAGCACAAACAGCTTTATTTATTATAGCGCAAAAATTTAGTTTTTTCAATTCAAAGTGTCGAAACATACACGCTTTTATCATAATTTTTGACAAACCGCATTTGATTAACAAATCTTTTTCCATGAACGGGTCTTATGGTGTCCCTAACGAGGACTTTTTACAAAGTTCAACAGAGCGGAGTAAAAAGGCACCGTCTGACGGTATATACATCCTATCTTTTCTTATTTTGTCATTATCGTTATCTCCTGTCATCCAGTATAAACGCCCTGAATTTTTCTACCTTGGCGTTTACAAATTTGAGTAGTAGTTCATCAACAACATCGGTAAACTGTCCAGCTGCAATAAACCTACTCTGCAGGTTATTCAAGCCCCCGATGATAAGCCTCCGTTCTGCCGTATCAATCGTTAGATAATAGTTTGGCTTCATCCGCCGTTTCTCCTTTGATATTCTGAAACTATTATATCGAAGAAGGCAGCCTGAATCGAATGTGCAGATCGGTAAGTAAATATGTGTGCCGGCTCCGGTTTTGCTGTTTTACGAAATCCCTTATTAGTAGTTGCAATTATAGTTCTCGCTATCAAATGACAATCACAAAGTACACCCACAATCCTTAGGTATGCTCGTCACTGTTATTGCTCAGTTTTCTATTCAGAAACTAATTGAGGGATTCCAGTATTTATCAACATAGAAGACGAGCTTGCACAGAAGGCGGATGAAGCTCGCGAACAGTAATACAAGAGTACAAATTAACATCATCAAGAGTATTAAAAATTCAGAAAATCAACTTTTATTCGTCAAAGTAATCATATCGCAATCAAAAGTAATACCAATATATAAAAATAGAGAAAGATATTCATATTAAAGAACTAAAAAGTGTTAGACAGGCGTTAGACAAAATGTTAGACACACTGAAATTTCAAACTGTTTTAAAAAATGAAAAAGCCCTGAACCCGTTGAGGCTCAAGGCTTCTGAGATGGCTCCCCCTGTTGGACTCGAACCAACGACCCTTTCGGTCAGAAACATAGTCGCCTTGCTCGCTTGGAGCGCTTCGCAATGCTCGTTGTTTCTTCCTGCTCAGAGCACCGCTTCATCTGCCGCAGGCAGCGCGGTGCTCCGAGCCAGTTAACAGCCGGTGCGGCTGTGTGTGGCAGGGTCGACGGTTTGGGTCAGCAAGTAAAGTGAAAAAGAACAGGAAGACCGATGTCTTCCTGCTCTTTTTGGCTCCCCCTGTTGGACTCGAACCAACGACCCTGCGGTTAACAGCCGCATGCTCTACCAACTGAGCTATTGAGGAATATCAACACTCATAGTGTAGCAGAATTGGCAGGGCGTGTCAATAGAGAATTTGCGCTATTTTTCATTCTTTTTGCCTAACAGGCGGCGCTGCAAGGGCTGCATGATCCGATTATAAACAGGAATCAAAAGGCTAAAGATTACCAGCACCTCCGCAAAGAGCAGCAAGGCGTAGAGCCAATTGTATGCCGTGGTGCCCACGGTCATCACTTTGCCCAGCAAACGGGGCAGGGGGTAAGCCCAGAGGAAGAAGTGAAATAGATAAATAAATAGTGTGTTCTGTCCCAAATACTCCAAATAGCGGCTTTGCAGGCAGTTTGACAATGCCGCAAAGAATAGACAGCCGCTAAGCGCACTCACCACCATGGGCACCAGCTCGCCATAGTAAGAATATGCCATCACCAGCCCGTGGCCGTTGATGTGCAGATTAAGCAACCCAAAACCAACGGATGGCACGATGAATAGTAAACCGGGTGCTTTTAATTTTAACACACTTTCTCGCAGCAAATACCCCACGGCCATAAAGAACACAGCCACCATGCCGTCTGTGTAGCGCCAAAACATCGCGGCGGAGTCACGGAAAAAGTGCGCATAGGCATATCCGGCAAGCAGACAAATCAG
>OICL01001018.1_pt1 | contig 12970 bp, 10 predicted proteins | sample 1581231 | NCBI WGS metagenome assembly OICL01 (sample SAMEA3882542, study PRJEB24775) | human gut metagenome | biome: human-associated habitat; feature: intestine environment; material: feces | place: Netherlands | collected 2009/2010 | reverse complement strand
AAGACAGCGAATTGTGCACGAGCGCCCATCGCTGTCTTCACTATGCCTATGCGCGGCTATGCTTTCGTAACTCTCTAGTTAAAACTCTACTTCTCAAACTTATCATGCAGATACTCCGAGAGCTTGGTATTTTCGCTGTAGTCCACAGGACAGTCGATGATGCAGGGGACCTTCTGCTGAAAGGCATCCTCCAGGATCGGCAGCAGTTCTTCCGCCTTCTCCACGCGGTAGCCTTTGGCATGCATGCTTTCCGCATATTTCACAAAATCGGGATTCTGGAAATCCACAAAGCAGTTGTGTCCGAAGTGATCCATCTGCTTCCATTTGATCAGACCATAGCTGGCATCGGAGAAGATCAGAGTCACAATGGGTGTCCCCTCTCTGAGGGCTGTCTCATACTCCTGGCTATTCATCATGAATCCGCCGTCTCCGGAGATCGCCAGTACCTTTTTCTCCGGGTAGATCAACTTGGCTGCCACAGCCCCCGGCACTGCGATGCCCATGGTGGCAAAACCGTTGGAGATGATGCAGGTATTGGGTTCGTAACAGTTGTACTCTCTGGCAATCCACATTTTATGAGCGCCCACATCCGAGATCACGATGTCATCCGCACCCATAAATTTACGGACATCGTACAGTATTTTCTGTGGCTTCATGGGAAAAGAGGTGTCATCCGCATAGCTTTCATATTCCGCCACCATTTCTTCCCGCAGTTTGAGAAATTCTTCCGGCTCCTCTTTTGCGTCACTGCGGTACAGGATCTGCTGTAAAGAATAGGAAATGTCTCCGACAACTTCCACCTCCGGCTGGTACAGCATGTTGATATGCGCCGGCCTCTGGTCGATATGAATAATCTTATGTTTCCCCTCTCCGTTCCATTTGCCGGGAGCAAATTCCACAATATCATAACCGACGGCGATCACCAGATCTGCCATATCCAGCACCTTGTTCTGGTAATCCTTCTGGGGGATGCCTATGGTCCAGAGGGAATATTTGTTGTTATAAGGAATGATGCCTTTGGCCATCATAGTATTGACCACTGGGATCTTCAGGACATCTGCGAAGCTGGTAAGAGCCTCCCCGGCGTGATTGCGCACCGCACTGTGTCCCACCAGGATCACCGGGTGCTTTGCCTTGAAGATCATGGCCGCCGCCTGATCGATACTGGAAAAGGATGCGTACTCCTTATCCCTCTCCGGCTTTTTCAAAGGCCGTGCGGCAATACCAGAGCTGACCGGAAGCTTCGCCACGTTCGTGGGAAGATCCACATGACAGGCTCCCGGCTTCTCACTCTCCGCATATTTAAAAGCGATCCTGACGATTTCATTGACGGAATTGGGGTTCACGATCTGTTTGCTCCGCTTGGTGATTGGTGCAAACAGCTCTACCAGATCCAGATACTGATGAGAAGTCAAATGCATCCGCTCCGTTCCCACCTGTCCGGTAATGGCAATCAGCGGTGCACCGTCGGAATTAGCATCTGCCGTGCCTGTGATCAGGTTCGTGGCACCGGGGCCCAACGTTGAGAAACACACACCTGCTTTTCCCGTCAGTCTTCCGTACATATCAGCCATGAATGCCGCTCCCTGTTCATGCCGCACCACGATCACCCGGATGTCCGATTTTTCCAGTGCATTCATCATATCCAGATTTTCCTCCCCCGGAATCCCGAAGACATATTTCACGCCCTCGTTTTCCAGACATTTTACTAACACCTCTGCAACTGTATTTTGCTTCTTTTCCTGCTCACTCATAGGTTTCACCTCGTAATTTCCTGACTTTTTCTACAAAATAAAAGAGACAACGCTTTCCGTTTCCACGGACTTCGTTGTCTCTTTATTTGCTCATGTTAGCACACTCACAGATGATAGTCAATTATACTTTTTCTATCCAATATAAATTTTTCCCACAACAAATCCAAAGACATTCCGCACTCCGGGGCCTGCGAAAAAGATCTGCCAGCACAGCGCCATGGGGAAATTGAGGGCAGTGGTCTGGAGCCATACGGCGATGATCTGTCTGCCGGCGTGCCGGAACAGAATGGTGGCTGCGAGGCTCATCAGCGGGCACATCCACAGCACGGACACCACCGAGATCGCCAGCACCAGATGGAATGGGTTCTCTTTCTCCGGATTCACCAGCTGCATCGCCTTGCGCTTGGCAAGCTTTCCCACCAGAAAAAAGTCCAGCACAAACGCCAGCACCGCCATAACAGGCAGTTCGCCCAGCGCCATGAGAAAGACACGGTTTTCCATACCGCCGATGCTGAGGGCGATGTTGTAGCAGATCATGGCATAAACCATCACCAGAACCATCATTCCGGTGAAAACAACTTCCTGTACCTTGTTTTTGGGCATAAAAATATCCTCCTGTGATAACAAAACTTTGCACTGCGTGTTGTTCGTTATCATCCGGAGGATGTGCGTTTCCAATTCTGAGAGCCTGCCGGCTCCTGTACCATCATTTGTGCCTGATTATTGTACCACAATTTCGGGGCGTTGTCAAGCCTGTTATTTCACAAAATCCTGCATGATGTGCAGATTCCCTCGCCAAAGGTATCACTTTCCGGATAGCAGATTTCACAGCATCCGGCAACCTGCGAAGCGTGGCATGCAAAACGGCACCCCGTCAAACCCGACGGAGTGCCGCTGTTTTTATGATTTTGTGCGGTGTGCCTCTGGCTTACGCCTCCACGATCACCTTATGGAATGATTTACGCGGTATAAGGCAGGTCATTTACCAGATGTACCAGGAACTTCAGCAGTACCATGCTGTCATCTGCGCTGCGCTTGCCGTCGTTGTTGCAGTCAGCGTTCAGTGCTGCCTGCTGGTTCAGTGTTACAGAGCCAGCCACAGCTTTGTTCAGCAGAACTGCATCCGCCAGATCCACATCGCCGTCCAGGTTGACATCGCCGTAGAAGACACTCGGATTGATGGAAACAGTCGTGCCTACGGTGGTGGTGGTTGTGGCAGCAGTTCCCTGTCCGGAAGTGGTGGTCGCCTCGACAGAGGTTTCTGTCTGAGAAAGTGTAGTCGGTGCCGGTGTGGTGGTTGTATTCTTTGCGGTCGTGGTTACCTTGCCGGTAGCAGTCGTTGTTGTGGAAGCCTTGGTTGTTGTGGTTGCCGTCGTATTCTTGGTGGCTTCTGTGGTGACCGGCTTCGGGCCTTCCGAACCGGTGACCTTGCCGACAACGATACCGCATCCAACGGTGGACATATAGACAGTGCCAAAGGTGTTCATGTCGCCAACCAAATAGTTACCGTTACCGGTGCCGCCGTACAGGTGGTTTTGGTTGATGAGGATCCAGCTCTTACCGCAGTCGGTGGAGCGGTAGACGCCCTCCGGATCGGAGTCCGCCGGCTTGCCGTACATATACAGGGTGTAGGGGTCGCCGTCCTTTTGCGCTGCGCCATAGCCCATGGTCTTGCAGTAGCTGACGTTGTCCATCTTGGTAATGGTCTTGCCGTAGTCGGTTACCAGATATGCGCCGTAGTAGCCGGCTGCAATGGCGAATGTGCCCTCGTCTAGATAAGCAATGCGGTATGCGCCGTCGCACTGGTCGTACTGGCAAACGGTCTGGTTGTTCTTAAAGGTCTTGCCGTAGTCATCGCTGACCATCAGGATGTAGCGAGCATCGGTGATATCGGCCTTCGGCTTGCTGTAGAAATAAGAGGAGTTGTAGTAATAGCCGTATGCATAGACATACTGCGGATTTTTTTCATCCACGCACATCCAGATGGTGCTGGACAAGCTGTCGCTGGTGGAAGCGGTGTTCCAGGTCTTGCCGAAGTCATCGGTATAAGCGATCTTACGGTTTCTATCACAACGCAGAATGCGGTAGGTGCCGTCCTCCAGCTGGTTGATGGCTGCCTTCGCACCGGAGCACGGAATGTTCGGCAGCTCCTGCCATGTGGTGCCGTCTGTGGTGTAGTAGCCCAGTGCGCTGCCCTCAGACAGACGTACCATCACGTCCGGATTTGCCGGGCAGTATGCAATACCGGCAGTAGAAGCAGTGGTGCTGGTCAGCTTGTTCATGCTGGGAGTCAGCTGGGTTGCAGTGCCGTCTGCGTTGTGATAGAAACCGTCATAGTCGCCGATGACGGAAACCGGATCCTTGCCCGGTCTGCTGATGAAGTCCAGAGATACGACTTCCTCGATGCCGTCCGGTGCAAAGTAGATGTCGGGGCACTCTGCCCATGTGTTTTCACAGGTGAAAACGCCGTTACCGGAAACCACCCAGAACTGGTCGCTGTTTCTCGGATCCAGTGCGATGCAGCCGGACCAGTGGATTGCCTTGTCCCGAATCCAGCTGTGGCCGCCGTCCTGCAGGTAGTTTGCCAGCAGCGGGCCGTCCCAATATGCGGTGTTGCCCGGTGTGATCTCTGTCCAGGTCTCGCCGCCGTCCTCAGACTTGAAGAACCGGTCGCCCCATGCAATGGCGTTGCGCTCCCATGCATCTGCGGTCCAGGCCTGGGAGTACCACTGTGCGCAGGTGGTTGCCACCAGCTTGTTGGCATCCTTCGGGTCACTTGCTACTGCGCCATAGCCCACATTCAGCTTTTTGGTGTTGGTGACGATGCCCTCTGTCGGGGTGATGTCTTTCAGTTCGTTGGTCTTGGGATTATACTTGAATGCGTAGCCTGTGCCACGGTCGAACATCAGACCATTGATATAGGTGATGAGCAGGTTGCCGTCTGCGTCCAGATTGATTCTGGAGGGCATCTGCTCGGTGGGCAGCTCTTCGCTCAGCGGCTGGAAGTCATCGCTTCCCACATCTGCCACGTGGAGGTTTGCCTTGCCCTTGACGGAAGTGCCGACGTAGACCTTGCCGTCTGTAATTTTAATCGTAGCAATACCATTGACGTTCAGGTATTCGTCATCTGCGACAGATCTTGCCATGTGGTCTGTCCAGGTCGGCCACTTGATGCTGTATTCGAACAGCCCCAGCTTGTCATAGCCCATCACCGGACTCCAGGTGTCGCCGCCGTCCTCACTCATAATGAGGGCAGAATCGCCGGCAGTGGCATCGCCGCCGCAGTAGATGATGTTCGGGTTGTCCGGATCCACGGCGATTGCCTCACCGGTCTGTCTGCCGTAGCCGTTGCCGTGTACCTGAATCATGCTGGTGACATCGATTTCCTCGAAGGTCTCGCCGGCATCGTGGGAGCGGAAAATGACGGTTCGTGCATCGCTGAAATAGGCGCAGCCGCACAGCAGATACAGGGTGTCGTCATCATTCGGGTCAATGCACATGGCATCCACGCTCAGAAAGCCTCTGTCTGCTTCGTTCAGGAAGCCCAGCAGCTGTACCCAGCGCTTCTGGTCGTAGTCATAGCGGTACGCACCGCCAACGTCTGTTCTGGCGTACATCTGGTCGTCGCCGGTGATGATGCCTGAGACAAAGCCGCCGCCGCCGATGTTCAGCGTGTCCCAATTCATGCTGTCTTCAATGGAGTCTGCCGCTGATGCCTGAATCGGTGTCACAGTTTTGACAGCGCCGATTCCGGTGCACAGCATTGCTGCTGCGGTCAGGACAGAGACCCACTTCTTGGTTTGCTTCATGTGAAGGATCCCCCTTTTTTGAGTTTGGCAGTCCGTACCGTGGTACACCGAAATGGTGTGGTGCGGTGCTGCTTTTACGGAAAAACATTTACTTTTATTATAGCACGCCTTGTGCAGAATTGCAAGAATAGAATCACAATTTTCCGTGTTTTTGTGCATAACGTAAGAAATCAAAGACGGCTTTTTGGCATTGTGCACAATTTGTTGAAAAAGTGACTGAGTTTCCACGAAAAGATTTGGTTACTTTGCCAAATGACACTGCGGGGAAAGTGTGGTATAATACAAGAAGTGTAACCGATTTGTAAGAATTGAGATTGTTTTCGTCAGAAAGATTACAATTTGGAGAAAAAGCAGGAGAAAAAGAAACAAAGCGGGAAAGAGAAAGGAAGCGGAAGAAGTTATGGCAAAGCGATCGAAAAGCGGCGTATGGGAGCGTTTTTCCCGAACGGGAGTCATTTTGATTTTGGTATATGTGATGTGTCTGATTCTGGGATTCGCCGTGCGGCTGGTGCTTTTCTCCGACCAGAAGCACAGCAGCATCATTCCGGACAAGGTGGTGGCATCCGCAGCCGGCACCTCAAAGGCAGACGGCAGTGACGGCGGACACGAGGCAACCAACCCCAACATTCTGGAGCTCAAGACCGACCAGAAGTTTCTGGCAGTTCTGGAGGGCGGAACGGCTTCCATTACCGTGAACATGGCGACCACCGGACAGGCAAGCGCCGGCGATCTGGTGTGGAGCAGCAGCAACACCGATGTGGCAGCGGTGGACAATGAGGGCGTTGTCACCGGCGTGGCAAAGGGCAGCTGTGAGATCACCGCAGCGGTCAAGGGCAACGAGGACATCTCGGTTTCTGTTCCGGTGACGGTGCGCCAGCTGGAACAGCGGGACGGCTGCACCTATGTGGACGGCATCCTCATCGTCAACAAGACCTACAGCCTCCCGTCGGACTTCGACCCCGGCAAGCTGGATGATACGGCGGAAAAGGCGTTCGAGCAGCTTCAGGCGGACGCTGCCAAGGAGGGACTGGACATCTATATTGGTTCGGACTTCCGAAGCTACTCCTATCAGGTGGATGTCTATGAGAGCTACTGCGAGACCTACGGCTGGGAGATGGCGGATACCTTCTCGGCACGTCCCGGTTTCTCGGAGCACCAGACCGGTCTGACCATTGACTGCAACACCATTGACGATGCGTTCGGACAGACCAAGGAAGCCCAGTGGCTGGCAGAGCACTGCGCAGACTACGGCTTCATCATCCGCTTCCCCGACGGCAAGGAGGACATCACCGGCTACCAGTACGAGCCGTGGCACATCCGCTATGTGGGTGTGGATACCGCCAAGGAGATCGACCAGCTGGGTGTTTCGCTGGAGGAGTATCTGGGCGTGCAGTCGGAGTACACCGGTCCGTGGGAACACTAATTGGCTGAAATACAACAGGAAAAGAGCGCTGTGCCCATGGGGTGCGGCGCTTTTTGAATTGCGCTTCGGGAATTTTCGAAAAAAATTTCAAAAAACTATTCCAAAATGCAGAAAAGTGTGCTATAATAATAACAGAGCCGTCCAACCGCACAGCGATTTGCGGCAAAACTATCAAAAAAGAGGTTTTTGACATGGAAATCAAAAAACAATTGACGACTTGTCCGAAAGAAAAACCCAAGGATGAGAGCAAGCTGGGCTTCGGCCATATCTTCACAGACCACATGCTGGTAATGCCCTATGATGAGGGTCAGGGCTGGCACGATCCGGTGATTATGCCCTATGGTGACATCACCCTCAGCCCGTCTGCAATGTGCCTGCACTACGGTCAGACCGTATTCGAGGGTCTGAAGGCATACCGCCGTGCCGACGGCGGCGTACAGCTGTTTCGTCCGGACGAAAACTTCAAGCGTCTGAACCGTTCCAACGAGCGTCTGGTCATTCCGGAGCTGCCGGAGGAGCTGGGTCTCCAGTGTCTGAAAGAACTCATCTCTGTGGAAAAGGATTGGGTTCCTCACACAGAGGGTGCTTCCCTGTACATCCGTCCGTTTATTTTTGCAGTAGATCCGTTCCTGGGCGTACATCCGGGCGAACACTATCTGTTTATGATCATTCTCTCTCCGTCCGGCCCGTACTATGCTTCCGGTCTGGATCCGGTCAATATCTACGTAGAAAACAAGTATGTTCGTACTGTCCGCGGCGGTATGGGTTATGCCAAGACCGGCGGTAACTATGCGGCTTCTCTGCACAGTCAGGCTGATGCTTATGAGCAGGGCTATTCTCAGGTTCTGTGGCTGGATGGCGTAGAACAGAAGTACATCGAAGAGGTTGGCGCTATGAACATCGCTTTCGTCATCGACGGCGAAGTGGTAACACCGTCTTTGGAAACCGGCTCCATTCTGTCCGGTATCACCAGAAAGTCTGCTCTGGAGCTGTGCCGCTCCAAGGGCATTCCGGTTTCGGAGCGCCGTATCACCATTCAGGAGATCGCAGATGCCTATGATGCAGGCAAGCTGACCGAAGTATTCGGCACAGGTACCGCAGCAGTCATCTCGCCGGTTGGCCACCTGAAGTGGGGCGATAAGGTGATGACCATCAACAACAACAAGATCGGCCCGATTTCTCAGATGATCTATGACACCCTGACTGGCATCCAGTGGGGCAAGATTCCGGATAAATTCGGCTGGATCGTTCCCATTGACTAAGCACACATGCTGAAAAAAATTCTCTCTCCCGAAACCTGCGCAGCCTGTCGGCTCTGCTGCGGCTTTGACTGTACAGACACGTGGGAATTTCCGGTACTGCCGCAGGAAACTGTGGAAGCCATGCACCGTATGGGTGTTTCGCCGAAGCTGGTTCCGGTGGGAGAGGAGCAGACATTTGCGGCACCGCCGCTGCGGGGCGAGGAACTGTTCTTCTGTCCCATGCTCTGTGAAACAGGGTGTACCATGGGGGCAGACAAGCCGTTTGACTGCCGGATCTGGCCGTTCCGCATGATGCGGGATTTGGAGGGAGCGCTGCGGATCACCGTCGCCTCCTACTGTCCCGGCATGCAGAAGTACACGGATGCACAGCTTCGTAACTTTCTGGCGGACGGACTGGCAGCGCAGATTTTGGCGTATGCGGAAGCGCATCCCGCCCACGTGAAAGCGTGGGCGCCGGAATACCGTGTGATCTGGTAAACAAAACCGTACCTTGCGCAAGTGCAGGGTACGGTTTTTTCTATTCCGGGAAGTGCTGGTACTGCGGAAACGCCTGCGCATCCAGCGTGCTCTGGAAGATGGCGAGCATGTGATTCCATGTGGCTGGATTGACAACGCCGGTGACCGGAAGACCGGTGTGCTTCTGGAACGCCTGCACTGCCTGCTGTGTGGCGGTGTCATAGGTGCCGGAGCTGGTGAGAACGGGCAGCGAGAAGAGGAATTGTTCCCGGATCGCCTGAAGCAGTCCCTGAATCAGATAGACACCGGAATTTCGGTCGCCCAGCGTGTAGGCGAAAATACCGTCGGGAAAGATGGAGAAGGATGCGGTGGGCGGTGCAGTGTCTGCGAGATACGCCTGCACAATGGCGTTCCATGTGGCGGTGTTGGTCACGCCGGTGGGACGCAGACTGTTTTTCTGCTGAAATTCCCGGACGGCGCTGGCGGTGTTCTCTCCGTAAACGCCGTCCGGTGTTACTGCCGGAAGGTCGTAGAAGTGCGCCAGTCCGTGTAGATAAGTTTGCAGCTCAAAGATGTGTTCCTGATGCTGCTGTTCCGTGTATGCCATGGCGTGCACCTGCCTTTCAGGAGATAATATATCCGGGGGACTGATAGGGTCGTTTGTCGTAGCCGTATCTCAAATCGGAGTACAGCCCCGTGATGGCGTTCCAGACCACTGAGCCGACTGCGCTGTTTTCCGGCAGACCGTACATCTTCTGAAAGGCGATGACGGACGCTTTGGTCATGGGACCGAAATAGCCGGTGGCATTGACAGCGCCGATTTCCGGGTAGGTCTGGTGGATGTAGGAGAGGTAGGTTTGCAGCAGCCGGACGTATTCGCTGTTCGTTCCCTCCCGCAGCACCACGCCGGGATAGAGCACCACATCGTTGACAGTGGTGTCCAGCGGTACGGATTCCACAATGCCGGCATAGGCATCGTACATGGCGTGCCATGTCTGTTCGTCAATGACGCCGGTTTGGGGCAGCCCGAACACCTTTTGTAGGGATTTCACCGAGGTTTCTGTCTGTGCGCCAAAGTAACCGGTGATCTCCACCGGCTGGATGGCAGCGTAGTATGCGCCGATGACGGCGAGGTAATACTGAGAGGTGCGGACGTTCTGCCCCTGCGCCCCGATGGCAAGCGAGCCGGTGAACTGCTTTTCCACATCGCTCTGCTGGACTCCCTCGGAGTTCAGCTCCGCCAGATGCTTGACGCTGACGAAAATATAGGCGATCTGATACCACGTTGCCTCGTTGACAATGCCCGTCGGCTCCAGCCCGAAAATTCGCTGGAACTCCATCACCGCCTCCTCTGTGGGGTAGTCGAAATCGCCGGTGACATCGCCGATTTTGGGAATGGCGGGGTAGTTGCGGGAGATGCGGTTCAGCTGCACCTGAATGGTGCGGACGGGGTCGCCGCTGTATCCCAGGGCAACATCAAAGCCGGGGTAGGACGGCGTGTAGGTGCGGACGGGGGCGTTGGAAACGATGTCGATGTTCTCCCCGTAGTAGTACGTCAGGATTTCGTAGGGGGTCATGCCCTGCTGTGCCAGCGACACTGTGCCCCACTGGGAGAGTCCGTCGCAGGTGACGGTGGTGCCGTTGCAAAAGGCGGAGAAAAGCGGTTCCACATTGCCCTGCCGCCGGATGTAGCTGTTGAACAGTTCATCCACCAGCTGTCCCACATTTTCAAAGACCTCACGGCCGTAGGTGTATTTCTGGTCGAACTGGGTGGAACTGGTGATGTCAAAGGGGTATCCTCTGGCACGGTACCACTCGGTGTAGATGCGGTTCAGGGCAAAGGTGGTAATGACGTAGATGTTGGCACGCAGGGAGTTCTCCGGCCATGTGGGGTAGATCTCGCTGGAGGCAACGTTTTTGATGTAGTCCGGAAAGGGAACGGTGACATTGTACGCCGACTCCTCCGGTCTGCCCAGATGCACCGTAATGGTCTCCGGGATGTAGGGTTCGCCAACGGGCATAGACTGCACCTCCTAGAATCGTGGTTCGTTGTTCTGAAAGACGGTTGGCTCCGGCGGATTGTCCGGATAGGCGGGGAGGGGGGTCATGGAGAAGATCTGCCTTGAGGTGATGCCGGCAAAGACCGGCACATCCTTGCTGACCTGGGGATAATAGCCGGAGAGATAGACGCTGACATCATAGGTGCTGTACGCCTGCTGGGTTTCGTCTTTGTTTAGGGAGATGCTCGCCGGCGGGGCAGGCAGGGGAACCTTTCCGGTTTCGCCCCGGCTGTTGGTGACGGAGACGTACTTGACTTGAAGATCTGCCCCCGTGCCGGTGGAAACCAGAACGGAAACACCGGGCAGGGACATGGCGTTGCCTGCGCCGCGGGTGATCACCTGAAGCCAGCCGATGTCCTCTGGTGTGCTGTCCGGGGCAGGCGGCTCCGGAACCAGCTCCGGTTTAGGCGGAGGCGCATCCAGTTCCGGCGGCGGGGCTGCCGGCGGAAGCTGGAACTCCACGACCGGTTCTTCCGGCGCTGCCGGCTCCGGTGTGTGGGGCGGCTCTGGACTGGGAGCCAATACGGGTTCAGGTTCCGGGGCTGGACTGGGCTCCGGAACTTCCTCTGGCGGTTCCGGGGCGGGGACGGGCGGCGGTGCAGATGCCTGTGCCGCACGATAGAGGCGCATCATCTCCTCCTGATATTCCTTTGGGGTGCGTGGCGGATGGTTTGGCATAACAAGACCTCCTTGTGGAATTTGGCGTTGTTTTATTCTATGCGCCGGAATGGGGGCGTATGCAAAAAAGGAGCCAAACGGCTCCTTTTCAAGCTATCGGCGCTGTGTGGCCGGTTCTGTGAGCGCCTCTCTGCGGAACAGGAAGGTCATGCACCAGACGGCGGAAATGGCAACCAGAATATAGATGGCACGGCTGATGAAAGATGCAGCGCCGCCAAACAACCATGCGACGAGGTCGAATTCAAAGATGCCGACCAGTCCCCAGTTGACACCGCCGATAATCAAAAGGATCAGTGCGATTTTATCCCACATAGGTTCCACCTCTTTTCCGTACTGCGCTGCTCGTGCTGTCCGCCGTTTGCAGCGGTACAGAGGTAGTATGCCGCAGCGGGCGCAAAATATGCGCTTTCAAAAACAACAGCACCCTCCGTCTGCGTCCAGACAAAGGGTGCTGTTTTTCTATACCAGTATTCGGGTTCCGGTATTTGGAATTGAAAAAGGGGTTGCTGCCGGATGCAGCCGACACTTGTCCGTGCCGTGCGCCTCCGGGGTCGTCATGTCTCAAAAAAGGCGGGCTTTTGAGACGGGGCGGATGGTCGGATGATATATTTCATCAGCAGCCAGCTGCTGAGAAAAAGGATTCGGAAAGAATCGGATTACTTGTTCTTGATTGCAGCCTGTGCAGCAGCCAGTCTTGCGATCGGCACACGGAACGGTGAGCAGGATACATAGTCAAGACCAATCTTGTTGCAGAACTCAACAGACGATGGGTCACCACCGTGCTCACCACAAATACCGCAGTGAAGTTTGCTGTTTACAGGTTTTCCAAGTTTCAGAGCTGTTTCCATCAACTTGCCAACACCTTCCTGGTCAAGTTTAGCAAATGGATCGTTCTCGAAGATTTTAGCATCATAGTATGCATCCAAGAACTTACCAGCATCATCACGGGAGAAACCGAATGTCATCTGAGTCAAATCGTTTGTTCCGAAGCAGAAGAAGTCAGCCTCTTTAGCGATTTCGTCAGCAGTCAATGCTGCACGAGGAATCTCGATCATAGTACCAACCTCATACTCAAGGTTTACACCTGCTGCTGCGATTTCAGCATCTGCTGTCTCAACAACGAAATTCTTAACATATTTCAACTCTTTTACTTCGCCAACCAATGGAATCATAATTTCAGGTTTAACATTCCAGTCCGGATGCTCTTTCTGAACTTCGATTGCAGCGCGGATAACTGCCTTTGTCTGCATCTTAGCGATTTCCGGATAAGTTACAGCAAGACGGCATCCACGATGTCCCATCATTGGGTTGAATTCGTGCAGAGAGCTGATGATTGCTTTGATCTGGTCAACAGATTTGCCCTGTGCATCAGCAAGTTTCTTGATATCTTCTTCTTCTGTTGGAACGAATTCATGAAGCGGTGGATCAAGGAAACGGATAGTAACCGGATTTCCTTCCAGTGCTTCATAAAGTTTTTCGAAGTCTCCCTGCTGTTCCGGAAGGATCTTAGCAAGTGCAGCTTCTCTTT
>OICL01001016.1_pt1 | contig 12987 bp, 7 predicted proteins | sample 1581231 | NCBI WGS metagenome assembly OICL01 (sample SAMEA3882542, study PRJEB24775) | human gut metagenome | biome: human-associated habitat; feature: intestine environment; material: feces | place: Netherlands | collected 2009/2010 | reverse complement strand
CGCCGTGGTTCTCGTCCTTTCGTTCGTGGCGACTGTCGTTTCGCTGCGATCCAAAACCTGGCGCCGTTTCTCTTTGAAACAGAAGGTCGATTCCTCTGTGATGCCCGAACCGGTGCAGCAGAGTGTCCGTGTCGGAGATACGGGAATGACCGTTTCGCGCCTGGCCCCGATGGGCAAAGTGGAGATCGGCGGTAAGATTTACGAAGCCAAGTCCATGGACAGTTACATAGATCCCCGCCGGGAGGTAGAAGTCGTCGGCTTCGAAAATTTCAATATAATCGTACGCAAACACATTAAATAGATAAAAGATGGAAATCGGTATCATTGCATTAATCGTCTTCGTTTCGCTTTTTGCGATTTGGCTTATTTTTTACTTCATTCCCGTAGGCTTGTGGTTTTCGGCACTGGTGTCGGGCGTGCGGATCAGTTTGTTGCAGTTGATCTTGATGCGCTGGCGCAAGGTGCCGCCCTCGACGATCGTATCGTCGATGATCGAGAGTACGAAGGCCGGTCTGGAACTCAATCCCAACGAGCTCGAAGCCCACTATCTGGCCGGAGGTAACGTGACCAATGTGGTGCATGCGCTGGTGTCGGCCCAGAAAGCCAATATTATGCTCGATTTCAAGATGGCTACGGCGATCGATCTGGCGGGCCGCGATGTATTCGAAGCGGTACAGATGTCGGTCAATCCCAAAGTCATCAATACTCCGCCGGTAGCTGCAGTGGCCAAGGACGGTATTCAGCTGATCGCCAAGGCGCGCGTTACGGTGCGGGCCAATATCAAGCAGTTGGTCGGCGGTGCCGGTGAGGAAACGGTTCTGGCACGTGTCGGCGAAGGTATCGTTTCGTCGATCGGCTCGGCACAGTCGCACAAGATCGTGCTGGAGAATCCCGATTCGATCTCCCGCGTGGTGCTGGAGAAGGGATTGGATGCGGGAACGGCGTTCGAAATTCTTTCGATCGACATCGCCGATATAGACGTAGGTAAGAATATCGGCGCACAGTTGCAGATGGACCAGGCCGAAGCGGACAAGAACATCGCCCAGGCCAAGGCCGAGGAGCGTCGTGCTATGGCCGTAGCTCTCGAACAGGAGAACAAGGCCAAGGCGCAGGATGCCCGCGCCAAGGTGATTCTGGCCGAAGCCGAAGTGCCGCTGGCTATGGCCGAAGCGTTCCGCAGCGGAAATCTGGGCGTGATGGATTACTATAAGATGAAGAACATCATGGCGGATACTACGATGCGCGAAACGATCGCCAAACCCGATAAGAAATAGGACGACGAATCGTTGTTCGCATGAAAAACCCCGTTGAAATCTCAACGGGGTTTCTTTTATCGATATGGGCGGGAATCTATCGGAGCGTATTGTAGAATGGAGCGTCCCGTTTCGGGGCCGAAGTATGACGGGCCAAGCCATACAGCGTGCCGGTGGACTCTATTTTATTCGAATGGAACGGCAGGCCGGTCAGTGGGTTTCGATTTTCGCACTGGCAACGCTTCGGGGGAGCGTTTCTCCATTGGGGGTTCCCTCCAGCCCGTCTTTCCATTTGACGGCGGCATGCGCACCGTCGCAATAGGGCTTGTTGCGGGAGTGTCCGCAGCGGCAGAGCACTACCCTGTTCCGAACTTCGAAGGTTCGGCCGTCTTCGCGTTGGATGCGGATCCCGCCGCGTACCCAGAGTCCTCCGCTGGCGCCGATCGCCGGGTCTTCGATCAATCCCAGGCTGGGTTCGAAGATGAATTCGTAGGGTTTTCCCGTGCGGTTGTCCCAGGCGGTCAGGCGGGCGCTCGGACACATCGACGCTTCGCGGACGGCCAGCTTGCGGGACTGCGAATCGCCGGATGCGGCCGTCAGGTCCCAGACACCCCCGTAAGGATGGCAGAAACGGGCGAAAACACAGTATTTTTCGTTGTCGTTCAATGTCACCCGTTGTCCCTCGGTGATCTCTACTTCGTCCATAATCCGGTCCTCTCCGGAGGTGATCGCCGAATCCCATTCCTCCTTGAGGTGCGAGCCGTCGCAATAGGGTTTGCTGCGGGATAAACCGCAACGGCACAATGCCGTCGGTTCTTTTTCCGTCGAAAAATGCCGCCCTTCCTGAAAATACCAACTCTCGCCCTCGGAGTCGGGCATGATGAATTGCATGGCCAGCGGCGGGTTTCCGGTGACGAGGTACGGACCCTTTTCGGTGACGGTAATGGCTATTTGGTTCCCTTTGGAAGATGATTCGTGGGGCGATGCTGTCTTTTTTGCCATATCGGATGCGTATTTTTAAGTCGATTTGTTACGTTACCTTTGCAAGAATTGTTCCTAACGGAATTTCTGTTGTCGGAAGAATCGGAAATTAGCTGTTTTAGTAAAAATGTCGAGGTTAATTTTGCGAAAATAAGGCCATGTTCCGACAGGACCTGTTTGTTCTGTATGTGGTTTGTACTATCTTTGCCGAAGATGGGGTGCGGTTCGGCGATTTTTGCGTACAAGTCTGCACGATTACTCTCGCCTTTCCGTATCTTTGACATCATGGTCTTTAGATAGGATGCGCTTCGGAAAACCGGGACAGGTTCCCGTTTTCTCTCGGCTTTCCCTGTCTTTGGCTTCGTTTTGGATGCTTTGGCTTCGGTCAAACGCAAATAAAATTGCTTTTGCATTAGGCTTATTCGTATCTTTGACTTCGTCTTAGATACTTCGCCTCGGCAAAACGCGAATAAAATTTGCTTTTGCGCTCGGCTTATTCGTATCTTTGTAACGTTTAGCAAAATTGGATTTTGAACATGAAAAAACTTGTGTGCCGCTTTTTATGCCTGGGAATCGTCCTGGCCGTTTCGATGAATCTCGTCGGTTGCAGCGACGACGACGGACCGGTGGGAACCCTCTATTTCCCTCGTGATGTTTGTATGGTCGATAAGCCTGGGGGAACGGCTTCGGTAGAATTTACGGCTGTGAATATCGTGAAGCTGAACATTACCGATACGCCTGAAGGCTGGACGGTGACCGCCGATTTGCAAACGAGCCGGATGACCGTGACGGCCCCCGCAAGTGATGACTCCGATGCCGAAACGGGAGGAGTCCTGACGTTGGTCGGTTACGATACCGACGGAAAGACCGTTTCCGCCGATTTGAGGGTCGGAATCGGGCGGACCGTCGATCTGACGGGGCGGACGGCTAACTGTTATATCGCCAACTATGCCAATGCCTACTATACTTTCGACGGTACCGTAAAGGGAAACGGCGAAAAGATTCCTACGGCTCGGGTAGAACTTATGTGGGGAAGCACGTCGCATATGATCGAGAACCTGACACTCGACGACGGTCGGGTTTCGTTCTTCGTCGCGGCGGATAAGAAAGGTGAGTTTATCGAAGGAAACGCATTGATCGCAGCTTTCGATGCCCAGGATAAGGTGGTTTGGAGTTGGCATGTGTGGGTTACGCAGTACGATCCTTCGGCGGAGTCGGTTACTTCGGCTGCCGGAGATGTTTTCATGACCCGTAATCTGGGAGCCGGAGCCGGCGGCAATGCCACGGAGGACGACATATATCTCTCCTACGGACTCTATTACCAGTGGGGACGTCCGACCCCGATGATCGGGCCGGCGTATTATAACTGTGCATTTGCGGAGGATCATAAGATGTATAATATCAACGGGCGTCTTACTTATCTTGACTATGTGGAATCCACCCCCGAAACGGGCACGATTGAGTATGCCATAGCCTATCCGATGAGTTTTATTCTGGGAGTCGAGGAGTCCGGTTACGATTGGCTCTATTCCGACCATGACAACGAGTTGTGGGGGGCGGTCAAGACCGTTTACGATCCCTGTCCTAAGGGATGGAAGGTTCCGGACAAGGATGTTTATGCCGATTTTATGATCGGCGACGATCATGACCAGGAGCAAACGGAGGCGTTGCGCGAGGCTTACGGCTGGAACCTGACCGACGGAACGATGACTTCATTTTTTCTCGGAGGCGGGCGTCGCCCTTATCTGACGGGGCTTATCCAGAATGTAAACAGCAATGCGGACGCGCAACCGTGGATCGGATGCTATTGGACCAGCGGTTTGGGAACCGACGAATTGAGCGCTTCGGGCCTCTATTTTTCGCTCGATACGGACGATGCTGCTTCGAGTGAATTTGTTCCGGCACGGAACTATCAACGAGCCAATGGTTTGCAGGTTCGTTGCGTAAGGGAATAATATCTTTTTTCCGAATCAATATACCTTATTTTCGCCGGAGTTTTCGCTCCGGCGATTTTTTGGTATAACAGTTGTTCCTCTTTTCGGAAGAATTTTTATTTGTCTGCAAACATGAGAGTACAAACCGGTAAAGGGACCATTCCATGGATGACCGTGTTGGCGATTTGGTCGGTATCAGCGGTCGTTTCGCTGCCGGGACTTGCCATCTCCCCCATCCTCGGCGACCTGAACAAGGTCTTTCCGCGCGCGACCGATCTGGAGATACAGATGCTCACTTCGTTGCCTTCGGTGCTGATTATTCCTTTTATGTTATTGGCAGGCCGTTTGTCTGTGACCGGGAATAAGTTCAAGCTGCTTGTGGTCGGACTTGCGGTTTTTTTCTTGAGCGGCTTCGCCTGTCTTTTCATTAACCAAATGTGGCTTCTGATTTTGGTCAGTTGTCTTACGGGTATCGGTGCCGGTATCATCATTCCTTTATCGACGGGATATATCGTGGATTACTTTACGGGAGACTACCGCATACGGCAGTTGGGTTACAGTTCGTCGATCAATAATCTCACGCTGGTGTTGGCTACTATGCTGGCAAGTTATTTGGCTAATGTCGATTGGCATCTGCCCTTCCTGGTATATACGTTGCCGGCGATTCCGTTGATTCTTTCGGTTTTCATTCGCAGGACTCCCGCTGCTCCGGAACCTGTCGGGAGCGATGAGCTGAAACACAAGAAGGTCGATTGGCCGAAGCTGGCCGCTGTCATGGGATTTTATTTCCTGGCGACCTTCCTGTCGTTGGTTATCGCCTTCTACATTTCATTCCTGGTGGATCCGCACGGCAACCGGAATTCTTTTTCGGGTTTTCTGATATCTCTCTTTTTTCTGGCTATCATGCTGCCCGGCTTTTTCCTCTCTCCGATCATCCGGCGGCTGCGCAGCAACGTCAATCTGATTTCGTTGGTTATGATCTGTGCGGGATTGCTCTTTATCGGACTCTTCAAGGCGCATTTCTGGCTGATTGCGGGATGCACTCTCGTAGGACTGGGATACGGCATTATTCAGCCGATCGTTTACGACAAAGCGGCTGCGGCGGCCCCACCGCAATTGGCGACATTGGCCCTTTCGGTCGTGATGTCGGTAAATTATCTGGCGATCGTTCTTTGTCCGTTCATTATCGACCTGTTGCGAAACATTCTGCACATGCAGGGAGAACGCTTCCCTTTCATCTTGAGTGCTGGTCTGGCTTTCGTTGCGGTCTTGCTGACCTGGCGGTACAGAAATAGCTATGCGTTCGGGTTGGATAAGTCTTATTACCGGCAATGAATAAAGAGGAGAGCCGCTTAAAAAGTGGCTCTCCTTCCTGTTGCCGACGTTTTTTCCTGGATCGTTGTTGCCGGGCGTTGCCGCTTTGCCGGAAACGTCCGGTCGTATTGTGCGCTGCGTCGGTCCGCGATCCTTCTTCGTGCCGGCTATTTCCCGGATGCGGGATTCTTTACGCAACGTACCGGCATGCCTGAGCGACAGTCTATGTCGATTATGTTTACCTGGTTGCTTTTCGAGAAGAGCAGGTATTGGTAGTTCAGATCCGCCGGAGTATAGACCGAACTTTCGGTACTCGTACAGAGCAGGTAACCTTTGGAGAAATCCCCGGACATCAACGATCCGATGTATTTCCCGCTCGGGTCGCGTGTCCCGGCATAGGTGAAGAAGGAGCTGCCGAGCTCACTGTTCATGGCGATAAGCGACTCCAGATCCGCCCGGGTCGGAAGGTGCCATCCTTCCGGACAAATGCCTTGCACGCCCTCGATATTGCGGAAGTTGTCCGCAGTAACAGGTTCCCCTACGGCCGTAGCCAGATCGTAGAGCAAACCTTGCCGTTGGATGTATTCCGTGTCGCTGGATGCGGTAAAGGAGGTCGTACACGGATACCAAATGCCGTTTTCTTCGGACGGGGATGAGGAAACGCGCTTGTCCTCGGGAATGTAGCGCAGGTTTTCCGCCATCCAGGTCGTACCGTTGCTGAGTTGCCGGATGCGATACTTGACGCCTGCGTACTCCAGCAGGTCGGAATCTTCCGGCAGGTCGTCTTCGACCGGAGCGATCGCTCCTCCGTCCTCCCAGCCTTTGACGGCGCCGCTGATGGAGGCGTGGATCTTATTCGTGTTGCTGATTACCGCCTCGATCGCATATTCCGCACCGGATTGCAGGTCGGTCGCCTGGAATGTTTTGGTGTGCCGGTTGCCGTCGGAAGTTTGGATTTCGAGTTCGAGTGCCGCCCGCTGCGGTACGAGAATGGCTTCATATCGTCCTGCGGTCACCGTTGGAAAGGGATAGATATCCGTTTCCGCCGAAGAAGCATCGACCTGAACGCTTTTCGCCGAAAGATCGACGGTCGCCGTGCAGCGGCTGCCCTTCAGGGTGACTTCCTCGATCGTATTGGCGGAGTTGTTCGTAATATCGATCACGATTTTGGTGAGCAGGTGGGTGAATACCATATTCACGGCCGTTTGGCTCGGTACGACGTCCGTCGCTGTCGCTGCCAGCAGGTCCGAGGCTTCGTGATCGGCGGCGAGCTTCTGGTCGGCACGAACGGTGAAGCTCGCCGGAGCTCCTTCCGCTAGGTAGGGATAGTAAGCCGTAAGATTTGATTTTTCACTCGGATCGTCGTACCAGAACAGGTCGTCCGAAACGAAGACCGTACCGTCGAAACGCAGAGGCGTATTTTCACAGTAGTTAGCACCGGATTTGACGATCGTGAGCCCGATGCGGTCCCCGGTGTCGAAATTGAGCCCCGTAACACGGGAGATGCTCGGAGCGATTCGGATGCGGGATTGTACGGGGCCTTCGACAGAGTCGTTCTTGCTGCTGCATCCTGTCAGCAATGCGAGGCCGGATAGGATCAGGAAGAATTGTTTCATAGCGTTTTCGGGTTAATTGTTTTTTGTAAGAAGTATATACAAAAGTATAAAAAATAATATATTTCGTTCAATTTATGGAACGATAAAGTCTGTTTTTGCGGTGAATTGGGTGCTTGTGATGCAATAAGCTCGTTTTTTTGCCGGTCTTGTCCGTAAAGGGAACGTCCGGAGGTGTAATTGTACGAAACAGAGAAGCCCTTCCGTCATCGACGGAAGGGCTTCTCTGTTGTTTTTTGCGGTTACATCCGCAGCGAAATGCCTCCTACGCAGTTCATGTCCTCTTTGAGCGGACACCAGGAGAGATGGGTGAAGAGTCCGATTCGGAAGGAACCCATGCTTTTGACCGCCCACAGTTTTCCGGCGTTTATGAAGACGTTTTTCACGGCAAAACCTTTGGCTCCGCCCTCTCCTGCCGTTTTCCAGGGCGCGGCTCCTACGCCCGTTTTCAGGTCGATGGTTTTGACCGTAAAGGGATAGGCTACTTCGACGTATGAGGAGTAGCACCGCCGCCCCCGGGTATCGACATCTCGCGCTCCGAAAAGGATCGTGTACCAGGAGAGCGTGATGGGGACTTTGCGCGATACCTGCCATTCGATGCCGGCTTCGATGCGGTGCGGGGAGTCGGCGCCGAAATGGAAGTAGTTGCGGCTGATCTGCGGATTCCGGTCCGAGGCCGAACCTTCGTCGTAAAGGTCTTTGAGGTGGAAGGTGATGTTTTTGAGCCGGTAGCTGAGCATCAGGTCCGCCTCTTTGTATGAACTCGACGTGAAATCAACCGATCCCCAGGCCGCTATCGTAAAGTTTCCTATGCCGAGCGTCAGTCCCGGTTGCAGACTGGGGCCCGCTTCGTAAACACCGCGCCAGATATAACTGCTGACCAGATCCATTTCGACCTGAAGCGTTAGCCCGGTCTTTTTCCCTCGGGAAGTGCGGTTTCTTCCGCCTTTGCCCGAAGTGCGGACAACAGAAGACAGGGGATAAGGAGTAGGAACATCATGCGGTTGGGTCCCGCGTGGCGTGAGAGGTTTCTCATATCGGAAATAGGGTTAATCGGCTGCAAATGTAGCCTTTTTCGATGGACTGTGCAACTGTTTCGTCGGGCGTGTAACGGATTTGAAACGGTTGTTTGACGCTTTTGTAACGAGGGTGTAGCCCGGGTGAAACAGCGGCCCGGTACTTTTGCCGCTGTAAAATAATAAGTGGATGAATAGATTTTTATTGATTGGGTTATTGATGCTGAAGGGGATCTGCACGACGGTTGCAGCGCCCCTTCTGTCTGTTGTGACCGGTACGGTGCAGGACGCATCGACCGGCGAGGCGGTCATCGGCGCCGCCGTGATTTTGCAGAATACGACGTATGGGGCCGTCGCCGATGCCGACGGCCGCTTCGTTATTAATAATGTAAAGCCGGGCACTTATACGATCGAAGTGCAGATGCTCTCCTACCAGCGCGTAGTGATCGAGGGGTGTCAGATCAAGCCGGGAGAGAATACCCTGCCGCTGATTTCGCTGCAACCCTCGGCCGAAGAGATCGACGAGGTGGTCGTGACTACCGTGCGGCGGCTTTCGAGCGAGGCGGCCGTGATGCAGGCCGTCCGCAACTCCAAGATGGTCGTGAGCGGTGTGTCGAAGCAGATGATCGCCCGCACGCAGGACCGCGATGCGGGTGAAGTCGTGCGACGCATACCCGGTATCTCGATCATCGACGACAAATTCATCGTGGCGAGAGGTCTCTCGCAGCGTTATAATAATGTGTGGGTCAATGATGCGGCCATTCCGAGCTCGGAAGCCGATTCGCGGGCCTTCTCCTTCGATCTGATCCCTGCGGGGCAGATCGAGAACATCATGATCCTGAAGTCCCCCGTTCCGGAAATCCCTGCGGATTTCACGGGCGGGTTCGTCAAGATCAACACCAAAGATACGCCGGGTGAACTACCCTTCGCCCTCTCCTACTCGATCGGGTTCAACACGGCGACCTTCGGCCACGACTTTCTCTACAATCCGGGAAGCGGCAGCGACTGGTTCGGCTGCGACAACGGCAAGCGCGGCGTGCGGGGTGGTATTACGGGTGCTTTTGATAACGACGATCCGGATTTCGTTACCGACATGACCCGTCACGGCTTCAACAACGACTGGTCGATCAAGACCCGCAAGCCGATTCCCGACCAGCGGTTCTCATTCTCCTACGGCCACAGCTTCCGCCTGGGCAACGGCGCCGATCTGGCGCTGAACGGAGCGCTCAATTACAGCTATGCCACCCGGACCTTCTCGAATATGGAAAACTCCCGTTACGGGGTTTACAACAAGGTGGAGGACAAACCCGAATACTACTACAAATATACCGACGACCAGTACCAGACCAACGTCAAAGTGGGCGCCTTGCTGAATCTGGCTTACCTGAACGGAAAGAATCGCTACTATTTCCGTAACATTTTCAACCAGATCGGACAGGACAAGCTCACGCTGCGCGAAGGCTGGCAGAATATGTCGTCGCTCTATATCCAGGAGAAAACGGAGTATTGCTACACCTCTCGCAGCACGTACAGCGGGCAGATAGCGGGTGTACATACTCTCGAACTGGGAACTCTGGACTGGGATGCCGGATATTCCTACGCCGACAAGAACCAGCCCGACCGCCGCATCGTCAACCGGCAGGAGAACGACATGGTGGGCGATGCGCACTACGGTCAAATGCAGATCGATCAGAACGAGATCCGGCGTGACTTTATGAAATTGCGCGAACACATCGCTTCGGCGGGCATCAACTACTCCTGCACCTTGCGCGAAGGTTCGTCGTTCGCCCCCGAACTGAAGGTCGGACTCTACGGCGAATACCGTACGCGGGATTATCGCACCCGGGCCTATTTCTATCGCTTCGACACGGACAACCTGCCTGCGGACTTCGCTTACGGCGATGTGATCGACGATATTTTGCAAGACGGTAATTATGGCGCCGACAAGCTCTATATCTACGACGACAGCGACAACCGCAACAGCTACAAGGGCGACAACATCCTGACGGCGGCTTATGCCGGCATCGACCTGCCCTTCGGCCGCTGGAACGTTTATGCCGGCGTCCGGTTCGAATACAGCCGTATGGCGCTCACCTCGTACACCAAGATCAAGGACTGGGACAGCGAAACACGAAACTATACCCATGCCGATCCCTTCCCTTCGGTCAATGTGACATACCGCATCAACGACAAGCACCTGCTGCGTGCCGCTTACGGTATGTCCACCAACCGTCCTGAATTCCGCGAAGTTTCCCCTTCGGTCTATTACGATTTCGACCTGTTCAGCGACGTGAAGGGTAATGCCGATTTGAAAGCGGCCTATATCCAGAACGCCGATCTGCGCTGGGAGTGGTATCCGGCTGCGGGCGAAGGTATCTCGGTGGCCGTGTTCTACAAGCATTTCCGCAATCCGATCGAAACGGCTATTCTCGATGCGGGCAGCGGCAGTTATACTTACACGTTCGAGAATGCCGACCGGGCCAATCTGTACGGTGTGGAGCTGGACGTGAAGAAAAACCTCGATTTTATGGGGATGCGCAATTTCTCGGTGGTTCTGAACGGTTCGCTCATGAAGAGCCGTGTGGATTTCGACGACGAGAGCCTCGAGCACGACCGTCCGTTGCAGGGCCAGTCGCCCTATCTGGTCAATGCCGGACTCTTCTACCAGTCGCCCAAACTGGGCCTTACGGTCGGTGTCCTGTATAATCGCATCGGCAAGCGCATCGTGGGCATTGGCCGCAGCGATATGAGCGTGGGCGGCAGCATCGACAACGATATTCCGGATATGTACGAGATGCCGCGCAACGCGCTCGACGTGGTGGTCAGCAAATCTTTCGGCAAGCATTGGGAGCTGAAGTTCAACGCCAAGGACCTGCTCAACGAGAAGGTGCAGTTCGCCCAATTCCCGAAATTCGAGAACGGAGGCGATGTGGTGTCCCGCAAGCAAATCACCAAACAGTTCACGGCGGGACGGATGTTCTCGCTGAGCGTGACGGCCAAATTTTAAGTGAATCGCAGAAATTCGTTCGGGTTCTACCGAGTGAGAAAATAGTCGAAGTAAAATCAACCTTTTTTAATCAAATAAATTATGAAGAAAATTTTATGGGCAGCATGTTTGATGGCTGCGTTGAGTCTCGCAGGATGCAGCGACGACGAGAACGGTAACGGTGGCAATGGAGGCAACGGCGGTAGCGGCGAGGGCGGAAATCCGTCCGGTGGCGATCTGACGGAGATACTCTTCGAGGACGGGACCCAGATCGGCGACGGACGTCAGGAGTTCGAGATCAAGGGCGACTACACGCTTCCCAAAGGTACCTACCTGTTGAAAGGCTGGTGCTATATCGCCGACGGTGCGAGCCTGACGCTGGCTCCGGGTACGATTATCAAGGGCGACAAGGAGACCAAGGCAGCGCTCATCGTAGAGCCGGGCGGCCAGTTGTGGGCCAAAGGCACGCAGAGCGAGCCGATCGTCTTCACCTCCGAGATGCCTGCCGGCAACCGTCGGCCGGGCGATTGGGGCGGTATCATTCTCTGCGGTCGCGGTGTGAACAACAAGGGGACGATGCAGATCGAGGGCGGTCCCCGCACTACGCACGGAGGCAGCGACAATGCCGACTGTTCGGGTGCTTTGAGTTACGTGCGCTGCGAGTTCGCCGGCTATCCCTTCAAGGAGGACCAGGAGATCAATGCCATCACGTTCGGTTCGGTGGGATCGGCTACGCAGATCGACCATGTGCAGGTGTCCTACTCCAACGACGACTCCTACGAATGGTTCGGCGGTGCGGTAAATGCCAAATACCTGATTTCCTACCACACCTGGGATGACGATTTCGATACCGACAACGGATTCTGCGGCAAGGTGCAGTTCTGCCTGGGCGTACGTCAGCCCCGCATTGCCGATACCTCGGCGTCGAACGGCTTCGAGAGCGACAACAACGCAAGCGGCTCGACAAGCTCGCCGTTCACTTCGGCAGTGTTCTCCAACGTGACTTTCATCGGTCCGAAGGCTGTAGACGCATCGTTCCAGAACAATTCCGACTACATCAACGGCGGCTCGGTGTATCCCAACAACGGCTCAAGCCTCGGACGTTTTCAAGCTGCCATGCACATACGACGCAACTCCCACCTGAACTGCTTCAACTCTGTGGCAGTGGGATGGCCCATCGGTCTGATACTCGACAACGAGAAGGGCGACACCCAGGGAGCAGCGACCGCAGGCACACTGAAGCTTAACAACATATGGTTCGCAGGCATGGACGTGCTCGGAACAGACTTCAACAAGATATACGAGGACGGTCTCTACGACTATGAGACAGGCACCGTTGACAACACAAAGAACTCATTCGCCCACACGTTCTTCGAACTGGCTGCGAACAACAACAGGCATTTCGACTCGGCTGACGGATGGTTCGACCGGACAGGATATATCCCGTCGGCAGGCAGCCCGCTCATCGGTGCGGCATCGTTCACAGAAGCCATACTCAACGGATGCACCGCAGTGGACTACATCGGAGCTTTCGCTGCCGGCGACACATGGCTCGACGGATGGACAAACTTCGACCCGCAGAACGCCGACTATTGAAAAAAGCTGAAAGCTTACTGTACATAATAAATGTGTCTGACAACGTTTCACGAAGTTGTCGGACACATTTATTGTATTCCGGAACACACAGAATAAAGATTATCAGCCTGCAAACAGGCTGATATAATCAAATTACATAAATCACAAATACAGAATTATAAGCCGACATTCATATTCATATAAATTAACAGAACAAGAATTGCCATTACCTATAAATTGTATATTTTTGTAAAAACAATCTGACAACTTTACATATATAAGCAATCTATTAAAATAAAAACGATGATGGGACAA
>OICL01001015.1_pt1 | contig 12988 bp, 15 predicted proteins | sample 1581231 | NCBI WGS metagenome assembly OICL01 (sample SAMEA3882542, study PRJEB24775) | human gut metagenome | biome: human-associated habitat; feature: intestine environment; material: feces | place: Netherlands | collected 2009/2010 | reverse complement strand
AAACAGATTACATAAAACCATAATTACTTCTACCAGCCAGGGAAATATCTCCACTCCTGCTTTTTGAACCATTCTTTTATAATTTCGATAGATACGCAATTCCACGTACATACACCAAAGCATACCCATACTGACTGTCCCTATAAAGCATATGCTGTTAGAGATATAATTAATCTGCCGGCTGCCAGTAAACTGTTTTCCATCTACGAGAAAAGCAATGGTTTCAGACAATGCCCCCACTAAATTTACGATTGCTATTCCATCATATATTTTATCTCCCACATGAAGGCTCTCTCTGTTCTTTCGTCTGCAAAACAAAAGGAACCACATCATTAACACGGTCAATCCGTTTGCCATTAATATTTCTTCTAAAACGATGATTGTTATCCCCTCCATCATTCACAGTATGAACTCATTTTTACTAAAATGAGCTCTATCATTATACCAAATTAAAACCGGTTTTTGTCTTTTTCGACATGAACTACAGTTTTTTTAACGTGAACGATGATTTTTTATGTTTCATCATTTTTCACAGCCTACTGCAACTGTGAAAAACCCACGGCTTACAAAGTTAACGGTCTTTGTATCGGAATCATAATAAGATCCCGGTATCTTAACTGCTGCACCGTATTTATCAATTTTATATGCAAAAATCTTTTTGTCTTTTTCCTTTTTGGCGGTTTCCGGTTTTTCATATTTGTGGTAATAATCCTCTGCCCATTCATATACAACCTGGTCTTCAACTGCAGTGGATCTGCCATTCGACTGCTTTCTGGCCTGTTCGGCAATATAGTTAAAGCACTTGTTCCAGGTCTTGCCCTCCTGCATTACGTCCTCAGCAAGTCCCTGATCCTCTTCGCATCTTTTCAACAGATAAGCAATGATCGGCTCAGCAAAATTCTTCTGGGTTGCTTTTTTCTTTTCAGCTTCCAGTTTTTCTTTAGCCTTCTGCTTTACCGGCTTTGCATTCTCAATTTCTGCAGCTCTAATTTCCTCTTCTGTTGGATCCGCCATTCCTGTAAGAATCTCAGCAAGTGAAGCTTTCCCCAAATACACAGTATCCTCTGCTTTCACTTCATTGCCGCTCTCGTCCTCTAATTTGCTCTCTAGCAGTTCTGTTTCGTCCTGCCCTATCGTTTTACTGTCCACGTCCGTTTCCGTCTCTAAACGGTCGATTTCAGCAGTGTCCACTTCCTGTTTTAACTGTTCTGACATTTGTATTCTCCTTTCTCGAAATCAAAATGAAATGTTATCTGTTCCGGCGCTCTTCCAAATAATGTGGGCCGTCGTTGTCTGTGTCTAAGAATTTGAAGTTGTCTTCTCATATTCCACTCTGGCCTGAAATAAAACGGTGTATACCAAAATTCCTGTTCAGGTCTTTCCTCTGGCATAAGTGTATTGCCTGCTACTGGATTTGATAGTGTGTTTGCAACTGCTACATATCCTGGACAGCCAAGAAGCGACAACTGTATAAAACACATTTGTGCAGTTACCCGGTCAATATCATTTGCAACAAACAGCACTTGAGTCTGGTAATTAAACCCTTTTCGGCGAAATGTATTCGCCGCTGCTATAAGTGTTGCTCCGGCTCCGCAGGCAGGATCGTTAACAGATACCCATTCTTTGTTCTGCAGTTTCTGCATATTGTCATGTATCGTCAACTCTGCCATGCATCTGCAGACATCATACGGTGTGAAAAACTGGCCTTTCCAGTGATTTCCCAGTTCGAGGCTCATGTATAACCTCCCAAGGAAATCCTGATCTGGATTGCGTTCCAGTGCTTCAACTACAATCGCAAAGCACTTGGCCGGCTTCTCCACTCCTCCAAGGCGTTTGATGCACTCTGCATACTCTTTTTCCCTTGCCGTATGTCTCGACAATGACTTATCTACTGCATTTGCAAGTGTACATGCCATTGCCGCCATAAGATCCGCCCACACCTGCCACGAACTCCTGCTGATGCAGAGCTGCCTGAACACATCCAAAAACTCTTTTTCGGTCCCTGTAATCTTTTCTTCATTCACGTTTCAACAACTGCCTTTCATACTCTGCAAAGTCATAATCTCTCTGGTGAAAATTATTAAAGCGGTTTTGAAAAACAGGCTTTGGCTTATCCGGCACACGAGATGCTTCATCCTGATCTCTTGATATCCAACCTGTGATAAATCGTTTGATTCCCCTCGGGGTCTTTTTATTTTTCGGGTGTGAACCCAACCACCCACGCATACTGCGTAATGCCTGTTCTACATCAACTGCCGGATATAGTTCTTTAAGCTCTTTGACATATTCTTTTGTCACCAGGTAATCATCCCCATTGATCAACGGCAGTTTGATAAATACATCCGCCTGAGCCGGCTCTGTCTCCACCTTCAACTCAGCCTTTGAACAGGATGGCTCTATCTCCACCTTCGTCCTGTTCTCCGCAACTGGCTCTATCTCCACCTTCGGTTGCGGCTGTCCGGAGTTCACCTCCGGGCAAATGTATTTATTCTCTATCTCTTTATCTTTCTCTATCTCTATCTCTTTCTCTACGTCACTGAGGTGTAACTGTTGCGTCACACCAATGTCACATTGTGACGCTTTTTTATCTCTAAGACGTCTCATTCTTTCAGCACTTGCGCTTTCAGATCCTACCATTCTGGAGCATTCTGTAAGTTCATATTCACTTTCGTCTATCAATTGCAGGAGCCCTTGTGCCATGAGGAACCGAACTGTAACTTTTACATTTTCCTCTTCTTCGTCCAGTTCAAGTGCAACTTCTTCCGCAAAATTCTCTTCTACTCCATCGAAGAAGAGTTTTCCCTCATTTTTCAGGGATATCAGCAACATCTTGAGATAGATAATTGTGTATGTATCGCCTCCTGCGATCTTACGAAGCTTTTTGATAGGCTTCTGCCGGAAGAAATCATCCGGCAGCTTAAGCCAATAGTATCTTTTACCCATACGTGCCTCCTTAGTAAATAACCTTGGAGCCGTCTTCTGTTTTGATTACCGTTACAGACTGGTTGAATCGGGCTTTCATAGCATCATCATGGGTAATCGCCATGATCTTTACATCTGGATATCTCTGTCTGATTGTTTCCAGTGCATCTACATAGGCCTGGGTGCCATCATCATCAAGAAATGGAGGTTCATCTATAAACAGCATTCCAAGCTGGATACCTGCAGAGGTTGCTTTAATCTCAGACAGTGCAAGGATAATGGCAAGTGAAGCCTTTACCTTTTCTCCTCCGGATTTTGAAGCATATGGGAGAGTTGTCCTTCCGTACTCATTGATTAGTACATCCAGGGTAGCTCTGTCACCGTCTTTACCTTTGACGGTACGTTCCATCACAAATTCCACTCCCATAGTTCCGCCTGTCATAGATCCAAGGATATTGTTTGCAGTATCAGTAATGTGAGGAATAATATTTCGGATGATCTGATGTGGAACGCCATCCTGCGAAAATGCCTGTTTCAAAGCCTCGTAGCAATCAGCTTTCTCAGCCGCAACAGCAATACCTTTATTCAAAAGAGCTATTTCAGAACGCATCGCCTCAACATCTTCAACTCTCTGTGTCAGTACGCCTTTTTGAATCTGCGCTTTTTCCAGAGTTTCTTTTGCAGATTTTAATCTTCTCTCAACCTCTTCAAGAGCTTCACTGCCTTCAATATCTTTTCTTAGTTCTTCCAGTTCTATTTCCGCTTCACGAAGATTGTTATATAAAACAAGTTCGTTGGCATCTTCCTCGCTCCGCTCCTGATATAATTCAGTAAGTCTCTTGTCAATATGCTGTTTTCTTTCTTCATACACCGGAAGTTCCTTTTCCTGGTCTGCAAAATGTGCCACCGAATTTCTTTTACATACAGCATCATCGTACTTAATAACGGAATCAGATAACATATCAACAATATCAGTTGCTTTCTGGGCCTTTATATTGAGCTCTAAGAGGCTTTCTTCATACTGCCCTATCGTTTTACTGTTGGTGTCCTTTTCTGTCTCTAAACGGGCGATTTCAAGTTTCTTTTTCTCGACATCCTTTTTCAGGTTTTCATATTTCATAAGCATACTTGCTTTTGTTGTCAAAAGATCTAATCTTTCAGCATCATATCCGATAATACAAATTTCATCCTGTTTTTTGGATATTTCTTCGTCTCGTTTGGTCCTCAATGCTACTATTTCTTCCTCGCATTTTTCCAGATGGTCCGCTTCTTCTGGTAAACTCTTTACATCATCGATTGCTTTTGCGAGAAACCTGCAGCTTGCTCCATCTATATCAGGGCAACCGGAATTCTTCATAAATTCCTCCTGCTGTCTTATCTCGGAAATTCTGTCCAAACGATATTTCCGCCTGTTCTCTGCTTCTGATATACGCTGAGAATACGTTGCTCTTATCTGTTGCAGTTCCTGCTCCGCAACAGAAACCAAATATCTTTTTTCCTGCAGTTCCTCGCATTGTATCCTCACCTGAGCCAGCTCCGTCAGTTTTTCTTCCAAATTATCCGGAAGTTCTGCTTTAAGCTGTTCAATAAGATTCGCAATGTCGTTATTTCGACGCTTTGCATCGTTTATGATATTCTGGCAATTCTGGATGTCAGCATTATACCCAGCAAGATTTCTTTTTGTATTGTCATGATTAAGAACGTCTTTCTCCAGCTCTATGATCTGTTCGGACAACTGTTTATATTCGGCGGCTTTTTCTCTGATCTCATTCGCTGATTCCAATGCGACATTACAGCTTTCTAAAATCTGCGTCTTACTTGAGATTTCATCTGAAATGGATCTGCGTCTCTTATGACAATCATCCAATTCTTCCGAAGCTTTGCGGCACTCCTGCTCTGCTTTTGCAATCTGAGTATGTTTATTCAGCAACTGTCCTTGAGTATCTCTTAAATCCTCAATATCTTTATTAAGCTGCTGAATATCTTCCTCTGCTTTCTGCAGTTCAGATTCCGGATCTCCTTTGGATTTGATAAAATCCGTTTTGATTCTGACAGCTTCTTTTTTTGAAGCCAGCTCTTTTCTCTGTTCGGAGAGTTTCTTTTTTGAATCCAGTTCCATAACTCCATAGATTCCAAGACCAAGCAGTTTCGCAAGTATTGCCATACGTTCGTCCTTTTTAGCCTGCAAGAATAATCCGTACTGGTCCTGCATGATTAAAGCGCAACTTCGGAATGTCATGCTGTCCATACCGAGAAGCTTCTCTATCTCTGCCTGAGTATCAGCAATTCGCTCCTTTGAGATGTTTCGCCATTCATTTTCTTCATACTGAGACAGGTTCAACGTCGGTTTTCCTGACTTAGTTCTTGTACGTACGACCCTGAATCTCTTATCTCCAATGTCAAATACAAATTCTATAGAACCGCTTCTTGCATCTTCTGTACCGCGGATCCACGCTTTGTTGTCTCCCTCTCGAGTTTCTTCAAACAGGCAGTCAACAATCGCATCCATGAATAAGCTGCTCTTTCCTGCTCCATTTACACCGTTGATCGTACAGAAAGATATATCAGCAAAATCAAATTTTTCTTCTTTATAATTTCTGTAATTACGGACAGCTATTGAAATCGGTCGAAATACTCCGTGAATCTCTGCAGTTGTGCTCTGTTTCATTGCTTCCGCAATAATCGGTTCTGCCAGTTCTACGATCTTATCCGGATTCTTGAAGCATTTTTCTTCCAGATACTTCTTGAGATTTAAAGTCGGGTCGCTTTCCTCTGAGAGCAACCCTCTGTTCGTAACATCAATAGCATTCTCTGCCTCAATATCAGCTACATAAAACGCTCCCAGTTCATACAGATCTTTCTGCAGTGCAGGAATATTTAACTGTTTCTTCTGTTCGGATGTACAGGAATACCGCACTCGAACAATCTTATCTGTCACATCTTCCGGAAATCCCAATCTATGAAGATACATCACTCCCTCTCGGATATAAGCTTCCACTTCTTCTGTATCCCATGTGATTGTATAGAACCGTCTGTATGGTGTGATGCAATTATGTCCTTTCGTCAGCTTTCCTGTATCACTGAACTCGTGAATCCAAAAACCTCTCTCCTGTCCTTCATCATTGAAATTCATATCATTAATAGCCCCGGAGTAAAATACATTATGCAGACCATTAAGTATCTGCGGGCGGTGTATGTGTCCCAGGAGCACTGCTTCATACCCAGCAGCTTCCAATGCTTCTCTCGGAATAACCGGTTCAAAATTTGTAAAGAATGAAGTCTGGCCGGATTCCATATTGCAACCAGGTACGGTATAATGTGCCATCAGGATAGATGTTTTATGGCATTCAGCTCGAAGCCCCATTACCATACTGGATATGTAACTTGTCCATGCTTCGTTTTCTTCATCTGCAGACAGACCAGGGAATCTTGATCTGAACTCCTGCTTATCAAATCCCGGAATGCAGGCTATATCAGCATATGGAGTACGGAGTACAGTTGGAGATGTTACTATATGTACATTTCCAGTATTTGCAAACATCTTGCTCAAAACTCTGAACTGACCACCTCCGTCATGGTTCGGTGTTCCTCTCATTACAATCACTGCTTTCGCAACACCTGCCAGTTTTGTGATCGTGTCTGTTGCAACAATCATTTCGTCTGAGTATCTTGCCGGACCTATCTGCTCCTGATGGAAAACATCACCAGAAACGCAAACAATGTCTGGTTTCTCTTCTTCTGCAACCTTAATCATATAATTAAGACAATTTACTGTATCCTGTGAACGGAGATTCACTCCGTCCACTACAGGACCTTTGAACTGGCCAATATGCCAGTCAGCTGTATGTAAAACCTTCATGCTTTTACCTCCGTCACTTTTATTACAGGAAACATATTTACGAGCCCCTTTTTCAAACGATCGAAGTTTTCTTCACTAATCCCGCAGAAATCAACACCACTATTTCCCATCTTTTCTCCGATAAACAGGATGTTTCCAAGAATAGGGCATCCATGCTTGTCATATTCATAAAGATAGCTTCCAATCAGGTTTGCTCTATTTGGCTTCAGTCTTCCCTCTTCGTCGATCAACATGCTTACGCATTCACCAGGCATCCTTGTTGGTGTAGGCGACATTTTTAACATTGTATAAAGTCTATTAGGCATTACATGTTCAACAATATCGCATCCATTACCAATCAGTTCGCATAGAACTTTATTTTGTTCTCTCATAGTTCCTTCCGGAAAATCGTGTATTGTCATTTCAAATTCTGTGGAAATTTTAATAATTTTCATCTGCGTCCGCCTCCTCTCTGGCATTTGATACACAATGGCTCACCAAATTTATTGATTGAATACTCATAAACCTTTTCATTTATAATCGTGCCGCATCTGGAACACTGAAAATCTGCTGTTCGGTCTTCCTCTGGTTGCGGATCCGGTTCATTCGGCTCTTCCTGTTCAGATCGAGTAAATGCTTCCTGCTGATTTTCGCCTATATCTTCATCCGGAAGTTCTGATGCAAAAGCCGGATTGTCCAAGTCGCCTTCATCGATAATATTGCTATCTGTGGCAAAATCTACATTCTTAACTTCAATCTGAGGCATTCCGAACATATTGTTTACAGAATTCATACCCTGCATCAGCATTGCCTGCCGGACCTGTGGATCTGAATAATCCGGAGAGAATATTACTGTTGGGATCGCGAAATTCTTTTTTAATTCATCCTTTGTGTAAGAGCCTTTTGTCCCAAGCAATGCTCTGATGACTCTGAGTTTTGCTCCTGTCATTGCTTTTTCGGCCCATGTCTTCTTTAATAAAGCCATGTTTACTTTTACCGAACGTTCAACATATCGTTCTCTATCTGCTTCGTCGATAACATAAGCTTTAACTTTCTTTCCCCATTTATCTTTCGTATCAACCCAGCTTCCTTTAAATATTTCTGCCGCTGCATTTGCCGCTTTCTTGTCTGTAATCCCCTTAACCGCCTTATCAGAAAATTCTGTACGATACTTATCTTCTTCATCCTCAAGACAGATTTCTTTCTGGTCGACTTCCGATCTGTAAGTCCCATCCGCTTTTCTCATTGCTCCCTGCGCCTGAGCTCGATATGTGATACTATCAATTCGTCTACCGTATGTCTGATGTGGATTAAACTGAATACCAGCTGCCATAGCCAATTTGTTAAGAAGTGGTTTGGATAATGAATATGTATCCTGCCAGATATCATTTCCTTTGCTATCTGTTTTTCCAGTTTTAACAGAACCAACTTTAAAAATGTCGCCACTATTTTCGCTCAGATCAACTGCAACTTCCTCTACATGATATTTATAGAAAGGATTCAGCTGCACATCTGTTGCCGCAGGGACAAGCAAGTTATGATCACTGTATGCTCTTATAACCTCTGACAAGCTTCCTGAAATTTCTTGCATATACTTGATTACCTCCTAAATTTGTGATAAAATGACGGTGTTCTTTAAAAACAAGGGCTCCAAAACCAAAGTTTTAAAGTTCTGACTTAAGCTTCCGATGCGGATTTATGAGTGCCGTCTACACTTCATATCTCCTTTAAGCATCTGGGGCTTTTAATATGCATCTCCTACAGCGAATCTGGCCAGTGCATATATCCACACCCACATGAGCGGGATTGCTATCCATTCGGATCCAAGTTCTGCGCTTCCCCTTATTGCGCAAAGCATATCGCTCAGATATCCGAAGAAGATAAGGCTGATTGCTGTAGGAACGATGTAAACCATCGACCTTTTCAAAAAGCGAATTCTTTTCTTCATTTTCGCTCTTTTCTTTTTTTTGGAATATCTCTCATACTCCTTCTCATTAAATTCTCGCACCACGGACAGATATATCAGTGTTTTGGAATCTTCTGCAATGTACTGATGTTCCACATTCTTTCGCACATCTTGCACTTTGCGTACATCCATTATCTTGCCTCCTTATCAATTAAAATCAATTCTTTGGCGATAACGCTCTGTAATGCGCATCTGTCCATTTCATGCCAGCTGATCGGTACCGAGCTGTTATCCAGCGCATTTAAAATCCTCTCAGCTGTTACGTGATATTTCTTCACATCTTCTGTTGTAAGCAATTTCCGCACCTCCTACATCTATGCTGTCTTCTCTGTATCAATCTGGGTTACAAAAATTCCAAGATCAACACTTTCCATATCATCCAGTTCCTCCAGAAGTTCTGCATCTGATGTAATTCCATAGTTCTTTTTTAATATTTCTTTTAATTTTTCTTTAAGGTCCATCAAAACACTTCCTTTTAATTATCCGAATCCGAAATATTAAGATAATCACTGATTCTTCTTCTGATTTCTATGCTGGTGTTCTTTCCATTTAAAGTCGATGAAAGGTAGCATCTGGAACAGCCAAGTTCTTCGGCCAGATCATTAACAGAGATATCATTCTGAATCATTGCTATCTTGGCTTTCTTGCACCAGGGAGATAATTTCTTCTGCATCAAATCTCCTCCCCTCATTTCAAAGATTTTTCAATCCAGTTTTTCAGATTCTGAGTCACCTCATTAACCTCATCCAAGGTTGCTATAATCTTCTCTAAATCCGGCTTTTCGTCCTCTGTAATAACTCCATCTGCTGTAATATCTAACAGGAGTTCTTTGGCTTCGTTAATCTTCCGGAATGAGCACAGTGCCCTGAGTGCAATCCTATCAATGTCCTGGTGACTCTCGATCTTTGGCATTCCTTTTCCCAGAGGGCACATTTCCCGGCAATAATTACCTTTTAATTCAGGAGCTCTATAGATATCAGCCATCAGAAGCACTTCCTCTGGATAAGGGGTAACACTGCCAAGTTCTATTCGTGCAAGCCTTGTCCGGTCAACACCAAGTTCCTCAGCAGCTCCTTCGCGGCTACTTAACCGTTCATTGAACTTTGCCGCCTCGTATCGTGCCTGACAAAACATATTGTCGGCCGCTTTTGTAGCAAACTTAGGCATTTATTTTTTTCCTCCACATTATATAATTAATATAAAGTCTATTTAAAATGGACTTTAGGTACAAAAAAAATCGGTGGATTTATTGCATACCTCGGAAATAACTACTGCCATTTCATAACTCAAACGAATATTTCCTCGTTCAAGTTCCGATACCCATTGCTTGGACTTTCCTATCTTTCGTCCAAGTTCTGTCTGTGTTAAATCGGCATCACAACGGGCATCTTTTACTCTTTGCGATACATTCAGCGTTGTTGCCATCAAAATTTCTCTCCTTTCTGTCCAATATTTATGGACATTTTCATAATAATCCATTATTTATGGATTGTCAATGCTTTTGTCAATTATTTTTGGACTTTTCTTTTTTTTATTGTATGTCCACTTTTTTTGGACTATAATTTCATCAGGAGGTTATATTATGCTTGGAAAAAGAATTAAGGAATTGCGGAAGCAAAACCATTTAACTCAATCAGAATTGGGAAGTAAATTGGGGGTAATAAAGCAAACAGTTAGTAGCTGGGAAAATGGAGTATCTAGTCCTAACAATGATACTCTGGCAAATATAGCTTCTATATTCGGTGTTACAACAGATTATCTTTTAGGTAATGATGCTTCTACTACAAAACAACTTATCGAATGCCATGATATTTCGAATAGAATTTCCAAACTAGCTGCTCATTCTCGCAAAAATATAGAAGATTTAAAACCTTTGTTAAAAACAGAAATTCTTTCTGGTTATTATACTGATTCAAGTCTTTTTCGTTCTGACATATATACAATAGCTGATTTTTATGGTGTCTCGGATGAATATATTATAGGCGGTCTAGAATTTGAAGAACAAACTTATGGTAATCCTCTTGATGAAATTGCTCAAAAATTTTTAAATGTATTTCTCGAATTAAATGAGGATAATCGAGACATTATCATCGGCGATATGAAAAAGTTATTAAAAGAGCAGAGGCGCGAAGAAGCTCTTCCTACTAAAATGGTTCATAAACAAGCAAAATAATAAGCTTCGAGTGGTACCGAAGCAGGAAAGGAAAATAAACTATGAAAAAGAAAAGTATTATTATATTTCTGTCTTGCTGTTCCTTATTGTTTGCAAATAATAGTTCTTCCATATATATATTTGCCAAAGACGAATCTTCTTCTGCGTCAGAAGATAGCTCCGTCATAAATATAACTGAAGACAATTTAACTCCTGACATATATGACGGCAAAGACTATTCTGCCAAAATACAACGTACCTTTTACGAAAACGGTTATTATAACATAGAAATAATGATTGATAATAAATCTTCAGATTCTATAATATTCACCTTGGATAATTCTGATGTGGATGGTTTTCAAATTTCTATGGGGATGTCTTGCAATACGATAAATTCTGGTAAAAAGGGAGTTGTTAAATTTGGCTTTCAAGAACAAGAATTTACAGATTACGGAATTGAGGATTTTGATTATTTAAATACTGTTTTTGGCGTATTTGCATCTGAAAATGCACCTGCATATCCTTTATGTATAAAAAAAGAGGTATTTATGAAAGATTCTAATGGAAATTCAGTTTCCGTTTCATCCTCTAAATTGCAGCAAAAAATTGATGAGTTAAACAAAAAAATTGAAAGTCTTGAAACCGAAAATCAAGAATTAAAAGAACAATTATCAGAATATAAAAATGTTACACCAGAAAATCAAACATCTACCGAAATATCAGAAACGGTTCCTGCAACTTCTGATAATGAAAATGATCAACGATTGATGAATGCTGTCGTAATGACTGCCGATGTATATAATGGTTCTAATACGCAAATAATTGGTCAACGCGCATTCATTACCATTCCAAAGGAGGTATTGAAACAAATTTCGGAAAAAGGCTATGTCAATTTTCTTAATGCCAAAGTAAAGGATAGCGGTTACAATTGGTTTTCTATCATCTGTGATGATGGTACGGGGATTTGTTTCGCCGGTTCTTTTACTGGACTAGGAACATACGGAAAAATTAATAATGAAGGAAGTGTTACTGAAACTATTGGTAACATTTCAGTAACTGAAAATGGATATGAATATGAATCAATCAACTAATTGAAGGTTTTATATGAATATACAAAAACGAATCAAATCTCTCCGCACTGAATCAGGTCTACGCCAGTCTGAGTTGGGAAAAGCCGTAGGAGTTTCTGCCCAGGTAATCTCGAATATCGAGAGAGGCTATACCAAACCATCCACCGAACTGGTTAATCGGTGTGCAAAATATTTCGGTGTGCCGGCAGATTATCTTCTTGGCCGGACTACTGAAAAATATTCTACGACAGAGCAGAAAGAGGCTCCTACCCTTTCTACAAAAATAAAAGACCGGATGGATCAGTTGCAGCTGAACCAGTCCGATCTGATCACTAAATCAGAAATTTCCGAAGATTCCTTTGAGGATATCATGACAGGAACAGTTATCCCGGGGATAGATGTTGCTGGCAGGCTCTCTAAAGCCCTTGATACTTCCATAGACTATCTCATAGGAAATTCTGAGTTTAGTTGTGCCATTGCTTCTGAAGACGAACAAGATATTATTCTGAAGTTCCGCAAGATGTCAAAAAGAGGAAAGCGTCTCTTTTTGGCCATGATGGAGGAACTGGAAGAAAAATAAAAACAGAATAGTATATTTAACCGGGGAACCGTTGGGGTGTTATGTCAGCCGCCGGACACTTATGTGAAAGGAGGCTGGTGCTGATGGTTACATATGGAGATCTTTTTACCTTTGTAATTATGCTTTGTGCAGTCATAACTCTTGTTGTTAATATTATGCATAAAAAATAGCGCCCCTGCTCTGGAAAAGTAAGGCGCTATTTTCAGTGATTGCTTTGCCGGCGGTCAGGTGTACACTGGCCAACGGTTCTCTTGTTAAGTACATTATATCTATATTCAACATTTTTGTCAAACATTTGTTGATTACATTTGTTTAGTAATGGAGGATTCAGATGCCGGCTTATAAGTATTTTACCAAAGATGGAAAGACAAAATGGTATGCCAACTTCTACTATACCGATTGGACTGGAGAGAAGAAGCATATCTGCAAAAGGGGCTTCTCTACGCAGCGTGAAGCAAAA
>OICL01001009.1_pt1 | contig 13016 bp, 7 predicted proteins | sample 1581231 | NCBI WGS metagenome assembly OICL01 (sample SAMEA3882542, study PRJEB24775) | human gut metagenome | biome: human-associated habitat; feature: intestine environment; material: feces | place: Netherlands | collected 2009/2010 | reverse complement strand
CTATGTGCATCTTGGAACAGGAAACTATAATGATTCCACTGCAAAGCTTTACACAGATACCGGTATGTTTACTTGCCGCGATGTTGTCGGAGAAGATGCTACAGCCGTATTTAATATGTTAAGTGGTTATTCCGAACCGGCAAACTGGAACCGTCTTATTGTAGCACCAATCTGGATGAAAAAGCGTTTTCTTGAGATGATTCACAGAGAGACGAAAAACGCAAAAGAAGGCAAACCGGCAAAAATTATCGCCAAATGCAATTCTCTTTGTGATAGAAAGATTATCCTTGCCTTATACGAAGCTTCCTGTGCAGGTGTACAGGTTGATTTGATTGTTCGTGGAATCTGCTGTCTTGTAGCGGGCAAACCGGGAGTCAGTGAAAATATCCGGGTACGTTCTATTGTGGGAACTTTCTTAGAGCATGCAAGAATTTTCTATTTCTATAATGACGGACATGAAGAAATTTATATGGGAAGTGCGGACTGGATGCCTAGAAATCTTGACCGCCGTGTAGAGATTGTTTTCCCAGTTGAAGAGGAAGAATTAAAAGAAAAAGCAAACATATTTTGGATGTTCAGCTTAGTGACACATTAAAAGCGCACAGGCTTTTAGAAGATGGCACATATCAGAAAGTGGACAGAAGGGGAAAAGAGGCAATTGAGGCACAGAAGACTTTTTGCGAGGAAGCGATTGCTGCAGCAGATGAATCAAAAAAGAAAGTACCCAAAAAGAGAACCTTTGACCCTCGGTTTTCACCGCAGGAGGAGTAATGAAAAGATATAAAGTAATAGTGTTATTATTATGCCTTACCCTGTTTGCGGGAATACTTGCAGGGTGCGGCTCCCATAAAAAGAAAGAAAAATCCGAAGAAAGTACATCTACCTCAAAGGATTCAGGAGAATTAGATGATATTACTTTAGAGGGGATGGTTTCTGATGCTCTTTCAAGTATGACCTTAAAAGAAAAAATAGGGCAGATGTTCATTGTCTGTACCGATTCACTTGATTTTGATGCGGAGACAGAAGTAACAAAGAAGATGCAGCAGAAATTAGAAGAGTATAAACCTGGTGGTGTTATCTTTTTTTCCTATAATCTTAAAGACCGTGAGCAGGTAAAAAGTATGATTGCTGACATTCAGAAAAGTAATGATATTCCATTGTTTATTTCGGTTGATGAGGAAGGCGGCTCCGTAGCAAGAATTGCAAACTCAAAAAATATGCAGACAACTAAGTTCCCTGCCATGTCCGAGATTGGTAAGAGTGGGGACAGTAAAAAAGCCTGCGAAGTAGGAGAGACAATCGGAAAAGAAATCAGGGAACTTGGATTTAACCTTGACTTTGCACCGGTAGCAGACGTGAATACAAATGCAGAAAATACGGAAATCGGAAATAGAAGTTTTAGTTCTGATGCCAAAACCGTAGCAGGAATGGTATCTCAGGAAGTGAAAGGCCTGCAGTCTCAGGGCGTAAGTTCTACTTTGAAGCATTTTCCAGGACAGGGACAGTGTGGAGAGGATACACACAAAGGGTATGTAGATCTAAATGCAACAATTGACCGCCTCCGTGAAGTAGAATTCCTTCCGTTTGAATCTGGAATTGCAGCGGGAGCGGATATGGTAATGATGTCCCATGTTGCTGTGAGCCAGGTAACAGGAAAGGAAACCCCGGCTTCTCTTACAAAACTTATGGTAACAGATATTTTAAGAGAAGAATTACAATTTAATAATGTTATTATTACAGATGCTATGAATATGAAAGTTATCACAAAGTTCTATGACGCAGATCAGGCGGCGGTAATGGCAGTTCAGGCTGGAAATGACATGATTTTAATGCCGGATAATTTTGAACAGGCATTTGAAGGTGTATTAGAAGCAGTGAAAGACGGCACGATTTCTGAGAGTAAGATTAATGAGGCGGTAAGCCGGATTCTTTCCGTAAAAATCCGCAGAGGAATCCTTCCAACAGATTCGAAACTATTTCGTCATAATGCAGGAAAATAATCTGTAAAATTCATAAAAAATACTATATAAAATACACATAAAATTTGTGAATGGTTCTGAAATCTGAGAAATGGCTTGTACGGACACTTATTTTATGTTAGTATACAATCGTTTCAATTATATTCACTAATGAAATTATGGAGGAAGAAAATGGCGTTTGATATGGAAGAACAGTTTTCTGAAGAGTGTGTGGATTCTGGAATTCACGAAGAATGCGGAGTGTTTGGAGCATATGATTTCGACGGAAATGACATTGCTTCAACAGTGTATTATGGGTTGTTTGCTCTGCAGCACAGAGGACAGGAATCCTGCGGACTTGCAGTTTCTGATACTAAGGGAGAGCGTGGAAATGTGAAGTTTCATAAGGATCTGGGACTTGTAAGTGAAGTTCTCAGACAGGATGTTGTCCGTAAATATGAGGGGGATATTGGTATTGGTCATGTAAGATATTCCACAACAGGAGCTTCTGTTGCAGAGAATGCACAGCCCCTTGTTTTGTCTTATGTAAAGGGAACTCTTGCACTTGCACATAACGGAAATCTGGTTAATACACCGGAACTGAAATGGGAACTGATCCAGAATGGAGCGATTTTCCATACAACTACAGATTCAGAGGTTATTGCGTTCCATATCGCAAGAGAACGTGTGCATTCTAAAACAGTAGAAGAGGCAGTGCTAAAGACTGCAAAGAAGATCAAAGGTGCATATGGTCTGGTAGTTATGAGCCCGAGAAAACTGATCGCAGTCCGCGACCCATATGGACTGAAACCATTGTGTCTCGGTAAAAGAGGAAATGCTTATGTTATTGCTTCTGAGAGCTGTGCTCTGACATCTGTAAGTGCGGAATTTATCCGTGACATTGAGCCGGGTGAGATTCTTACGATCACAAAAGACGGACTGAAGTCAAATAAAGAGCTTGCGTCTGCTGCTGCAAAACGCGCGCATTGTGTGTTTGAGTATATATATTTTGCAAGACTTGACAGTACCATTGATGGGGTGAAGGTCTATGATGCCAGAATCCGCGGAGGTAAATCTCTTGCCAAGTCGTATCCTGTAGAGGCAGATCTTGTAACAGGTGTACCGGAGTCCGGACTCCCTGCTGCAAAGGGATACTCCGAAGCATCAGGAATCCCGTTTGCATTTGCGTTCTATAAAAACAGCTATATTGGAAGAACATTTATCAAACCGACTCAGGAAGAACGTGAGTCCAGCGTTCATCTGAAACTGAGTGTGCTGGAATCTGTTGTAAAAGATAAGAGGATTGTTCTGGTGGATGATTCTATTGTTCGTGGAACAACCATTGCAAACCTGATCCACATGTTAAAAGAGGCGGGAGCAAAGGAAGTGCACGTACGTATCAGTTCACCGCCATTTTTACATCCATGCTATTTCGGAACGGATGTGCCGTCAAATGATCAGCTCATTGCAGCCAGCCACAGCACAGAGGAAATCTGTAAAATGATCGGAGCAGATTCTCTTGGCTACATGCAGACAGATTATCTGGAAGGAATGGCGGGCGGTCTGCCCTTATGTAAGGCATGCTTCGATGGAAATTATCCGATGGAGATTCCGGATTATACAAATGCGGAGTTTGCAGATATTGTGAAGTGTTAAGTCGCAAAAATTCATAAAAAATGCAGAAACCTGTCGATGATATATGGAATCAATCTCACATAATGGTAAAACCAATATAGAATGGAATCATACATAGTGTATAAAATAATGCTGTGAAAACATATATAAACGAACAAAATGCACAATAGAACCCCTGCGCTTTATGAAAATTGGATAAATTTAAAAACTTGACAAATTCTGAAATGTGGAACATAATATGGGCGTCTGATAGAAAAAAACAAAGAATGTTTTCAGAAAGGGTGATCACGATGTCACAGAGTAAAATCAAGTTAAATGCAACTGAAGAGGTGCAGGAATTTGTGAATGCTGCAAGCAGATGTGATTTTGATATTGATGTTTATTACAACAGATTTTTAATTGATGCCAAATCAATCCTTGGTGTACTTAGTCTGGATCTGACCAGAGAACTGACAGTAGACTGCCACGGGGAGAGCCGAGAATTTGATCGTACATTGAAGAAATTTGCAGTTGCATAAATTTTACATTTTTATAACCGAATAATTATCGCAGAGAAGACGGGTCTGGAAGATGAATTTTTACAGATTCGTTTTTTCTGTATTATGACTGTGTTCAGAGTAATTCCATAAAATATAACTGCTTCATAGTTTATCAGAAGGAACTTATTTGATTTGTTTTTGCTTAAAAACGGGAAATTCATTATTGACAAACGAAAAAAAATGTTTTATAGTATAGCATATTTTTAAAGAAAGCCAATTGAACATATTATTATAGAAGATATGATGATCTGACAAAGGCGTCAGATGCAGAATACCAGATGGGTCAAGTGCCCTCTGATAGCTGCATCTGACGCTTTTTTATTAACAAAGGATGATGGAGGAGGAAATCAAAATGGCAGTGAAATACGTATTTGTTACAGGAGGAGTTGTTTCCGGTCTTGGAAAGGGAATCACAGCTGCATCTCTGGGGCGTCTTCTGAAAGCGAGAGGATACCAGGTAACCATGCAGAAGTTTGATCCTTATATCAATATCGACCCCGGAACCATGAACCCGATTCAGCACGGAGAAGTTTTTGTAACAGACGATGGTACAGAGACAGACCTGGATCTGGGACATTATGAGAGATTCATTGATGAGAGTCTTGATAAAAATTCCAATGTGACAACCGGTAAGGTTTACTGGTCTGTTCTTCAGAAAGAACGTCACGGGGATTTCGGCGGGGGTACCGTACAGGTAATTCCTCATATTACAAATGAGATTAAGAGCCGTTTCTACCGCGCCAAATCACCGGAGGAAAACAAGATTGCCATTATCGAGGTGGGAGGAACAGTCGGTGATATTGAAAGCCAACCGTTCCTGGAAGCAATTCGTCAGTTCCAGCTCAATGTGGGACATGACAATGCAATCCTGATCCACGTAACATTAATTCCTTATTTAAAGGCATCTGAAGAACTGAAAACAAAACCTACACAGGCAAGCGTAAAGGAACTTCAGGGAATGGGAATCCAGCCGGATGTACTGGTGTGCAGAAGTGAACATGAGCTGACAGAGGACATTAAAGAAAAAATTGCTTTATTCTGCAACGTACCTGTATCACATGTACTTCAGAACCTGGATGTGGAATATTTATATGAAGCTCCTCTTGCAATGGAAAGAGAGAAGCTTGCAGATGTAGTTCTTTCAAGTCTCCGTCTGGAAAACAGAAAACCGGATTTAAGTGACTGGGAGGAAATGGTAGAAAGTCTGAGAAATCCGAATAAAACAGTAAAGATCGCAATTGTAGGAAAATATACACAGCTTCATGATGCATATCTCAGTGTAGTAGAGGCACTGAAACATGGTGGAATTTCCTGCAGAGCCAAAGTAGAGCTTGACTGGATTGATTCCGAAGAACTGACAGAGAAAAATCTGGATCAGCAGCTTCACAATGTAGATGGTATCCTGGTTCCGGGTGGTTTCGGAAACAGAGGTACAGAAGGAATGATCCTGGCAGCACAGTATGCAAGGGTACATAAGATTCCATATCTTGGAATCTGTCTGGGAATGCAGATGGCAATCGTAGAATTTGCCCGCCATGTACTTGGATACGAAGATGCAAACAGTATTGAACTGAATCCGGAAACTAAACATCCGGTAATTGCGTTAATGCCGGATCAGGAAGATATCGAAGATATCGGTGGAACCTTAAGACTTGGAAGCTATCCATGTATTCTTGCAGAAGGTTCCAGATCCTATGAACTCTTTGGCAAAAAAGAAATCCATGAGCGCCACAGACATCGTTATGAAGTAAACAATGCATTCCGTAAAGAACTTCAGGAGAAGGGAATGAATATCGTAGGAACTTCCCCTGATAACCATATTGTAGAAATGATCGAGATCGCAGGGCATCCGTTCTATGTAGGAACCCAGGCCCATCCGGAATTCAAATCCCGCCCGAATCATGCACATCCTTTATTCAGAGGATTCATCCAGGCGGCCGTCGATAAGAAAATAAGCGAAGAACAGCAGCAGAAATAGAAAGGATGAGGAGATTATGAAAGAAGTGAGAGAACAGCAGCAACAGCAAGGTATGTACAGGCCTGAATTTGAGCATGACAACTGCGGTATCGGAGCAGTTGTCAATATCAAAGGCAAGAAAACCCACGATACTGTTGCAAATGCATTAAAGATCGTAGAACATCTGGAACACCGCGCAGGTAAGGATGCAGAAGGCAAAACCGGTGACGGTGTAGGTATTCTTCTCCAGATTTCCCATAAATTTTTCAAGAAAGCCTGTAAGAAAGAGGGATTTGAGATTGGCGATGAGAGAGAATATGGCATCGCACAGTTTTTCTTCCCGCAGCACGAGATCAAACGCGCACAGGCAAAGAAGATGTTTGAGATCATTCTTGAGAAAGAAGGCCTGGAACTTCTTGGATGGCGTCAGGTCCCGGTATTCCCGGAAGTGCTTGGACACAAGGCAAGAGAATGTATGCCATGTATTATGCAGGTATTTATCAAAAAGCCGGAAGATGTGGAAAAAGGTCTTCCATTTGACCGTATGCTCTACATTGCAAGACGTGAGTTTGAACAGAGTAATGATAATACTTATGTAGTTTCCATGAGCAGCCGTACCATCGTTTACAAAGGTATGTTCCTGGTTGGACAGCTTCGTACTTTCTTCGAAGATCTTCAGAACCCGGATTATGAATCTGCAATCGCCATGGTACATTCCCGCTTCAGTACCAACACAAACCCAAGCTGGGAGAGAGCACATCCTAACCGCTTTATGGTACACAACGGTGAGATCAACACCATCCGCGGCAACGCAGATAAGATGCTTGCAAGAGAAGAAAATATGGAATCACCATATCTGGAGGGACAGCTTCATAAAGTGCTCCCTGTTGTAAATAGAAATGGTTCCGACTCTGCAATGCTTGACAATACACTGGAATTCCTGGTAATGAGTGGCATGGAGCTGCCTCTTGCAGTGATGATCACAATCCCTGAACCATGGGCAAACAATGACACCATTTCCCAGGCAAAACGTGACTTTTATCAGTACTATGCAACTATGATGGAGCCATGGGACGGACCTGCATCTATCCTGTTCTCTGATGGTGATGTTATGGGTGCAGTCCTTGACAGAAATGGTCTCCGTCCATCCAGATATTATATTACTTCTGACGGCTATATGATCCTTTCCTCAGAGGTAGGTGTTCTGCCAATTCCGGAAGAGAAGATCGTATTAAAAGAGCGTCTTCATCCTGGAAAAATGCTCCTGGTAGATACTGTAAAGGGAAAAGTTATCGATGACAATGAGCTGAAAGAGGGCTACGCAAAAATGCAGCCATACGGTGAATGGCTTGACAGTCATCTGGTACAGTTAAAGGATATCAAGATCCCGAATGAGAGACCGGAAGAGTACACACCAGAGCAGAGAGCGCGTCTGCAGAAAGCATTCGGTTATACTTATGAGCAGTATCGTACTTCCATCAGAAACATGGCATTAAACGGAGCAGAGAGCATCGGAGCCATGGGTGTGGATACTCCACTTGCAGTATTTTCCAAACAGAACAGACCATTATTTGACTACTTTAAACAGCTCTTCGCACAGGTTACCAATCCTCCAATCGATGCAATCCGTGAGGAAATCGTTACCAGCACAAGCGTTTATGTTGGCAAGGACGGAAACTTGCTGGAGCAGAAACCGGAAAACTGTCAGGTATTAAAAATCAACAATCCGATTCTGACAAATACAGACATGATGAAGATCAAGAGCTTCAAACATGAGGGCTTCAAGACAGCAGTTGTTTCTACCTTATATTATAAGAGCACCAAGCTTGAGAGAGCTATTGACCGTCTTTTCGTAGAAGTAGATAAAGCATTCCGTGAGGGTGCAAACATCCTTGTTCTTTCAGACAGGGGAGTAGATGAAAATCATATGCCAATCCCGTCACTTCTGGCAGTATCCGCAGTTCATCAGCACCTTGTAAAAACAAAGAAGAGTACTTCTCTTGCCATCATTCTGGAATCCGGAGAGCCAAGAGAAGTACATCACTTTGCAACCTTACTTGGTTACGGTGCAAGTGCCATCAACCCGTACCTTGCCCTTGAGACCATTCATGAACTGATCGACAGCCATATGCTGGAGAAAGACTATTATGCAGCAGTAGATGACTACAATCATGCAGTCATCAGCGGTATTGTAAAGATTGCTTCCAAGATGGGTATTTCCACCATCCAGTCTTATCAGGGATCTCAGATCTTCGAGGCAATCGGTATTTCCTCAGATGTGATCGAGAAATACTTTACTGGTACAGTCAGTCGTGTAGGCGGAATCACACTGGAAGACATCGAAGAGAATGTAGAGAAGCTTCACTCAGAAGCATTTGACCCGTTAGGACTTCCGACAGACCTAACACTGGACAGCGTAGGCGCACACAAGATGAGAAGCCAGGGAGAGGAACATCGTTACAATCCTCAGACTATTCATCTTCTGCAGCAGTCCACATGGACTGGAAGCTACGATCTGTTCAAACAGTACACAGATCTGGTAGATAAAGAAAACCACGGAAACTTAAGAGGACTTCTGGACTTTAAGTTTGCTGAGACTCCGGTTCCACTTGAAGAAGTGGAGAGCGTAGATGATATCGTAAAACGATTTAAGACAGGTGCCATGTCCTATGGTTCCATTTCACAGGAAGCACATGAGACACTGGCAATCGCCATGAATCACCTCCATGGAAAATCTAATACAGGTGAGGGCGGTGAAAGTGACGAGAGACTGGATTCTGCAGGAAGCAGCGATGACAGATGCTCCGCAATCAAACAGGTTGCCAGCGGACGTTTCGGTGTAACCAGCCGTTATCTTGTATCTGCAAGAGAAATCCAGATCAAGATGGCACAGGGTGCAAAACCTGGTGAAGGCGGACATCTTCCTGCAAAGAAGGTATATCCATGGATTGCCAAAACCCGTCATTCTACACCAGGTGTCAGCCTGATCTCCCCGCCACCGCATCACGATATCTATTCTATCGAGGACCTGGCACAGTTAATTTATGACCTTAAGAATGCAAATAAATATGCAGATATTTCTGTCAAACTGGTATCTGAAGCAGGTGTCGGTACAGTTGCAGCAGGTGTTGCAAAAGCTGGTGCACAAACTATTCTGATCTCTGGTTATGACGGAGGTACAGGTGCAGCTCCGAGAAGTTCTATCCACAATGCAGGACTTCCATGGGAACTTGGACTTGCAGAAACACATCAGACACTGCTCAAGAATGGTCTGAGAAACCGTGTCCGCATTGAGACAGACGGTAAGCTTATGAGTGGTCGTGACGTTGCGATCGCAGCATTAATGGGTGCCGAGGAATTTGGTTTTGCAACAGCTCCGCTTGTAACCATGGGATGCGTTATGATGCGTGTATGTAACCTGGATACCTGCCCGGTTGGTGTGGCAACACAGAACCCTGAACTTCGTAAGAGATTCAAAGGTAAACCGGAATATGTAGAGAATTTCATGCGCTTTATCGCACAGGAATTAAGAGAATACATGTCCAAGCTCGGATTCCGTACAGTCAGTGAAATGGTAGGCCGTACAGATCTCCTTGTTCAGACAGACAACGTACAGGAACCACATCAGGGCAAAGTAGACTTAAGTGCAATCCTGAACAATCCGTTCGCAGGCAAAGACCAGAAAGTTACTTTTGACCCGAAAGCCGTATATAACTTCGAACTGGAAAAGACCATGGATGAAAAGGTTCTGGTTAAGAAATGCGCAAATGCCATCAATAAAGGTCAGAAAACAGAGCTTTCTGTAAACCTGACAAACATTGACCGTACATTCGGAACCATCCTTGGTGCAGAGATTACCAGAAAGAATAAAAACGGACTTGCAGATGACACCATCACTGTACACTGCAACGGTGCCGGCGGACAGAGCTTCGGTGCATTTATCCCCAAAGGACTTACACTGGAACTGACCGGTGACAGCAATGATTACTTCGGAAAAGGACTTTCCGGTGGTAAACTGATCCTGAAGGTTCCGGAGAAAGCTGCATACAAAGCAGAAGAGAATATTATTGTAGGCAATGTTGCCCTTTACGGTGCAACCAGCGGTACTGCATTTATCAATGGTGTTGCAGGTGAGCGTTTCGCAGTTCGTAACTCCGGTGCATCTGCAGTTGTAGAAGGCGTAGGAGAGCACGGCTGTGAATATATGACAGGTGGCCGCGTAGTCGTACTTGGTAAGACTGGCAAGAACTTTGCAGCAGGTATGAGCGGCGGTATCGCATATGTACTGGATGTGGATAATGTTCTTTACAAGAACCTGAACAAGGCTATGATTTCCATCGAAAAAGTGGAAAACAAATATGACAAAAAAGAACTCCGCGACCTGATCGAAGCCCATGTAGAAGCTACAGGCTCCAAACTCGGTGCGAAAGTTCTCGCTGACTTTGATTACTATCTGCCACACTTCAAGAAACTCATTCCGAATGAGTACAAGAAGATGATCACTTTAAGTGCGAAACTGGAAGAAAAAGGACTCAACAGTCAGCAGGCACAGATGGAAGCGTTCTATGAAAGTATTGGCGCTAAACATTGATAATAATTGAATATATCGTGTGAACTTATCAATGTTGCCCCGTCATCTTTTAGAATAAATAAAAAGGTGGCGTGGGCCATACCATTATTGCCGCAGCAAGTGTGGCGAAGAGGAGGAAATCATGGGCAAACCAACAGGATTTTTAGAATATGAGAGAGAGACGGCAAAAGTTCTGCCGCCAAAGGTCCGCATCGCAAACTTCAAAGAATTCAGGACCCCATTAAATAAAGAAAAACAGAAACTTCAGGGCGCACGCTGCATGGCATGCGGTGTCCCATTCTGCCAGTCAGGTATGATGATCGGCGGTATGGCATCCGGCTGCCCTCTGCACAACCTTGTACCTGAGACAAATGATCTGGTTTATACAGGCAACTGGAAACAGGCATTCTTAAGACTGAGCAAGACACACAGTTTCCCGGAATTTACTTCCCGTGTCTGCCCTGCACTCTGTGAAGCAGCCTGCACCTGTAACTTAAACGGAGAACCGGTCTCCACAAAAGAAAATGAACGTGCGATCATCGAGACAGCCTACGAGAACGGATGGGTAACTCCGCAGATCCCGGAAGTGCGTACGGGCAAATCCATCGCAGTCATCGGAAGCGGTCCGTCTGGACTGGCAGCAGCTCAGCAGTTAAACAGACGAGGCCACAGCGTAACTGTATTTGAAAGAAAAGACCGTGTAGGCGGACTTCTCCGTTACGGTATTCCTAACATGAAGCTGGACAAAGCTGTTGTTGACAGAAGAATCCATCTTATGGAAGAAGAGGGAGTTAAATTCGTTACAAATGTAAACGTAGGAAAGGACATCAAAGCAGAAGAACTTCTGAAACAGTTCGACCGCGTCATCCTTGCCTGCGGAGCATCCAATCCACGAGACATTAAAGTTCCGGGACGGGATGCAAAAGGAATTTATTTCGCAGTAGATTTCCTGGGACAGGTAACAAAAGCGCTGTTGGACTCTGATTTTGCCAAAGTTCCATATGAACTTGCCAAAGGAAAAAATGTTCTGGTCATCGGTGGTGGTGATACAGGAAATGACTGTGTGGGAACATCTATCCGTCTGGGTGCCAAATCTGTGATCCAGTTAGAGATGATGCCCAAGCCGCCAGTGGAAAGAACACCATCCAATCCATGGCCGCAGTGGCCGAGAGTCCTCAAAACAGATTATGGTCAGGAAGAAGCTATCGCTGTATTCGGACATGACCCACGAGTATACCAGACTACTGTTACAGAATTTATCAAAGATAAAAACGGAAATGTCTGCCAGGCAAAACTCACAAAATTAAAGAGTGAAAAAGATCCAAAGACAGGACGTATGATGATGGTACCTGTAGAAGGAACAGAAGAAGTCATCCCTGTAGACGTAGTTCTTATCGCAGCCGGATTCCTTGGCAGTGAGAAATATGTAACAGACGCATTCAAGGTAGCCATTAATGGAAGAACCAATGTAGATACAAAACCAGAGCAGTATCAGACCTCCGTAGACAAAGTCTTCACAGCAGGAGACATGCACAGAGGCCAGTCACTGGTAGTATGGGCGATCCGCGAAGGCAGAGAAGCTGCGAAAGCGGTGGATGAATCACTGATGGGATATTCCTATCTGTAAAAATAAGATAAAATATGAGAAAGGTGCTATTGTCTGACGGAAAAGGATGTCAGGCAACAGCACCTTTTTTGAAAGTGATTTTGGGGTCTTGTATTATAATAATTATAGTTGACAGAGAATAATACATTTGCTACACTAAATTTGTATATCTAAGATAATTTTTGAACCATTCGGCTCATCCATTTCCCTTTATGATTAAGTACAAAAGACAGTATTTTTGAATTTGTATTTTGCGTATTTTTCTTTCGGAGAATACGGAAACCTTTTCAAATTTGGCATAGAAAAATTGATTGACACCATATACGATACCACATATAATGTAAATAGGAGATATAAGAATGTCAAAATGGGATAAACTGATAACACGTATATGTAATTTATCAAAAGATCTTCGGTTTGATGAATTGCGAAAAGTATTGGAAAGTTATGGATATGAAATGAATGTTCCGAGAAGTGGAAGCAGTCATTATACATTTAGAAAGTCTGGATGTATGCCTATTACAATACCAAAACATGAGCCGATAAAGAAAGTATATGTAGAAATGGTAAGGGAAATAGTAGAAAGTGAGGCGAAGAATCATGAAGACGCTGAATGATTATATGTCAATGTCCTATCGTATGGAAGTTGTAGAAGATAAAACCGAAGGAGGATTCGTAGTTTCGTATCCGGATCTCCCTGGTTGCATTACCTGCGGAGAAACAGTGGAAAGTGCAATTTCAAATGCCCTGG
>OICL01001008.1_pt1 | contig 13023 bp, 10 predicted proteins | sample 1581231 | NCBI WGS metagenome assembly OICL01 (sample SAMEA3882542, study PRJEB24775) | human gut metagenome | biome: human-associated habitat; feature: intestine environment; material: feces | place: Netherlands | collected 2009/2010 | reverse complement strand
GTAAGGCCTTAAATACTCCGCCGATTCCCCCCTTGGCAGAAACATCTGCTTTTTGCTCTTCACTTAAATCACTTGAATTTAATAGCTCTGTTGTTTTCTCAAGCGTTCCTCCAGCAACAATCTGAACATAATCTGTCACCGAATCCTCATCAAAATAAACAATCTTGCAAATTTTACTTGCCATGTTACTCTACCCCCAACGCCTTAAACACCGCATCTTCCGCACTGCTGTAGAAAATCAGATTAAAACTCCCCACCAGCTCCGGCGGCACAGTGCCAAGGTCTGCTGCACTGGTAATCGGAAGCAGCACTTTCTTTGCTCCGCTATCGAGGCACACCTGCAAACTATTGGCAAGCTCGTCCACTTTCAGAATCGTGCCGCTGATGCTGATTTCTCCCAGCACGGCAAGTGTACTGACTGTAGGCCGTCCAAGAGCGATGCTGCATAGTGCAATCAATGTAGGCAATGCCAGCTTTCCAGTCATGCCAATGCCTTGTAAATCCTGATAGTTGATGATGTAATCCCGCATCGTAGTACTGATGCTGCCACTGATGCGATTTCCGTTAGCTTTCAGGAAATTGAACGCCGTATTCGTGGATTCCTTGCAGTCACGGTCGCTGCCAAGGCCAGTACGTTCAAATTTTCCGTTGCCAGGCAGCATCTGGCTTTCGAGGCGGAATACACCGATCATACCGGACTTACCCTGACTTACGGTATATACCTGTCCAGGATTGCAGATACCATCAGGAATGAGTTTGCCGCCGCCCTGCTCTGGCACGGAAACAAATTTTTCTTCAAAGGTATCAAGATCAATATAGCTGAAGTTCACATCATAGAATTCCATTCCACCCAGTTTTTTCAGCTGCTCCTTGACGCGACGGCGCATTTCCAGCGCAAATACAAGAATTTCTTCAATCTGTTCCTTCGTGAACTCCCCATCCGGATATAGCAATTTCACATAGCCGCCTACAATCTTGCGGACAGCAATCGTATCGCGCTGGTTCAGGTTCTTTCCAAGGCGGAAATACTTATCTAACGCATCACCATACTGTTCCTTCCGCAGTTCTCGGATAAACTCTGCCAGATAATCCGTGATAAAGCCGTAATCATTGGTAAAATGCTCCGGACGGAACTTCGGAATCTCCCAGCCTGGAATGTAGCAATGCAGACGGTCAAGAAAGGCGGTGTCCGTTCCCATCTCCGGCGGGAACGGGTCAAACAGAGAGGAAGTCTTGAGCAACACATCCACGCTCTGATTGATGTTTCCTACAAAGACCATAGATGCCGATGCTGCCTTTTCCTCTTTGCCACGGGCAAAGGAGCCGGAAGCCATATAGTCTTTCATAATCTGAATGCCGTCTTTGTCCTTAAACTTGATTCCGGCAACCTCATCAAAGGCAACGCAGTCCCATAAGCCTACCAAACCTACGGTTTTGCGCCCCATATTGTAAAACAGATTTGCAACGGTCGTCTGACCACCGGATACCAGGATACTGTTCGGACTGATTTCTTTATAGATATGGGACTTGCCTGTGCTGCGCGGCCCCAACTCACAGAGATTGAAGTTGTTCTCCACCAGCGGTAACATACGCGCAAGCAGCAGCCACTTTTCCCGATTGTTCAGCTGTTCCGGCTCATATCCGCAGGAACGCAGCATAACATCCATCCACTCTTCCTGTGTGAATGCCTTGCGTCCCTCTCGAACTTCTTCAATGTCGATATGGGGCATCTGGATCGGAGTCAGCTTATGGATGCTGATGGGAGAGATATCCTTCTGCTTTTTCTGTTTAGAGGAAATCGGCTGTCCATCTATATCCGTGATTCCAAAGCTGCTGTCTCCCTCAGATTCATATTCCAGCTGCACGATGCACCAGATACCGCCGCAAAGCAGCCGGTCATATTTTTCCGGATAATCATCCGTAATCGGCACATTGGTGAGACCAAGGTTAGAGAACTCTGCAAAAAAGCAATCCTTTTTGATGTCGAGATGTACTGTCACCATATCAATAATGGTATGGCTCCCGTTCTTGCGCAGTTGTGAGAGAATTTTCTGAGCCTCATCCGGGCGGACAAAATTATCTGCCAGAATGCGTTTTACATTCTGAACGCCCTGCTCAATGATTGTCTCATCGTCTGAACTACAATACTGACCCAGCAGGAACTCCAGCACATAGACCGGAACATTTGCTCCTTCTTTTATTTTCTTTGTCAGGTCTTTGCGGACGATCCGACCGTCAAAGTTGCTGCGCAGCTTCCGGCGCAGTTCTTCACGGGTATCGTCTGCCGCCATATCCATCATTTCCATACGGAATTCCTGCCTCCTCTATATCAGAATCCGAATCCAAAGTCATCTGCAAAGGCAATGTCCATGATGACAGGCTGCCTCCACTGCTCCAGACCGCTTTCTTCGTCATAAACCACAAGGTAATATTGCTTGTCCTTGTCGTATTTCTTATTCTTGAATGTGAACCGCATCCGGAAGATACGCTTCTGTGCATTTTCCTCACGACTGTCCGCCACATAACTGTTTTCGTTCGAGATTTTCTCATTGTCTTCCGAGAGGAAGAAAATGCGGTATTTTGCAGCTTTTACAGTATCGCTGACTGCATCCGACTGAATAAAGTCCATGGACGTGATCAGGTTCGTAATCTTATGGACGATGCTGACCAGAGCAATCTCTGCATTCTTTGTTTCCATATGACCGCGCTCCATCTTAAACTCCAGCACCGGCACCAGCATTTCCTGCGGTGAGGAACCGCCATGCACATAGTTAGCACCGCCTCCGGCCACCTTAAAGACATTGCTGCTGACTGGATAGGACACCACCTTGCTGTCCTCATTCCCCAGAACGTGTCCCATGCTCATATGGTCAATGCCGTCATCTTCCAGTGCCGCCTTAGACACAATAAATCTGCGATTGACAAATGCTTTGTCCGCGCTTTTCCCGGAAATCTTGTCACTTTCTGTCAACTTATCACGCTTGTAAATAAAGCCATGATCGGCAGTGACGATAAAATGATAGGTGTTGCCGCTGACGGAGATTCTATGAATCAGATCCACAATTTCCTGAACGGCTTCCTCACATGCATTGAATACCTCATCCTCGGTATTTGCCTTGTCTCCGCGCGCGTCAATCTGATTATGATATACATAGATAATCTGACGCTTTGTCAGCACATCTCGCAGCTCTGCTACTTTCAAATTTTTGATATCATCGAACTGTACACAGACACTATCCGGGTTATAGCTTTGCAGCACTTGCTGCCGACCGGCCAGATTATCGCAAAGGATACCATCTGCCAGTACCTGAAAATCATCCGTCATTTCCAGTGTCTTATGCGGCAAAAGTGCTGCCATACCGAGCCTTGTATAAGACGGCAGGACACTCAACTGTACAGAAAGTTTTGCCGTGCATTTCGGGTCATCCTGCATTCTGGCAAACAACTCCTGTCCGACCTCGTAACGCATGGCATCCGAAATGATAACCACGGTGCGTTCTTTGGTATAGCGCAGGTTGGCATTGTAAAACTCCCGCTGCAACGGAATTGCAGAAAATGCGGCATCCTGCTGGATTCCAGCATTCCAGGCAGGGAGCAGGCAAGCCAGATATTCGTTCGTGTAGATATTTTCCACCAGTTCCCGAAGCGGCTCAAAGCTTTCCGTGCTCTCCAGCTGGTCGTAATAATAGTAGAATTTCCGATACTGCTGATCCATATTGTAATCCGCAGCAAGATATCGGTCGATAATTGGCTTTAAGCCATCTGCGGCATGGTAATCCGCTTCCTTCACCATGCTGTATGCACTGGAAAGCAGCTGATAGGTCTTCCCAGTCTTTCTGCCAAAGTGCATTTTAGCCCGTTTTTCACAGAGTTCCGGAATGGTAAATCCGTTTACGATTGCACCGATATCTTCCGAAACAAGTCTGCCAATGAGCCACTTTACCAGCACCTGATCCACGGCAAGGAAAGTGTCGCACTCCACCAAATCGTCCACTCGCATTCCTGCAAATGCCGAAAAAACATTCAGCCCTTTGGCAACATGTGCCGACAAAGCGTCGTATTTATCCCGGTACAGGACGCTGTTCATCAGGCTATCGAGGAATGCGATGATATTGCCTGACTTGTAGGAGACAAAGCTCCTCCATGCTGCCGGAAGCTCTGCCTGCACATATCGCCCAGTATAAGTAACGAACAATGTTACCAGCAGCCGTTCCAAACTCGGTTTTGTATCGGTGTATCCGAAATGCTGCTCACAGAGCTGCCAGAATGCAGACAGCAGGTCGTATTTTTCAAACTCCTGCAAGAAAGCATTGTCCACCAACTCGCCATCTGTCAACACGATGCGCACGACTTCCTCAAAAGAGCAGGTACGCGCCTTGCAGACTGCACTTAGCAGACCGACAAGGATATTTTCTTCATTGAAGTTTTCGATTTCCAAATCATAGAACCGCTGAGTGCGCTCTTTGTTGGCGAAAAACTTGATGTGCTTCTCAATAACCGGCTTGTACTTTTCCTCAATCCCCAGGTCAACTGACAGCAGGGAGGCACGGTCAGCAAAGAACCGTCTGGAATACAGCATTGTGTCTTCCAGATGGTTGTCCCTTACATCCGGCTTCGGAAACGGTGCATAGATCAGATAATTCGTGGTCTTATCCACACGCTCCAGAAAATACTTTGTATAGAACTGGTTATCCGGCTGGAGATGGTAGATCTTCGCATTCTGAAGCTCAACTGTCTCCATATCCTCGGCAAATTCTGCCTTATCATCGTACCAGAAAACCAGTTTCCGGGTCTCTCCGGTAAATTCCGCATTCAGGCGGTCTATAATTTGTTTCAGGTTCAATTCTGCCATATCATTGTCCTTTTTTCCTGTGATTGGTCTTTATCTCTTACAAGAGAACTCAGCAATAGCTTCATCTTTTTTCGGTAGAACTTTGTTCTTTTGATGTACCGTGGAATCGTCATGTGATACGCCTGCATAAATTCCAGTATCCATGCCAGATCATAGGATTTCTCGGTTGACCAGTCACGATATTTTCTATGACAGACAAGCCAGACACCAATGATATTGTAATCCAACGCATCTTCATCGGTTTCATCTTGAATACAATGACCGCAGAGGAAGCGGTATGCCACCGGATCATGGGCATATGTACGTTCAAAACGCTGCCATGCCGCCGCGACATCATCCTTTGTCCAGTGATTTTGCATTTTCCCACTCCCTCCGGTCATTTTTCTTATTTCTTTTCTTTCACCATGATATTCTTACTGTCTGCCAGCACCTCATAGAACTTGCCGTCCTGAGCGGTCTGGAGCTTGCGGTAGTTGACCTTTACGCCGTCATCGAGGTCAAGCTCGATACGAGAAAGTGCCAGATGGCTGATCTTCTCATCGTATTCCCGACATTCCTTCAACTGCTTGGCAAGTTTATCCTTGCGCTTCCCGGCTGCTGCCACTTCGCGGGCATTCTCGCTGTGATCCATCATATCCTGCATTCGGTTGATCTCGGATTCATATACACGCTGCATCTTGTGCAGGTAGTCGATACGCAGGTTGCCGATGGTATCCGGCGTGTAGCGATGCAGGTAAACCAGTGCCTTGAAGCCGTTCTGCTTGCCGCTGTCAAACAGCCAGTAGATCGGACGCTTGCCGGAACCGGTGACAGAGTATGTCTGGCAGTGATCCCTGAAGAAGTCGTTCAGGAAGTAGTTGCGGATAATCTCCCGGCTGGTGCTGCCCTTATTGCCAAGGGCTTTTGCGATATAGTCGAGGTTTTCTTCCAGCGTATCTGCACCATAAACCGCTTTCAGCCATGCACACAGGCGCGAAACGATATCATCGTCCAGATATTCTTCATCGGTGATGGGAATGACATTGTCGGCATCCGGGAAAAACATTTCATCAACCACAACACCCTCATTGCGGTATGCACGCTGCAATTCTTCAGCAGAAATCGTTCCGGGACGGTTGTTCAGCTTATGGCCGGAACCCATGCAGGGGTCGATGAGCTTGATATCTTCCGGATTCAGAGCAGCGTACTCTTTGCGAATTTCCGCCAGCTTCGCCTGTACCTCCGGCTCCTGCTGTGCTTCTTCCAGATAGTATTTCCAGTTTTCTTTCAGGCCGCAGTCCGGGTGTCCTTCCACCCACAGACGGCCAAGGCTGTTTTCCACCATGTAACGGACGATCCAATCTGGGGTAAACAGCTGGGTTACAGCAGGGATTTCCTCTTTGGTGATCTTACCGTTCTTTGCAAATGCAGCGGCCTTCGGCTCGGTATTGTAATACTGGTACAGCCAGCCGATAATCTCCACCTGACCACCGCGCTCGATGTTGAAGTCATCCTCCGGGATATCGTGAATCAGATGATAGACCACACCATCCTGGTCAATAACGGACAGGCTGAGCAGCAGCTCGGTGTAGTTCTTTGTCTTTTCAAACAGAGCAGGCAGAATCTCGTTCAGGGCGTTGCACTGTTTCAGGAACAGGATACGGAACACCTCGTCCAGTTTGTTGTCCTGCTTCAGCTGGAAAATCTGAGCCTCTTCCTCCGCAGTGAAGGGCAGCTCTGCGTCAAACGGTGTTGTGACCAGATCCGGCTCCAGCTTTCCGCTTTCGGAAGAGAGAACCCGGATATGGGAAGGCAGATAGTCGTTGACCTCCATGAAACGGATCGCGATCAGGCGGTTGAACCATGTATAAGCGACCTCCTCGATCACATACTGATATGCGGTTTTGTAGTCGGTATCCTTTTCCTTCTGCTGGATGACCTCCACCAGCTTGTTACGCTGGCGCACGGCCTCGCCGGAAATCGAATACGGTTCTGCGGTGCCAATATCGAAGAACTGAGTGTCACCGAAGCTCTGCGGCAGCGGCTTTGCAATGCCGTCCTCCGTAATACCAATCAGGCGGGCATCATAACTAACATCTGCAATCAGCTTATTTCGCGCCCAGATCGCAAAATTCTTTATGGCTGTCTTGTTCATGGAGCCAATCCTCCTGTCATTTATAGTTCAATGTTGACGATTGTGTCTTCGTCCATCTCTTTCAGCAGGTTTTCACGCAATGCAGCAAGGTACTTATCAACATCCTCCTTGCTCTCCAGCCGCCACGATGCAGTCTTGGCAACCGTCTTGATGGAAACATTTTTCGTGGTGCGCACCTTATATACCGGATGCGGTTCTGCGACCTTTTCTTCCGGTTTCACGGTCTCGCCGCGCTTCTTCGCCTCTTCTTCCTGACGCTTGCGCTCTGCCTCGGCCTTTGCTGCTGCTTCCTGCATAAGACGGATATCCTCTGCATTCATCTCATTGAGCAGGCGCAGCTTCAGTGCCTCCGCCTTATCTGCATAGCTACGCAGAGTGGAGACATTGTTGCAGTGCTCCGCACCGTCCATGATCTCCTTAAACAGTTCCAGATAACGGTTGAATTTCGCATCCTTATAGGACTTGGTGTTCAGCACTTCAAAAACACGGTTCCGATCCTGATTGATGGAATCCTTGACCGGCTCTGCCTGCTCTTCCAGAATGCGCATATAGCAGTTCATAAACTTCTCGCGCAGCTCCGGCAGCTTCGGAATCTCCTTATAGGGCTTCGCCATCCGGACGATGGTGCGCATTTTAGCCACTACGTCTTCCAGTTCTGCATCCACGATGTAGGTCTTGCTGTCCTCGTAGATATTCAGCATATCCAGCGCACGGGTGAAGATGGTCAGCTGCTCACTGCCAAAGAAATCACGGATAGGCTCATAGTCCTCGCCAAAATCCATCAGATCGTCCTGCTCGTCAAATACAGTCTTAAAGAATTCCAGCGGTGCCTGAATCTGCACCAGTGCGGAAAGCCGCTTCTTGCCCTTTTCCAGAAGTTCCTTTCCTGGATAGGCGTAATTCTCATATTTCGGTTCCAGCCGCTCAATCTCAGTGATTCGATTCTCGCAGTAATGCTGGAAGTTCTTCATGATGGTATCTTCGTCATCGGCAGGCGGTGCCACCTTGAACAGCTCTTTCATCACGGTGCGGACGGCCTTTTTCTGGTTTTCCGGCACACGGACGCGCACTTCCGTCAGCAGCTTATCCACGAACTGCTTCTTCGTGATGTAGCCGATGATTTCTTCTTCGGAGCGGTTGTTCAGATTGACGCTCTCACCGTTGACCGTAAAGGACAGGTCTCCACGCTTAAAGAGACGTGCCACCAGCCAATGGATATCATCTTCCACAAAGCCATAGGGTGCTTTCATAAAGCGATCCTTGATGGTTTTCATAGAAGTTTTCATGTGCATCCGGGAGTTACCTGCCACGAATTGCAGCACATCATCCAGTGCGTGAACATTGGATTCTCCGGTATCTCCCAGTGCCAGTGACAGCTGGTTGCTGGTCTTGAACATCTTCCGGATGTCTGCTTCGCCCATCGCTGCGTCAATGTAGGACAGCTTGTGGTAAACCGTCTGCACCAATCTTCCGATAGCCTCGTTGATGCGGCTGGTCACTTCCTTGCCGGAGGTGTGCAGCACATCGCCATTGACATAGATGGTAGCCTCTTTCAGAGCTTCCGTCAGGTAAAGCTTGGCGTTACCGTTGCGTTCCCGCATCTCCACGCGCTTTGCTTCCTTAATGGTCTCATACTTGGCAAGCTGCACAGAAGTATTCTTACGCAGGAACCGCTCAATTTTTAAGTATGCCCGCATTTCCGTCAGGAACGCATCATCATTCGGCAGAACCACAAGAACTTCCTTGCCCTGGCCGGAGAGCAGGCGCAGCGTACCATCATCGGTGCCGCCCTCATACCACGGGGTCAACACACGGAGGCCGATATCGTAATTCTGGTTTGCCTTATAGGGGCGGTCATCCACTGCCTGATTGAAGGAGAATGTCTTGATACGGGCTGTTACGGTAGAATAAATCTGCTGCGCTCGTAGTTTTGTCGGTGCACCATAGATGTTTGTCTCTTCATTCAACTTTTTAATATCTGCAAAGCTCTTACCCTCGCTCAAAAGCTGCACGGTTTTCCGAAATTCCATGAACCAGAACGAAAATTTCACGGCTCCAGCACTATACGGTTTTCTTTCCATCTTCGTTCTCTCCATTTCCGGATTTTGTTTTAATGTATCTGCCGCTTTTGATTCTGGCATCCTTCGGCTTTTCGGCGTTAATAGGAATGACCCACTGATGGCCTAAACGCTCGGCACCATCAATTCGCCCTTCTGTGCATAATGTCTGTACTCTCCTTGTGCAGATGCCCCATTTTTCAGAAGCCTGCTTAATCGTCATGAAATCCATACGGAACCTCTTTTTCGATGTCTAAAATCACTCGCAGCAAGTTAAAATTTCTCATTTATATTCTACTCCAAGAAACGAACAAAATCAATCGAAAGTTCTTCCAAATTTTGAACGATTTTTTAGAATCCACTCTTCTGCAAGCAGGGCTTTCGTGACACGAAAGCGATTTTCTGCTTGTTGGGGAAACTCCCCAATCCCCATAGAACGCTGCCTGCGGCATCGAGCTGCGCATCCGTTCCGGATGCTTTAACGGCAGTTCCTGCCAAAGAAAAAAAGCCCGGTGCAGCATGAGCATAATACTCACACTGCACCGGGCTTTCCATCATCTGCTATTCTGTCTATTTTCTTCTTCCTGCCGCACTTCCTGCTCATGCAGTTGCTCTTTCTTCTGTTCGTCCTCTTTCAGGATTTCCTGCACGATTTTCTGTGCCACAAGCCAATCCTGCATTTCCGATTTGGTCTTGCGGTACTCTGCATAGGAGCTTTTCTTTCGTTCCAGAAGCATCGCATACTCTGCGTTCAGCTCGCTGATGCGCGGGAGCTTTTTGTCCGAACCGTTCTCTTTCTTATAGGCATCAAACGCCTTTTTTGCTGCGCTGCGCAAGGCCAGCATATCCCGATGGGCTTCATAGAACTCCCGGTCGTAGCCGGATGCTTTATACGCAGCAAAAACATCTTTTGTCTTGGCATAATTGATTAGATGCTTCCGCAGCACTGACACTTCCGACATCCGTGCCTCATCTGCTTTTACAGATTCCAGCAGCGCATCACATTTTTCAGAAATTCCATCTGCCTTTTCTTTCAGCTCTGCATAGTTCTTGATTCCATGCTCTTCCATGAACATCATAGCTTTTGCCATCTGCTTCAGATTGAATACTTTCGCCCAACGCGCATATCCTGCGCCTTTGCCTGCCTGCATTTTGGCACGGACATCAATCAGGAACGACAGCTCCGCCTTCTGATGCACCTGTGCTGACCGTGCGCTTGTGCGGGTTTTCTCTGCAAATTTGCTTTTGTGAACCGCATTCCCGGCAATCACTCCACAGAGTTCTTCAACCGAATATCCTTTACCAAGAGAACGGAAACGAGCAAATCTGGCGTGGCCTTTCCCCCGCAGGGCAGGCTGTTTTCCATCTTTATACTCGTACCCTGCTTCCTGCAAAATTCCAATCAGTTCCTGGAAGTCTTTTGGCTTTCTTTCCAATGCTGCATCAATGGCCTCACAGATTTCATCCCGCTGCGACTTTTTCTCCGGGTATTCCGTTCTCTTCTTCCGCTCCCCGTAGGGCTTTCGGACAATGACCGACAACCGGTGTTCCAGGCAGACGATATCACTGAGCCTTGCCAGCGCAAGACCGGATAAGCGAAAATCTCGGAATTTTCTGGTGCAGTCTAATGTAGTCGAATTAAAAATAATGTGGTTATGAATGTGCGCACGATCAACATGGGTAGCCACGATAAATGCGTGTTTTCCCTTGGTGAATCGCATGGCTGTCTCATACCCGACCTTGTTCGCCTCCTCCGGCGTGATTTCTCCGGGCTTAAAGGATTGCCGAATCTGATATGCAATCACATCATGCGCCTGGGTTCTACCGGTGATATGCTCATACTGCCGTTTAGAAAGCAGAAATTCTTCATCACAGGTCTTTGCGTCACAGGCATACGCGCTGATATATTTTCCATCTTCCGTCTTTGCTGCATTCTCAGAATAATCAGTACGGTCAGCCAGACACTGCGCTACCGTCTTTCCTTTATTGATATGCAGCGCAATTAGTCTTGTAGCCGCCATTTTTCATATTCCTCCATCTAAAAAGAGCTACCCGAAGGCAGCTCTTACCAATCTACTATTCTCATTTTAACATCCGTTCCCGATCATAAGCTCCCTGCAAATAAACGGCCTGCTTGATGATTTCTTCCATGTCGAAATAGATGCACATGATGCTTTCGTATAGCTTCCACACATTAGATTCGCTGCCGCCCACCATTTCCATCAGCTGGTCTTCCATCTTCGATTGCTCAGACTGTTTTTCCTGATAAGCAGTCTCTTCCACAAAATGATTCTCTCCATCTGTTTCCTCGTATCGTAAATCATAATAATCTTTCATAAACTGAATCTCCATCAAATCCCTCCTGAACTCAAATTGTCAAAACATCCTCTACACGCTCACATAGCCGCTCCATCAGTTCCATGATGCCGCCCTCACCAACCGCAGCTGCGAACAATCCCATCTCAATCAGGGTCAGCAGGAACACATCCGTCCAGCTCGCCCGAACCACCGAATAGATGCCGCAGCCAAGAACGAACAGCATAACCGGCGAAAGCACCCACAGGGATAGCTGCATCAGCAGATTCCAGATAAAGCATAGAAATCGCAGCAGAAACGCAACCGGCAGCAACAGGATTTTCAGCACCAGCTTCAACAAAAAACATACGATCTTCATGGATTTCACCCCTTCGTTTTTCTTTTCATCTTCATTTTATCGTACCTGCTTGCCAAACACCACGATGTCAACAGGTAGACCAAAAAATATGTAACGGCACAGACAGTTTCATCTGTGCCATGTGCTGTAGAAATCCCGCACATTTGCGCCGTCAGCGAATACCAGAAAGCCTCTTCAGGATCAGCTTCTGCATCTCCCAGAGTTCATCCAGTCGCTTCTGCAAATCCCGGATATCCTCCGCATAGATGCTTCCAGATTCATTGGCGCGTTTTGCGTACTGGTTCAGGTTGTTGCTGCATCGGCGAAGAAGTGTGGATACCTGCGCCACATCCGACAAATCAAGATTTACGCAGTACCCGTCCATCGCCATTTTTCTCATATAGGCACCGGTATTCCGAATCCCCAATTCTTTCTGCTTTTCACGAATCCTCTCCAGCTCTTCCGGGTTTACCCGGACATTGATCCAGTGTTCCCGAACACTCATAGTGCCACCTCCTCATCATTTCGATGTGTCATCGGCGGAATGCGCCCTGCACGGTCACGCAGCTCTGCCAGGACAGACGGCTTTTCCGTTGTTCTCTCACGGTCTGGATCATCATTTTCACGGTCATCCATATTCAGCAGTGCGTCCAGTTCTGCCAGTCTTGCACTCTTCTCTGCCAGTTCTGCCTCCTGGGGAAACGTTTTTCCAAGCTCGGCCTGCGCAGCTTCCTGCTGGCTCCTAAGATTGTCCAGCTGCTGTTCCGCCTTCTCCAGCCTTGCAGGAATCCCGGCAAGAGCATTATCCAAACGCTGGATATTGCCCGCAGCACTGGTGCCGATGGGCACCCGGTGGGTCATCTCGCCTTTCAGCAGCACCTGATACTCTTTCTGGAAGCTGTCAAACGTCAGCTCCATCTTGAAACCACGGTAGCTGCCAAGCGGCACCGGCTCCAGACTCTGATTGGCTTTACAGCCCGCAAGAATTGCTTCACCGGCCTCGGCTTTTTCAGTAAAGCATGTGCCATTCACCTCCATGCCGCAGAACCCTTCTTCCGGCAGCGGATGTGCCGCCACCGTCCGAATATCCGACTGAAAGCCCTTGATGAACCCCTGCGTTTTCTCAATCTCCGCAGGGAAATATTTCATCAATTTATCTTCCAATCGGTACTGCTGGCTCTGATGATCCGCCTTCAATACTTTCAGCCTTGCAACATCTACATCCAAGTCCATTTTTTCCTTGATCTGCGGGTCTCCTGCACAAAGTGCCTTGATCTCCGCATAGGAAAGTGCCTGCTCATCCACATCATCACAGGAACGAACCGGA
>OICL01001004.1_pt1 | contig 13093 bp, 8 predicted proteins | sample 1581231 | NCBI WGS metagenome assembly OICL01 (sample SAMEA3882542, study PRJEB24775) | human gut metagenome | biome: human-associated habitat; feature: intestine environment; material: feces | place: Netherlands | collected 2009/2010 | reverse complement strand
GCAACGCCTTGCTCCAACCTTTGTTAACCTTAAATCTAATACTATGAAAAACACATTGCAAAGGTACGGACTTTAGCGAAATATGCAAATAAAACAAGTAAAAAAGTATGTTTTCTAACACGTTTTAAGAGATTTGCTCTATTTGTTAAATCCGAGAAGCTATTTATCTGTTTCTTTTTTATCTTTTTTGCATATAAAACCGTATCTTTGTTACCACTTTTGCAAAAGGATAAAAACGAATGGTTTCAGTAGATAATTTAAAGGTAGAATTTGGAGTTACACCCCTGTTTGAGGATGTATCATACGTAATCAATAAAAGAGACCGCATTGCGCTGGTTGGAAAAAACGGTGCAGGCAAATCTACCATGTTGAAGATTTTGGCCGGTCTGCAAGCCCCCACTTCAGGTATGGTTTCTGTTCCAAAAGAGGTAAGTATAGGCTATCTGCCTCAGGTAATGATACTGAGTGATAAGCATACAGTGATGGAAGAAGCTGAGATGGCATTTGAACATATTTTCGAGATGCAGGAAAGCCTTGAAAAAATGAATCAAGAATTAGCCGACCGCACGGATTATGATTCGGAGGGATATCATAATTTGATTGAGAAGTTTACTCACGACAATGAACGCTTCCTGATGATGGGAGGTACTAACTATAAGGCTGAGATAGAGCGCACGTTGATAGGATTGGGTTTTTGCCGTGAAGACTTTACCCGCCCTACTTCCGAGTTTAGCGGTGGTTGGCGTATGCGCATCGAGTTGGCTAAGTTGCTCTTGCGCCGCCCGGATGTATTGCTTCTTGACGAGCCTACTAACCATTTGGACATTGAAAGTATCCAATGGTTGGAAAACTTCTTGAAGGTGAGTGCCGGAGCTGTGGTATTGGTCAGCCATGACCGCGCCTTTATTAATAATGTGACTAATCGTACCATTGAGATATCCTGTGGACACATTTATGATTATAAGGTGGCATATGATGAGTTTGTGGTGTTGCGCAAAGAACGTCGGGAACAACAACTTCGTGCATACGAGAATCAGCAGAAACAGATTCAGGATACGGAAGATTTTATAGAACGGTTCCGCTATAAAGCTACTAAAGCTGTACAGGTGCAAAGCCGCATCAAGCAATTAGAAAAAATTGTTCCTATTGAGATTGACGATGAAGATAATTCTGCATTGCGTCTGAAGTTCCCGCCCGCCATGCGTTCGGGTAATTATCCTGTGATTTGTGAAGGAGTGAAGAAAGCCTATGGCAATCATGTTGTGTTTCATGATGTGACTCTGACCATTAATCGTGGTGAGAAGGTTGCATTTGTGGGAAAGAACGGTGAAGGTAAGTCTACGTTGGTAAAATGTATTATGGACGAGATTCCATACGAAGGCAAGCTGACCATCGGACACAATGTACAAATCGGATATTTTGCTCAAAATCAGGCCCAGCTGCTGGATGAGAATCTGACAGTGTTTGACACAATTGATTATGTGGCTAAAGGAGATATCCGTTTAAAAATCAGAGATATATTGGGAGCCTTTATGTTTGGAGGCGAAGCATCGGACAAGAAAGTAAAAGTACTTTCGGGAGGAGAGCGTAGCCGATTGGCTATGATTAAATTGCTGCTTGAACCGGTTAACTTTCTTATTTTGGATGAGCCTACCAACCATCTTGATATGCGTTCGAAAGATGTACTGAAGGAAGCGATTAAAGAGTTTGACGGTACGGTAGTGGTAGTATCCCATGACCGTGAGTTTCTGGATGGGTTGGTGACTAAAGTTTTTGAGTTTGGTGGCGGTGTGGTGAAAGAACATATCGGAGGTATTTATGATTTCTTGCAGAAAAAGAAGATAGAGAACCTGAATGAACTGCAACTTTCTTCTTCTCCTACTGCTTCTGCGATGAAAAAAGAAGAAGAACCGGTAAGTGAGAATAAACTCTCATACGAGGCTCAGAAAGAATTGAATAAAAAATTGCGTAAATTGGAGAAACAAGTGGCAGACTGCGAGCAGAAAATAGAAAAGCTGGAAGCGCAGATAGCCGAAGTCGAAGCTAAGATGGCAACTCCTGAAGGGGCATCGGACATGAGTCTTTACGAGCAGCACCAACAGTTGAAGAAAGATTTGGATGCTGTGGTAGAGGAATGGGAGAGTGTTTCCATAGAGCTGGAAGAAGCACAGGGCTGACAATCAAATATAATTTTATATATAGATTCAGATGAAAGCAAAACATTATTTACCTATGGCTGCACTGGCGCTGACGATAGCTGCCGGCTGTGAAAGCAAGAAAGAGGCTGTGATGGCTTCAGGAATAGATTTAGGCAACTTGGATACAACTGTGGTCCGAGGTGCGGATTTCTTTCAATATGCTTGTGGCGGTTGGATGAAAAAACATCCGTTGACAGACGAGTATTCACGCTTCGGTTCATTCGATATGCTGGCAGAGAACAATCGCGAGCAGTTAAAAGGATTGATTGCGGAAATTGCCGGACAGGAAAATGAGAAAGGCACGGTAGCTCAAAAGATTGCCGATATTTATAATTTGGCGATGGACAGTGCCAAACTGAATACAGAAGGAATAGAGCCTATCAAAGCAGATTTGGAGAGAATCGCTTCGGTAAAAGACAAGGCGGAGATCGTTCCGTTGATGGCTGAATTGTCTCATATCGGCATACGTCCTTATTTCACTTTCTTTGTTGATGCCGATATTATGGACAGTAAGAGTAATTTGTTCCAATTATATCAGGGAGGTATCAGTTTGGGTGAGAAGGAATATTATTTGGATACCGATGAGGCTACAACAGATATTCGTAATAAATATAAGGAACATATTGTAAAGATGTTCCGGCTGGCGGGCTTTGATGAATCTGCTGCCCGGAAGAATATGGAGGCAGTGCTTGAAATTGAAACACGCATAGCCAAAGCTTCTTTCAGTGCTGTGGAACAGCGTAATCCTGCTGCCAATTATCATAAGATGACGTTGGATGAACTGAAGAAATCTGTTCCGGGCATCGATTGGGATGCATTTCTCAGTGGGGTGGGAGTAAAAGGTGTTACGGAACTGAGCGTGTCTCAGGTGGAACCCATCAAGGAAGTGGAAAAGATAATCAATACCATACCTGTAGAAAAGCAAGTTGCTTATATGCAATGGAAGTTAATCAACCGGGCAGCGAGTTACTTGAGTGATGAGTTTGTAGCACAGAACTTTGATTTTTATGGCAAAACCTTATCGGGAAGAAAAGAAAACCAACCTCGCTGGAAACGTGCGGTGGGCACAGTGAACGGCATGTTGGGTGAAGCGGTAGGACAGATGTATGTGGAAAAATACTTCCCCGCTGCCGCCAAAGAACGTATGGTGCAGCTGGTCAAGAACCTGCAGACGGCGTTGGGCGAACGCATCCAAAACTTGGAATGGATGGGCGACAGTACTAAAGCCAAAGCCATCGAGAAGTTGAATTCTTTCTATGTGAAAGTGGGCTACCCCGATAAGTGGAGAGATTATACGGCTTTGGATGTTGAAAAAGACTCTTATTGGGCAAATGTGAAACGTGCCACTAAGTTTGAACTCGATTATGAATTGGCAAAGGCCGGTAAGCCGGTAGATCGTGACGAGTGGGGAATGACTCCGCAAACTGTGAATGCTTATTACAATCCGACTACCAATGAAATTTGTTTCCCCGCCGGTATCCTTCAGTATCCGTTTTTTGATATGAATGCCGATGATGCTTTCAATTACGGAGCTATCGGTGTGGTTATCGGACATGAAATGACTCATGGATTTGATGATCAGGGACGTCAATTCGATAAAGATGGTAATTTGAAAGACTGGTGGACACCGGAAGATGCGGAACGTTTCAATAAACGAGCTCAGGTAATGGTGAACTTCTTCGACAGCATTCAGGTATTGCCGGGATTATATGCGAACGGTTCTCTTACTTTAGGTGAGAATATTGCCGACCACGGAGGTTTGCAGGTCTCTTTCCAGGCATTTAAAAATGCAACCAAAGACGCTCCTTTGGGAGTGGTGGACGGATTTACACCCGAACAACGCTTCTTCCTGTCATACGCCGGAGTATGGGCGGGTAATGTACGTGATGAACAGATCCGTTTACAGACAAAATCCGATCCTCATTCTTTGGGCAGATGGCGTGTTAATGGAGCGCTTCCTCAAATCGGTGCATGGTATGAGGCATTCAACATAACCGAAAACGATCCGATGTATTTGGCACCGGAGAAGCGGGTTTCTATTTGGTAAGATATTCTTTGGTATCCGCCGGTAGAGGGTAGGTTTGGAATTTCACAAATTTAATCGGAAAACAGTGAAGTTGGGAATCTATCCTCTACGGTGGATATTTTTTCTTTTGATATAACTCTCTTTCTATTTGGATTTTAATCAATAAACCGTTATTTTTGCAGGCGATGAAACAAAGAAGGTATATAGCATGGTTTTTGATACTTGTTAGCATCATTATGTTAACGGCATCTGTCTTGCCGCACCATCATCACCGTGAAATACTTTGTTTGCAACATGATATTACAGTCTGTGGCTGTCAGTGTTCGGGGGAACAGCATAATCACGATGTATCGCATGACAAGCATACGTGTAATGCCGGTTGTGTGACTAAATTCAAGACTATTACTCCCGAGAAGGTGCAGAATAGCGTTTCGCCGGACTATTCCTTCTGTTCGTTGCTTTACACAGTGCCGGATATTTTGTTGCTTTCATTGCGACTTACCGAACGCAATACGATTCCTGATACTTATTATTTAGAAAAACTACATTCTACATGCCTGCCCCATGTCAAGGGTTTGCGTGCTCCTCCCTATGTTCTTGCTTAACAGATAGAAACGACCTTTTTATCCGCAACTTTGTTGCATCTTTATTATCCTAATTTTGTAATCAGATTAAAAAAGTAAGAACAAATAATATCATCATGAAGAAACTTATCTTTATGGGAGTCTTGGGCTTGTTCCTCTTAGGCTCTTGCAACAGTAAATCGGGTCATGATCACGAAGGACACGATCATGGAACGGAGGAAGCACATAATCACGACCACGAAGGGCATGACCATAATCACGAAGGGCATGACCATGAAAAAGAAAACCACGACCATGAGAATGAAGGTCACGAAGGGCATAATCATGAAGCGGAAGCTTCTGCAGCCGGACATTCCGATGAGATAATTCTGGCTCCAGAAAAAGCGAAAGCAGCCGGGGTAGAATCGGAAATAATCCGGCCTGAATCATTCCGTCAGGTGATAACGACCAGCGGTCAGGTGCAGGCAGCACAAGGCGATGAAAGCGTAGTAGTCGCCAATGTAGCCGGTGTGGTTTCTTTCCGCCACCCGGTAACGGACGGTATGAGTGTGAGCAAGGGGGCTCCCATTCTGAATATCTCTGCTGAGAATATGCCGGACGGAGACCCTGTAAAACGTACCCGTATCGCATATGAAACCGCCAAAAAAGAATATGAACGTGCCGCCAAGTTGGTAAAAAGTCAGATAATATCGCAGAAAGATTTCAATGCCATTAAGGAGAGTTATGAAAATGCATTATTGGCATACGAGGCTATTTCAAAGAACCAGACCAAGACAGGTGTGTCCGTCACAGCTCCTTTAGGTGGTTATATCAAGAATTGTCTGGTGCAGGAAGGTGACTATGTGTCGGTAGGCCAGCCTTTGGTGAGTATCACTCAGAACCGTCGTCTGTTCCTTCGTGCAGATGTTTCCGAGAAATATTATGGTTATCTGCATAGCATCCAGTCGGCAAACTTCAAGACTCCATACGATAATAAGGTATATGAGCTGGGTGAGTTGAAAGGGCGTCTGCTTTCTTATGGTAAAGCATCCGGTGGTACTTCTTTTTATGTGCCTGTAACTTTCGAATTTGATAATCGGGGAGATGTGATTCCCGGTTCGTATGTGGAGGTGTATCTGCTCTCGTCGGAAATGCCCGATGTGCTGGCCTTGCCTGTTACGGCACTGACCGAAGAACAAGGCTTGTACTTTGTTTATCTGCAACTGGATGAGGAAGGATATAAGAAACAGGAGGTAACTTTGGGAGCGAGCAACGGAAAGAAAGTGCAGATTCTGACCGGTTTGAAAGCCGGTGACCGTGTGGTAACAAAGGGAGCTTATCAGGTGAAATTAGCGTCGGCCAGCAATGCGATTCCGGCTCATAGTCATGAACATTAATCAGCCGTCCTATGCTAAATAAGATTATACATTTTTCCCTTCAGAACCGTATATTGGTTCTGGTGGCGTCGGTTTTGCTGCTTATCGGCGGTACTTACACGGCTTTTCATACGGAAGTCGATGTGTTCCCCGATTTGAATGCGCCGACTGTAGTGATTATGACCGAAGCGAATGGTATGGCCGCCGAAGAGGTGGAACAATTGGTAACCTTTCCTGTAGAAACTGCCGTGAACGGTGCGACCCATGTGCGCCGGGTGCGTTCATCTTCCACCAATGGCTTTTCCGTTGTGTGGGTGGAATTTGAATGGGATACCGATATCTATCTGGCCCGTCAGATTGTCAGTGAGAAATTGTCCTTGGTCAGCGAGGAGTTGCCCGAGAATGTAGGTAAACCTACCATGGGACCTCAGTCTTCTATTTTAGGTGAGTTGCTGATTATCGGTCTGACTTCGGATACTACTTCCATGCTCGATCTCCGTACACTGGCAGACTGGACTATCCGTCCGCGCCTGCTCTCTACGGGAGGTGTGGCACAGGTTGCCGTGCTGGGAGGTGATATCAAGGAATATCAGGTATTGCTTGACCCTGCCCGCATGAAACATTACAATGTTACGTTGGCAGAGGTGATGAACGTTACCCGTAACATGAATCAGAATGCCAATGGCGGAGTGATTTATGAATATGGAAACGAATATATTGTTCGCGGGGTGCTTTCCAGCCATGATGTGGCTCAGTTGTCACGTTCCGTCATCAAGACGGTGGAAGGGGTGCCCGTTACATTGGAGGATATTGCCGATGTGAAGATTGGTTCGCAGGAACCCAAACTGGGTACTGCTTCGGAAAGAGGAAAACCTGCCGTACTGCTGACCGTTACCAAACAACCCAAGACCGGGACTATTGAACTGACAGAGCAGTTGGAAGCCGCATTGAAGGATTTGCAGAAGAATCTTCCGGCTGATGTACACGTTTCTACAGATATTTTCCGTCAGAGCCGTTTTATTGAAAGCTCTATCGGCAATGTGAAGGATTCGTTGTATGAAGGTGCTGTTTTTGTGGTGATTGTTCTCTTCCTGTTCCTAGCCAATGTACGTACCACGGTTATTTCATTGGTAACCCTTCCGTTGTCATTGATTGTTTCTATATTGACTCTTCACTATATGGGACTCACCATCAATACCATGAGTTTGGGTGGTATGGCCATTGCCATTGGTTCGTTGGTGGATGATGCCATTGTGGATGTGGAAAATGTATGGAAGCACTTGCGTGAGAATCGCTTGTTGCCCGAAGGGGAACGTAAGAGCGTGATTGAAGTCGTGTTCAATGCTTCGAAGGAAGTGCGTATGCCTATCTTGAACTCTACCTTGATTATTGTAGTCAGCTTTGTTCCTTTGTTTTTCCTGACAGGAATGGAAGGGCGTATGCTGGTTCCGTTGGGCATTGCCTTTATTGTGGCGTTGTTTGCTTCTACGGTAGTGGCTTTGACACTGACTCCGGTACTGTGCAGCTATCTGTTAGGTAATAATAAAAGCAAAGGATTGCCCAAAGAGGCATTTGTGGCCGTATGGATGAAAAAGCATTACCGCAATGCCTTGTTATGGTCCTTGAATCATAAATCCGCAGTATTGGGTTTTACGGGTGGACTGTTTGCGGTGGCATTGGTTATGTTTTTTACATTAGGACGCAGTTTCCTGCCATCTTTCAATGAAGGTTCGTTCACCATTAATATCAGTTCATTGCCGGGAATTTCTTTGGCAGAATCGGATAAAATGGGACACCGTGCAGAAGAGTTGCTGATGTCTATTCCCGAAATACAGACTGTAGCCCGTAAAACGGGACGTGCCGAACTGGATGAGCATGCATTAGGGGTTAACGTGAGTGAAATTGAGGCCCCGTTTGAATTGAAAGACCGTTCCCGCCAGGAACTGGTAGCCGATGTGCGTGCCAAGTTATCTACCATTACCGGTGCGAATATCGAAATAGGCCAACCTATCAGCCACCGTATCGATGCCATGCTTTCGGGTACCAAGGCCAACATTGCCATCAAACTGTTTGGTAATGATTTGAACAAGATGTTTGCCATCGGTAATCAGATAAAGGATGCCATCAGCAGTGTGGAGGGTATTGCCGACTTGAATGTGGAACAACAAATCGAACGTCCGCAGCTCAAGATTGTTCCCAAACGCGAGATGCTTGCCAAATTCGGTATTTCTTTACCGGAGTTTGCCGAGTTTGTATCAGTGAACATGGCGGGTGAAGTCGTTTCACAGGTATATGAAGAAGGCAAAGCGTTTAATCTTATTGTCCGTACCAAGGATGAGGTGCGTGATGAGATGGAGAAGGTGCGCAACCTGATGATTGATACCGGTGACGGTCAGAAAATCCCTGTCAACTATGTAGCCGATGTGGTTTCTGCCATGGGACCGAATACCATCAGCCGTGAGAACGTGAAGCGTAAGATTGTGATTTCGGCCAATACCAGCGGTCGTGATTTGCGCAGCGTGGTGAATGATATACAGGAACGGATTGATGCGCAAATCAAGCTTCCCGAAGGATATCATGTGGAATATGGCGGTCAGTTTGAAAGCGAGCAGGCGGCCAGCCGTACGCTGATGCTCACTTCGTTTATGAGTATCGTGGTTATCTTCCTGTTGCTTTATACCCAGTTTAAGAATGCAGCCCAAAGTGGAGTCATTTTGTTGAATTTGCCTTTGGCGTTGATTGGTGGGGTATTTGCATTGATGATAACAACGGGTGAGATAAGCATTCCGGCTATTATCGGCTTTATCTCGTTGTTTGGCATTGCTACCCGTAATGGTATGTTGTTGATAAGTCATTACAATATGTTGCGCGAAGAAGGTATGGATTTGAAAGAAAGCATTCTTCACGGTTCGTTAGACCGTTTGAACCCTATCCTGATGACTGCGTTGTCTTCCGCGCTGGCTTTGATACCTTTGGCATTCCGTGGCGATTTGCCGGGTAATGAAATACAAAGCCCGATGGCGAAAGTTATTCTTGGAGGTCTTTTGACATCGACTTTCCTGAACGCTTTCATTATTCCGATTGTTTATGAACTGATGAACCGAAAGAAGAAATAATAGAAATAATATGAAACGAATCTTAGTTATAATAGCCCTCTGCTCTCCCTTACTGATGCAGGCCCAGAGTATTGAGCACATTTTGAAAAGCATCGAGCAGAACAATAAAGAGCTCAAGGCACAGAAACATGCCGCCGATGCGACCAAGATGGAAAACCGGACAAACAACAACTTGCCTGATCCTACGGTGAGCTACAGCTCTTTTTACAGTAATGGTGCCGAAGGTGGTCACGGTACGGAATTCGTTACTTCGCAAGGTTTTGATTTTCCTACTCAGTATATTGCCCGCAACCGGCAGGCTACTTTGCAGAACGAAGCGGTGGACAAGCAACAACAGGCTGCCCGCCGGGATATTCTGCTGAATGCGAAGAATCTCTGTCTGGACCTTATTCTGTTGAATCAGGAAAAGACATTGATGGATATCCGTATGAAAAATGCGGATGAATTACAGGCACTTTATGAAAAACGTCTGACTACCGGTGATGCGAATATACTGGAAGTCAACAAAATCAAGATGGAGCGTATGAACGTGCAGACGGAAGTTGCCCAAAACAGCGCAGCTCACCGCACTGCCTTGCAGTCTCTGCTTGCCATGAACGGTAACATGCCTTTGGAGTTTGCTGAAACCACGTATCCTGCCATACAGGAAATCAATGATTACAATGTTATGAGGGATGAAGTGATGGCGTCAGACCTTGACTTGCAGGCCGCCGCCGCCACTGCCCGTGCCGCCGAGAAGCAGGTTTCGGTAGACCGCCAAGGATGGTTGCCGAAGCTGGAAGCCGGCTTTCGCCGTAACACGGATGATGCGGTTTCGATGAATGGTTTTGTGGTAGGGGGCTCCTTGCCTTTGTTTCAGAATCGTAAAAAGGTAAAGATAGCCAAGGCACAGGCTATCAGCGCTCAGCTTATGCAAGAAAGTGCTAAAGACCGGGTCGAGGCTTCCCTGATGTCTCTTTTCAATGAGATGCAGCAGTTGAAGGATGCCATGAATGCGTATGATGTCCCTTTGATGTACCGTTCGCTGGATTTATTGAAGCAGGCATTGACCGAAGGACAAATTTCATTGATTGAATATTTTGTGGAAACGGAAAGTATTTATAAGAATCTTCAGGCGTATATGCAGATTGAGAACCAATATCAGAAGGTGATGGCGAATATCTATAAGAACAACCTGTAGGATGTTAATATCCGCTGAGATATAGTAGTGTAGGGGGGATGTTATAGTTGACATCGCCCCTAAAACTTATCTTGTCGGTTCAGTAAGTAAAATATAAAAAATGATTAGGAGATGAATTTAGAAGAGGTATTGAACTTCCGCCGGTCTGTGCGGAGGTATGATAAAAATAAACCGATAGACCCGGAAAAGGTGAAACATTGTCTTGAACTGGCTACGCTGGCTCCCAATAGTTCCAATATGCAATTGTGGGAATTTTATCAAATAACGAATCCCGGACTGATGGCGAAAGTTTCAGAAGCTTGTTTAGGGCAGTCGGCTGCTTCTACGGCTTCGGAAATTGTTGTTTTTGTTACTCGTCAGGATTTGTATAAAAAGCGTGCTAAATTTGTGCTTGACTTTGAAGAAGGAAATATCAGGCGCAATAGTCCGAAAGAGCGTCAGGAAAAACGTATTAGGGACAGGAAGCTGTATTATGGTAAACTGATGCCTTTCATTTATGCAAGGTTTTTCGGGCTTCTAGGGCTTTTCAGGGTGATATTGGCGAGAACCATCAGCCTGTTCCGCCCTATGATGCTGGAAGTTTCGGAATGCGATATGCGTGTGACGGTAAATAAATCCTGTGCCCTTGCTGCCCAAACCTTTATGATTGCCATGGCAAACGAAGGCTATGACACTTGTCCGCTGGAAGGTTTTGACAGCAGGCGGATGAAGAAACTATTGAAGCTGCCCCATGGGGCAGGCATCAATATGGTTATACCTTGCGGCATACGGGATGGGAACAAAGGCATTTGGGGAGAACGGGGCAGGGTTCCTTTCGATGAAATCTATCATAGGATATAAGAGACAGGGTATTCCTCCTTATTCAGTGCCCACGGCCATATAAATGACGTGTGGCACTCTGCCGCTTCTCTTGATTTTGTCTTCCATAAACCATTGGCGCAGCTCATGGGCAGCTTTGGTTTTCAGCACTCCCGTCAGATTGGAGTATTCCTGTCGGGTGATGAAGGTGTATTCCCTTAGATATTCCATCAGCATGCCGAATCGCTCTTCCTGAGTGTGCTTGGAAGAAGACGTCTTGAAACCGTATGTGGGGTCTGCGTGTTCCAGTTCCTTTTCACCCTTTCTGTATACTTCTTTGACAAAATGGCGTGTCGGATTGAATTTGACACTGTCGAAGTGCTTTGGCCGGAAATTATAAGAATGCCGGTTACATCCTTTTTTTGATTCTCGATAAAATCCGGAAGCGGTTGTTGTTCGGACGGCATAAAAAAATGTGCCTGAAGAATTGGGCTGCCTTTTATGACAGAGTGACTTCCGGCACATTTTTTCTTGTTTATTCCTGTTTATTTCTTTTTCCTCTTAGCTTCTTTCGCCCATTCTTTAGCTCCCTGCTCTTTCAGTTTCGCGGTGAAAGCCTTTGCTTTTTCCATGCTTGCGTTTTCGTCTTCGGGTGAAGCGTATGCATGTTTGTAACCTTTGGTCACGTTCCATTCACCTCGTGTGAAGTCCGGGAAGGCTACTGCCGCACAGCCGTTATCCATAGAGATAGCTCCCAGTTCGGCCAAACAGCACCATTCGGCCAGGTCATATACATCCATGTCCAAAGGCAGTCCGTTTTGCAGGCAATATACCAGACGGCTGTCCATGATGAAGTCCATACCGCCATGGCCGCCGACTTCTTTTGCCATTTCACCATATTTCTTTAAAATAGGATGCTGGTATTTCTCAACAAGTGCTTCCATTTCTGCCTGAGGTAAGAATCCGTGAGAGTTCAAATCGTCTACTTTGGGTTGCACACCCGATGCGGTCAGTTGTGCTGCATCCAAAGCATATCCTTCAACGGGATATTTATTGGCAAACCCTTTGCTTCCTGTCAGTTGGTACAGGCGGTTGTAAGGTTGGGGAGTCATTACATTATGTTGGATTTCAATAACTTTTCCATTTGCTGTGCGAAGCAGGGTGGTGGTATGGTCTCCGTTACGGAATTCTTTACATTCTTCGCCGGTTCTCTTCTCCACTAAATCTTTACCAACAACAGATTTGGTGTCCATAGCTACTAAAGTGGTTATACGGTCACCACGATGGATATCCAATGCTTGTGCTACAGGACCCAGGCCGTGAGTGGCATATACATCACCCCGGTGTTTCATGTTATAATCCAAACGCCATCCCAGTTTGTCTTCTTTGCCGTTTTTCCAATAATGATCCCAGAACGGGCTTAAATTGTGAATGTAGGCTCCTTGGGCACGGATTACTTCGCCAAATACACCTTGTTGTGCCATATTCAGTGTATTCATTTCAAACCAGTCATAGCAACAGTTCTCAAGAATCATGCAATGCTTGCGGGTTTTTTCACTCAGGTTGATTAAGTCCCAGCATTCTTGCAGGTTCATGGCCGAGGGAACTTCAATAGCTACATTTTTACCGTTTTCCAATGCGCATTTTGCTACCGGGAAATGATGCAACCAGTCTGCGGCGATATAAACTAAATCTATGTCTGTACGTTTACATAATTCTTCATATCCCTTTTCTCCGGAATAAATGGCAGCTTTCGGCATAGATGCTTTCTTTAGGATATCCTGACATTTTTCTGCACGGGATGCTTCATAATCACAAAGGGCCACAATTTGTGTA
>OICL01001001.1_pt1 | contig 13107 bp, 9 predicted proteins | sample 1581231 | NCBI WGS metagenome assembly OICL01 (sample SAMEA3882542, study PRJEB24775) | human gut metagenome | biome: human-associated habitat; feature: intestine environment; material: feces | place: Netherlands | collected 2009/2010 | reverse complement strand
AAGTATCTGTCTTTGCTTCCGTTCTCCATTGCTGCGATAGATCCCATTCCACGATATACTTTGTATTTTCTTCCCTGATAGAGTTCGAATGTTCCCGGGCTCTCATCGCATCCTGCGAAGATACTTCCCATCATACATACGTTGGCTCCGGCTGCGATCGCCTTTGTCATATCACCTGAGTACTTAATACCACCATCTGCAATAATCGGAATTCCCGACTCTTTTGCTGCTTCGTAGCAGTCCATAACAGCTGTGATCTGTGGTACACCGATACCGGCTACGATACGGGTTGTACAGATGGATCCAGGTCCGATACCAACCTTTACTGCATCAACACCTGCATCGATCAGCGCTTTTGTTGCTTCTCCTGTTGCAACGTTACCTGCGATCACCTGAAGATCCGGGAATGCATCCTTGATCATTCTTACGGTACGAAGTACATTTGCTGAATGTCCGTGTGCCGAATCAAGTACTACTACATCAACTTTTGCTTTTACAAGAGCTTCTGCTCTTTCAAGACAGTTCGCTGTAATACCGATCGCTGCACCACACAGAAGTCTTCCCTGCGCGTCTTTGGCTGACAGTGGGTATTTGATCTGTTTCTCAATATCTTTAATTGTGATCAGACCTTTTAAGTTAAAATCTTTGTCTACGATTGGAAGTTTTTCTTTTCTTGCTTTTGCGAGGATCTTCTTTGCTTCTTCCAGGGTGATACCTTCCTGTGCTGTTACAAGTCCTTCAGACGTCATAGACTCTTTGATCTTCTTAGAAAAGTCTTCTTCAAATTTCAAATCACGGTTCGTAATAATACCAACTAACTTGCCATTCTCTGTGATCGGAACTCCGGAAATACGGAACTTCGCCATCAGTTCATTAGCATCTGCCAGTGTATGCTCCGGCGACAGATAGAATGGATCTGTAATAACACCATTCTCAGAACGCTTAACCTTGTCTACTTCTTCTGCCTGCTGTTCAATCGACATATTCTTGTGAATAATACCGATACCTCCCTGGCGTGCCATAGCGATCGCCATACGATGTTCGGTAACAGTGTCCATTCCCGCACTCATCATGGGGATATTCAGCTTTACTTTCTTGGTTAAATACGTTGAAACATCTACCTGATTCGGAATCACTTTAGAATAAGCCGGAACCAGAAGGACGTCATCAAACGTAATGCCTTCACCAATAATAGTACCCATTGCATTTCCTCCCTTGTGTAAGATATTTTAAATTTGTGAACTAGTGTAACAAAAAACAAGATTCATGTCAATCCAAAAAAACTTTACTTGGTGCAGAATTTTTCATGGTATTTGCAAGTGCGTCATCCAGTTCCAGGATCACTTTGCAGGTTTCTCCACTGTCTCTTATGATCATTGCATAGCGTTTATGATCCTCAATTCCTGATGAAAAATCATACTCTTTCATCTTCTGATTGCCATTATAATAGTCCATTCTGTGGGACTTTAATGGTGCCACAAGGTCTGCCTCCGCAAGCTGGAGCGATTTCACTCTTTTCCTTTTTGATTTTGACATGATCATATCAATGTCCAGTTCTCCGTTAACAAACAGATACTCGTACTCCAGATCTGTCTTCGGTATTACAAAATAACATGCAATACCAAGTGCAATAGCCGGTACCAGCAAAAGTACATTCAGCACAAGGCCTCCCAGGACCATGATCACCGTCAGCGCTATCAGACCGTATTTCACAACCAGATCTTTCGCTGTCTGCTTCTTTTTTACCAGAAGCTCTGAATATAAGTCACTCATTTGTTTCTTCCTTTCGTAATTTACTGACTTTTTGATTATAACACAAAAAGAGAGCCGCGTCTATGGCGCAGGCCCTCTCATTTTGTGAATTAATTATTTCACCTGCTCAGCTGATAATTACATCATTCCCATTCCCGGGTTTGCAGCCGGAGCCGGAGTATCTTCTTTGATTGTGGAAACTACAGCCTCTGTTGTAAGGAGTGTAGATGCAACACTTGTAGCATTCTGAAGAGCACTTCTTGTAACCTTAGCCGGATCAAGGATTCCGTTCTCAACCATGTTTACGTATTTCTCATTGAGAGCATCGAAGCCTGTACCGATCTCAGACTCTCTTACTTTGTTGATAATAACAGCGCCTTCCAGTCCTGCGTTTGCAGCGATGTGGAACAGCGGAGCTTCAAGAGCTTTCAGGATCACATAAGCACCTGTCTTCTCATCTCCTTCAAGTGTTGTTGCAAGTTTTGCAACCTCTTTGGAAGCATGGATGTAAGCAGATCCGCCACCTGCGATGATACCTTCCTCAACAGCTGCTCTTGTTGCTGCAAGAGCATCCTCAAGACGAAGTTTTGCTTCTTTCATCTCTGTCTCAGTAGCAGCACCTACACGGATAACAGCTACGCCGCCAGCCAGTTTTGCAAGTCTCTCCTGAAGTTTCTCTTTATCGAACTCGGATTTTGTCTCCTCGATCTGCGCACGGATCTGTGCAACACGTTTTGCAATGGCATCTTTGTCACCGAGACCATCAACGATAACTGTGTTCTCTTTTGCAACTTTAACAGATTTTGCACGTCCAAGCTGCTCCATCTTAGCTTCTTTCAGGTCAAGACCAAGCTCATCGGAGATCACCTGTCCGCCTGTCAGGATCGCGATATCCTGAAGCATCTCTTTTCTTCTGTCACCATAGCCAGGAGCTTTTACAGCTACTACCTGGAAGGTTCCTCTCAGTTTGTTGACGATCAGAGTTGTAAGGGCCTCACCCTCAACATCCTCAGCGATGATGAGAAGTTTCGCACCGGCCTGAACAACCTGCTCAAGAAGTGGAAGGATCTCCTGGATATTGCTGATCTTCTTGTCTGTGATCAGGATGTACGGATCATCAAGAGTTGCCTCCATTTTCTCCATATCTGTGGACATGTATGCGGAAATATATCCACGGTCAAACTGCATACCTTCTACAAGGTCAAGCTCTGTATGCATGGTCTTGGACTCCTCAACAGTGATAACACCGTCTTTGGAAACTTTCTCCATAGCATCAGCAACAAGCTGTCCAACCTGCTCATCACTTGCAGAGATTGCTGCTACGTTAGCGATCTGCTCTTTGCCGTTGATTGCCTGGCTCATGTTCTTGATCGCTTCTACTGCAACATCTGTTGCTTTTTTCATACCTTTTCTGAGGATGATCGGGTTGGCACCTGCTGCCAGGTTCTTCATTCCCTCATGAACCATTGCCTGAGCAAGTACAGTCGCTGTTGTAGTACCATCACCTGCTACATCGTTTGTCTTGGATGCAACTTCCTTGATGATCTGAGCACCCATGTTCTCGAATCCGTCCTCAAGCTCGATCTCTTTTGCGATGGAAACACCATCGTTTGTGATAAGCGGAGCACCGAAAGATTTGTCAAGTACTACGTTTCTTCCTTTCGGTCCAAGTGTTACTCTTACTGTATCTGCAAGTTTATTTACACCAGCTTCAAGTGCTGCTCTTGCTTCTGCGCCATATTTAATTTCTTTTGCCATGATAAAATGACCTCCTATTTATATTGATATACGATAAGATGTTTATATTATTTAATAACTGCCAGGATATCTTCCTGTTTTACAATGATGTAATCCGTACCATCCATCTTAACTTCTGTTCCTGCATATTTGGAGTAAATAACAGTGTTTCCGACTTCTACTTCCATCTTTACTTCTTTGCCATTTACAACTCCGCCAGGACCAACTGCGATAACTTCTGCCTGCTGTGGTTTCTCCTGTGCCTGTCCCGGAAGAACGATTCCGGATTTTGTTGTTTCTTCTGCTTCAACCTGTTTTAATACAACTCTGTCACCTAAAGGTACTAATGTCATGATCTATATCCTCCTTTATTCTCCAACTAAAGCTTTCCTGTTACCGTACTCTTTCCGTTATCGCAAAATATCCGGTAACTATTTCGGCACTCTGTCTGATTCTGCCGATTTTTGCTAGCACTCATTTACTTCGAGTGCTAATCACTGTCCTTATATTATTGAAAATGAGTCGATTTCGCAAGTGCTTTTATCATTATAAAATAATCTATATTCTCTTTTTTACTTATATATACTCTTTTTTTCTTTTGTTTTCTTAATTTACAAATAATTTTGTCATAACAAGTCCGGAGAGCTTTATTATGTTATAAGCATATTACGGAGTAATTTTCTTTAACATAATAAAAAGACCGTCCACCATACAGCAGACAGCCTTCTTGCATTCATTATTTACGAATCAGGATTTCTTATTTCTCTGAGCTTTAATCTCTTCCAGTTCATCAAAGATGACTTCATTCAGCACTTTAATGTAGGTTCCCTTCATACCGGAAGATCTGGATTCGATCACACCGGCACTTTCAAACTTCCTCAAAGCGTTTACGATAACAGATCTGGTGATTCCCACGCGGTCTGCGATCTTACTTGCAACCAGGATTCCCTCATCTCCGTCAAGTTCATCAAAAATATGGATGATCGCCTCCAGTTCGGAGAAAGATAAAGTATTAAACGCAGATTTCACTACCTGCTGCTTTCTGTCCTCCTCAGCATTCTCTTCATGAACCGCTCTCATCATCTCAAGCCCTACAACGGTTGTTCCATATTCACTGACAATAATATCTTCAATGTCATATGGTTTCTCATAACGATACATAAATACAGTACCCAGTCGTTCCCCTGCAATATCTATCGGATTAATGATTCCCTGATAACTGCTTGATACATGTTCAAATCCCAGTGTCTGAAGATTTACATTCTCTTTTGTTGACAGGACACCCAGAAATCTCTCGTTTAACAGGGAATCTACATATCCGCCAACCTTGTCCTCGATCAGTTCAGTGATCTCCTCTACTCCCGGGCATAAACTGACACCCAGAACCTTTCCTTTTTTACTGAGAACCAGAATGTTGGAACTCAGTGTCTCCATCAGAACCTGACAGATGTCATTAAATACCACTTTGCTGGAACTGCTGTTATGCAGAAGTTTATTAATTTTTCTTGTTCTATCCAGCAGCTGAACACTCATATTGTCCTCCTTTCACCCTGTACATATCCGAAATCTTTCTGTCATTATTTCATAAATGAGCAGTCACTTTCTTTTGCTCGCAAGGAAGATTCAGACACACATGGTCATTAACATTACTGATACTTTGATTTTACACGTTTTAAAGTCAAATTACAAGACAAATTTTACTATTTTTTTATTTATTTTTGCTTTTCTGAAAATAGATTCCTTTTATAATATTATTCAATAAATATCATCATCAAAAATTCAAAGGATTGAAGACAAAAAGTCAGAAAGTCACTGACTGTAAGACAAAAAACGGAACTGTTGCATTAATGAAATTCATTTTCAACTGCTGCAACAGTCCCATTTATAACATTTACAATCCGTTATTATTCTTTCTCGTCCTTTGCCTCTACATATCCACATGTCTCCTGGCTGCAGACAAGCTTATTCCCCTTTTCCACCATATAGCTTCCACATTTCGGGCATTTCTTTGCTGATGGTTTCTGCCAGGACATGAAATCACAATCCGGATTATCCTCACATCCGTAGTACTTACGTCCTTTTTTGGTTTTCTTTAGCACAATCTCTTTTCCACATTTCGGACATGCCACCCCGATCTTCTCAAAATATGGTTTGGTATTTTTGCATTCCGGAAATCCCGGACATGCAAGGAATCGTCCATGAGGACCATATTTGATCACCATATGTCTGCCACAGTTTTCGCAGATCACATCTGTCACTTCATCCTGAATATCAACCTTTTCAAGTTCTTCCTCTGCAGCATCTACATCCTTCTTCAGATCCGGATAGAAGTTGCTTACTACTGTCTTCCACTTTACAGTTCCTGCTGCCACACAGTCCAGAAGCCCTTCCATAGTCGCAGTGAAGTTTACATCTACAATACTCGGGAAAGCCTGTTTCATAATATTATTGACAACTTCCCCCAACTCTGTAACATACAGGTTCTTCTGTTCTTTTGCAACATAACGGCGGCTGATGATCGTTGTGATCGTCGGCGCATAGGTACTTGGACGTCCGATCCCCAGTTCTTCCATAGTCTTGACCAGAGATGCCTCTGTATAATGTGCAGGCGGCTGCGTGAAATGCTGTTCTGGTTTCAGTTCCTTAAGACTAAGCTTCATTCCTCTTTCTAGACTCTGATTCAGAACATTTCCTTTTTTCTGGTCCTCTTCATCTGTGTATACAGACATAAATCCGTCAAATATGATCTTGGAGGCAGAGACTGTAAAAATATACTGGTCTGCACCAATCTTTACAGATGTTGTTTCGTATTTTGCAGGAGCCATTCTGCTGGCCGCAAAACGTCTCCAGATAAGCTGATACAGTCTGAACTGATCTCTTGAAAGAGATTCCTTCAGTACAGCCGGTGTACGGCTGATGTCTGTAGGACGAATCGCTTCGTGAGCATCCTGGATCTTCTGTCCCTTTTTCACAGCTTTCTCAGACTTTGAAACATAATCCTCTCCGTACTGAGCAGTGATATATTCTCTTGCAGCAGCATCTGCTTCCTCTGAGATTCGGGTGGAATCTGTACGCAGATAAGAGATCACACCTACCGTTCCATTTCCTTTGATATCAATTCCTTCATACAGCTGCTGTGCCAGACGCATTGTCTTCTGTGTGGAAAAGTTTAAGGTCTTGGCTGCTTCCTGCTGTAAGGTACTTGTAGTAAAGGGAAGCGGTGCATTCTTGATCCTCTCGCCCTTCTTTACTTCATTGATCTCATATTCTTTATCTTTCAGAGAGGCCAGAAGTTTATCCATTTCCTCTTTGCTGTGGATATCCATCTTTTTATCTGTTCCATAAAACTTCGCCTGCAGCGGTTTCTTCTCACCCTTCACCTGAAAATCTCCCTCCAGGCTCCAGTATTCTTCCGGAATAAACGCATTGATCTCATCTTCTCTGTCACAGATGATACGAAGCGCAACAGACTGTACGCGCCCCGCACTTAAGCCTCTCTTGACTTTTGCCCAGAGAAGCGGGCTGATGGTATAACCTACCATACGGTCAAGCATACGTCTTGCCTGCTGTGCATCTACCAGATCCATATCCAGGTCTCTGGCCTGTTTGATTGATGATTTTACTGCTGTCTTGGTAATCTCGTTAAAGGTAATCCTGTGCATCTTCTTCGGATCTTCTTTTAATGCCTGCATCAGATGCCAGGAAATTGCCTCTCCCTCGCGGTCAGGGTCAGTTGCAAGATAAATCTTATCTGCTTTCTTTGCAGCCTTGCGAAGCTTTGCAAGCAGTTCTCCCTTTCCTCTGATCGTTATATATTTGGGTTCAAAATCATGCTCAACATCAATTCCGAACTGACTCTTCGGGAAATCACGGACATGTCCGTTAGAAGCTTCCACATCGTAATTCGCACCGAGAAATTTCTTTATTGTTTTCACTTTTGCAGGTGATTCTACTATCACCAGATATTTCGCCATGCTACCTCTCCTAGTCGTAATCTGTTATTCTTCACAGTGTCCCTGAACGGGCACATTGCCTGACAGCGATATTGTTACATATGAAAATCGCCCTGCGCCGCAGAAACGTGAAGCACAATAATCATAAATCGTCAACTGTCTTTTACATAATAATGTCTCCCGCTCTCTCTTATGAGCCCCCGCAGTGTCAGTTCCACAAGACAGTTGCTTACCTGTGCCGGGGAAAAGCCTGTTTTTCTCACAATGTAGTCGGGATTTTTTGGTCGTAAATCGAGACAACTATACACCATATTCAAATCTCTTGCAAGTCCCAAGTTGTTTTTTTCACCGTTTTGTGTTACTTTTTCCATCGAAATTCCAAGTTCTTCCAGCATAATTTCCGGACAGTATGCAATCCCTGCGCCGTCGTAGATCAGCTTATGGCAGCCTCTGCTGAGTTCATCTGTCACTGCCCCCGGAATCGCATAGACCATCTTTCCCTGTTCCAGTGCAAATCCCGCAGTGATCAGCGAACCGCTGTTTTCTTTTGCTTCCACTACCAGAACCGCGTCTGACAAAGCACTGATGATCCGGTTTCGCGCCGGGAAATGCCAGGAAACAGGTCCTGAACCCAGTGGACATTCACTGATGATCCCACCATTTTCCCATAAGATCCTCTCATAGAGTTTTCTGTTAGATTTCGGATAGCATACATCAACACCACTTCCAAGCACCGCAAATGTAGGCATCTTTCCTTCCAGTGCGCCTTTATGTCCTTCTGAATCAATGCCAAGTGCCATACCGCTGATAATCTGGACTCCAGCTACACTTAACGCTTTCGCATACCGGAATGCCTGCATCCTTCCATAAGGACTGCACATTCTGGCACCGATCACTGCCACCGTTCTTCTCTTAGGATCAGGAAGTCTGCCTTTTACATAAAGCTTTGCCGGCATGGAGGAATACTGCTTCATTATCTGAGGATATTCCGGATCTGATTTCTCAATACATCGTATCTGACCTGTACTGTATTCTTCTGTATGATTATTTTTCACATCAGTTCTTTCCATATAAAATACCTCACTGACCTTTATTTTATGACAGAATCTTTGTCAAATGCCCTGTACGAAAGTGCTTCTCCGATATGATGACCAGCAATCATTTCTTCCCCTTCCATATCCGCAATTGTTCTGGCTACCTTCAGGATCCTGTGATAGGACCTGGCACTGAATGTGATTTTTTCAAAGGCTCTTGCCAGAAGTCGGGATGCGCTGTCTGTAAGAGGGCAGAATTTATCGATCAGACTGCTCTTCAGCTGCCCGTTAAAATTTATTTTCTCATCTTTATACCGTTCTTCCTGGATCTTCTGTACTTTTTCCACTCTTTTTCTGATAGCAGCGGAATTTTCTCCCTTTCTTCCACAGTGAAGCTGTGAAAAAGAAACCGGCGGTACCTCAGTGCTGATATCAATTCTGTCCAGAAGAGGGCGACTGATCTTTCCCATATAATGTGTGATCTCACCTGCTGTACAGGTGCATCTGTTTAAATCCGGATAATAACCGCAGGGACAGGGATTCATCGCTGCACATAACATAAAATCCGCCGGAAAGTTATAAGTTCCGCTTGCTCTGGCTATCTGGATCACTTTATCCTCCATGGGCTGTCGCAGAAGTTCCAGACTTGCTCTGGAAAATTCCGGCATTTCATCCAGAAAGAGTACACCTTTATGCGCAAGAGTGATTTCTCCGGGTCTGGGATTGCGCCCGCCTCCTGCAATTGCCTGCGGAGTACTTGTATGATGAGGGCTGCGAAATGGTCGCTCATCGATCAGAGGATGTTCTCTTGAAAGAAGTCCTGCAATACTGTAAATTCTGGTAAGCTCCAGCTTTTCTTCAAAGCCAAGCCCAGGCATGATCGTCGGCAGTCTTCTGGCAAGCATGGTTTTGCCCGTTCCCGGAGGTCCGATAAGGAGAAGATTGTGAAATCCGCTTACTGCAATTTCCGCCGCTCTTTTTGCCCCTTCCTGTCCTTCAATGTCTGAAAAATCCATTCCCATATCTGTATTTATAATAGAAGGAATTTCTTCCTGTATTTCCCTCTTCAGATAGGGTTCCGGATTCTTAAGACACTCGACCAGTTCTCGTAAATTTTTTACTCCTGCTACCGGCACATCCCTGATCAGTCTTCCTTCTTTCAGATTCTCATAGGGAACTACGCAAAAACGACTGCCCAAACTTCTTGCACACAACACAATCGGCAGGATTCCGGATATCCCATGGATTTCTCCGTCCAGACCGATCTCCCCTGCCATCATAACTCTGCTGACAACCTGAGGGCTGATCATCTCAAAAGCAGCCAACACTGCTGCTGCCACCGGTACATCAAAACCGGCTCCCTCTTTCTTCATGTCTGCAGGAGCAAAATTGACGGTAATTCTCTTTGGTGGAAACTGATAACCATTATTCTTGAGTGCTGTGCGTACCCGTTCCTGCGCTTCCTTTACCTGCGCAGAAGGAAATCCTACCATGATAAAGGAAGGAAGTCCGTTACTTACATCAGCTTCTACCTGCACAGGGCATACTTCCACCCCCAAAATTGCAGCTGATAATACACTTGCAAACAAATATAAACTCCTTTCTTCTGGCATAAATCTCCCCCGATATTTATGCTCACCAAAAAATATATAACAATTCGTTACTGTTCACTCCGTTCACAGTAACGTAGCCAAAATTCATTCCAGATTGCCTGCGGCAATGGAATTTTGGCTTGTATGTCTCGCCAAACAGCGGACGACTGAATAGTTACATCACTTAAATTGTATTGGAAATTATTTCAGAAATCAGATTAGAAAAAAGATTATTTTTATAATAGACCATTTTGCTCTGTTTTGCAACCGTTCATTTTGTTCTGTTTTATACTTTTTTCAGTACATAATCTGCGAAGGCTTTTCACAGATCATGTTTGGGAGTACACTACAAAACAGAGAGGTGAACTATATGAAATTTCAGCGTATTCAGGATTTACGTACAGATGCTGACATGTCACAGAAACAGCTCAGCGAAATTCTTCACATCAGCCAGCGTTCCTACTCTCATTATGAGACAGGTTCACGCAATATCCCGGTTGAAATGCTTATCAGACTGGCAAATTATTACGATATAAGTGTTGATTATCTGGTAGGACGCACTGATAAAAAAGAGATGAATAAATAAGTAAAATCACTTTTTTTAATATAAAAGGATTCCTGTAACTGTTTATGTTACTGAATCCTTTTATATTTTTTGTATCTTTTATTCTTTTATCATAACAGTATCCACAGAAGGATGGACTTTTGCATCCTCCGCTTTTGTTTTTGTCTTAATATTCACATAAAGACGACCATTATCAAAGGTAAGATAACCCTTTGCTACATTTCCCAGCGAGTCTGTAAACGAGAATCTGGTTGCATTTCCTGCGACGGATTTCTTTACTTTTGCCTTGCAGGTGGCTGTCTTTTTCTTATTTGTCTGTGAATAAGTAAAGGTAACCGACTTCTGACTGAGTTTCTTAATTTTGATCTTAACCCTGCCGTTCTTACTGCGCCAGGTTCCCAGATAATCCTCCGGGTTAAAAACATAAGCCCGTTCCAGAACCGGTGTTGGCGTTGCCGTAGGAATCGGTGTTGGGGTAGGTGTGGGCGTAGCTGCAGGTGTCGGTGTTACAGTGGGAACTCTTTCCAGTGCCGCGATCGCTTCTGCTTTTCTCTGCTCTCTGTCCACATTCTTTCTGTGTTGAAGCAGCAGAGTGCCTGCCAGCATAAGCAGGATAAACAGGATAATTACAATTATCAGAAGTTTTATAAGTCTTTTTTTCTTTTTATTCCGTTTCTGTTTCCCGTTGTTTGTTACCGACAAATCTGCATCTCCTCTTCTGTTTCTTGTTCGTTACTTATTCTTTTCCATCCCAGCAATAGGTACAGAGTTTACATGGTGAAATTCCAATGGAAGCTTTCAGATCATCAAGTCTGTGGAATTTCAGTGATGTGAAATTCAGCTCCTTACGGATTTCTTCCAGCATTTCTTTATAATTTGTTGAATTTGGATCTGCATAGTCTGCCAGGACTTTATCACTGACATTCTCTCCCTCGCGTTTGGCGATCACACGTCTTGTGATCAGATCCATCTCCGATTTAGAACGTGAGAAATTCAGATATTTGCATCCATAAAGTAAAGGCGGACACGCAGGACGGATATGTACTTCTTTCGCACCATTTCTGTAAAGAAATTCCGTTGTTTCTCTCAACTGTGTTCCACGTACAATAGAATCATCGATCATCAGAAGGCTCTTATCCTTGATCAGACGATGTACAGGAATCAGCTTCATTCTTGCGATAAGATTTCTCTGGCTCTGCTGTGTAGGCATAAATGATCTTGGCCAGGTTGGTGTATATTTGATAAACGGACGGGCAAAAGGCACACCGGACTGGTTCGCATATCCGATCGCATGGGCAATACCGGAATCCGGAACACCGGCTACAATATCGGGATTTACTTCTCCCCTGTCTCTCCTGGCCAGCATATCACCGCAATGATAACGCATTTCTTCTACATTCACACCCTCATATGCCGAAGTAGGATATCCGTAATATACCCAGAGGAAAGAACAGATTCGCATCTCTTCCCCTGGTTTCTGCAGGGTTTCCACACCATCCGGAGTCACTGCAACAATTTCTCCGGGGCCCAGTTCTTTCAGGTCTTCATATCCAAGATTCAGGTATGCAAAGCTTTCAAAAGATACACAACAGGCATCTTCTTTCTTTCCCACGATCAGTGGAGTCCTTCCCAGACGGTCACGTGCTGCCAGAATCCCCTTTGGTGTCAGGATCAGCATGGTCATGGAACCTTCTATCACTTCCTGCGCATAACGGATTCCCTCAATCATGTTGTCTTTCTGATTGATCAGTGCAGCTACCATTTCTGTGGGATTTACGCTTCCTCCACTCATTTCCAGAAAATGAGTGCATCCGTTTTTAAAACAGTTGGCAATCAGTTCATCCATGTTATTGATCTTTCCAACTGTGGTAATTGCAAAGTTGCCAAGATGAGAGCGCACCAGAAGAGGCTGAGGTTCATTATCTGAAATACATCCGATTCCCAGATTTCCCTCCATCTCACCAATGTCACCATCAAATTTGGTCCTGAACGGCGCATTTTCAATGTTATGAATCACGCGGTCAAAACCACGTTTCTTATCATACACTGCCATTCCGCCTCTGCGTGTTCCCAGATGGGAATGATAATCAATTCCGAAGAAAAGGTCCAGAATGCAACTGGACTTTGATGCTACTCCAAAAATTCCACCCATTATCGTATTCTCCTTTTGTTCATCATCTTCAGGCAACTTTTATCATAATCCTCTTCGATAATCCATTTAAAAAGATTACTATAGCCCGTTTCATAACGTTTTCCTTCACTATAACAGTTCTTATCCTGCCAAATTGCTGTAAAAACAGTTATATCACACAACACTCCCATTATATAGAATGAAAATTTAGAAGTAAAGAGTTTTAATCTTATTTCGTTACTGTTCACGCGTTGCGCAAACAGCAACGGATTTTGCCGATGCTTCGCATTCCAAATCGGCAAAATCTGCTTCCACGGCTGTATCATACGGCATTTTCAGTTCA
>OICL01000977.1_pt1 | contig 13231 bp, 10 predicted proteins | sample 1581231 | NCBI WGS metagenome assembly OICL01 (sample SAMEA3882542, study PRJEB24775) | human gut metagenome | biome: human-associated habitat; feature: intestine environment; material: feces | place: Netherlands | collected 2009/2010 | reverse complement strand
AACTCCCGCAGTCCTTTCATTGCCTTGTCCTTGGAAATCTCCGTCTCCGTGCGGTTGAAGCCCACGCCAATGCTCTTATCGGTAGAGCCGGCGTTGGAGGTCATGCAGATTACGGTGTTCTCGAAGTTCACCGTTCTGCCCTGTGCGTCATCGATCTTGCCCTCGTCCAGAATCTGCATGAGAATATTCATGACATCCGGATGGGCTTTCTCGATCTCGTCGAACAGAATGACGGAATACGGGCGGCGGCGCACCTTCTCGGTAAGCTGACCTGCCTCATCGTAGCCCACATATCCCGGAGGCGAACCGATGAGTCTTGCCACCGAGTGCTTCTCCATGAATTCGGTCATGTCCAGACGAATCAGCGGCTCGTTGGAGTCGAACAGCTCCGTTGCCAGCACCTTGACCAGCTCGGTTTTTCCCACGCCAGTCGGGCCGACGAAAATGAACGATGCCGGACGGCGGCGGGGGCTGAGCTGCACCCGTGTGCGCTTGATTGCTTTTGCCAGCAGATCGACTGCCTCGTCCTGTCCGATGATCTTCTCTTTCAGATGATCCTCCAGATTTGCCAGCTTGGTGAACTCAGTCTCTGCGATCTTGTGCGCCGGAATCCCTGTCCAAAGCTCGATAACCTTGGAGAGATCTTCGCTGGTCACCTGCACCTGTTCCAGTGCCTTTTCTGCGGTATCCAGACGGGATTGCAGGCGAATCTTCTCGCCCTTGACCTGTGCCAGCTTCTCATAGTCCACTTCGGTTTCGTCGCCGATCTGCTTTTCCTGTTCTTCCAGCGCTGCCTTTTCCTTGCAGAGTTCATCGTAAACCTTGATCTCCGGCGAACGCAGGCTGGTGCATGCGCAGCCCTCGTCCAGCAGGTCGATGGCCTTGTCCGGCAGGAACCGGTCGGTAATATACCGCTCCGCCAGAACGGCGCACAGGCGCAGCATTGCAGGCGAGATGTGCACTCTGTGGTATGCCTCGTAGTACTTGGCGATGCCATTGAGCACCTCGATGGTTTCTTCCACATTCGGTTCATTGACGGTGACCGGCTGGAAACGGCGTTCCAGTGCGGAATCCTTTTCGATGTACTTGCGGTACTCCTCGAATGTGGTCGCACCGATCACCTGCACCTCGCCGCGGGAGAGGGCGGGCTTCAGGATGTTAGCAGCGTTCATGGCGCCCTCCGAGTTGCCTGCGCCAACCAGATTGTGCACTTCGTCAATGAAGAGGATGATGTTTCCCTCCTGCTTCACCTCGGAGAGCAATCCCTTGACACGGCTCTCGAACTGACCACGGAACTGTGTGCCGGCAACCAGCGAGGTCAGATCCAGCAGATAGACCTTCTTGTCTTTCAGCTGTGCCGGAACATCTCCGGCCTGAATGTGCTGGGCAATGCCCTCTGCGATGGCGGTCTTGCCGACACCCGGCTCACCGATCAGGCAGGGGTTGTTCTTGGTGCGGCGTGACAGAATCTGGATGACCCGCTCGATCTCCCGATCTCTGCCAATGATCGCATCCAGTTCCCCGTCTGCGGCACGCTGGCTCAGATTGGTGCAGTAGTTCCCCAGGAACTTAAGCTCCTTCTTGCGCTTGGAGCGGCGTTCCCGCCGGGGAGATTCCGAGCGTCCATCGGTGGAAGCCGGTGCCGGCGGTTCCTCGCCGTCCGGCACTTCTGCAACCTCTGCCGAAGCCGCATCCGGCTCTTCGCTGGCATCCGGATTTTTGAACATGTTCTGCATGCTCTGGAAAAACTGCGGCAGCACACCGGAACCGCCCATCTCAAAGTTCTCCCCATCCATCAGATCCATCATCTGGTTGGAGATCTGCTCCAGCTCTTCCTCGGTGATACCCATTTGTTTCATATATTCATCGACCTGCGGAATGTTCAGTTCTTTTGCACAAACCAAACAGAGGCCTTCGTTCTTCTTTTCTGCTCCTTGCAGCGAGGTAATAAAAACCACCGCAGGACGCTTTTTGCAACGACTGCACATCATCATTGTATCTATCACCTTTCTTCTGTCAGCAAGCCCGGCAGCTGCGCCGAATTCGCCTTGTTATATTCCGGAAGCGCCAGGCGAGAGGCAGCTCCCTGATATCCTCAAAAAATACGGAAGATTCTCTGAAAGAGGATCGTATGCGCAATGGCGTCCCCGTTGAAAAAGGGCAGTGTGCCGTTGCCGGCTGTCACCAGCCAGCCCGTCAGCTTTGCCATCAGCCCCAAAAACAATGCCATTTGCACCGCTCCCAATGCTGCACCGGCGATTTGATCCGACGTGCGGATTTCTTTCACCCGGCGCAGATAGGATATCCCTTTTATTATACCTTGTAATACGACAGAAATCAAGAGGAAAAGCGCAGAAAACATGAAAATTTTAACCAGCCGAATTGTGACCGGCTGTACATATTCCTGCACCAGCATATCCGCTGCCTTTGCCTCGTCCCCCGACAGCAACGCCGCTGCCATTCGCGCCAGACGATTCTGCGCCTTGGGGGTCACATCGCTGCTGTCTGTCTTCAATGCCTTCGGCAGCCACGACGGCACGCTGCCGTCATCCATCTGTGCGGCAGCCGACTCCACCGCTATCAGTACGCCGCTTTGCAGCAGCTCCGCCGGAACGCCTGTCTGGCTGGAGAGGGTGCCGTAAAGCTGATCTGCGGCAGTGTTCGAGTCAGACGCCACCTGTTCCAGCAGTCCCGTATCCAGCTGAATGCCGTAATTGGAGAGCAAGCCCCGCAGGGAATCCGACATCTGATATTTGGCGAGCTGCTGTTCCATAACCTGCGTGCAGGCAGGCTCGACCCACCGGTCATAGACATAGGCGGCAGCCGGCTGTGCCAGCAGTCCCGCCAGAAGTCCGGCGGACACATAACCCAGCAATCCCGCCACCGTCCGGAGCAGTCCACGCTTCCAGCCGCCCCAGATACAGAGCACAGCAATGGCGATTACGGTCAGATCGTAGAGCCACCACGTCTGATTCATCCACTCTTTCACAGAAACTCACTCCTTGAAGTCCACACGGTCGATCTTGTGGTATCCCAGCAGAAAGACGTAGCCGTCCTGTTTCAGGAAGGAGGTGTAGGAGTCCCCCAGCGAAACCGTTGCCAGCGCATTTCCGTCAAAGTCGTACGAGATAATATCGCCGGAATACATGACGACAGCATCTCCGCCGGACACACGCACGCACTCCGCTGAATCGTCAATGGCAACTGCCTTTGGACTCTCCGCCGAGCGGTACATCAGAACCAAATTGGTCTGGCGCTTCTCGTTATCCTCCACGATAAGGGCAGCGCTGCCGTCCTCCAGACCGTAGTCCACCAGTTTGCCGGAATAGGTGTAGGAGCTGAGCAGTTCGCCGGTGCTGCTATAGTATGCGCAGGCGGTATCGCCGATGACGCATAAGGTGTCGCCGGCAGTATTATAGCCCATCTTGACCTCCAGCGTTTCCAGCGGAAGCGAGCTCCACTGTGCCTCTTTCTTGTTGAACTGGATGCTGGTCACTGTGGTTTGCAGCACGCCGTTCTCCGCCGTCACCGAGGTGAAGCAGCAGCCGGCGTTGTCGTTGCGAAAGACAATGTCTGTGACATATTCCACACAGTCCCGCTGGTAGATCCGCTTGCCTGTGTTGTCGTAGACGGCGATGGAACAGGTGTAGGCGTCGGACTCCGTGACCAGTGCCACGCTGCCGTTGCTGCTGACCGTTCCGAAAATAATGTCCGCCTCTGCTGTCTTGGTATAGATGTTTTTGTTCTTGGTGTCCAGGCGGAAAGACGTTCCGCCACGCTCAAAGATCACCGCATACTTTTTCGAGGACGCCATGCCGGCATCCTGATAGGCGTGCTGTCTGCTGTCTCTGGAATCACCGTGCATGGAATACAGATCCAGATAGGCATCATGCAGCAGGAACAGCGTGTCGTCCACAAGCTCCGCCTGATAGCCGGCATTGCCGGAGATGGTCAGCGGAAAGTTTCCCTCCGCCAGCGTCCCGTCATTCTGTGTCACGGACTGATACCGGCTTCCGATTCCCTCCAGCTTTGGCACCCACATGTCCCGCTGGACATAGAGATAACCGCAGAATACGGCGATCAATAAAAATATGGCAAAATTCCGGAGCGTCCGCATCCGGTGCCGTTTTCTCCGTTTTTCGATGACATCATCCGAATCATATGACATGCTTTTTGTGTTCTCCTTTCGTCTGTGCGTCAATCATAGAACACACGGTACAGTGACAGTCCATGGGGCTGTGCCGTCATGCCGGCACGAAGCCGGTCACGGGATGCCAGAATCTCGTCCAGCTCCGAGACTGCATATCTGCCCTCATTGACCCCCAGCAGTGTCCCCACCAAAATCCTAACCATATTATACAGAAATCCATTTCCTTTGACAAGCAAAATCACCGTGTCCCCCTGCTTTTCTACAGTGATGTCATAGATTGTGCGGACGGTGGTCTGCTTTTCTGTCAGATTTGTACAAAAGCTTGCGAAGTCGTGAGTGCCCACAAAATGGGAGGCAGCCTCCCGCATCAGCCGGATGTCCAGCGGCCGGCGGTAGTGCAGCTCCAGATCTGTGGTAAACGGATTCTTGCTCTCGCTGTTGTGAATGCGGTACATGTACTGTTTGGCACGGCAGCTATACCGTGCGTGGAACTCCGGCGGCGCATCCTCCACCGACAGTATGGAGATATCCTCCGGCAGATAGCCGCATGCCCCGCGAATGAAATTACGGGGCGGCAGGGGCTTTTCCGTCTGCATGGAGAAGCAGAACTGCTGTGCGTGAACGCCAGTGTCCGTGCGGGAGCATCCGTAGATCGTCACCGGTTCGTTCAGCAGCTTGGAAAGTGCCTCCTGCACCGTCAGTGCATTGGGCTGGCGCTGAAATCCGTGGTAGTTTGTCCCACGAAACGCCATCATGACCTTCAAATTTCTCACGTTTCCTCTCCCTCCGGTTTCTCTGAAATCTGTGCCTCTTCCGCCGGCACATGTTCCTGTTCCAGTTGCACTTCCGGCTCCTCCTGCGTTTCTGCCTGTGCCGAAACAACCTGTGCCGGAACCGGCTGAAGCAGGGGCTTTTTCCGTTTGCGCTCCCACACATACAGCAGGATCAGCACCGCAATACTGCCCACAGAGATGGCAGCGCCTGCCGGAAATCCCGGCGGACAATAGGTCAGCCGGATGGTGTGCGTTCCGGCAGTCACCGGAACGGCGAGCATTGCACCACCCACTTTGACACTGGAAACGGTCTCCCCGTCCACCTGCACACTCCAGCCGGAATCGTCCGGAATGGAGAAGTAGCACAGCCCGTCTTTCTGAGCGTTCACCGTGCCGCAAAGCTTGGTGTCGGAGTACTCCGTCACATTGACACCGCCGGCGGACAGCATCTGGTACGCCTTTTCCAAAAGTGCCTCGTTCAGCTGGTAGACATAGACCGTCACACCGCCAGCGCTCGCCTCCTCATTCAGCGTTGCGGAGAGCGAAGCGGTTTCGTTGCCCTGATAGGTGCCCATGGGGAAGATGTAGGGCTGTCTGGAGAGGGAATAGCTGCCCTGATAGTTGTCGTCCTTATAAACGGTCACGCTGGCGGTATTGCTGGTGGAGAGGTAGCCGTAGAGGTTTGCCTCAGTCTGCGTCTGATAGTTATAGCGCAGAATGCGGGACTCCGCAGCAGCGTCCACCTGATAGGTATAGATGCCATAGCCGCCCCGTGTGACCTCCACGCCCTCGTGTCCCACGTCACGCACATCCACCGGCGTGAACAGCGGTTCCTGAATGCCTGTGGCAAACCGGAACAGTTCGTTCTGGTTTTCGAAGGGATTTCCGTTGGGATTTCCCTCATAGTCCGCCAGCGAGCGCTCCGCCACGAAGCCCACCGGCAAGCCGTAGCTATTCTGGTAGGCAGTGGAAGTGCCCTCCATGGCGAGCATCTGCCAGTGTGCCGTGTCCAGCAGCGAGCCGGTGCGGCAGATCAGATACTGGATCCCCGTAAACCAGTTGGTAATGGGCGAACCGCCGGCGTAATAGTAGCGGTTGCCGGCCTCCGATGCCGGCAGTCCCAGCGCATGCAGAAAGCTGGTGACGGATTCGTTGGCGGTAGAGGAAAACTGGGATAATCCGTGGTAGTTGTACAGCGCCGGATCGTTCAGTGTGAACCAATTGGACATCTCCGTCCGTGCAAAGGAGTCCCCTGTCTGCTCGTCGATTTTCTGTTCCAGAAATTCCACGTACTGCTGCGAGGACGGGTAAGAGGGATAGTCCGAGGTGGAAACGGTCTCCGTCCCCAACTTCACGTTCTGGAACATCTCAAATGCCAGCACCACCGACAGCGCCGCATACATCAGCCGTGGGGTGAAGATCTTCCGGAAATAGAGCAGTGCGATCAGCACATACAGCACTGCCGTGGCGAAGGACCAGTAAACCGCATGGTTTTCCTGTACGGAATAGGAGCACAGGAAAACAGCTGCCGCCAGCACCAGCATTGCCGCAATATCCCAGATGCGGAAGCGCTCCTCCAAGAGCAGCTGGAACGCCCGGTACGCCAGCGTCAGCAGCACAAAGGAGAACAGGAATGAGAACCGGAACGGCAGCATGTTCGGGAAATGCATGCCGTGCCAGAGATAGTTCAGAATGTTGACATTGCAGCTCACCAGCAAAAATGCCAGCACCAGCACCGCGGCCACCTTTTCCCGAATCCGAATCTTTCGGGCACGCAGGAATGGCCCGATCAGCACCAACGGCAGCATACCGCACGCCAGATTGGGCAGGCCGTCCTTGCTGGTCGGCTCGTGATAGCTGATGAGATTGGCGAAGAGATTCCGCCAGTTCTCGTAGAACTCCCAGCCCGTGGGAAAAACATTATCCACACTGTGGGTCAGCTGTAATGCCAGATAGGTGGGGATCAGCAGCACTGCCGCCAGTCCGCCGCCCAGCAGCGACGCCACAAGCATCATCAGCGTTCTGCCAGCCAGATGCCGTGGTTTGAGATAGAACACACACAGGCACGGATACGCCAGCACAGCGAAGATGCAGGTGAACATGCCGATGTAGAAATTCGTGAACAGGGACAGCCCCAGCGCAATGACATAGAGCCGGTATTTGCCGTCCCGCACCAGCTGCACCATTCCCAGTACCACCAGCGGCAGAAGTGCCACCGTATCCACCCAGATGACGTTCCAGTAGTAGCCAAGCAGATAGCTGCACAGGGCGTACATCACTGAGAAGATGCAGAGGGAGAAGTCATTGCGGCGGAATGTGCCCTTTAGAAACAGGGCAAAGAATCCGCCGGCACAGCCGATCTTCAGCAAAAGGTTCACCGTAAACGCTTCCCGCAGCAGGGAGTCCGGCACCAGCGCTGCCAGCAGATTCAGCGGACTCGCCGCATAGTAGGACAGGATGGGCAGGAAGTTGCTCCCCAGACCGGAGTCCCACGTAAACAGCAGCGAACCGCCGTGGCGCAGCTTCTCGTGAAGCTGCTGGAAAAACGGATAGTACTGATGCCAGCAGTCCACCACCAGAATCTGACGGTCGCCGAAAGGGTGCACCTTTTGCAGAAGAAACCCGATTCCCATGAGTACCATGGGAATCAGGAAGGAAAGAATCAGATAGAATTTCGTCCTGCTCTGCTTGTCCGGTTTCTCCGGTGCGGCAGATTGAATTTGTGTCATAGCTTTACGATACACTCCTTACCAGATGATTTTCGTTGCAACGGCAGCCGCCAGAAAAACCAGCGTCACGGTCATCGCCGCATAATCTCTGCCGGCGGCGTGCAGCTGCCGCATTTTGGTGCGTCCCTCGTCGCCACGATAGCAGCGGCACTCCATGGCCATGGCCAGCTCGTCGGCACGGCGGAAGGCCGAGATGAACAGCGGGATGAGCACCGGCACCAGCGCCTTGACCCGGTCCAGCATCTTGCCGGTGTCCAGCTGCGCACCGCGGGCCTTCTGGGCGTTCATGATTTTGTCGGTCTCCTCGATCAGGGTGGGGATGAACCGCAGGGCGATGCTCATCATCATGGCCAGCTCGTGCACCGGGAAGTGCAGCCTGCCCAAAGGCTTGAGCAGCTGTTCAATGGCATCCGTCAGCACGATGGGGCTGGTGGTGTAGGTGAGCAGGCTGGTGCCCGCGATCAGTGCCATGACACGCACGGCCATGAGCACCGCGTAGCGCACGCCCTCGGCGTAAATGGTCAGAAAGCCCAGCTTTACCAGCGGGTCGCCCTCGCCCGACACAAAGAACAGGTTGAGCACCGCCGTGAACACCACGATGGGCAGAATGGGCTTCAGGCTCTTAAGGATCATCTTGAAGGGGATCTGCGCCACCTTGTACATCAGCGCAAGGAACAGGATGGAAAGGGTCAGCCCCAGCGGGTTGGATGCCGCAAACAGCAGCACGATGTAAACGATGGTCAGCACCAGCTTCATGCGCGGGTCGAACCGGTGCACAAGGCTCGTGCCCGGGAAGTGCTGGCCGATGGTGATATCTCTCAGCATTTGTCAGCGCCTCCTTCCTGCTTGTCTGCGCGGGGCAGCACAAGGCTCTCGCCGGCATCCCGGCGGCGCTTGGCCTCCAGGATCATCTTGACGGCATAGGGGATGGTGTACACGTCGGCAGGCACATCCACGCCCATTTCCCGCAGCTTGAGGAAGATCTTGGTCACCTGCGGCACGCTCAGGCCCAGCCCCAGCAGCTCCGGAGCCCGGGCAAACACCTTTTCCACCGTGTCGTACATGGCGATCTTCTTGTTGCTCATCACCAGCACGCGGTTGGCGTACTTGGCAATGTCCTCCATGCTGTGGGACACCAGCAGCACGGTGGTGCCGGTCTTTTTGTGGTACTCCTTCACCTCGCTGAGGATGTCGTCCCGTCCCTCCGGGTCAAGGCCCGCAGCAGGCTCGTCCAGCACCAGAATGCGGGGCTTCATGGCCATAACGCCCGCCACGGCCACCCGGCGCTTCTGGCCGCCGGAAAGCTCAAAGGGACTGCGCTCCAGCAGGACCGGGTCAAGGCCGACAAAATCGGCGGCTTCATGCACGCGGCGGTCGATCTCGGCTTCGTCCAAACCCATGTTCTTGGGGCCGAACGCGATATCTTTATAACAGGTCTCCTCGAACAGCTGGTACTCCGGGTACTGGAATACCAGACCGGTGAGGAAGCGGAAGTCTCGGATCTTCTCCGGATCTTCCCACAGGTCGCGGCCATCGATATAAATTTTGCCGCTGGTAGGCTTGTTCAGGCCGTTCATGTGGGTGATGAGGGTGCTCTTGCCGGAGCCGGTGGCCCCGATGATGCCCACAAAGTCGCCCTCTTCCACCGTAAAGCTCACATCGTCCAGCGCAGTGACCGCATTGGGCATGCCGGGGTTGTAGACGTAGCTCAGATGTTCTACTTTGATGATATCTGCCATTTGCGTCTGCCCCCCTTACTGCAAAAGCTCGTACAGAGCCTGTGCGCATTCGCCGGTGTCGATGATGCCCTCCGGCATCGGGATGCCGGCCTTCACCAGCTCGTCCCTCAGCTCTGCAGCCTGCGGCACATCCAGATGCAGGGAGCGCACCTTCTCGGTCTGGCTGAACACCTCTTTGGGGGTGCCCTCCATCACCACATGGCCCTTGCTCATCACCAGCACACGGTCTGCCTGCGCAGCTTCCTCCATGTAGTGGGTGATGGACACCACGGTGATGCCCATGTTCCTGTTCAGGTAGTGGATGGTCTGCATCACCTGCTCGCGGCCGCGCGGGTCCAGCATGGCAGTGGCTTCATCCAAGATCAGGCAGTCCGGGCGCATGGCAACCACACCGGCAATGGCCACGCGCTGCTTCTGACCGCCGGAAAGGTTGTGGGGTGCGCGCTCGCGGTACTCATAGATGCCAGCCATCTTCATGGAGTCGTCCACGCGGCGGCGCATTTCCTCCGGTGGCACGCCAAGGTTTTCCAGTGCAAAGGCAACGTCTTCCTCCACCACGGTGGCAACGATCTGGTTGTCCGGGTTCTGGAACACCATACCCGTCCGCCGCCGGATCTCCAGCAGCAGCTTCTCGTCCCGCGTGTCCATTCCGTCCACATACACGGCACCGCCGCACGGCAGCAGCACCGCGTTCAGGTGCTTGGCAAAGGTGGACTTGCCGGAGCCGTTGTGGCCCAGCACTACCGTAAAGCTGCCCTTTTCGATCTGTACCGATACATCCCGCAGGGCTGGAGGATTTGTCTCCCCCTCCGGCGCAGGGTACGTATAGGTCAGGTCCCTTGTCTCTATCATCACTGCCATACGCAATTACTTCCGTTCTCGTTTACTCGGAAAACCATCTTCCCGTGGCGCCGCAGGGCAGCGCCATGCCGCTTTCCGTGCAGGGCAGGCCCAGCTCGTCCCATGTGACCGTGCCGCCGAATTTCCGCCCTACCAGCATCTGCAATATGTACCCCAGCACCGACGGCGCCAACCCCGTGGTATAGCTGTTCAATACCACGAACAGCGGCTTGTCCGACAGCACCCGGCTGCACAGCTCCACAAAGGGATACAGATTGTCTTCTAACTTCCACACCTCGCCGCCGGGCCCGCGCCCGTAGGAGGGCGGATCCATGATAATGGCGTCATAGGTCTTACCCCGGCGTATCTCACGCTCCACGAACTTGGCGCAGTCGTCCACGATCCAGCGGATGGGCGCTTCGCCCAGGCCGGATAGCCGGGCATTCTCCTTACCCCAGGCCACCATACCCTTGGCCGCGTCCACATGGCACACAGAAGCCCCGGCCATCGCACAGGCTACCGTAGCCCCGCCGGTATAGGCAAACAGGTTCAGCACCCGGATAGGCCTTCCGGCATGCCGTATCTTGTCCATGGCGAAATCCCAATTTACCGCCTGCTCAGGGAACAATCCCGTATGCTTGAAGTTCATGGGCTTCACCTGAAATGTCAGGTCTTTGTAATGCACCTGCCAGCTTTCCGGCAGCTTGCCTTTATCCCAATGACCGCCGCCGGTAGAAGACCGGGAATAGCGTCCTGTTGCGCCGCGCCACAGCCGCGTGGTCTTATCCGTCTCCCAGATCGCCTGGGGATCGGGGCGCACCAATACCTGCCGGTCCCAGCGCTCCAGCTTTTCGCCGCCGCCGCAGTCCAGCAGCTCATAATCCTTCCAATCCTTCGCGATCCACATACAGACGGACCCTCCCCATAATAAATCAGTTTATTATACAATAGAAGTCCCCCATCGTCAACGCCGCAACTGTAAACATTTTTCGCCAAACATTTTTTGCCGCGCTGCCCGTTGTGGCCGCGGGCAAAGTGTGGTATACTGCATATACCATACGCAAGGAGGTCTATATGGAAAAGAACACACCCAAACAGCTGGCCCCCGTCAACGGCACACCCTTCGATTACCTCCGCTGGCGCGGCGACCTGACCTTTGCCCGTGACGGCTTCAACGAGGTGGACAACCTGGTGCTGTGCATCCTCTCCTATATCAACTTCCGCCGCATCGACGCGGTCCATACCAAGGACCCCGCCGCGGCGCCCACCCTGGCCCAGGTCGCACCCCTGCTCACCGACAAGGATGACCAGCTGGGCCTCTCCGAGCTCAGCTATCTCCCCCTGCTGCGTCTGGCGGCACAGACCGAACGCTTCCGGGACCTGCGCCTGTTCGGCTATACCCACGAATACGACGAACAGAGCGCCAAGCAGTTCGACGCGCTCTCCTTCCTGGTGCCCGACGGCACATTGTTCGTCGCCTTCATGGGCACCGACACCTCTCTGGCCGGCTGGAAAGAGGACTTCAACATGAGCTTTCTCTCCGCCGTCCCCGCCCAGACGCGCGCCGTGTCCTACGCTACAGAGATGGCGTCCCTCTGCCCCGCCCTGCCCCTGCGTATCGGCGGCCACAGCAAGGGCGGCAATCTGGCCGCCTGGGCGGCAATCTATCTGCCTGCCGAGCTGCAGAAGGACCGCCTGCTGTCCGCCTATAACAACGATGGCCCCGGCTTCGCCCGGGATATGCTGGACACCCCGGAATACCGCCGGGTGGCCGATAAGCTGCACACCTATATCCCCGAGTCCTCCATCGTAGGCGTCCTGCTGGAGCACGCCGAGGACTACGCCGTTATCGACAGCGCCAACCGTTCCATCATGCAGCACGAGCCCCTGTCCTGGAGCGTGGTGGGCACCCGCTTTGTCCACCTGGGCCAGCGCTCCCAGATGGGCAGGCTCTCCGACGATGTGCTCCGGGAGTGGATCGGCTCCATGAGCCCCCAGGAGCGGGAGCAGTTCTCCCGGGCGTTTTTCGACATCCTCAGCCGGGGCGGCCGCACCAAGACCCTGGAGGACCTGCGCAGCGGCGGTCTGGCCGCCGGAGCGGCCCTGATCCGGGAGTATGCCGGGGCCGACGATGGCAGCAGGATTGATACTGCCGTACTGGCTACGGTAGGCAATGACATTTACAGGAATGAGCTGCAGGGATGATATATTAATGATAAGAAATGTGCACATTTCATTGCTGGCAGTTCCGGGAGCGCGCACTTTTCCCGGGAGGTGGTATTTACGGCGGTCGTCTTCCAGATTTTTCAGTTCTTCCATTGCGTTCAGTCCGGCAGGTGTCGCAGCCCAGCCAAGTCCTAGAATGTTAGCAATGATATTCGTGGTGATGTGGGTGGCAGCAGGGTGATTGTCCGGAAGATTTGGGAACAGGAAATGAATCAGTGGCTTCAACTTTCGAGAAAGCTGTTCGATGATGCCGGCTTTTGTTGCAATTTCCATAAGCCCTACCCAGAAGGACATGATACCGATCATAGTAATGCATAGCGTGATTGCTTCCTTGGAAGAATCCAGTGCGGCATTGGTGATGTCGGGCATGCGTCCGGTAAATGCGGCGTAGATAATCCCAAGCATCATCATACCGGCCCAGAGATAATTGAGCATAAGAAAACCTCATAGTTTTCGCTTTATAAAAACTATGAGGTTTGTGTAATAAGTATGTCATATTATTTTAGAGAATCATCCAGCTTTCTCCATACGGTAAAGATCATCGTGACAAAGCAGGCGGTTCCGCCGATGAAGTTGGAAACCGGCTCGGCAAGAAAGACTCCATTTGTTCCAAGTCCGCCTACAGTCGGAAGCCACAGTGTCAGTGGAATAACGATGATTGCCTTTCGCAGCAAGGAGAAGAATACGGCTTGTTTTGCTTTTCCCAGTGCAGTAAATGTGGACTGTCCGGCAAACTGCAGCGACATCATAAAGATTCCAAAGAAATATAAATGC
>OICL01000970.1_pt1 | contig 13288 bp, 13 predicted proteins | sample 1581231 | NCBI WGS metagenome assembly OICL01 (sample SAMEA3882542, study PRJEB24775) | human gut metagenome | biome: human-associated habitat; feature: intestine environment; material: feces | place: Netherlands | collected 2009/2010 | reverse complement strand
TTTCCCGCCGTAGTCCTCGCGCTATTCTGTAATCTTCAGGGAGAGAAACGACTATGAGCATCGACAAGAAAAAACCGGATACCAGCCCGGCCGACGGCGTCAATACCGCCGTGGACGAGGCCCCGGATCTGGACGCGGTCATGCGTAAATATGACCGTGAATCCGCCACCCGCCTGTGGGAGGGTACGCCCCAGCTGATCATCCGCATCCTCATGGCCGCGTTCGGTCTGTTCTGCATCGGCATGACCCTGTTTTCCAAGGCCATGCCCGAGATCCGGCTCACCATGTTCGTGGGCTGCATCATTATCATCGGCTTCCTGACCTACCCCGCCAGCAAGCACCACGTCAGGGTCAACTACCTGCCCTGGTACGATATCGTGCTGATGGTGGTGGGCGCAGCCTGCTTCTTCTACTTCGCGTTGAACGCCATGACGCTGGTGCGCCTGTCCACCCGTATCGAGACGGTCCACGTCATCATCGGCGTGGTGGGTATCCTGATCCTGATGGAGCTGTGCCGCCGCTGCGTGGGCCTGCCTATTCTGTGCGTGGCCGGCGTGCTGATCGTGTACGCGTTCATCAACCAGCTGAGCTACGCCGGCGCGGTGAACGGTGCCACCCTGTATGACGCGCTGAAAACCATCATCTACAAGCTGTTCTACACCACCTCCGGCGTCATCGGCACGCCCATCAACGTGTGCTATACCTACATCGTTCTGTTCATCATCTTCGGCGCGTTCCTGGAGCGCACCGGCATCGCCAACTTCTTCATCAGCTTTGCCAACCGTCTGGCTGGCTGGTCCAGCGGCGGTCCGGCGAAGGTGGCTGTTATCAGCTCCGCCCTGTGCGGCATGGTGTCCGGCTCCTCCGTGGGCAACACCGTCACCACCGGTTCCTTCACCATCCCCATGATGAAGAAGACCGGCTACAAGCCCGAGTTCGCCGGCGCCGTCGAGGCCGCGGCCTCCACCGGCGGCCAGATCATGCCCCCCATCATGGGTGCGGCAGCCTTCCTCATGGCCGAGTACATGAAGCTGCCCTACGCCCAGGTGGCCGTCAAGGCCATCCTGCCCGCGCTGCTGTACTTCACCGGGATCTTCATCGCCGTCCATCTGGAGGCCAAGAAGCTGGGCCTGAAGGGCGTTCCCCGCGAGGAGCTGCCTGCGTGGCGTCTGCTGGTCCGTGACTGCTACCTGATCATTCCCCTGATCCTGCTGGTGTGGCTGGTGTCCTCCGGCAGCAAGACCATGTCCCACTCCGCGGCCTATTCCATTCTGGCCGCCATTGCCGTGGGCTTCGTCAATTTCTTCCTGCAGGGCAAGCGCGGTGAGGGCGACACCCAGCCCATGACAACCGGCAAGGCGCTGGGTAATGCCGGCAAGCGCTCCGTCTTCTCCGCGGTGGAGTCTCTGGAAGCCGGTTCCCGCGGCGCTATCACCGTGGCCGTGGCCTGCAGCATGGCGGGCATCATCGCCGGCTGTATCACCGTCACCGGCCTGGCCTCCATCCTCATCAACGCCATCGTCCAGCTGGCGGGCAACGCCACCATCGTCGGCCTGGTGCTGACCATGCTGTGCTGTATCGTCCTGGGCATGGGCGTGCCCACCACGGCCAACTACTGCATCATGGCCTCCACCTGCGCGCCCATCCTCATTCAGCTGGGCTTCCCGCTGGTGGCCGCCCACTTCTTCGTGTTCTACTTCGGTATCGTGGCGGATATCACGCCCCCTGTGGCCCTGGCGGCCTACGCCGGCTCGGCCATCGCCAAGTCCGACCCCATGAAGACCGGCATCAACGCCACCAAGCTGGCCATCGCCGCCTTTATCGTGCCGTACATCTTCGCCTACAGTCCGGCCCTGCTGTTTGAGAACATCTCCGGCTGGTGGGAGGTGGCGCAGATCTGCATCAGCGCGCTGCTGGGCATCTTCGCCATCGCGGCGTCCCTCAACGGCTTCCTGTATAAGAAGATCCACCCCGTGCTGCGTATCGTCCTGGTCATCGGCGGCCTGGGCATGATGATCCCCGGCACGCTCACCGACGTGGTCGGCCTGGTGCTGGTGGCGGCGGTCATCGCCTACCAGAAGATCAGCGCCAAGAAGCACGGCGGCCCCGTGGTGACGGCCTGACCCCATTTGAAGCAAAAGCATCCCCGCACACCGTGCGGGGATGCTTTTTTACACTATGTTCATACATTTCCACACATTTTGCCTAAAGTGCATAGTACGGGCATCTTGCAAAAACTGTCTGAATTTGGTATGATATAGGTGGTAATGTAGTTTTTGCACAAAGAGAGGAGCATGGACATGGCACAGACCACAAAAAACGCCATTCGCAAGGGGTTTCTGGACTTGCTGGAGCAGCGGCCGCTGGATAAGATCTCCGTGGTGGACATTGCAGATCACTGCGGCGTGAACCGGAATACGTTTTATTACTACTACTGCGACATCTACGCCCTGGTGCGCGAGGTGCTGGAGACGGAGCTGGACCGCGTCCTCAACGCACCACCCCTCTGCACCAGCTGGTACCAGCTGATGATGCGGGTGACGGCGTTCATGCGCGCCAACCGCCGCGCGGTCTACCACCTGTACCAGTCCAGCCAGCGCGACCTGCTGGAGCGCGAGTATTACCAGGTGGTCTACGGTGCCGTGGAGGATCTGGTGCGCCGCACGGCGGAGGACCTGCCGGTGGCGGAGACGGATGTGCAGTCCATCGCGGCGCTGTATACGGCCACGCTGGTGGGCCTGCTGCAAAGCTGGCTGCACTACGGCATGAAGCACGATGAGGAGCAGTTCGTGGAGCGCGTCACCCGCCTGACGGAGGGCACGCTGCGCCGCGCGCTGGAGTGCAGCTGCGGGGTGGAGAAGGCGTGAGCGGCTTCTGGAAATGCGTCCTGTACGCGGCGGCGCTGGCCCTGCTGGCGCACCCGCTGGGTCAGGCGATCCCCGGTCCCTTTGACCCGGAGAAGCGGCTCTTCCGCAGCCGGAAATGGGAGCAGAACGGCCGCATCTACACCAAATTGGCCATCGATAAGTGGAAGAAGCTGGTGCCGGACATGAGCCGCATCCTGCCGGACATGGTGAAGAAGGAACTGCCCGGTAGCGGCGCCGTGACGGCGGATCAGGCCGCGGCGCTGGTGCAGGAGACGTGCCGCGCGGAGCTGGTCCACGGGGCCTCCTGTTTGCTGGGCCTGGCGTTTCTGTGGCTGTGGCCCGGCTGGGGCGGCGCGATCGTGCTGGCGGTGTGGGTGCTGCTGGCCAATCTGCCCTTTATTCTGATACAACGCTACAACCGCCCCCGGCTCATGCGCCTGGCGGCGCTGCTGCGAAAGCGAGCGCAGCGGAAAGGAGAGCAAAATGCGCGTACTGATCCTGACCTGTAACACCGGCGGCGGGCACAACGCCGTCGCCGCCGCCCTGCGTGACAGCCTCCAACGCTGCGGCGCGTCCTGCGACGTGATGGACGGCTTGGGCTTCATCTCCAAAAAGGCCTCCAAATTCGTTTCCAAGTGGCACACCCGGTTCTACCGCCGGTATCCCAGGCTCTACAAGGCGGGCTATATGTCCGCCGAGGGCGACAAGGAGATGGACCGGCGCGACGGCCCGGTGTACCGCTACATTGCCCGCGGTGCCCGCCGTCTGGGCCGCACGCTGCAAAGCGGCGGTTACGACGCCGTTGTCTGCGTCCACGTGATCCCCGCCATGATGATGACGGCGCTGAAGCAGGCGTGGAGCGCCTGTCCGGTGTTCTGCTTCGTGGCCACGGACTATACCTGCAGCCCCACAGTGGGTGCCTGTACCCCGGATATCTGCGTCATTCCCCATCAGGAGCTGGCCGACGAGTTCGTCAGCTGCGGCATCGCCCGCGATACCCTCCTGCCCGCCGGCATTCCCGTGCGTTCCGCCTTCCGCCAGCGCGGTGACAGGGCCGCGGCACGGAGAGCTCTGGGCCTGCCGGAGACCGGCCGCCACATCGTCCTCATGTCCGGCAGCATCGGCTGCGGCCCCATGGGCGACGTGGCGGAGGACCTGGATATGCGTATGGCCGACGGCGACTTTGCCACGGTGCTGTGCGGCAGCAACAAGCAGATGCGCTATGCCCTGGAACTGCGCCGCCTGTACCGCGTGGAGGCTGTGGGCTTTACCACCCAGGTGCAGCTGTACATGGACAGCGCGGACGTGCTGGTCAGCAAGCCCGGCGGCATCAGCATCACCGAGGCCGGCACCCGCGGCGTGCCGCTGCTGCTGGCGGATATGGTGGGCGGCTGCGAAACGCGGAACGAGGCGTTCTTCACCGCCCACGGCTGGGCGGCCTCCTGCCCGCCGGACAACATGGCCGCGTCGGCCCTGGCCTTTCTGGAGGACGAACAGCAGCGTCAGGCCATCACCGCTGCCCAGAGCCACGATTTCGACGGCCTGGCCGCCGACCGTGTGGCCGCCGCCGTCCTCGCCCGCTGCAAGAAATGACCCCAGCGCCCACGGCGGCAGCCGTGGGCGCCTTCTTTGCGCTTTTTGTACGGCGTCCCTCTTGCATTTCGCGCAAACTGTCGGTATACTTGTTAAAGAAATATCGATTTGTTCACAGGCAGGTCATATTCGTATAGTAGGATGAAACTGCGGCCCCGGACGTGGGCTGCGGCCGAAAGGAGGGCGTCTGCCCATGATGATCGAAAAAAGCGGCACCATCCGCCTGCGGGACATTCCCACCGCCACGGGTCTTTCCCCGAAGGACCAGGAGCTGGCGGCGGGCATGGTGCGGGTGACGCACCTGTACCGCAGTGCGCTGAAGGTAGCCGTAACGCAGATGGAGATCCTGGACGAGGAGTTCGCCCGTCTGTATGACCACTCGCCCATCCACCACATCGAATACCGTATCAAGACGCTGGACAGCATCATCGACAAGCTGCGCCGCCGGGGCCTGGAGGTCAGCATCGACAACATCTATGCCCACATCCAGGACGTGGCCGGTATCCGCGTCATCTGCAACTATCTGGATGATATCTACTACCTGCGTTCCCTGCTCACCCGCAGCGAGTCCTATACCGTCCTCCGCGAGGTGGACTATATCAAGGAGCCCAAGGACACCGGTTACCGCAGCCTGCACCTGATCGTCAACGTGCCCATCGTCATCAGCGAGGGCACCATGGTCCTGCCGGTGGAGATCCAGCTCCGCACCATCGCCATGGATATGTGGGCCAGCCTGGAGCACGAACTGCGCTATAAGTCCCAGCGGGACTTCTCCCCCTCGGACGCCGCCCGCCTGCGGCTGTGCTCCGACGCCATCAGCGAGATCGACCGGGAGATGCAGGACATCTATCAGGGCCGCGGCCCGGAATACCACGCATAACAAAAAGGAAGCCTGACGGCTTCCTTTTTGTTATGCTCTGTCACGCTCACATCTTCTCCGGGGCGGTGCAGCCGATGAGGGTCATGGCGTTTTTCAGCACGGACCGGGCGGTATCCGCCAGCTTCAGCCGGGCCAGCAGCACAGGGCGCTCCTCGCCCTTGATGCGGCAGGCGGTATAGAACCGGTGGAAGTCGCCGGCCAGCTCCGTCAGGTAGCGGTTGATGTGGCTGGGATCATAGTCCCGGGCAGCCAGGCGCACCACCTGGCTGTAGGCGGCGATCTTCTTGATGAGGGCCTGCTCCGCCTCACCGGACAGCAGGGTAAAGTCCACCTCCGCCGTGTCGGGGACGGTGTAGCCCTCCGCCTCCAGGGCCTTCAGCAGGGTGCAGATCCGGGCGTGGGCATACTGCACATAGTACACCGGGTTCTCGCTGTCCTCCCGGACGGCCAGACCCAGATCGAACTCCATCTGCGTCTCCGGCTTGGCATTGAAGAACCAGCGGCAGGCATCCACGGGGATCTCGTCCAGCAGGTCGGTAAGGCTGATGGCCTTGCCGGTGCGCTTGGACATGCGGACGATCTCGCCGTCGCGCACCAGCTTCACCAGCTGCATCAGCACGATGTCCAGCCGATGTTCGCCGTCCAGACCCAGCGCGTCCATGGCGCCCTTCAGACGCGCCACATGACCGTGGTGGTCGGCGCCCCAGATGTTGATGACCTTATCGAAGCCGCGGACGGCGAATTTGTTGCGGTGGTAGGCGATGTCGGCGGCGAAGTAGGTATAGAACCCGTTGGCGCGGCACAGCACGTCGTCCTTCAAGCCCAGCTTTTCGATGGCCTCGTCGCTCTTCCCCGCCCGGCGCAGGTTCTCCGCAAGGATCTGGGATGTCTTGAGCCACAGGGCGCCGTCCTTCTCGTAGGTATAGCCCTTGTCGGTCAGCGCCGCCACGGTGTCGGCCACATAGCCGCTCTCGTGGAGGCTGGACTCGAAGAACCACTGGTCGTACTGAATACCGTAGCGAGCCAGATCGGACTTCATCTTGGGGATGTTGACGCTGAGGCCGAACTGCGCCAGCGCGTCGTGGCGGGTCTTTTCGTCGCAGTCCAGATACTTCTCGCCCTCTTTTTCATAGAACGCCTGCGCCAGCTCGCGGATATCGTCGCCGTGGTAGCCGTCCTCCGGGAACTCCACCGCGTCCTCGCCCTTGATGATCTGGAAGTACCGGGCCTCCAGACTCTTGGCGAACTTTTCGATCTGGTTGCCCGCGTCGTTGACGTAGAACTCACGCCACACGTCCGCACCGGACTTTTGCAGCACGCTGGCCAAAGTGTCTCCCAGCACGCCGCCCCGGGCGTTGCCCATGTGCATGGGGCCGGTGGGGTTGGCGGAGACAAACTCCACCATGTACTTCCTGCCAGCCAGCGTGTCGTTCTCGCCGTACTTCTCCCCTGCCGTCTCAATGCCGGAGACGGTGTCGGCGAACCACTTGCCGCCCAGGCGGAAGTTCATAAAGCCGGGACCGGCGATCTCCACGGAGGTGAAATAGCTGTCCGTCAGCGTCGTATGGTCGATAAGCGTCTGGGCTACCTGACGGGGGTTCATCTTCATAGCCTTGGCCGCAGCCAGGCAGAAGGTGGTGGTATAGTCGCCGTTAGCGGTGTCCTTGGGGATCGCCACCGCCGGCTCGGCGGTGATACCGGCAGGCAGCAGCCCTGCGGCCGCAGCCTTTTCATATGCAGCCACTGTCAGCTGCCGTACCTGCGCCTTGGCGCTTTCGATCATATTCATGCGTCCTTCTCCTCTTTTGTCAAAGTCAGTGCCAGGTGCAGGGCAGACAGCGCCTGCGTGCCCAGCAGCAGTGTATACGTCAATGTGATATGGCCATCGCCCTTTCGGGGCAGGTGCCAGGACACCTCCTTCGTGTCCACGTGCAGCGTCAGCGCACCGCCGTCGCCGCCGGCGATCTGCGTGACCGTTTGCCGTTGAGGGTCCAGCAGCAGGCCGTAGCCGCCGTCCTTGGACTCGGTGATGACAACGGCCCGATGCTGCTGCGTCTCCAGCCGCATCTCCGAGGCCACGGCGCTTCCGTCCAGTTCGTTCTGCGCCGTATAGCGCAGGCGATAGCCATAGTCGGTCTTTTCCAGCGTCCCTGTGCCCCGGAAGGTCAATTCGTCCACGCCGCCGGCGAAATCACTGTGGCTGCGAGCCAGTACCTGTACCTTGTCCATGTCAGTATCTCTCGATGTCTACGTGCTGTACCGCGCTCTCCAGCGGTCGCCGCAGAAACTGCCCTGCCAGCGCACCGAAGTCCTCCGGCTGATCGCTGGCATACAGTGTCAGTGTGCCGTGGTCACGTTGGGCCAGCGCACCCCGGTCTGACAGCGTCTGCCGCAAGACCCGCGCCGCCGCAGCGCCGGAGTCGATGAGCGTCACGCCAGGGCCCATGATGTCCGCGATGATCTCCGTCAGCAGCGGATAGTGGGTGCAGCCCAGGATGAGGGTGTCGATCCCCGTGGCACGCAGCGGCTCCAGATACTCCCGGGCCACCGTCTCGATGACCGGATCACCGGGGCGGAAACGCCCGTTCTCCACCAGCGGCACAAACAGAGGGCAGGCCTTGACATACACCTGAATGGCGCCGTCCAGCGCCGCCAGACAGCGCTCATAGGCCCCAGAGCGCACGGATGCCGCCGTGGCGATCAGGCCCACCCGCTTATTTCGGGTCGCCGCGGCGGCCGCCGCGCAGGAGGGCTTCACCACACCGAGAACGGGGATATCGTTCTCGGCCGCCAGCACCGGCAGAGCGTTGGTAGATACGGTGCCGCAGGCCACCAGCAGCGCTTTCACATCAAAGCTCCGCAGGAAATGTACATCCTGCCGGGCGTAGCGCAGCAATATTTCCGCCGAGCGCCCGCCGTAGGGCACACGGGACGTGTCGCCGAAGTATATAATGTTCTCAGAGGGGAGGATGCTACGTATCTCCCGCACGGCGGTCAATCCGCCGGAGCCGGAGTCGAACACCCCGATAGGCCGCTGATCCATACGCGCCCTCCTTTTTCCTGCCGCCGCGGCGGCAGTGCATAGTTTAACTCATATATTGTACTATGTTTCCCCTATCGTTACAAGCTAAAAATTGGCGCACCTGTTCATTTTTTTCTGTGGCAATCCCTGCGGGAACGTGCTATAATCGTGGAAATGAATTTCTGCCCGTGATGGAGGTGGTATGATGGAACTGAACATGACGGAAAAGCAATTCCGGCGTCTGCTGGATCTGGTGTATATCGGCAACTGGGTGCTGAACTCCACCCGTGGCGACGACCGCATCAAGGAGTACGACCAGGTGGAGAGCCTGGTGTTCGCCCACTGCCTGGACCACGGCATGGCGCCCCTGACGGAGTTGTACCAGGGAGAGCTGATCCCCTCCCGCGCCTTTGCCGACGGCGGTATCCATGAGGCCATCATGGCCTATGAGGACGCCACGTTCTTTGAGATACTGGCCCAGGAGCTGGCCCTGCGGGACATGGACGATCCCCCCATCACGCCGGAGAACTACGATGAGATCATGGCCCGGATGGAGACGTACTTAGGTGAGTTTGAACAGCACGGCACCGACAACATCACCGTGGACATGGAAGAATAAAATGACCCCCCGACGGTATCGGGGGGTCATTTTATTCACCTTTTACCGGAACATACTCCTCATAACGAAACCGCAGGCCGTTTTCCTCCATATCCGCCGAGCGCTTGTCCAGTCTCCACCCGGGATCGTGCTCCAGATCAGGGAAGAAGGCGTCCGCGCTGCCATCGGCGGCAATTCGTGTCATATAGACCCGATCGCACAGCGGCAGGAACATCCGATAGACGCTCTCGCCACCAATGACCCAGCTGTCCTCATCGGCAGCCAGCAGTGCCTCCGCCGGAGAGTGGACGACCTCGGCCCTCTCCGCCGCAAAGTCCCGCTGCGCGGTGAGCACAATATTGCGCCGGTTCGGCAGGCCCCTCCCGCCCGGCAGGGACTGGAGCGTCCTGCGGCCCATGAGGACGGTGTGTCCGGAGGTAAGGGCTTTGAAGTGCTTCAGATCGGCGGGCAGATGAAACAGCAGCCGGTTATCTCTGCCGATGCCCCACTTCTCATCCACAGCGACGATAGCATACACGGCGTTCCCTCCTTAAATGGCCACCGGGATCTTGTCCTCAAAGGGCTGGGGGTCGTACCCCTCCAACGAGAAGCTGTCGCGGGTGAACTGATAGAAATCCGTCACCGATCTGTCGATGATAAACTCAGGCGCGGGACGCTCGTCCTTTTCCAGCAGCTTTTCGATAATGGGCACATGGCGGTCATAGATATGGGCGTCGGCGATAACGTGGACCAGCTCACCGGCCTCCAGCCCCGACACCTGCGCCATCATGTGCACCAGCACAGCGTACTGCACCACGTTCCAGTTGTTGGCCGCCAGCATATCCTGGCTGCGCTGGTTCAGGATAGCGTTCAGCGTATGGCCGGAGACGTTGAAGGTCATGGAGTAGGCGCAGGGGTACAGTGCCATCTCGTGCAGATCCTGAAAATTGTAGATATTCGTCAGGATGCGGCGGCTGGCCGGGTTGTGCTTCAGGTCGTACAGCACCCGGTCCACCTGGTCCATCTCCCCCTCGGGATACTGGTGCTTCACCGCCAGCTGATAGCCGTAGGCCTTGCCGATGGAGCCGTTCTCATCGGCCCAGCTGTCCCAGATATGCCCGCGGAGATCATGGATGTTGTTGGACTTCTGCTGCCATATCCACAGCAGCTCGTCGATGCAGGTCTTGAAGTACGTTCGGCGGATGGTGAGGATGGGGAACTCCTGGCGCAGGTTGTAACGATTTACGATGCCGAATTTTTTGACGGTGTGGGCGGGCGTACCGTCCTCCCAGTGGGGGCGCACGTTCTGGTCGGTATCCCATACGCCGTGGGTAAGGATCTCCCGGCAATTGTCCTTGAATATACGGTCTGCGTAGCTCATGGCGGCGTCCTCCTGTGTGATTTTTTCTATTGTAGCACAGGATAAACCGAAACACCAGCGCTTTACGATAAGAAAAGTGAAATTACATTTTGATATACCTGCCATAAGAAATTGCGGGTTGCAAGTTTCCGTTTCCTTGTTATAATATTCTGCGGATAAAATATAAGGAGGTATCTCCATGACTTATGATGTGATCATTATCGGCGCCGGCCCCGGCGGTATTTTTTCCGCCTATGAACTGATGCAGCGCAGGCCGGAGTGGAAGGTGGCCGTACTGGAGGCTGGCAACCCGCTGGAAAAGCGGCACTGTCCCATCGACGGCGACAAGGTGAAGTCCTGCATTCACTGCAAGACCTGCGCCATCATGAACGGCTTCGGCGGCGCCGGCGCATTTTCCGACGGCAAATATAACCTGACCAACGAGTTCGGAGGCACACTGTACGAATACATCGGCAAGCAGAAGGCCATGGAGCTGATGCACTACGTGGACGATATCAACGTGGCCTGCGGCGGCGCGGGGACAAAGCTCTACTCCACCGCCGACAGCGGCTTCAAGCGGCTGTGCCTTCAGAATAACCTGCACCTGCTGGACGCCTCCGTGCGGCACCTGGGCACGGACATCAACTATAAGGTCCTCGAGAACCTGTACGCCAAGCTGAAGGACCATGTGGACTTCCACTTCCTCACCCCGGTAAAGGCGCTGTCCATCACCGAAGATGGCGCCTACGAGGCCGAGACGGACAAGGGCACGTTCACGGGACGCAAGTGCATCATCTCCGTGGGACGCAGCGGCAGCAAATGGATGGAAACTGTCTGTAAAGATCTGCAGATCCCTACGAAGTCCAACCGTGTCGACCTGGGCGTTCGTGTGGAACTTCCGGCTGTTGTCTTCTCCCATCTGACCGATGAGCTGTATGAGAGCAAGATCGTATACCGTACCGAGAAGTTCGAGGATAATGTCCGTACCTTCTGTATGAACCCGAACGGCATCGTGGTAAATGAAAATACAAACGGTATCATAACCGCAAACGGCCACAGCTACGAAGATCCGGCAAAATACACGGAAAATACCAACTTTGCCCTGCTGGTATCCAAACACTTCTCCGAGCCATTCAAGGACAGTAACGGATACGGCGAGAGTATCGCCCGTCTCTCCAACATGCTGGGCGGCGGTGTGATCGTACAGCGTTTCGGTGATCTGGTTCGCGGTCGACGCAGTACGGTCAGCCGTATCGAAGAAGGTCTGGTTCGCCCGACTCTGTCCGCCACTCCCGGAGATCTGAGTCTGGTTCTGCCTAAACGTATCCTGGATGGTATCATCGAGATGATCTATGCCCTGGATAAGATTGCACCTGGTACGGCAAATGACGATACTCTGCTGTACGGTGTCGAAGTGAAATTCTATAATATGGAAGTGGATATCGATGAGCATCTGGAAAGCCCCTACAAAGGTCTTTATATCATCGGCGACGGAAGTGGCGTTACACATTCTCTGTCCCACGCGTCAGCATCCGGTGTATATGTAGCAAGACATATCGCAGAAACAATTTAAATTACACGAAAAAGGAGCCTTTCGGCTCCTTTTCTTTACTTCAAATTGCTTTTTAGTGTAATCGTGCTCTCTCCATTACCGCCACCCGGCTGATAAGGTCCAAAACATACAACGACATTTCCGTCTTTGTTCAGGTAGAATTGAAAATCTTTCATTTTGGTATCTTTCAGAATTTCATCCTGCCTAAGTGTTCCAAGTTCACCATTCTTTTTTTCATATTTTGCAAGAATCTTTTTTCGAATTTTTGTATTGCTTCCAGATACGACATCTGAAATACCTAGCTTCTTTCCTGTTTTCAAATCAAACGTCATACCATCTGTCCAGATATTGGATACGCCACCTGCGAACCAGTAATGATCATAGGAAAAAGATATATAACCCTTTTGATTGTATCTTACCTTACACGTAGATGTCAGTTCATATACTATCTTCCGATTCGCAGCATCATCTTTGCTGTCGGTTTTGACATAATCCCAGAGATTGTCTTTTTCTTTCTGCGACGCTGTGTATCCCGCTTTCAACACCTTATTAATCTTTTTCACAGCCTTTGAAGTTCCAATCAGTGTTGGCATCGTATACGTATACTTGCCTTTGATTTTTCCTGATTTATAACTTTCCGAATAGTCAATCGTCAAATATGATATATTGTTTTGATTATTCCCAGTATAAACTTTCGGCGAAGCCTGCACTTTGCCAGCCGACAGTCCTGTAATTGTCAGTACTGCAGCCAGACATAATGCAAGCACGCTCATCTTTCTTTTCATAATTTTCCTCTTTTCACAGAAAACCTGATACTATTATTTCTGCTCGCGACTTTCGTTACGATACTGAATTGGCGTCATATCAAAACTCTTTTTGAATGTACGGTTAAAATGTTCTACATTCTGATATCCGACAGATAATGCAATATTTTCCACTGTCATATTGCTGCTCTTAAGAAGTGCTCTTGCTTTCTTCATACGGATTTTCTTTACCAGTTCTCCAAATGTGACGCCGGATTTCTCCTTAATGTATTTGGAAATGTATGGTTTAGACAAGAAGAACTTCTCAGCAAGGTCATCTAATGTAATATCAATATAGTTCTCCTGAATATAATTCATAATTTCAATCATACGTGCGTCTTTACATGTATTGGAATTTCCAATCTCTTCCAGCTTATTAACTGCAACTGTGAGTGCCTCAATGGATGCCTTGATAATATCGGCGTCAATTCCAACACCCCAAAATGTCTTTCCTTGGCAGATTATACAAACATATGCAACAGCCTTGGAGGATGATCCTTTTGTCAGAGAATGTTCCTCGTAAAAGCTCAGTTCATAGCTGACGTTGAAATACTGTTTGATTGCATTGCTGACCGCATCCAAACGTCCATTACCCGTTGCGGTGATGACCTGG
>OICL01000964.1_pt1 | contig 13338 bp, 7 predicted proteins | sample 1581231 | NCBI WGS metagenome assembly OICL01 (sample SAMEA3882542, study PRJEB24775) | human gut metagenome | biome: human-associated habitat; feature: intestine environment; material: feces | place: Netherlands | collected 2009/2010 | reverse complement strand
AAATAAAAATAATATTGTTGACTGAACCTAATTTTTGTATTGAAAAAAATTAGTTCAACCAATAATTACAACATAATGAACAAAAAAGACACATTCATCAATGAAAACACGGAATTACATAAAAAAGCAGTGCTATGGACTTGTCCTCCATAACACTGCCACCTCTATTTATCATAACTGACAAACTCCTACAGCTACAAACCTCACTCCTCCTATTTTATCTCATCCCACTTCGGTGGATTCACCTGCATCAAATGACGGACAAAGAAATCATACCGCTTATGTTCGCCAAAATCTTCCCCCATTGTATGATGCGCTCCGGGAATCACGACCAATTCAAAATCTTTATTCGCCTTTATCAATGCATTGACCACCTGCATGGTAGAGGCAGGATCTACATTATCATCCAGTTCTCCCACCACTAACATCAAAGGACGACTCAACAGATGTGCATTTTCCACATTAGACCCTTCCTTATATTGATCTCCTACCGGATAGCCCAACCAAAGTTCATTCCACCAAATCTTATCCATACGGTTATCATGACAACCACAAGCCGAATAAGCCGCTTTATAGAAATCAGGATAAAGCAAAACTGCATTTGTAGATTCCTGACCACCGGCAGAACAACCGTAAATACCTACCCTGTCCACATCCATATAAGGATATTTCCGTGCAGCCGCCTTAATCCAAGCAATATGGTCCGGCAGACCGGCATCTTTCAAATTCTTATAACATACATTCTCAAAAGCACGCGAACGGAAAGAAGTTCCCATTCCATCGACCATTACGACGATAAAACCAAGTTCGGCCAAGGAAGTCATATTCCAGTCATAAGGACGGAAAGTCTTCGGAACATACTGGTCTCCGGGACCCTGATAAATGTATTCGATAACCGGATATTTCTTGTTCGGGTCAAAGTTGGTGGGGCGGGCAATCAATCCCCACATATCCGTCTTGCCGTCCCGCCCTTTGGCAACAAACACCTCCGGAGCTTTCCAGCCTTCGGCCTCCAAAAGAGTTATATCGGCTGTTTCCAACGGCATCACCACTTTGCCATCCCTGGCACTACGTAACACAGCGACGGGAACCTTGTCCACCATAGAATAAACATCTACCAAATACTTCATATCTCCCGAAAACCAGGCACGGTGCATCCCTTCTTCGGGAGTAAGACAGGTAAGACCTTTGCCATCAAAACCGATGCGGTAATAACGGATGAGATAGGGGTCTTCACCGGCTTCCATACCATTTGCCGAGAAATAGATCTGACGGTTATCCTCATCTACCCGAAGCACTTCGCGTACATACCACTCTCCTTTAGTAATTTGATAATCGGGCTGTGCGGGTAATACGGTTGTACATATAAAGATGATTCCAATTGTCACGCTCACTCATCCATATCATCTGCTTGCCGTCTTTTAAGTCATGACGGAAATGACGGGTATAATTCACATATGTATCGCTGGTTTCTTCTACCAACGGGCGCACTTTTCCCGTTTCGGCAGAAAGTTCAAGTACTCTGTACACCTGATGTCCGCGCTGGTTATATTCAAAAGTCACGGCACGGCTGTCGGGATTCCATTCGGGACCATATACTTCATATTGCCGGTCGAACAATTCGGTAGAAGGAATAATGCTTCGTCCGCTTTCCACTTCATAGATGCAGGGCACTTTAAAAGGAAGTTCGTCTCCCGGCTTCGCATACTCCTGTTTGTGAAGCTTGGGCTGAAGCTGGTCAGCCGGAGAAGATTCCACATAATAAACATAGCGCTTTTCCACCGGACGGATCTTGCAGGAAGCCACCTTCTTACTGTCCGGTGACCAGCGGATGTAGGCTGAATAATAATTACCCAGTGTCCCGTCCAAGCTCAGTTGCTTTTCTTTTCCGGTAGCCACCTCCTTTACATAGATATTCTGATTTTTAATAAATGCGATCCATTTACCATCAGGAGACGGAACCGGTGATGCCGTCTTCTCATCATCCACCTCCATCCAATGCTTTTGCCTGATAAGGAGGGGAACCGCACCTTCATTGACCAGCTGATTTTTCCGGGACGCATACATCCAACGTTGATTATTAAACACAAAGCGCAGCGTATCCAATCCCTTACTGACCGACAAATGCCCCAATGCAAGAGCTTCCGGCTTGACCTCTTTTCCGGATGCAGCACCCAACGCCTTTGCCAAACGATGAGAATCAAACAATTCTTTTCTAGCTTTCTTATCCGCATCTACAGATACATACAGGCGGCCGTCCGGCGTATTCCGCACATACCAGAATTGATGCGTACCCTCTATCCATTGCGGATTGACATTGGAATAGAAAACTTTATCCGCACTGAACTTCTCTTTCAATGCATAAGCACGCCGATAATCATCAGCCGTACCTTGAGCGACAGCCATGCCCCCACTAAGGAACATGGCTACCAGCCAACCTAACTTACCAACCTTCATTTTGAATTATTCTATTTCACTTCCCATTCAAACAAACCCGATGAATTATCGGCCGGCTGAACAATCTCCAGTTTTACCGCTTTTGTCTTTACCGGGTCAAAATTGACTGTATTCCCCGTACCTTTTTCCACTCCATACTTATCCGCTCCACTCACCGGTTGCCACTGGCCTTGTGCATCTTTATAGTACATCTTCCAACTTTGCGGTATGCGGCATCCTCCCCAAGGAGCATCATCATACCAATATACGGTAGCACTGGAAACAGTCGCTTCGGACGGGAACTCGTAGGATATCCATTCAGTAGTTCCCTGTTTGGGCCACCAATGGTAATAGGGTACGGAACGGTCATTCTCATCTTTCGGCACCAGACGGTCATTAATGGCGGAGATGGATTTCACCTTATGCGAAGCATCCACTTTGCTTTCCGATGCCAGCGTAGCAGGCATAGTCGGACGGGAAGCACTTAATTCCTGAGGCAACCACACTGCCATAGCACCTGCACCGCGGTGTGCCCAAGCATAGTAAGGGATCAACGTCAGCTTTACATCAGTAGCCGTCAGACGACCTCTGTCGTCATAGCCCAGAATCTGCGCATCCGTCTTCAACTGGTTAATGCCATACAGCAAATCCGGCTTTTCAACGACCTCAAATTCCGGAGTACGATTCATAAATACACTCAGCACATCAAAATCATTATCCGGCCATTCCGCACAATAAACGATCGGGCCACGCTCCACGGCTATACGTCCACGATCTGCCTCCACTTTATTATTGGCTTTCACCGTACGAGGCTCCATATCGAAATGAACGGCTACTTTATCTCCTTTTTTCCAACGGCGGTCTATGCAGAAATAACCGTCCTTCAGTTCACTCTGTACCGGTTCTCCATTTACTTTCACTGTATAGCTCAAACGCTTTCCATCCGAATAAGTGTACAGGTCACTGGGAACTACCTGATTACGCACCCATCCCGGAATACGGATTTTCATTGTAAACTGTCCGGCATTGTTCTTGTTGACACCGATAGTGACATCACCGTTCCAAGGATAATGAGTAGCCTGCTCCAAAGAAACAGCCTTGCCCTCTACCTTCAAGTTCGAAGTATTGGACATGAACAGATTAACATACACGTCCTTACCTTTCACCGCATACACATATCCCGGCAAGGAAGGAATGAAACGACAGATATTGGACGGACAACAGGCACAGCCGAACCAAGGCTGGCGCTGGTGCTGCCCGATGCTTTCCAACGGATTAGGATAGAAGAACCCGCCACCATCCAGGGACACGCCCGAAATAAGACCATTATATAAAGTACGTTCCAGCACATCATAATATTTTGCCTCACCATGAAGCAGGAACAAGCGGTAGTTGACATACACATTACCGATAGCCGCGCAAGTCTCGCAATAAGCTGACATATTGGGCAGTTCATAGTTCTTGCCAAAAGCCTCCCCATTGCTGGTGGCGCCGATGCCGCCGGTAATATAATATTTCTTGCCCACAATGTTGTCCCAAATACGGTCTATGGCATGGATATAAGCCGTATCCCCTGTCAGTGCGGCCACATCTGCCATGCCTGCATACATATAAGCGGCACGGACAGCATGTCCCACGGCCTCATCCTGCTCCACTACCGGCTTGTGCGCCTGACTGTATTCATCCGTACGGGTAGTATGTCCGCGCTGGTCCAAAAAGAATTTGGCTTGATCCAAATATTTCTGTTGCCCTGTTACCAAGCACAGTTTGGCAAGGGCCATTTCGGCAATCTGATGTCCCGGCACACGGATTTGTTGCCCTTCGCCCGTACCTATCTCCCGGCATACACAGTCGGCATAACGGATAGCGATATCAAGGAAATTACGTTTTCCGGTAGCCTGGTAATGCGCAATAGCACCTTCTACCATGTGTCCCAAATTATAAAACTCATGACTCAGTTCCTCCACCTTCTCCCACCGTTTGCTTCCTGCCCACTCATGCGGATGTTTGGGATTCATGGTACGCGAAGTATAGAGATAACCATCCGGTTCCTGTGCCGCAGCGACAATAACCAGCACACTATCAATATACTTAGCCAGTTTTTTGTCCGGATAGGTCTGTAACAGATAACTGGCACCTTCTATCGTTTTGTACACATCAGTATCGTCAAAAGCCAGACCGCCTACTTTAATGGTATCACTGGGATGGGCGGCATTGACAAAGTTAGTATAACGTCCTGTTTCCTCACATTTACTGAACGCCAGAGGAATCGTTACTTCACGGCTGGCATTCAGCCGTTGCCCCCAGAATGAATCGGTTACTTTCACCGAAGTGAAAGGTACGGGGTCGATAGGATAGCCGTGCGACTGATTTTTTACTTGCGCTGTTCCGCCTGCTACGGTAGCAGTCAACAGAGCAGTGACTAAAAGTTTCTTCATGGTTCTATCATTTAATTGTTTATCATAGTTTTTGCAAAAATACATATTCCGGTCATAGGAAAAGGGTGAATCACTCTTTCAATGGTAGATATTCATCCCATAATTTCAATGAGTGCAGATAACCGGTAAAGGGCCAGTCTCCTTCGGCATTGCGTCCCAATGTGATGAATTGTGACGGTTTCACCAGCAACTGGATATCTTTCTCACTGACTAATTTTCCATTGATATAAACCTGTTCCATCCGCCCATCAAAGCAGATATAGATGTGCTGCCACTTTCCTGCCAACTCCTTCATGTCCTTATATCCTGCATCTTCATACCAGCCATAGTGATTGATTACTCCACAACGAGGCTCCGTGCCGTTGACCAACATGATTTTCTCCAATTCATCATGCGAGGTAGTAAAATCGGCCACACATTCATTTTCACTAATGGAATCATTCAGTACCCACGCCTCCAAGGTATAAGGAGCATTATCCTGCAAAGTAGCAGGAAGCATAAAACTGGAGGTATAGACCTGAGTACCCTCAAAATGAAATGCCTTTTTCCCTTTCACTTCTTTCACAACGAGAGGTAATTTCCGGGCTTCAAAATACCCTTTTACTCCTCGGTTTTCCAGATAAGGAACCGTATCGTTCACTACAAAATCATCGGCAGAAAGACTGACCACCAGCCCATGTTTCTGCTGATCAGCTACAGGCAGACGCACGATATCCGTTTCCGCATCGTATGCCTTTTCCGCCGCTTCCTGTTTCCAATTGTAGTAACGGAAATTGGTAATGACCAAAGGTTCGGTGGAACTATGCAGCGTAATCGATCCCGACGAAAGACACGACTCCGCTTCATAACTCTGCCATTTACCTGACCTGTAAACCAACCCACTAACTGTATGCTCTTTGGACGAGGAGAGTAACGGATGACGATACTCCAATGTAGCTCCCGGTTCCAGTACCAACGCATCGCGTCCACCGATACGCTGTATGCGTGCCGAACCTTCCTTCAAAGTAAAAGCCCCTCCCAGCATCCCTTCATTGTTCTGCCATTCACGACCATTCCAATCGGCAGCGGTAAGTCCCAGCCATTGTTGCGGAGCCGATGCTTCCACCCCATCAAAGATTTTCAAGTTCCAGACCGCCCCGCCAAATCCGTTCTTCTGTCCTCCGGTAAAGGTAAGGCGGACATAACGAGCCTTCACCTTGCCAAAATCAACCATCGGGCTGCCTGCCAGACGATTATTCCGCTTATCAGCGAAAACAGACCAATGCTTGCCATCGACAGAAGTTTCAATTAAATATTGATAAAATTGTGTGCCATACTCAAATTGAGTCCAGATAGTTTGTATCTGCCGGGCAACACCCAAATCCATTTCTATCCACTCCTGTCCCATTCCACGAGGACGCCATAAAGTCCCGTTATTATCATCTACAGCATATTCGGGACGGAAATCGGCATCATAAAAAGAAGAAGCCCTCACCTTAGCACCCAATGCCAGATTTTTTGATTTCACTACAGAAGATGCCAATGCACCTATTCCGTCATGAGTGGGAATAAGGGGTTTAATGCTTCCATCTTCGGCAAACTCCATACGGTCTACACAAAGCTGACGATGAAATCCGCGGTTGGAATGCGGATTATCATGACGGTGATAGACCATATAATATTCATTGCCTTCTTTCAAAACGCTATGATGTCCCGGCCCATGAATTGTTCCGTCGGTATTGGTTTCAAGAATACATCCCCGATAGGTGTACGGCCCCATAGGCTTGTCCGAAGTGGCATACTGCACCCGATAGGTGTGGTCGTGACAGGAACCCGAAGAATACATAAAATAATAGATCCCCTTTCGTTTCATCACAAAGGGCGCTTCAAAAAAATCCGTGGCTTCCGTATTTGGAATCAGACGCGTTTCAGTAAAACTCTTCATATCGGAAGCCAGTTTTCCGGCTCCGCAACCGAAACCTTTATAAATCCCCCAAGTCCCCCAATACAAATATACAGAACCATCATCATCCACAAAGGTCTGCCCGTCCAATGTAATGGCATTCGTCACAAAACGGTCGGGAACAAGAACAGCCTCACTTTCACCCAATATATTTTTCCAAGGACCGCGCGGCGTTTCACTGACCCCGCAATGAATCATACAGGGCTGACAATAAAAATAATAATAATTCCCATCCGTATGTTTCATCACATCGGGAGCCCATATCCAATGACTGTCCGGCCAGTTCATGGGCATCAACGTCCAGTTCACAAAATCCTTGCTGGTCCACACCTGTGCAGGACCGAAACCGGCCCCACTGCCATCCGTAGTGGCATACATATAATACGTATCGCCAAACTTCTTCACCGTGGGATCGGCAAAATATCCGGGAATAATGGGATTCCCCGTACCCGAAGCATTAAAAGGCTTCTGAGCAAAACCTGTAGCAGCTCCCAACAATAAGGAAGCAACAACCAATCGTATCTTATTCATCTCTATATAGCAAAATTCTATTTGTCCCTGCGACGCTTATTCATGCACCACATTATGAATGGGAATTTCTATCTCATAAAAATATTCCTGCAACAACCGGTACATATCCGGATCATACGTCTTCAGTTTCGTGCGGCGGTTCACCCAGTTATGAACTCCGTTTGCAGGTTCGGCATAGCGGTTACAGTTAAAGAAAGACTGTACGCACTCGGCAAAGTATTCCTCTTTATTGCTCACTGCATACGTCTTTTCCCACAGCCCTTTCCGGATTGCATTCTGACGAAGTGCCTCCAAACGCTCATTAAAGTCTGGCTCCACTCCCACTATACCTACCGTATGAATAAGGTGAGCGAACTCATGAATCAGGATATTCTCACCTACATATTTATCCTGCGGCAATGCCAGCAGATTCTCTTCTCCGCAACTGGATGAAAATTCATCTTCCGGTGCTCCGCCAAAACCACGGGCACGCCAGTTCCAATATTTAATGCTGTCCTCACAATTGCAGATATGGGCAAACTCCGGCAAATCGCAAGTTTCCTCATCCTTACCGATAACCATGACGTGGCAACCTTTCTTCACCATGTGCGCCTTCACATCCGGACGTTTTGCCAACATCAAACTGATGATATCACAGGCTTTCAATAAGGCCTCATCGCTCACCTTTCCGGAAGAGGTGACATACAAACCTTCTGTTTCTATGTATTTCTGATAGAAAGAAGGAATATTTTTCCCTTCAGGGATACTGGTAACCTGTCCGTGAACAGGGCAAAGCTCCAACTTCATGGCAAATCCGCCTCCCGATGCCAGATGCAAAGTCAACCGGCTGTCCTTATCAATCCGGATGGTTTCCTTGCGATAGTCCTCGGCCTGCTTATTGGCATTCACACCGTCTTTAAACAAAACAGCCGTATAAGACATTCCTTCGGGAAGGAAAGAGAAATCGAGCTGCACATCACGTTCATCCCAATTGGTCATACCGCCGATATACCAGTTCACATCCTTCTTACGCACCGTTACAATATATTTTCCCAACTCGCCCGAAGCAATAAAAGTAGAATCCACCTCCACAGGCAGAGAAGCTATGAAATCCACACATTCCTGCTCATTCAGATAGTTGGTAGGCGCATCACACAACATGGTAAAAGGAGAATCGTGTACAATATAGGCAGCCAGCTGATGACACCGGGTTCCCATGCTGGCCGGTGTGTAATACATGGCGCGCCAATCTGCCTTCGTGGCATTGCGCATAGCTCCCGGCGTATAATCCACCGGTCCCGCCATCATACGGATATAGGGGAAAGTAACATCATAAAGAGGCATATTATTCTTGATATCCGTCCATTTCACCTCTTCCATGCCGAACACGCTTTCAAAATTGATAATATGGGGGTAGGTACGGTTGATACCTGTCGGTTTGTAAATGCCGTGCAGATCAAGGGTTAATTTATACCGGGCCGTCATCTCAGCGATGCGATACACCATTTCGACGGCAGTCTGATCATCACGATCCAGGAAATCCACCTTAAAACCTTTGATTCCCATATCCGCATATTTCTTACAAGCTGCTTCCAATTGGCTGTCGAGTACATTAAACACCGTCCAAAGCACTATTTCCACCCCTTTGGATTTGCCGTATGCTATCAGCTCCGTCAAATCAAGTTCGGGAATAACGGTCAGCATATCCCCGCTCTTCGGATCATACCATCCTTCATCCAACACAATAAACTCCAATCCGTTCCGGCTGGCGAAATCGATATAATATTTATACGTATCCATGTTGATGCCGGCTTTAAACGGCACTCCTTTCAGATTCCAGTCATTCCACCAATCCCATGCCACTTTGCCTGTCTTTATCCATGAGGTATCACCGATACGGTTGGGAGAAGCCAGAGCATAGACCAGGTTGTTGACCGGCATATCCGTATCCTTCTCCGTAATGGCCAACACACGCCACGGATAGGAACGGGAGCCACGGCTACGGGATATAAAATCGGTAGTTTCAGTTACATATTCCTGCTTCCGCCAAGGATAAAAGTCTGTTTTAGCCGGATAAGGAGCAAAGACACCTTTCAATCCATACTTTCCCTGCTGTGACTGCACAAACATGCCCGGATAAGCTTCGAGGTCGGACTCCAACAGGGTCAGTTTTACGCTGCCGCAATCCACGGTAACCGGAAGAAAAGCCAGTTTAGGCTGTGCTTTTGACAGAGGAGTGATGTCATATACATTCTGATAAGCCATCGCCATCGGTTTTTTATCATTGGTGGTATAAGGAAGATAAGCCGTATAATCTTCCTTAAAATTAAACTCGGCCTGTTCCTCCTTTATAATGATATCCGAAGATTGTGTGGTATAGAATAGATAGGCGACTCCCTCATTGTATGCACGGAAGATGATTCCGAACCCGCCTTTCAGCTTCAAGTCGAGTTCGTTGCCTGTTGCAACAAACTCCTTGAAACGGTAAAAAGGTGATTCTATGTTATCCTTTATCTTTCTCCTTCTTTCCCCTGTGATACGGGGAGTTTTACCTACTATAGTTCCGTTTTCCAGAACCAAACCTATATTAGAGTGTGAGAGAATTGTATCATTTCCATGCATCACTTGGTAGGCCAGTTCGTTTCCGGCGCTGATTTCCACTTTCAATGTTCCATCGGGTGAAGAGAGTACATATTTCTTTTCCTTGGCTTCAAATGAAGCATTTCTAATCAATAAAAGCAAAGATAAAATTGCAAGACAGAGTTTCTTGTTGTTTTTCATAATCTATCGGTTGTATACGTTGTTCACTTGCAAAGTAAAATAAAAAAATTACAAGAAAGGGAAGATATAATATAATGTAATGGCAGAATCGTCCAATAAATCTCATTTTATGAATTTGACAGTTAGGCGGTTGTACTATTCTTCCATTCGTTTAGACTATTTTTTTATTGGGTGGAAGAGCGAATAGGAATACCTATTTTCAGTGTTTACCCTAAATATCCGGTACCATATTATCCAAAGTCCTCCTGACTTAATACTATTAATGGAACCTGTTCCAATAAAGAACAGATTCCATTGTTTACCAAGTATATTATTCCATTGTTCCCGAAACAATAAATTCAACATATCGGCTGTGATCCTCTATCATCGCATATACAAAATGCGCCTTTATAATTGTTCCTGAGGCAATATTAACATAACGTCCCACAAAAACACTTCCTTCACCAGATTCAATAAAGTAGACACAATTATCTCCATACGATGAAACATTCGATTTTCCGTCAAACCAATAACCAAGACCATTTCATCCCAAGTCCCGTCTTCCTTAACGGGGTACATAGCAATTGTAGGAGTTATGGAAGAGTCACCTCTAGCATCTCCGCTGCTCTTTACTTGTTTTGAAAATTCGTCTACGGATAATCCGATACATGGTTCTATAGCATCGGCATAATCTGCAAAGTTGATTGAAAATCCCGCATAATCTCCTGCTGCCAATGTACCACTTATTACAATCTTAGAGGGGTCAGTAACAGTTACATCAAAAGAAAAACGAATATAATCATCAAAATTTGCACCATTGTTTATAGCAAATCCAACGTTAATGGAGATAGCTGTACCTACAGAAGCGGTTTCGAGCACATTAAGAACCAGCTCCTTCTTTGTTGCATCCAACTCAATACTAGCTATACCAGAAGCTGCATCACAAACACCGCCTGCCGTATTATAGTACCAACCGTTGGTACCCTTGGTAGGAGCTGTTCTATTCCAACAGTTTTTCGATATATTGATAGGATAAAACACCACACTCCCATTAGACAATGCAGCCAACGTCTCATCTACCGTCATCCCCAAATACGTATGAAACTTTTCTGCATAATCAGCCAGTTTAACCGTCTTCGCTTCCAAACGGCTGATGGGAAACTCTGCTTTGGTAGAAACCACAGCATCCGCATTGGTCTTCAGATAGGGATTTTCATTCTCCCCGTACACATGCTTGCTGGTAGCATCCTCCGGATCCGTACTGCATGCAGCCAGTGACAGAGTGAAACAAGCAATTAAAGCATATATAAAATTCTTTTTCATCGTACTTTTCTTTTTTTAATTAATGAATTCATTATTCGGCACCACCATATCCCGGATTCTGCTTCAACTTAATGTTGCCATCCAATGCAGACTTAGGTAACGGAAAAATATCACAATGCCTGTCTGTCTTATCCGTCTTCGCATCTTTGCAAAACCATGACTTGCCATTATATACATTCTGATTGGTTCCGTTTATACGGAAACGGATCAAGTCCTGACGACGGTGATGCTCTGCCACAAACTCCCAGGCCAGTTCGTCCAACAAACCACCCAGTTCAATATCATCGCCCCCTTCTTCTGTGATAATCCAGTTATCGGCTTCTCCCATGATTCCCTGATTCTCCCGATGTCCGTAGTTATAACGGCTGCCACCCTTCAATTGAGCTACAGTAACCGTTGCTTTACCGGGATCGGACTTGAAGGCACGTTGGCGTACAGCTGTTACCAAATCGGCCGCCACTTGCTCGCTTTCTCCATTGTAACCACCTAAACGAAGCAAGCACTCCGCTTTAATAAAATAAGCATCAGCCAAACGGAAGAAAGGCACATCATCATAAGAAGTTCCATAGTCGCCTGAAAGTATTTCATATTTCACCAAGCGTTCACTTTCAAAGGGATAGCAACCGGGATTGTCTATACTATGTAATTCCCGAGTATATACCAAAGGTTCACTGTCCACATAAATGGGAGCACCGGCATAGTCATATTGCTGTCCTGATATCCAACAGTCTTTATAGCGACTGTCTTTTTCATCGTATGTTTCCAGAAATTGAGGAAGAACAGCCGCTCCACCGGTAGCCCATCCGTTAAACTGCCACGTTGCACGTCCGGCTACATGCATCCACATATTTGCCATATAGTTACCTCCGGCATAATTGAATTCAAACGGAATACCAAAGATAATTTCAGGCGAACCGGAAATATCTTCTCTAAAATTATCCGAATAATTCGGAGCCAAAGAGAACTTGCCACTGTTAATCACTTCATTTACCTCATCAATAGCCTTTCCGTAATAAGAATTATCAGAGTAATCATTGAACCATGCATTGTGGTTCAAATACATTTTTGCCAGAAGCATATTGATGGCATAGTCGTTCAGCTTACCCATTTCTACTTTTGTTCCACATTTCCCCTTTACATCCGTCAACTCACTGATCAGGAAATCTGTTGGGGAGTTGCCTGTTCGGGCAACCATCCGTCTTCATGTTCATATTGCGTATCCAATGGGATGTTGCGGAACAAATCGAATAAAATATAATAATAAAGAGCGCGATAAGCCCTTAATTGCGAAGAAGTGGTTATATCAGCAGCAATGACTTCATCTGCCAACAGTTTGTTACAGGCATTGATACCGGCATAGTTACGGTTCCATGTATCATTGAAATGGGCTATCTGTGAATGGAACTGATGTTTGTGCATAGACACGTACAAATCTCCCCAGCCGATACTGATCCGATAAGGAATACACCATGAATCGGACGACTGGTCCATCATATCGGCATAACTATACCATCCCCAATACACATCACGAAGACTGCTGTATACCGGAGCAAACATGGCCGCCCGGTCTTTTTCTGTAAACTCATACTTCTCGGAAGCAATCGTATCATAAATCGTTTCGCTCAAATCTGTACAACTGCCCACAGACAAGGTACAAGCTCCTATCGCTGAAGCCCAAAGTGCTTTATTGAATATTGTTTTCATGTTAGTTCTTCATTTAAAAGTTAGAAAGATACATTCAGACCGAAAGTGAATGAACGGGTAGAAGGATATTTATCGCGCCAGTCAATACCCAAAGACCAAATATCACCATTTGACATTTCAGGATCCAATCCATCATATCCGGTAATGCAGAATAAATTATCGGCAGAAACATAAGCCCGGATATTTTTCACAAACTTACTGCTTTTAAATGGAATGTTATAGCCC
>OICL01000953.1_pt1 | contig 13391 bp, 8 predicted proteins | sample 1581231 | NCBI WGS metagenome assembly OICL01 (sample SAMEA3882542, study PRJEB24775) | human gut metagenome | biome: human-associated habitat; feature: intestine environment; material: feces | place: Netherlands | collected 2009/2010 | reverse complement strand
CGGAACTTGGCGATGGAGCAGAACCACTGCTCGGTGGCACGGAAGATGATGGGGTGATGGCAGCGCCAGCAGTGCGGGTACTGATGCTTGATGTGCACCTGACCCATGACAGCACCGGACTCGGTCAAATCGGCCAGAATGGTCTTGTTGGCAGCCCACACGCGCTGACCTGCATACTTACCGGCCAGCTCGGTCAGATAGCCGCCATCGTCCACGGGGACGGTGATGGGCACCTGCGGATACTTCTGGCAGACGTTGAAGTCGTCCACGCCGTGGCCGCCTGCGGTATGGACGCAGCCGGAACCGCTTTCCAGCGTGACGTGATCGCCCAGAATGACCCAGCCCTCCTTGGGCAGGTAGACGTGATTGTAGCGCATCAGCTCGAACTCGGTACCGGAGACCGGCTCACCCACGATCTCGTAGTTCTCGATGTGGCAGGCATCCATGACGCTCTTGACCAGTTCGGTGGCCATGATGTGGAACTCATCGCCGATTTTGACGAAGGAGTACTCGAACTGGCCGTTCAGGCAGATCGCCTCGTTAGCGGGCAGAGTCCAAGTGGTGGTGGTCCAGATGACGAAGTAGGTCTTGTCCATCGGGATGCCGTGCTTTGCCAGCACACCGTTGGGGTCCTGAGAGACGTGGAAACGCACGAAGATGGAATCGCAGTCGTCCTCGCCGTACTCGATCTCGGCCTCAGCCAGCGCGGTGCGGCAGTCCGGGCACCAGTACACGGGCTTGAGGCCCTTGTAGATGTAGCCCTTCTTGGCCATCTCGCCGAAGATCTCGATCTGACGTGCCTCAAACTCCGGCTTCAGGGTCAGGTAGGGGTGCTCAAAATCGCCGATGACGCCCAGACGCTTGAACTGGTCGCTCATGATGTCGATGTGCTCGGTGGCAAACTTTTCGCAGATCTGGCGCAGCTCCAGCTTGGAGATGTCCTTCTTCTTCTCGCCCACAGAGGACAGCGCCTTCAGCTCAATGGGCAGGCCGTGGGTATCAAAGCCGGGCACATAGGGAGCCTGATAGCCCTCCATGTTCTTTTCGCGGATGATGATATCCTTGATGATCTTGTTCAGGGCGGTGCCCATGTGGATGTTGCCGTTTGCATACGGAGGGCCGTCGTGCAGAATGAACTGGGGCTTGCCCTCGTTGTGCTTCATGAGCTGGTTGTACAGGTCGTTGTCGTCCCAGTCCTTGAGCATGACCGGTTCCTTTTTGGGCAGACCGGCGCGCATCTCAAACAGGGTCTTGGGCAGGTTCAGAGTACTATCGTACTGCGATTTGTTCTTAGCCAATGGTTTACACTCTCCTCTATATTTCCTTATGGGGTTGCCTTACTCGCTGAACTTGACACCCTGAAAAGCATCGTAGTCCGGCTCGTCCGGCTTAAAATCAGCAGGAGGCGCGGGCGGCGGGTCCAGCTTGAGCTGGCTCTCATCCTTTGCCCAGAAATCCTCGCTGCTGTCAGCTGCCTTGTCGTCGTCATTTTCAACAACGGCAGCAGGTTCTGCATCTTCCTGTGCGGGCTGTGCAGGCTCTGCTTCCGGCTCCTGCACGTCCGCTGCCTGCGGCTGGGCTGCAGCGGCAGGCTCACTTTCCTCTGCAGCAGGCTCTGCCTGTTCGGCATCCTGTGCAGCCGTTTCCTTCTGGAACTCCGGCAGACGGCTCAGCGACTCCACATGGCTGCGGTACAGGTTGAGCACATCAGACTTGAAGCGGGTCACTTCCAGACGCACGCGGTCATACTCGCGTTCCTCTGCAAGGCGCTTCTCGTTTGCTTCGTTCTCGATCTCGTCTGCACGGTCGTTTGCCTTCTGCAGCAGTTCGTTGGCATCGCGGATGATATCATCACCGCGCAGATTTGCACGATGGATGATCTCTTCTGCTTTCTGGTTTGCTTCGCGGATGACATTTTCGCCCATGCGCTGTGCATTGATCAGCGCGCTCTTGAGCATTTCACCATCTGCCTCAAAGCTCTTCAGTTCATCGTGCAGCTTCTGGTTTTCAGCAGTCAGGTCCGCAATCTGCTTGCGAAGCTGTTCCGCCTGCGCATCGTCGTCCCGCAGCTGTTCTTCCACCTTATCCAGAAAACGGTCTACGTCCTCTGTGCGGTAGCCGCGGAGGTTTTTCTCAAATTGCACAGAACGGACATCCTGCGGAGTCAGCATAGTCATTTCCTCCCGTTGCTTTTAATATTGAAAAAATTCGATGATTGACCGATCTTTTCTGCTTTTGCCGGGCAGTGCAGTCAGGTTGAAGCGGCCCTTGCCGCGCACCGTGAACACATCGCCCTCATATACCTGCGCATGAGGTTTATCCGCCGGCAGGTGGTTGATCTCCACCCTGCCCGCCTCGATCAGTTCCGAAGCCTGTCCTCGGCTGCAGTGCAGCATAGCTGCCAGCACAGCGTCCAGCCGCAGGGACGATACCGTTGCACTGTGCATCTCACGCTCCGCCTGCGGAAACTGCGGCACCTCGTCCAGCGTCAGCAGTTCCGTGGTCAGCTCCGTGTGTCCAACCTGAAACAGTTCCCGGCAGATCAGCTGTGCTGCCGGTTCCAGCGCAAACACATAAGCTGTGCCCGGCTGATCCTCCGGCAGAACGATATCTCCCAGCGCCTCGCGCCGCAGCTCAAGGCCCATCAGACTGCCCAGATAATCCTTGTGGGCGGGCAGCGCAGCCCCCGCCTGTGCACGGCATTGCAGCCGCACACAGCAGATGGGTGCTTCGCCGCAGCTGTACTCCGGCTCGATACAGAGCACCCTGCGCTCCGCATTCAGCCAGCCGCCCTCAAACCGGAAGCCCTCCTGCACACCGGCACGGCCCAGTGCCGCGCGGGCCAAGTCCTGCTCGCGGTCACTCAGGAAAGCCGAATACCGCGCAATGTCCCGGGAAAAGGCCGTGTGGGCCAAGTCCTCGATATGGCGCATGAGATAGCGTTCTTCATCGGTACGCGCAGGGATGAACCCGCGCGCCGCCTTGGGCTGCGGATCAATAGAACGCGCCATTGTTCTCCAGCTCGTCCAGCAGATCACCCATGATATCCACGTTGTACGGAGTGATGATGAAGGTGCTGTTGGCCACGCGCTTGATCTGGCCATTGTTTGCATATGCAACACCGGACAGGAAGTCCACCAGACGGCGGGACACTTCCTTGTTGGTGGACTCCAGATTGAGCACCACGGTGCGCTTGTTGTTCAGGTGGTCAGCAATGGTACTGGCATCCTCAAAACGCTCAGGCTTGACCAGAACGACCTTGAGCTGAGTGGTGGCATTGATGTTGACCACCTTGCCGTTCTTCTTGGCACCCTCAACAGGCTCTTCATTTTCGTCGTCAGCACCAAGGCCGATGCCATTGTTATTGTTTACCATCTGGGGGCCATCGTCAATGTACTGATCCTCGTAATCGTCTTCCTGGTCAAACAGACCTTTCTTAATGCTGTCAAGCAAAGACATACAATCTGCTCCTTTCATTCGGGCAGCATGGCGCTGCCTGGCGTTCTTTGCAAATAGATGCAAATAATAGCTTTATCTATTATCGGATTTTTTGCCTCAGATGTCAATAACTACAAAAGCTTTCCATCATACAAATTTTGTCCGGAAACGATTATTTCGTCATAAAGCCTCACCTTGCTGACCGAGCCCTCGGTCCCTTCGGGCAGAACAAGGATGTAATCGCCGTCCGTGATGAGGGGATGGTCTGCGTCCACCGGGTCGATCGGGCAGAAGCGGGCAATGTTGCCAAGTTTCACGTACACACCGGGAATGTAGTTTTCGCCCTGCGTTTGTGCCTCGGTGCCATCCTCTTTTAAATAGTGCACAGCCGCAGCAGGCACCCGCAGGCCGCTGCGCTCTCCTACCGAGATACGTGCTGCAGCCCGGTTCAGGCAAAGCACATCGCCGTTGATGGAGTTGCAGGCAAGCACAAAGCGGGCAAGGCCGCTGTCCTGATCGATCTCCACCTCGGTGACGGTGGCCTTGAGGCTGTTCTCCACCTGACCCGGGAAGCTGATCTCCACCGCTGTGCTCAGCGGCTTGCCGTTCTGACCCAGCAGCTTTTCGCCCTGCTTTGCAGTGCACACGCCCACATAGCGCCATGTGAACCCTGCCACGATCTTACCGGCGCAGCCGTCCAGTGCCAGCACTGGGTCGGACTGCAGATAGCCCTGCAGCTCCTGTGCGTTCAGTGCAAGGATATCATCGGCACTGGCATTGAGCCGTCCGCTGCTGGAAGAGCGCACAAAATAGCCGGTCTGCGGTGCAGTGATCTGCGCCGGGCTGCCCAGCTGCGCCTGCACGCTCTGGGACTGCTGGACCAGCGCAGTGATCTGATCGGTAAAGTTTGCAGCTTCGCCCGTTACCACCCAGAGCTTGTTCTGGGCCAGCAGGTAGGCATTGGCATCATCATCCACCGCTTCATAATCGCTGTCGTCCAGCGTATCCAGCAGGTCATACAGCGCAGAAGAACGTTCTTTTAAAAGGGTATCCAGCTGCAGCGCAGAAGTGTTCTGCGATTTCTGCAGCAGGTCGATCTGATCATTCAGCTGGTTCAGCTGCAGGCGCAGCGAAGCCTGCGAAGCGTTGCTGTACACCTCTGCCACTGCGGTGCCCGCTGAAACGCGCTCGCCGTCGGCAGCAAGATATCCAAGGTTTCCGCTGCCTGCCACATAGCTTTCGTCGAACAGCAGAACTCCGTCGGCTTCCACCGTATCCGAAATGACCGCAGGCAGCGCAGTCTCATAAACATTCTGCGGGAACAGGATATGTGCGGCCTGATACACCACATAAATTGCTGCCAGCAGCAGAAACGCGATCAGCACGCCTGCCAGAGTGGTAAGCACATGCGGCGCATGGCGTTCCTTCTGGGTCTCATCCGGCATATCGATCATCCTTTCGCTAAAAATTCGCTAGTTTTGCGGATGGCAGTCTGCACTGCATCCGGTGCACCGGCATCCAGCCAGACCACACCGTCCATATGGCGGAACCAGGTCAACTGGCGCTTGGCATAGTTGCGGGACGCCTGCTTGAGCTTTTCCGTGCAGGCTTCCAGTGGAGCCGTCTGCTCAAAATACGGAAAGAACTCCTTGTATCCGATGGCCTGCGCTGCCGTGCGGAAGCTTTCCCGGTTCTGCCAGACATGCTCTGCTTCCTTTATAAGGCCCGCTTCCAGCATTTTGTCCACACGCAGGTCAATGCGGCGGTAAAGTACCGCGCGCTCTGGGAAATCCAGACCGAGGATCAGGCTGCGGTAGGGCCGCTCCGGCGGGAGAGACTCCGCCTTCTGTTCGCTCAGCTTTTTGCCGGTGGCACGATAATGTTCGAGTGCGCGCAGCACCCGCACCTGATTGTTCGGGTGGATAGCCGCAGCAGCTTCCGGGTCGGCCTGCTTCAGTTCTTCGTACATGGCAGCACCGCCTTTTGCAGCCAGTTCCGCCGCCAGCTGCTCCCGCAGACCGGCAGGTGCTTTTTCCTCTGTAAAACGCACCCCATACAGAAAGCTCTGAACATACAGCCCTGTGCCGCCCACAAGGATGGGCAGCTTCTTCCGGGCAGAGATCTCTTCTTCCAGCTTTCCGGCCATGGCGGTAAAGTCTGCCACGCTGAAAGCCTTGTCCGGCGTAAGGATATCCACGCCGTGATGCGGGATACCGCAGGTCTCCTCCGGTGTCACCTTTGCCGTGCCTATGTCCAGACCTTTATAAATCTGCATGGAATCACAGCTGATGACCTCGCCGGAAAAATGTTTTGCAAGCTCTACGCCCAGCGCTGTCTTTCCGGTTGCGGTAGGGCCGACGACGGCCACCACGGGATGTTTATACGATGCGTCCAAACTGCTTTTCCAGCTCCTTCCGGGTCAATTTGAGTACGCAGGGGCGGCCATGCGGGCAGAACGGCGGCACCTCGCCGGAAAGGATCTTTTCGGCCAGCGCCAGCAGTTCCTGCGGCGAGGACTTGTCCCCCGCCTTGATGGCTGCACGGCAGGAGATAGAATGCAGCACCCACTCGGTGTGCTCGTTCAGCGCATCATGGCCGCCCTTGAGCAGCTTATTTGCGATCTCCACCAGCAAGCTTTCGGCATTCTGCGGCTCCACATCTGCAGGCACCGCGCGCAGCACCACGGTATTGCCACCAAAGTCCGCGATCTCAAGGCCCGCATTTTCCAGCAGAGGAATGTTATCCAGCAGGGCCTGCTTTTCCTCCGCAGCAAGGTCGATGGCAGCAGGCTCCAGCAGCATCTGGCTGGGCACATTGCCATAGTTCGCGGCCAGTTTTTCGTACAGCTGGCGCTCGTGGGCAGCGTGTTTATCGATCAGGCACAGCTCGTCGCCGCGTTCTGCAAGGATATATGTTCTGAACACCTCGCCCACATAGCGCAGCGGCTCCGGCTGATCCGCCGTCGGATCAAAGTTCATCTGCTCCGGCTCGGCCAGTACAGTTTCCTGTTCTGCCGCTTCCGGCGCATCCGGTTCTGTTTCCACACAGGGTGCACTCTCAGGTTCTTCCTTTGGTGCTTCCTGCGCAGGGTTCCACGCTGCCATATGGTCCTGAGGCGAATGCAGTTTTGTCTCACCAAATTCCGGTTCCACATCCAGCTGCGTTTCACTTGCCGCCGCACGGAACGGCTCTGGTGCCTTTGTCGTTTCCAGCTTCGGGCTGTGAAGGGTCACGAACGGATCCAGCATATCCTCGTTCTGAGCACTGCCTTTCCAGCGCGGCACACTGGGTGCTGTCGGTATTTGCATTGCAGCAGACGGGGCAGGCTGCTGCGGTGCTGCGGCGGGTTTTGCCGGTTCCCAGTGCTGCTGTGGCAGAACGCCCGGGTCTGCCTGCCCCCGAATGATCGCGGAAAGTCCTGTAAAGTTATTATTCTTTACATCATTTTTGATTATATCAGCGTCTTTTTTTGAATTTTCAGCTTTTTCTTCTTCTTTGTCTGCTTCAAAGGTAAAAAGCCGTTCACCGGTGCCGGGCTGAGCCAATGCCAGCTTGACGGCATGATACACCACATCAAAAACATCATTTTCGCGGGCAAAGCGGGCTTCGATCTTGGCCGGATGCACATTGACATCCACAAGGTCGGCCGGCATTTCCAGCAGCAGAATGCCGCCCGGGAACTTGCCCTGCATCATGGTGCCCTTGAACGCCATCTCCATGCCCGCCATCATGGTGCGGTTGCGCACATAGCGGCCATTGATGTAAAAATGCTGCATACTTCGGCTAGCACGGCAGCTTTTGGGCGGGGTGACCAGACCGGTGATGCGGTACACGCCCTCCTGATTTTTCAGCTCAATGAGGTCCCGGCTGAACTCCCGGCCCAGCACCGCATAGACTGCACCGCGCAGCTGGCCGTCGCCGGGCGTGACATACTGCAGCTTGCCCTCACGGATGAACTTGACGCTGACTTCCGGGTGGCTGAGCGCTACATGGGTAACTGTATCCGACACAAAGGTGCCCTCGGAGGAGTCCTTTTTGAGGAACTTCATGCGGGCAGGCGTGTTGTAAAACAGATCCTTTACCCGGATGGTGGTGCCCACAGCTCTGGCACCCGGCTCACGGGAGACCTCTTCCCCGCCCTCAATGCGGTAGACCGTGGCAAACTCGTCCACCTCGGTTCGGGTGGTCAGCTCTACACGGGCCACGCTGGCAATGGATGCCAGTGCTTCACCGCGGAAGCCAAGCGTATGGATGTTGGTCAGATCGTCCGGTGTTTCAATTTTGCTGGTGGCGTGGCGGATAAACGCCGTGGAGATATATTCTGCCTCGATGCCGGTGCCGTTATCGCTGATTTCGATCAGCTTGACGCCGCCGGATTCAATGCTGACGGTCACCTGCGTGGCACCGGCATCAATGGAGTTTTCCAGCAGCTCCTTAACAACGGATGCCGGACGCTCGACCACCTCACCGGCTGCGATCAGCTCGGCTGTGTGCTTATCCAGAACATGGATCACTGCCATGGTGTTTTCCCTCCTTGTATGGTCTGGGTCAGGTAGAGCAGTTTCATCTGTTCAGGCTGCCCTTCAGGGTCTTTTTCAGCTCGTAGAGGAAGTTCAACGCCTCAATGGGGGTGAGTGTTTCCACATCCAGAGCTTCCAGCTTGTCCATCATCTCGCTGGGCACAGCCGGAGAGTTATACTCCTGCAGGGCATCAAAATCCATCTGCTCTACTTTATTTTTAGGTGCAGTTGCTTCCAGCGCGCGCAGCACCTCATGGGCGCGGCGGGTCACACTGCCGGGCAGGCCTGCCAGCTTTGCCACCTCGATGCCGTAGCTGTCATCCGCCGGGCCGCGCACAATGCGGCGCAGGAAGGTGATGTCCTCGCCGCGTTTTTTTACTGCAATATTGTAGTTTTTTACGCCGTCCACGCCGCCTTCCAGCTCGGTCAGCTCGTGGTAGTGGGTGGCAAACAGAGTCTTGCAGCCAAGGCCCTTGGCGGGGTCTGCAATGTGCTCCACTACGGCGCGGGCAATGCTCATACCGTCAAAGGTGGAAGTGCCGCGGCCAATCTCGTCCAGCACCACAAGGCTTTTGGCGGTGGCATTTTTCAGGATCTCCGCTACCTCGGTCATCTCCACCATAAAGGTGGACTGACCGGCAGACAGGTCGTCCGACGCACCGATGCGAGTGAAAATGGCATCCACCACACCCACATGGCAGCTGGAAGCCGGTACAAAGGAGCCGATCTGCGCCATCAGCGCGATCAGTGCATTCTGGCGCATGTACGTGGATTTACCTGCCATGTTGGGGCCGGTGATGATCAGACAGCGGTCTGCACCACAGTTCAGGGTGGTATCATTGGGTACAAACAGGCTGCCTTTCAGCATCTGCTCCACCACAGGGTGACGGCCCTCGGTGATGGTCAGCTCATCACTGTCGTCCACGATGGGACGGCAGTAGTTGTTTTCCGCTGCCACCTGCGCCAGCGCCGTGAGCACATCCAGCTGGGCCACCGCATTGGCCGTGCGCTGGATGCGGTCCAGCTGAGCGCTGATGCTTTCCAGCAGTTCGCTGAACAGGCGGTGCTCCAGCGTGATGAGCCGTTCGTGAGCACCTAAGATCTTGCTTTCCAGCTCTTTCAGTTCCTGCGTGATGTAGCGTTCGCCGGAAGTCAGGGTCTGCTTGCGGATGTAGGTCTCCGGCACCATACTCTTATAGGAGTTGCTTACCTCGATGAAGTAGCCAAACACATGGTTATAGCCGATCTTCAGCTTGGGGATGCCGGTTTCCTGCCGCAGGCGGGCTTCCAGCTGCGCCAGAACGCCCTTGGTATTGTCGCGGATGGAACGCAGCTCGTCCACCTCGGCATGGTAGCCTTTGGCAATAACACCGCCATCCTTGAGGGTGGAAGGCGCTTCCGGGTCCACCGCTGCATAGATGCGGGCCTTGATGTCCTCCAGCGGGTCGATCTCCTCCGCCAGCTCCGCCAGCTCCGGGCAGCCGCAGGCCGTTGCCTGCTGCCGGAGGACCGGCAGATGCTCACAGGTCTGGGCCAGCGTATAGATCTCCTTGGGTGTGGCAGAGCCGTAAACCGTGCGGGTCATCAGGCGTTCCATATCCGCAATGTAACCCAGCTCTTCGGTCAGGTCGCCGCGGGCCATGGTCTGCTTGACAAGGCTCTCCACAGCGTTCAGGCGGTGGTTGATGAGTGCACTGGAAATAAGCGGCTGCTCGATCCAGCTGCGCAGCATACGCTTGCCCATGGATGTACTGGTCTTATCCAGCACCCAGAGCAGCGTGCCCCGCTTTTCGCGGCCGCGCAGCGTCTCGGTCAGCTCCAGATTGGCGCGGGTCACGGGCGAAAGACGCATGAACTGGGCCTTATTATAGGTTATGACCGTTTTCAGACGTTCCACGCCCTTGATCTGGGTATCGTGCAGATATTCCAGCAGTGCCGCCATGGCAAAGCGCACAAGGCCGTCCGCTGCAATGCCGGTGGTCTGCGCCCAGTCGCGGCCAAACTGGTTTTCCAGCGATGCCGCCACAAGGCCCGGTGCATAGCGCTCCTCTTCGATCAGCTCCACCGAACAAGTCATATTCTTTTTGATGTACGCCGTCACCTCGCGGCAGTCCAGCAGACCCGGATTCATCAGCACTTCGCTGGGATGGTAGCGGCACAGCTCCGTAATGACCGCCGGGGCGATCTTGTCTGCATTCAGCTCTGTGATATGGGCCGTGCCGGTAGAGACATCCGCAAAGCACAAACCTGCTTTCTTTCCTTTGAGGAAGATACTGGCAATGTAGTTATTGCGGTCATCCTGCAGCATACTGCTCTCAATGACCGTGCCGGGTGTGACCACGCGGATGATGTCCCGCTTGACAAGGCCCTTGGCCTTGGCCGGGTCTTCCACCTGCTCACAGATGGCTACTTTGTAGCCCTTGGCGATCAGCCGCGCCACATATCCCTCGTAGCTGTGGAAGGGCACGCCGCACATGGGTGCTCGCTCTTCCATGCCGCACTGCTTGCCGGTCAGGGTCAGATCCAGTTCCTTGGATGCCGTCAGGGCATCGTCAAAGAACATCTCATAAAAATCGCCGATGCGGTAAAACAGAATTTCGTCCTTATGTTGTTTTTTGATCTCAAGATATTGCTGCATCATGGGCGACAGCTCTGCCATGGTTTACCCTCTCTCCCGTTCTATGGTTCTGTGCACAAGTTTGCGGCTTGTAACCGCTTTTGCAAACAAAACGCGGTCTGTTTTGCACAGCCGCGTTTTGTTTTTGCCGGTTTTAGTGGCAGCCGCCGCAGGTGGAGCAGCTGCCGGTGCAGGAAGCAGAAGGCTCCTGTACCGTCATGGGGTCGCCGCCATTCATGGCAGTGTTGATGATGGCATCGATATAGTTCACGAGGTTCTCGCAGTCACGCTTGGCCTCGTTGTAAGCCACCATGCCCTCGTTGCCCATGATCTGGCCGTACAGGCTGTTCACCTTTTCGTTCAGTTCGGCGATGCGGGCATCGTTGCGCTCGCTCTTGCCGATCTCATTGTTCAGATCCATGCGGGCGAGGTTGAACTCGCCGATCAGGTTCTGCAGCTCTTCGTCCTTATCGTTTGCCTTGCGGGTCTGATCCAGAACGAGGTAGCGGCTATCGGTCTGCAGCGCAACGGCTGCGCGCTTGAAAAGATCAATGCAATCCATTTGAATGGTCTCCTTCTTATTTTATACGTTCAGGGGCACTGCCCCGGAATCACTCAGGCAAGCTCACCCAGCAGCACAGTCGCCCGTGCGCCCGTGAGATGTACGTTGGCATAGCTGCCCATCAGGGAAGCGTCTGCCGTGAACTCCACCGTCAGGTTGTTGTCCAGACGGCCGGAGAGGGTGCCCTCATTGCGGCCAAAGCCCTCTACCAGTACCTTCACAGTCTGGCCAACCTGCGCCTTGACCAGCGCCATGGCGATCTCGTCCTGCACCTTGAGCAGGCGGGTCATGCGGTCGGTCTTTTCCTTGCGGGGGGTGGGGTCCGGCAGTTCGGCAGCCTTGGTGCCGGTGCGCTTGGAGTAGATAAAGGTGAACAGCTGCATATAGCCCACCTTGCGCACCAGCTCCAGCGTTTTTACAAAGTCCTCCTCGGTCTCGCCGGGGAAGCCCACGATGATATCGCTGGAGAAGGTGATGCCGGGCACGGTCTTGCGGGCGTAGTCGATGAGCTCCAGATACTGCTGCACCGTGTAGTGCCGGTTCATCTCTTTCAGGATGCGGTCGCTGCCGCTCTGCATCGGGAAATGAATATGGCTGCACAACTTGGGAAGATAGGTGAACGCCTGCACCAGATCCTGGCGGAAACCGATGGGATGCGGGGAGACGAAGCGGATGCGCCGGATGCCTTCCACTTCATGCACGGCTTCCAGCAGCTGGACGAAGCCGCCCTTGCCGTCTGCCGTTTCCATCTGCCTGCCGTACCGGTTGACGATCTGGCCCAGCAGTGTGACTTCCTTCACGCCGGAGTCCGCCAGCATCTTTACTTCATCCACCACGTCCCGGATGGGGCGGCTGCGTTCTGCGCCGCGGGTGTAGGGGACGATGCAGTAGGCGCACTTCATTTCGCACCCCTGCATGATGGAGACATACGCCGTGGAGCGCGCTCCGGGATTCAGGTGGTCCCGGATGCGGTTCTGGGAGTCCGCCTCTTCCGCCACATCGCACACATGCGTGCCGGAAAAGGCGGTTTGCAACTCGTCCATGCGGCGTTCCTGGCGCGCGCGCAGAATGCCGTCCACGTGTTCAAACACGCGGTGGTATTTCTGGGTGCCGACCACGAGGTCCAGGCGCGGCAGTTCCTTGAACAGCTCCTCTTTTTTACTTTGGGCCATGCAGCCCATCATGCCGTACACTACATGCGGACGGTGCCGCTGCTGCTTGGCCAGAAGCCCCATTTTCCCCAGCGCCTTTTGTTCCGCCTGTTCCCGGATGGAGCAGGAATTGAACAGGATGACGTCCGCCTCATCCTCGCGGTCCGTCATGGTGTAGCCCTTCTGCACGAACATGCGGGCCACCTGTTCGGAGTCCCGTTCGTTCATTTGGCAGCCGTAAGTTTTGATGTAAAGCTTGGGCATGGAAAAAATCAGGTATTTTTTTTCAGGGTGACCACGCATTCCAGATGCTTGGTCTGGGGGAACAGGTCAAAGGGCTGGACGGCGGTGGCGGAATACCCGGCCTTGTCGAATTCCGCCAAATCCCGTATCTGGGTGGCTGGGTTGCAGGAAACATAAACGACCTTTCCGGGGCCGAAGGCAAATAACTGGGCCAAAAATTCCGCACTGCATCCTTTCCGGGGCGGGTCGATCACCACGGCGGTTTTTTCCGCGGGGAAATCCACCCGGGCGAAAATGGCCCCGGCGTCCGCCGCCAGGAATTCCGCGTGTTCAATTCCGTTGCTGCGCGCGTTGCTGCGTGCCCAGTCCGCAGAAGTCTCACTGACTTCCACGCCCAGCACTTTTTTAAATTTCTTCGCCAGGCTCAGGGCGAACAGGCCGGAACCGCAGTAAGCGTCCACCAGGAATTCCTCCCCGTCCATACTCGCCTGTTGGGCCACGTAATCCGTAAAAAGCGGAAGAATGAAAGGATTATTCTGAAAAAAGTCCCCCTCCAGAAAATGGAACTCCAAATCGCCCACCCGTTCGCACGCCACGGCGTTGTTATTGGTGATGACGGTTCCTTCCGAAGCCCGGAGCAGAATGGTGGCTCCCCGCTTGAACCGGGCCGCGGCCTGGTAAACGCTTTTGCGTGCCAGGGGCAGGGCTTCATTGATGCACTCCATGGCAATCGGGCATTGCGGCACATCCACCACATCCCTTCTGGAGCCTGCTTTCAGAAAACCGATGGCCGGCTTGCCTCCTTCCTTCGGTTTGTCAAAGTGGGGCGTAATCTTGGAGCGGTAATGATATTGGCGGGG
>OICL01000951.1_pt1 | contig 13398 bp, 7 predicted proteins | sample 1581231 | NCBI WGS metagenome assembly OICL01 (sample SAMEA3882542, study PRJEB24775) | human gut metagenome | biome: human-associated habitat; feature: intestine environment; material: feces | place: Netherlands | collected 2009/2010 | reverse complement strand
AGATCGGGAGCCTGGAGCGCTTCGGTTAAGTTATAAAGGGTGGGAACGGTCATCTTTTTACTGTATTTTGATGCTGATCGAGCCGATGTTGAGGATGGCGATGAGTTCGGCGATCGACGTGTTGTAACTCATTCCTCGGAAGGGTGGCTTGGCCAGATCGCCCCGCACCTGTCGGATCGCCTCCGAAAGCTCTTCGGGCATCGGACTCGAACAGTCGTGCAGCAGTCTTGCGTAGCGGGAATCTCCTCTTCGGTCGGAAAGAGCAGCGAACGTGAGTCGGACGTGGTGGCGATATGGATGTTGATCAGGAGCACCTTGCCGTCGGTGGTTCCGATGGTGCGGATCTTTTCGCAGATCGCAAGCTGTTCGCGTTCGTCGCAGTCCGAGGCTTCCCCGTCGGTGATGTTGAAGACGATGGGCGGAAAACTTTCGCTGTGGGCCGGATTCGTGCACCACGCTTGTGTCAGGTCGCGGATTTGCAGCAGCGCTTCGTACATGGGTGTCTGGCCGACGGCTTTCGGAGCGATCCAGGCCGGCATCGAAATCTTGCGGAAGGTGGCTTCGCCGTCCGGCATGCGGCGCTCCACGACCGTTTCTGCGAAATCGACGGGCAGAGCGGCCAGCCGCGATACCGGAACCAGCGGCTCCGGATCGTTCAGCAGCGATACGATTCCGTCGCCCGAATAGCCCAATACCGCGATGTCGTAGTAGTCGCGCACCTCGTCGCTGCGCCGGGCCCGTTCGATGAGTTCGAACAGCAGCCGGTTGGTGACTTCGGCGACGGCTTCGGCCTTGGTGGTCTGCCGTCCCCGGAACAAGAGTTTCTCCGCCATCGAGCCGGATTGGTCGATGGCCAGGATGAAGGCTGTGCGGTGGCTCCGCGTGATACTTTGGGTGTACATTATCGGATTCCTCTTACGGTGTGGTAGTCCTGCATTTTCTCCTCCTCCGAATCGGCATCCACGCCGTATCCGACGGCCATGGCGGGCGAGCAGTCGCGGGCCCGGTCGTCTTCGGCGGATTTACGGAGCGTTTCGCGGGTTCGCTCTCCGGCTGTCACGGCTTCTGCGATCTCTTCTGGGGAGGGAGCGTGTCCGAGCAGTTGCGCGAGCACCCCTTCCGCCCAACTGCGGGCGTAATGGTCGTAGTCGGCGGCTATCCGGTCGAATGCCCGGTCGATGCCTTCCAGCGAATCGATGCCGCCGTTCGCAATGGCGTCGAGGATACGTTTCACCTCCCGGCGGGGAACATATTGCCCCGCCACATCGTTCCAGCGACCCGTGCCGTCCGCACGACCCGGTTCGCCGTTTCGGAGCATCGCGCCGAGCGAGGCGACGATCGCCTTATTGTAGAGCTTCAGACCTCTTTGCAGCTGCGTGGAGCGGATTAGGGCGTGGTTGTGGACATAACTCTCCGCGTCGGGGTGCGCTTCCGCCAGCGAGTTGAGGGTATTGACCGCATCGATCATTCCTCCGGCCAGATAGGGGTTGTACTCCTCGAAGTTGATCCGGTCGCGTTTGACGGTGCGCCGGTCGCGTTCGAGCCATTTCCCGATGTCGCGCACAGTGCCGTAGCTGGTGAGGTTGGCGCCCGGCATCAGTGCCGAACGTCCGTCCTGTTCCACCAGGTAGGAGAACGGAAACGCCGAGGTGTCGTGATGCTGCGTATGGCGGCCCAGGACCAGCGTAAAGGGTCCTTCGATGGCCGGAGCCATGATGTAGGTGCTGCTGCCGAATTTGCATCCCCGCAGGTGGACGGACTGGTGCACTGCGCCGCTCTTGAAGAGGTGGTTGCTCTGGTTGGCGCCGCTGCCGGCGTTGAAGAACGAGAACATTCCGGCGATCAGCAGCGAGGATTTGTGGTGCGAAACGGTGTAGGGACCCGCGAAGATCGAAACGGCCTCTCCGTTTTCGCAGTGGCTGTTGGCGAAAAAGAGCGAATCGACGGCCGTGAAGTGTTTGTCCAGCGTGCAGCATTCGCCGGCGAAGCAGCGTTCGAGAAGCGTGCCGCCGTCGATGCGGGCTCCTTCTGCGGCGATGAAATCGCGGGCCTGGACGTCGATGCCGACATAAGCTCCGGCGCAGACCGTGCCGTTTTCCAACAGGGATGCTCCGTCGATCGTCGCTCCTTCCCCGATATTGACCTCCCGGATGAAACGGGCGCCGGTGATGCGTGCGTGCGGACCAACGGTACCGAGGGTGTCGCGGCGCTCTGTGGCGTAGCGTTCGATCATTCGTTCGATGGCTTCGACAGCCTCGGGGCGATAGCGATAGACGGCCAGGATGTAGGCGGTCTGGGCGGTGAGTCGGTCGTAGATCCGTACGGTACGTCCGCCGTTCTCGTTGATGGCGGCGACCCGGACTCCGTTGCCGAACGAGGATTCGCGGCGGCATTCGAGCGCCGTAACCCCTTCGATCAGCGCCTCTTCGCCGATGCGGTAGTTGCGTATGGTGCAGCGGCGCAGCCGTGCTCCCCGCCCGATCTGTACGCGTCCTTCTAGCCGACAGCCCGAAAGTTGGGCCGGGGTGAAGTCTTGTGCGACTTCGATGGCATCCCAATTTTCCGCGCTGTTTCCGGCGGCCGTGAGCGCCTCGATTTCGGCCGGTGTCGGTTTTCTGTATTCCGTCATGTCGTCGTTGCGATTCGAAATATTGAAGACAAAGATCGTGAAAGGTGAGGGCAATCGTGCGGGCTTGCACGCAAAGATTGCCGAACTGCCTCCGATCTTCTGCAAAGATAGCGAAAGCCGGGAGAAAACGGGAACTTATTCCCGGTTTTTCGAGGCGCATCCTATCTAAAACTATGTCAAAGATAGCGAAAGGTGGACGGCGAGCCAAACATCCCTTTTAGTTTCTTTTTTTGCGTGGCAGAGTTCACGAGTGCCCTCTGCTTCGACCGTCGGTTGTCCGAACTTGTCCGAACTTGTCCGAGTCGCCTTCTATCTTTTGCAAAGATAGTCAAAGCGACGGGCAATCGAAAATTTATTTTTCGGATTGCCGCGAAACAACCCTGTCGGAACAGGTATTCTTCGGATAAAGATAGTTGTTCGCCGTCAAATATGCAAGGTGGTTCGGGGTTCCTTGCGGCCGATGGCCAGACGTTGTCCGTCGCGGACGACGATCGCCCGGCCGTTTGCGAACGGTTTTACCGCATTGCAGTCCGAACAGTCGATCGCTACGGCACCGGTGGGGTCGATGAAATGCCAGCAGCGTCCCGTGCGGACGGCGGCCAAGCCTTCGGTGAAGTCGAAACCGGCGTCGTATATGGGTGGGATCAATTCCCGTTCTCCGATTTTGAAACCCCACAGTCCGTCCCGGACGAAGAGTTCGCCCCGGTCGGCCGGAGTTTCGGGCCCGCAAACGGCGTATCGGACGAGCGGCTTCAAGTTCGGCAGGCGCATCAGCGGGGATTCGAGCAACCGGGCGATGCGATAGCGGACGGCATCGCCCGCCTTTTCGAACAGTGCGAGGCATTCTGCGTGGGCCGCACAGCCGTGCCGGACGATTTTCCGGGGCGAGAGCAGCAGTCCCTCTCCCCGGTTGTAGCGGGCGAGCAGTCCGGGCTCGAGCGCCAGCGCGTGCAGGGTCGTGGAGATCGTGGCGATGGAGTAGTCGTCGATCGACGCGTCGAAATCCTCCGCCGTGCGTCCGGGGTGCTGGTAGGCTGCCGTGCCCAGTTCGGGACTTTTCTCTCCGGCGAAGACGGGAAGAAACATCGCATCGAAATCCACCGGACGGAGCGTGCCGCTCTCGTCCAGCAGAATATTTTCGGGTTTCAGGTCCCCGTGCGCCCAGTCGCTTTCGAGAAGTTCCAGCGCCAGGCGGTCGAACTGTCGGGCCAAGTTGCTGAGGTGCGCTTTGTCGCCGGAGCCGGCGCCCCGCATAACGGCTTCGTAGAGCGTGATCCCTTCGATCCAGTCGTCTATGACCACGTCGCACCACTCGCCCTGCCCGTCGGCCTGCCAAACGTAAAGCTCTTGCCGCAGGAGTTTCTCTTGATAGATCGCTTCGAGATGCTCCATAGGCCGTGTGTAGCATTTGAGCATTTTGTACCGGCCGCCGCAGCGGATTTTGAAAACCACCGCGCTGTTGCCGACCCAGCGCAGGGGTTCGCCGTCCGAAGAACGGCACACTTCGATTTCTCCCAGTGTGCGGGTCAGCCCATAGGGATCTTGAAGAGCCTCGATGAATTGGCGGATCGAATGGAGCATGGATAACAGGATGAAGGGAAGATAAAAACAAGTGGAAAACCGAAGGCTCTCCACTTGCAGGATTGAAGAAAAGCGTACGGGAACGCTTTTCCGGTGTCGGATTAGTGGCAGCAGCCCTCGCCGCAGCCTCCCTTGTGGTCGCTGCAACCTCCCTCATGATCGCCGCAGCCGCCGTCGCAACCGCAGCTGCAGCCGCCTGCCGATTGCAGGTCTTCGGGCGTTACGTCGCGTACCGAAACGACCTCGACCTCGAAATTGAGGGTCTTGCCGGCCATCGGATGGTTGAAGTCCATTTTCACGGTCTCTTCGCCCACCTCCTTGATGGTACCGATCATGCGGTTGCCCTGTGCATCGCTCATCGGCACCTGCGAACCTGCGAAGAGGATGTCTTCGGCCAGCTTGCCGTCCACCATGAATGTATTTTTAGGCAGATCGACGATCGCTTCGGCGATCACCTCGCCGTAACCGTCCTTCGGAGAGAGCGTGAAGGCAACCTTCTCGCCCGGCTCTTTGCCCAGGATCGCCTCCTCGAATTTGGGGAGCAGCATGCCTGTTCCGCAGATGAACTCGAGGGGAGCGCCCGGCTGGGACTGGTCTGCGATTGCGCCGTCAACGGTCAGTTTGTAATCGACCGCTACCATTTTGTTTTTTTCTACTTTCATTGTTTTCAGAAAATTATTTGAGTGTAATTGTGACAAAGATACGATTTTCGCCCGGATTTTGCAATCGGGATGAAATAAACGGATTTATACATTGTATTATTAACGCGAAAACGATGAAAAAATTATTCTTCGCATGGATCATGGCGCTGTGGTGCTTCCCCGCAGTATTCGCGCAGAGCGGGCAGGGGATTCGTTATCAGGGAGAGGTCGGTGTGGGGACCGCTTTCGGAGTAGGATCGAACGCCTACGACCGTTTCGTCCTGGAAACCGTCCACGGCGTGCGCATCGGCCCGCGACTGTTCGTCGGCCTGGGTGTGGCCTGGAACTACTATTCCGCCCGGGGAGATATGCCGGACGATAGTTTCAGGGAGTACACCGACGGAGGCCGTTCGTTCGTCCCGATTTTCGCCGATATGAAGGTTTATTTCCTCGACCGGCGGATTTCCCCCTATCTGAAAGTGGATATCGGTTACGGCATCCACAAGCACGGCGGTATTTATGCTGCGCCGGCCGTCGGTGTGAAATTCGGTTTGGGGAGTGTCCTGGCACTGAACATCGACTTCGGATTCCAGGTGCAGCAGCAGACTGCTCCCGACACTTCGAGCGGTCTGGGAGGTATCGTCCTGCGTGCCGGGTTGAGTTTTTAGGCTCGAATCCTTCGGGGTGAAATAAAAAGGAGGGGCGCAGTCCGCGTCCCTCCTTTTTCATGCAGAGTCCCGGTTTATTCCGTGCAGCGGCAGACCAGATTGCGGTCGCCGTAGCCGTTGTCGATCTTCGACACGTAGGGGAAGAATTTCGACTCGCGGATGAAGTCGAGCGGGAACACCGCCTTTTCGCGCGTGTAGGGATGCGACCATTCGCCGCAGATTTCGGCAGCCGTGTGGGGAGCGTTCACCACCACGTTGTCCGCTTCGCCCGAAGCGGCGGCCTCCTCGCATTCGCGCTTGATTTGGATGAGCGTGGCGATGAAGCGGTCCATTTCGGCTTTCGGCTCCGATTCCGTAGGCTCGACCATCAGGGTTTCGTGTACCGGGAAGGATAGCGTCGGGGCGTGGAAGCCGTAGTCCATCAGACGGTGGGCGATGTCGCCGCAGTCGATGTTGTAGTCTTTCTTGAAGTGGGTCAGGTCGAGAATCATCTCGTGACCCACGCGGCCCGTTTCACCCGAATAGTAGGTGCGGTACTCCGACTTGAGGGCCGACGACATGTAGTTGGCGTTCACGATCGCCATCTCGGTAGCCGCTTTCAGACCTTCGCCGCCCAGCATCTTGATGTAACCGTAGGTGATCGGGAAGAGCATGGCCGAACCCCAGGGTGCCGATGCCACGGCCGTGATGCCTTCGTCGCCGCCGGTGGGGACGATCGAATGCGAGGGGAGGAACTTGCGGAGGTGCTCCGCCACGCAGATCGGACCTACGCCCGGGCCGCCGCCGCCGTGAGGCATTGCGAAGGTCTTGTGCAGGTTCAGGTGGCAGACGTCCGCACCGATGTAGCCGGGGTTCGTGAGGCCTACCTGGGCGTTCATGTTGGCGCCGTCCATATATACCTGTCCGCCGGCGTCGTGTACGGCATCCACGATCTCGCGGATGCGGCTCTCGAATACGCCGTGCGTCGAGGGGTAGGTGATCATCATGCAGGCCAGCTCCGAGCTGTGCTCCTGGGCTTTGGCCTTCAGGTCCTCCACGTCGATATTGCCGTTGGCGTCGCAGTCGACCGTGACGATCTTCATGCCGGCCATCGCCGCCGAAGCGGGGTTGGTGCCGTGTGCCGACGAGGGGATCAGGACGATGTTGCGGTAGCCCTGGCCCCGGCTCTGGTGGTAGGCGCGGATCACCATCAGTCCCGTGTATTCGCCTGCGGCGCCCGAATTGGGCATCAGCGAGCAGGCGGCGAAGCCGGTGATGGTCGCCAGGTCGGCGGCCAGCCCGTCGATCAGTTCGCGGTAGCCTTCGGTCTGGTCGGCGGGAGCGAACGGGTGCATGTTCTGGAACCCGGCGAGCGACAGGGGCTGCATGAGGGCTGCGGCATTGAGTTTCATGGTGCAGGAGCCGAGCGAGATCATCGAATTTGCCAGCGAGATGTCGCGCAGCTCGAGGCGTTTGATGTAACGCATCAGGTCGCTTTCGCAGCGGTAGGTGTTGAAGACGCGTTCGGTCAGGAACTCCGACTGGCGCAGGATCGCGGCCGGGATGGTAATCTCCTCCGACAGTTTGACGGCCTTGGCTTTTTTGCCTTTGGCCTCGGCGAAGATGGCGATTACCTCGTTCACCTCCTCGGGGGTGGTCACGTCGTCGAACGAGAAACGAACCCGATCCTCCGAAGGATAGAAGAAGTTGATGCCGCGTTCGAGCGCCAGCGACTGTACGACGGCGGCTTCCGCCTCTACTTCGAGCGTGTCGAAGAAGTTCTTGGCTGCCAGTTTGTAGTCCATCGCTTCGAGCGCCTTGGCTACCGTTACGGCTGCCGTGTGGGCCGTCTTGGCCGAGCGGCGCAGACCTTCGGCGCCGTTATAGACGCAGTAGAAGCCGACCATCGAAGCCATCAGTGCCGTAGCGGTGCAGATGTTCGAGGTGGCACGCTCGCGCTTGATGTGCTGTTCGCGGGTCTGGAGCGCCATGCGGAGCGCACGGTTGCCCAGACGGTCGATCGATACGCCGATGATGCGGCCCGGCATGTTGCGCTTATACGCTTCGCGCGTGGTCATGTAGCCGGCGCTCGGGCCGCCGAAGCCCATCGGAATACCCAGACGCTGCGTCGTGCCGACGACGATGTCGGCCCCCCATTCGCCCGGAGCCTTCAGCAGGGCCAGCGACAGCAGGTCGGCAACAGCCGTTACCAGGGCGCCTTTGGCATGGGCCGCTTCGGTGAAGGCGGCGTAGTCGCGCACCTCGCCGTTGGCGGCGGGGTACTGTACGATGGCGCCGAACTCCTTGCCGGTGAATTCATATGTATTGTAGTCGTCGATCACCAGTTCGATGCCGAATGGCTCGCTGCGGGTGATCAGTACGTCGAGCGTCTGGGGGAAGATGTTACGATCGACGAAAAGCTGGTTGCGTCCCTCCTTGACCGCTTCGCGCGAGCGGAGCGAGAACATCATCAGCATCGCTTCGGCGGCTGCGGTGCCTTCGTCCAACAGCGAACAGTTGCCGATCTCCATGCCTGTCAGCGAAATGACGGCGGTCTGGAAATTCAGCAGCGCCTCGAGGCGTCCCTGCGAAATCTCGGCCTGATAGGGGGTGTACGAAGTGTACCAGGCGGGGTTCTCGAAGACGTTGCGCGTGATGGCGGCCGGTACGGCGCAGGGGTAGTAACCCATGCCGATGAACGAACGCAGGGTGCGGTTCTTGGCTGCGAGGGCCTGGATGTGATTCGCGAATTCGTATTCGCTCATGCCCTGGGGCAGGGCGAGCGGCTGTTTCAGGCGGATAGACTGAGGGATGACCTGTGCGATGAGCTCATCGACGGATTTGACGCCGATCACGGCGAGCATCGCTTTCAAATCCTCGGGATTGGTGACGCCGATGTGGCGGTCGGAAAATTTATCAAACATAGGATTTTGAGAATGATTTTTTTATGATTTGTAATTCGAATTTATTCGTTCGGGATCAATATTTGAAACTGCTGCCTCCGATGAACTCCCGCAGGAGCGACGTGGGCGGGATCTCTTCGGGAGAGATCGGGATGAAGTTGTCGAGGAACTTGAGCATGCGTTTGGCCTCGCCGTATTCGGGGACCGTATCGGGTCGGCAAAGCGGCGCAGGACCGAAATTTCGTAGAAGAGCGACGAATTGAACATCACGTCGGCATTCTCCTGGTAGGGGAAGATGTGCTTCTCCTCGCCCCGGCGGACGCTTTCCCAGCGGGCGAGCGTCGAAAGGGCGTCGTTGCCCCGCGTGCGGTAGTCGCGCGTCAGGCGGCGCAGCAGCCGGTTGTCGGAGGTGGCGATGCGCGACACGTTGTCGAGGGCCACCGAGGTGAAGCAGGAAACGTAGATCTTGAATTTCCGGGATTCGGGAACGCCGGGCGTCAGGGCCGGGTTCAGTCCGTGGATGCCTTCGACGATCAGTACCGACCGCTCGTCGAGCTGCAAGGGGTTGTCGTGCCACTGGCGGGTGCCGGAAATGAAGTCGTAACGCGGAATATCGACGCTCTCGCCCCGTTCGAGGCGTTTCAGATGGTCGTTGAACTGTTCGAGGTCGATCGCTTCGAGTGCCTCGTAGTCGTACTCTCCTTTTTCGTCGCGTGGCGTCTTTTCGCGGTCCACGAAATAGTCGTCCAGCGAGATCAGTACCGGGTTGAGTCCCAGGACCCGAAGCTGTACGCCCAGCCGCTTGGCGAAGGTGGTCTTGCCGCTGGACGAAGGGCCTGAAATCAACACCAGCCGCACGCCCCGTTCGCGGTTGGCCTCCGCGACGCAGCCGGCCACCTGGGCTAGCTTGTTTTCATGGAACGCCTCTGCGATCTTGATCAGCTCGCTGGCGTCGCCCGCGAGGACTTTCGAGTTGAGCTGTCCGACGGTCGGAACGCCCATGATCTCCACCCACGACTGGTATTGGTGGAAGACGTCGAACATCTTCTCCTGGTGGACGCTCTGTTGCAGCCGCGTCGGATCGGTCCGCAGCGGCAGGGCGATGAAGAAGCCGTTGTAATAGGGGTGCAGGTCGAACTGCGGAGTGTAACCCGTCGAAGGGGTCAGGGCTCCGTAGAAATAACCCGGCAGGGAGTCGATCGTATAAATTTTGCTGTATAACCTCGGCCGGGAGTCGAGCAGGGCGATTTTATCGGCCATTCCGAACCCTTCGTAGATTTTGCGGGCCGTGTCGGTGAGCATCTTCACCCCCTGGATCGGCAGGTTGCGGTCGATGATCCCTCGCATGCGGGCCTTGATCGCGTCGAGGTGTTCGGCGGGAATCGGTCCGAAGCCCGATATTTCGCAGTAGAAACCGCTTGCCCCCAGCGAGTGCCGGATGTAGAGCGTGCGGTCGGGGAACAGCTCCCGGACCGCCTTTTGCAGGATGAACGAGATCGTGCGCTGATATACCCGGATTCCTTCGAAGGAGGTGATGTCGATGAACCGGACCGTTACCGGTTTGTATATTCTGTAGTTGAGTTCCTTGATGCGGTTATTGACATAGGCGGCCAGGAACGGATGCGGCCCGTCGAGCCGGAGCTGCCGTTCGACTTCGAGCAGGGTCGTGCCCATCGCGACCTCGATCGTCCGTCCTGCGTTTTCGCAGATGACCGGAAGGGTGTCTGACATATTTTTGTTCATAAATCGCGTAAAAATACAATTATTTCCTAACTTTGACAAACGTAAACTCTATTTGTGATGAAAAAAATCTTCTTGGGTATTTCGCTGTTGCTGTGTGCGGCGTTGTGTGCGTGCGCACCTCGTGAAAAAGTAGTTATCATATTATCAACGAACGATATACATGCCCAAATCCAGAATTTTCCGCAGTTGGCGACGGCCGTTGCCGAGTGTCGGGACACGGCGTCGGTGATCCTGGTCGATGCCGGCGACCGCTGGACAGGCAACGCCTATGTGGACCAGGCCGAAGGACGGCGTCCCGTGTTGGAGCTGATGAACGAGCTGGGGTACGACGTGGCCACGCTCGGCAACCACGAGTTCGACGTGGGGCAGCAGACGCTGGCCGAAGCGATCGGTTATTGCCGTTTCCCGGTGATCTGCGCCAACATGGTCAGCGAGAACTCGCCGATTCCGCAGTTGAAACCCTATGTCATTCTCGATCGCGAAGGGGAGAAGTTCGCTTTCGTCGCTGCGGTGACCAATTACGGGTACAACAACCATCCGGACGGCCACGACGCCATCTTCGAGGGGTTGCGTTTTACGGATGCCGTGCGGACGCTCGAGGAGTACGAATACCTGCGCGACAGTTGTCAGGTGTTGGTGGCGCTGACACACATCGGTTCGAAATACGACCGGGAACTGGCCGACGAAGCCTCGGAATACGACCTGATTATCGGCGGGCACAGCCACGAGCGGATCAACGAGGTGGAGGACGGCGTGCTCATCACGCAGACGGGCCGCAACCTGAACATGGTGGGGGTTACCGAGGTGCGACTGCGAGGCAAGGAGATCCGGTCCCTGTCGTTCCGGCTGGTTCCGCTGGCCGACTACGCGCCCGACCCGGTTTATCAGGAGATGGTCGAGACCTACCGCAACAATCCGGTGCTGAAGGAGAAGGCCGGAGAGCTGACCGCTACGGCCGACAAGGTGGGGGTGGCCAACATCTTCCTCCAGGCGCTCAAACGCAAGTCGGGCAGCGACGTGGCTTTCTACCACTACGGGGGGATTCGCCGCGACAGCCTTTCGAAAGGCGACCTGACACGGAGCGACATATATGACCTGGATCCTTTCATTTCTTCTGTCAGCGTGATGGAGATGACGCCCGAACAGATGAGCAAAATGGTGCTGACCAAATACAACGACACGGTCAATAAGGGCGAGTCGCATCGGATCGACCTCTTCTCGACCGCACCGTACGTGATCCGTACCGACGGGTACGATGCGGTAGAGGTGATCTTTCCCGGGTTGGTGTCCGGCCGTAAATACAAGGTGGCGATGGGCGACTATGTTTTCAAGAATTACCAGGGACTCGAATATACGAACGGCGAGACTACGAAGTGGCTCGTGCCCGACGTATTGATGGAATACGTCGCCAACGGCGGCAAACCCCTCGCACCCGACAATACGCTCCGGCAGTCGGTCGCAGGTCTGCACGATGACCGGGAGAACCACGACGATCGTGACGACGATTGATCCGGTCCTTTCATCGAAGGACGGGGATCGGTGAGTCGGGTATTATGCGCCGGGGCGGTCGGGCTCCGGCGTTTTGTTGGCGGCTGGGAGCTGAGGGTCGGCCGAAACGGTCGGATTTTCCGAGGCGTTTCGGAGCAAGTGTCCGGCTTGTCGGTTGTGTCTTGCACGGTATTTGCCCGGAATGCAGGGAAACCGCGACGGTTCGGCAGGTTGCCGGATCCGCAGGCGGCAGCTTCTTTAGCGTATGGTGCAAGCGACTCCGTTGAATCTTTTGGTGAAGTCCCATTTGGCGTTGCTGTTGTGCAACATCATCTGGGCATGCGACTATCCCTTTTACAACCTCGTGCTGTCGAAGTACGTGGCCCCGATCGCGCTGGTTACCGCTTCGCTTTGCGCGGCGGCACTTTTCTCGCTCGTTCCTTTGCTTTGGAGCAAGGCGAAGCCGATCGCCCGCAAGGACATCAAGACGATGATCGGTGCGGCCCTGCTGATCGGCGTAATCCGCAAGGTGCTGCTCATGTACGGTTTGTCCCGCACGTCGCCCATCGACGGATCGATCATCGACACGATCACGCCGCTGCTGGTACTGCTTATTTCCGTGGTGCTCGGTATCGATAAATTCACGCGCCTCAAGATCGCCGGTCTGGTGTTGGGCATGGCAGGTGCGGTGGGTGTCGTCCTGCTGGGAGCCAGCGGCGGACATACGCACTCCGGACTAGTCGGCAACCTGATGATCGCGGGCTGCGCCCTGGCTACTTCCTGCTACATGGTCTGGTTCAAAAAGTTGATCGCCAGGTACGATGTCGTCACCATGTTGCGCTGGGTCTATTGTCTGGCGGCGCTGATGGTACTTCCGTTCGGTGCCCGGGAGTTGGTGCATACCGATTTCGCGGCGATGGATACCGACATCCTGCTGGCGACGTTGTTCGTGGTCTTCGTGCCGACGTATGTCCCGAACCTGTTGCTGAACTATTCGCTCAAATACGTACAGCCGACCGTTTCGAGCATCTATACCTACCTGCAACCCGTTCTGGCCGTCGTCCTGTCGGTGGCGATGGGCCTCGACCGCCTGCATCTGGATACGGCGCTCTGCGCGTTGGTTATCTTCTTCGGCGTGGGGCTGGTGATCCGCTCCTATCGCGGCCCGGCCGTACCTTCGGCTCCGCTGCCCGTCCATACGCATTGATTTTCTGCGTAAAAAAGGTCGAAAGTTTGCAGATTGCCGATTTCTTCCTATCTTTGCACTCCCCGTATGCGCACGATGCGCGAGGGGAGTGTTTTATTATTAACCATTTAACGAGCGATTGCATCGCATTTAATTTCCACATGGAAGAAGCAAAAAAAGTTGCAAACGAGAACTTTGACTGGAACGCGTTTGAAAACGACCTGGGCGTTTACGACCAGCCCAAAGAGCAGATCGGCGAGGCTTATGACAAGACTCTTTCGAACATCGCCGCAAACGAGGTGACCGAAGGTACGGTCATCGGTATCAACAAGCGCGAAGTGGTCGTCAATATCGGCTACAAGAGCGAGGGTATCATCCCCATTTCGGAGTTCCGTTACAACCCGGATCTGAAGGTCGGCGACAAGATCGAGGTTTACGTCGAGTCTGCCGAGGATAAGAACGGTCAGCTGGCTCTTTCGCACAAGAAAGCGCGTCAGCTCAAGTCGTGGGATCGTGTGAACGAGGCCCTCGAGAAGGACGAAATCATCAAGGGTTACATCAAGTGCCGCACCAAGGGCGG
>OICL01000950.1_pt1 | contig 13401 bp, 10 predicted proteins | sample 1581231 | NCBI WGS metagenome assembly OICL01 (sample SAMEA3882542, study PRJEB24775) | human gut metagenome | biome: human-associated habitat; feature: intestine environment; material: feces | place: Netherlands | collected 2009/2010 | reverse complement strand
TATATCCACCTGAAGATAAGTTCCCCCTCGCGGCCCGCGTCCGTTGCCACGATGATGCTGTCGCATTTGGAGAATACTTCATCAATGATTTTGAGTTGTTTGCCGGCGGCGATGTCCGTCACCATCCCCCTGTCCGTGCGTATCTGCCGTGGCACAAGGCGGAACGGTTCGGGAATCATCGGGAGGTCTTCGGCGGTGGTCCTCGTGTAGCCGTATGTTCCCGGCAATGCCAGCGACACTAAATGTCCCAGCGCCCATGTCACCATGTAGCCGTTTCCTGTTATGTAGCCGTCCATTTTTTCTGTAGCCCCGACTACGCGGGCTATGTCCTGACCGACACTCGGTTTCTCTGCTATGATTGCTATCATGATTCGGATAAAATTTAAGCCGTTTCCCGCTTGCCGGTACGCGAAGACGGGAAACGGCGGTTATACATTCGGTTTACATATTATAAGAAGGCGGGGTTACTGTTCCACGGGCTTGATACCGAGGATTTCGAGCAGCGGGTCGCCGTCCTTGCGTACCAACTGGAGTGTGGCGTCCATCACCACGTCCACGCCGAGCAGCACCAGGCTGAGCGATACCACGTTTGTCTTCTCACCGCTGAGCAGCGTATCGAGTTCCCCGGCCATTTCCAGTTCATCCTTCAGGATGCCGATGGCTGCCAGCTCGTCCCAGTTCACGTCTTCCGCCTTGAAAGGCGTGTTGTTTTCCTTGTTCATTTCCATGTTCTGATTCTTTTGGGTTCAACATTCGTTTTGCTTTGACCGTCAGGCTATGCTCGCCCCCCTGGATTGGCGGTTTTCCTCTCCCTGTCTTTGTGTGGCGGACACCACGTTGCGCTGCGAGGCGTCGCGTCTGCGGTCGGGATTCTCGTTGTAGAAGTCCAGTCTGCCCTGGTTGAAGTTCGCCTTGACGTACTGCGAGATGGTCTTCCCGTCATATCCCTTGATGCCTTCCACCAGCACAGCCTTTCCGCTTTGCAGGTCAGCACGCTGCTTTCTGGTCAGCTCCACGTCCCACACCTTGGTTGGAATCTTGAAATCCTCGCGCTGCTCGAAACCGTCCGGCGTACGGGAATAGCTCAGGCGTCCCGTTTCCAAATCGGCCTTGATGAAGGAGGAGAATTCCTCTCCCTTGCGGTTCACCATGTCATTGAGGAAAATCACCTTGCCGTCACGGAGTTGCTGCTGTTCCTCCGCCGTAATCTTCACCCCGTTGATTTCGTTGGGGATATAGATTTCGCGTGCGCCTTCCGGAGAGTCCGGGTTGTAGCGGGTGTAGGACGGGCGGCCCGTCGCCTCGTCCAGCTTCACGTAGGAGGAGAACACCTCGCCGTCCTTGCGCTGCATTCCCTCCACGAAGATGGCTTTTCCGGCGTTCAGGTCCTCAATCTGTTTCTGTGTCAGTTCCACGCCCCCGAGTGTCTGGCGGTTGAAGAGCTTGTCGTTCTCGAAAATGAATTCGACACCCCTGCGTTCGGCATTCACCTGAATGAAGGCGTTGAACTCGTTGCCGGACTTGGCGATCATGCCCTCTACATAGACCTTCTTGCCTTCACGCAGGTCGTTCTGCTCCTGCTCTGTCAGTTCCACGCCCTTGATTTCCCTTGGGATGAAGGCATTCTCCGCTTTCATGGCGACCACCTCGTTGGTCAGCTTGTCGATGCTGATGAAGGATGGGATATACTCCCCGTTACGTCCTTTCAGTTCCACGACACGCCCCATGTTGCCCGTTTCGAGCAGGTTCTTCTTGTCCTCGTCGGAGAAGATATGTCCGAAATACGGTCGGTCGAGGTCGGGTTTCTGTCGGATACCATGGATGCCGAGCACCACTTCGCCCGCCATGGACTGCTGGAAGGACAGACGTGCGTCAGTCCTCAGTACGGCCGAACCGAAGTTCATGCTGATGGGTACTACCTGGTTGGTCTTGTATCCTTTGAGCATCTGTTCGAGCAGTCCGCGTTCCTGGAGGTATTCACGGGAGATTCCGAAATTCTTTAGCTGTTCCCAGTTGATCATGGACTCGTTGTAACGGTACTGGGGGGACTGGGTCTGCGGCTGGCTGTCAGCTGCGGCAGCCTGCTGCCGGGTTTCATTTTTCTTTGCCATTTCTTCTTGATTTTGTTGGTTGATACTTTGGTTTTCCTTGTTGCGCGGAACAATCTCGTACTGCTTGAGAAATTCCTCCACGGCTTTTGTCTTTTTTCCTGCGGCGATGTCCTCGATGGCCTGCTGTACGGCAGGGTCGTCCAGCCTGTCTTCCTTGACGGAGAGGATTCCGAAGCGTGTCGGGTCTTTCAGTTGGCTCCAGAAGTTCTTGATGAAGTTCTCGAAGGCGTCGGCATAGCGGTCAATTTTCAGGAAGGAGTTCCGGTTCTTCTTGTCGGCGGCTACCGTGTTGAATTTTCCGTCCTTTCCGATTTGAGATACCGCTTCAAGAATCAGTTCCATCTTGTCGAGGATGAACACGATGTCACTCATCTGCTCATTTTCGGTGACCTGCGGTTTCGCGGGTTCTTCCCTTGCATTTTTCTTTGCCATAACATTTGATTTTTAGTGTTGATAACTCATGTTGTCAGTGCAAATATATAGGAGAAAAATTGATAAATAATTGATTTGCAATGCGTTAGGATATACATTACACCATATGTCATCACATTACACCGCAAGCCGGAGAAAACGGAGTGAAAATGCGTGGGAAAACGGCAGGAAAAGAAGAAAAAAACAAGGGACGAAAAAGGAAAGGGAAAAGACGGGAACAGGCCGGACAGACACGGGCATGGCGGTACACGCTGCCGCACGGAAGAAAAGGAAAAACTGTAATTATGCAGAGTTGGGAGCGAGCTGCTTTTGTCCCCCCACTTGATGTGTCCTTCTGTGACAGGAAGCGGATTTCCGTTTAGTGGAATAACCGGATGGCGTAATCCATTGGGACGGCATACGGGAGCATGGTTCTCCCGCCGGATTCTTTTTTATTTTGACCTGTATCTATGCGTCGTAGGTCGCTTCGCTTGCTAAGTCCCGGTACTTTCCCCAACTCGGACGGCAATACCGGAGCGTTTTTTCGGGCGGAAAATTACCGCAGGGAATTTTGTGTCCCGAAAACCGGAGGCTTGAACGTGGAGGTATTCGCCCTCCGAGTTACCTTCTCTGAAGGGACTTATCAAGTGAAGCGTGGCTTATGACCGTATTATTGGAATGATTATGGACATTGATGTTTACGATTGAATTCGACATCTGATATGTCCAAACGGTCGGTTTGTATTGATGTACATGTATTGTGAATATTAGAATTAGATTAAGGTATAATTGGTTTCTGATACAAAGATTTAATCCTTGACCTCATCCATACTCATAAAAATCAAAGATTAAATCTTGAATTGTGTCATAAAAGTTCTTCATACACTCCGAATCCGAAACATCCGGCTATGACAAAATCTTCCCCGCTTTTGTCAGCCAGTGACAGCAGGCTGTCCAGAGTATCGCAGTAGAAAAAGATTTCATCGTCCATTTCCGTATCGGAATCCATGTTCAGGGCTATTCTTGTTTCCAGTGTCTCCAAGGTGTCGTTCCAGCGTATGGCGCATTCGAGGAAATGCGGTTCATGTACCTTTTCAGTACGGTACTCCTGATATTTTTCACGGATTTCCTTCTTGATTTCCTCCGGCTTCTTCCAGGAACTGTCATCCACGATTTCAAGACTCAGACCCTCGACAAGCAGACAAGTGCCTCTGTCATATACCATCAGGGTACGTTTTCCCATGTGGTTTTTTCTCAAGTTTTCCCAATCGGGAATGTCCCATCGTTCGGTAGTCCATACTCCCCGATAATTTTCGGGAACAGCGAGATATTCGCTCAGTGTCATTCTTTTCATTTTTCTGTGTATTTATGGTGAAATAAAAAGAACCTTGCAGGTCTTGCAAGGCTCTCCAAATGCGGGATAGCGGTCAAACTCGTTGCAGGCGTCCCAATCCACGCTCATCGTGTATCCTTTCGGGAAATGTGTGCCGACAAATTTTTCAATCATGGCCCGTTCCTCTTCGTTCAGGCTGCCGTCCTCTTCCGTTCCGTATTCCAGGGCATATATGGCCCATGCGGGAATGTTGTCCCATTCCGTCTTTTTCATGTGCGCTGCCATAGCATACCGTTTATGCGGCGGAAAGTCTGCCGATAATCTCCTGAAGTTCCTGTTCCCATTTCCCGTCGCCATTGCCGAAGGATGGATAGGTAAGCTGGTACCAGTTGTGGTAGTCGAAGAGTTTCATCCTCAGCGGATAGTAGTCGAATATTTTCCGGCCGTCCCTGAAGATGCGGATATGATTTATACCTACGTTCATGGCCTGTAGTCCGTGTCCGTTTAGAATCTCATGGAATCTTTCCATCGGGGTGAAGTTGCTTCTGCTCATATCTTTCATTTTTTTGAGTTAGACATCTGCGGCTTGTCAAGCCGGTATTTTATTTCTTGCCTGCCTTTCTGTCCCGTGCCGGATTGCGCAAGGCTTTGCGAAAAAATACCGGAGCACTCGTGCGAGGATGATTTTTTCAGCAAACCACGGAGGGGCCCGGCCTTGCACAATCCAGCGGGCACGGGACGACCTTTGCAGGCGGAAATAAAACAGCGGTCTCCCTTTTTCTCTATTTTCAGTCATTGTTTTCTTCTCCCTCCTGCTGCGGGATGAGGTGTCTCAGCTCCGGATCATTTTTTATTCTTTCCATTTCTTCTTCTATTATCTGCAAGACATCCGCCTTTATCTGCGAGTAGTTGCGGTCAATCTGCTGCTGCATGATATCGTTTCCGTCCGCGTCCCTGAACTCGTTGATGACAGGAATTTTCTTGTAGGCTTTCATCTCTTCCGATACCTTTGCGCTGTCTACGATGATGCGGGCATGGAAAATCTTCTGGTCTATCTCTTCCCCGAAATTGTCTGCCACGCTGCCAACGAATGTACCCTGCGAAAGATTGGCTATTTTGGAAGCGGGTATCAGGGAATCAAGCTGCGTGTTGATGGAAGTCGAAGTGTCCTGACGGTTGATGGATATGGACTGCCGCTGCTGGAGAATCTTGCCGAACCGTTCCGACAGTGATTTTGCCGTTTCTCCGACCACCTGTCCGCTGAAGATATTGCCCACCGTGTTCTGGATAACCTTCGCCTCCTTGTCACCGTAGTCGCGTGCAAGCTGCGAGAAGTCCTGGAAACCGAGACAGACGGCCACCTTGTTGCTTCGGGCGGTCGCAATCAGGTTATCGATACCACGGAAATAGATGGTCGGAAGCTCGTCAATGATTATGGAACTTTTCAGTTGTCCTTTCTTGTTCACCAATTTGACGATGCGTGAATTATACAGGCCGAGAGCCGCCGAATAGATATTCTGCCTGTCCGGATTATTGCCCACGCAGAGGATTTTGGGGTGTTCGGGATTGTTCAGGTCAAGGGTGAAATCGTCTCCCGTCATCACCCAGTAAAGCTGTGGCGAGATCATTCGCGAAAGAGGGATTTTCGCACTTGCTATCTGGCCCTGGAGCTGGTCTTGAGCTCCACCTTGCCATGCGTCCATAAAGGGGGAAAGATAGTTTTCGAGGGACGGATAAGAGGTAAGAATCGTGAAGATATCGGCATACGGCTTGTTAAGAAATTCGATTGCATGAGGGAACGTGCAATACTTTCCGTCCTTGTAAATCCGCAAATACCAGATGATTGCGGCAAGCAGGATAATCGGTGACTCCACGAAAAAATCACCCTGTTTCTGTATCCAGGTCTTGTTCAAATTGAGCATTATCGTGTAGGCGGATTCGTAGGCATCGGAAATATCCACCATGAATTTGGGATTGATGGGATTGCACCTGTGCGAACGTCGCGGATCATCGAAATTGATGACATAAAATTCCGGCTTCACTTTGTAATTCTGAGTGTGTTTAAGTAGATGGTTAAGTAAGTGATCAAAATTATTTTTATAATGTAAGCTTCAACTCACAACTGTGGTTTCAGACCTACAATTATCGTATTAAACATTGTTAAATTCATAATATTTCAAACGTATCAAATATGAGCAAAAGGAATGTAGTTCTGCCGTATTTACCTGATGGATAACGTCTTATATGCGTGTTTCCATTGCTGTTTACCGCTCTATAAAAGAGGGTGACAATGAGCCGTATGTGGTGATATGGCGAAAGGCTTAAACCGCACAATTCGCTTACAATCAGTATGTTAACATATATTTAAAGTCCTTTGTAAATCTACATTTTCTTCGTAACTTTGCTTAAAAAGCAAAAACGAAAGATGAAGATAACAACGTTACAATTAACTGACTCGGAGAAGCATAATCTCGAGATAGCCTACCAGACGGGTGACTCTCATTGTTACAGAACCAGATGCAAGGGCGTACTGCTTAAGTCTCAAGGCAAATCCGCTAGTGAGATTGCAAGTTTTCTGGATGTATCCATTCCTTCTGTCTATAGTTGGATTAAACGATATAAGGCTGACGGAATCAAAGGACTTGAAACCAAACCAGGAAGCGGAAGAAAACCTATCATTGATTGCTCCGATGAGGAAATCATCCGCAAAGCCATTGAGGAGGATCGCCAAAGCGTCAGCAAGGCAAGGGAGGCATGGCAGAATGCAACAGGCAAGGAGGCGAGCGATGCAACACTGAAACGTTTTTTAAGCGTTCTGGTGCAAGATATAAGCGAATAAGAAAACGCCCAAGGGGAAAACCCTCACCGCAACTCTACGCTTACAAGAAGGAGAAGTTGCAAGAACTTGAAGAGCTTGACTCTAAGGGAGATATAATATTATATTATGCCGATGAGAGTCATGTATGTACCAATGGCTACGTTCCATACGGATGGCAATACAAAGACGAGGATGTCTATGTGCCCGCAGAAAAAGCGGCAAGACTGAATATCTTTGGTATGATAACCAGAAGGAATGAGTACAAGGGATTCACAACGCAAGAGTCCATCAATGCAGACAAGGTTGTTGAATACTTAGATCTCATGTCCTTTTCCGTCAAAAAGAAAACCGTTGTAGTATTGGACAATGCCTCAGTTCACAGGAATCGGAAAATCAAAGAACTCCGTAAAATCTGGGAAGACAGAGGTCTCTTCTTGTTCTATCTACCACCATACTCACCAGAGTTAAATCCTGCAGAGATACTATGGCGCGTTCTCAAATGCAAATGGCTCAGACCCGTAGATTATACAACTACGGACTCCCTCTTTTACGCCACAAACAGTGCTTTGGCTGCTGTTGGCAATATCTTAAAAGTAAATTACTCATTATAAAAATCTTTTTGCACAGTTACTTAAAATGTTTCGGTTTATTCAATTAAAGAATGTGTGCAGCTCTACGGCAAAAGCACATCCGCATCTGTTGAACGGATTATCCGAATGTATCCCGTCAACAGATATACCTTATGTTTCAGCAATAAAAAGGAGGAGCGCGCAAATGGATACATTGCGCACAAAGCACTTTCGCGCGGAAAGTATTTGTCTTGTATTCCAAAACATACAACACAGGACGGAATACAGTCATCTCTGTCTGCCCCCGGGCTCCAGAGTCTGGATAGTGCTCAGATGAGCAATTGAGATTACCTGTCCTGTGGTATGCGTATGGTGTTTTTCGGACGAAGGATGAGAGTGCACAATCATCACCCCGTTCACAATATGAACGTGGGTAAACAAAGTGATGCTTACCTGATACGTTAAAAACAGCGCCAGCAGTAATAACGGGGCTACTATGTACCTTCTCTTGCTCAACTATTTATTTCTTTTCCTCGCCAAACAACAATTGATAGTCTTTTTTCGCGGCAGGCACAGTCCATTCCTCCGGAATAAACTTCCACTGGTGCATAGCATGAGGATGCAGCACTTTTTCCTGCTCAATATATTGCATCAGATAATAACGCAAATCCTTATCGGTTGCAAAAATAATACGTTTTGCCAAATCTTCCTTGGAAATTCCAGCTCCAAGAGTCAGTAAATCTCCGCCACCGTTCCCACGGTAAGAATTCAAAGCCACTTTATAAACCTTATCCATACTGAAAGGAGTCCCGTCCGACATGCTCTGAATCGTGATTTTCTCTCCTGCCGGCTTGGTCACGTCCACCGTATAATTAATGCCTGCGGCAGAGTCAAAGTTAAAGCTGAAATTCTTGAAATTAGCACGCTTCCCCTTCTCTACCGGCTCCTTGAAAAGCATCAGGTGGTCCTCGGAACTCTTCATCTGATTAGTCCAGATGGCGTATGCCATTTCCAGGAAACCTTTAATTTCCTTGCCCGAAAGTTCCATCACATACAGCATGTTCTCGTACTTGTACAAATTGAACATATCACTCACATAGATGTCTCCTTCTTTAATCTCTGCCCGGAAGGACAACGGAGCACAGAAAGACACTTCAGCACCCGAAATTTCCAATTGCAACTGATGAATCAGGTCTATGAAAGGAGAAGAACCGAAATAAGCATCCTTCGCTGTGATGGTACGTGAAATTGTACCGATTTTACGGGATACAAAGTCATTTACAGCCTTGTATTGAGGGGCAAACTTATCCATAAACTCCCGGCTGACAGGATACTTGTTCATATCCGCCAATCTACCTTCCACCGACTTCTCCACTACTTTCCCGTCTTTCTTTGTTACGGTCAGGGTCACATCCGAAACTACATTGGCATTGTTTGCCGGGTCAATGACCAGCACACTGTCTCCTGCCACATTCTGCACCTTTACACATTCCCTAGTATGGTCGTGCCCCATCAGCACCACATCAAAGCCCGGAACCCGTTTGGCTACATCCATAGAGGCATCTTCCACCACCTGTCCCAACACGTTGCCCGACTTTCCGGCATGAAACAATCCCACAATGACATCAGGATTCTCTTTTTCCTTTATAATCTTCACCCATTTGCGTGCGCAGGGCTCCATTTCCTCAAAATGCAGACCACTCCATAATTTCTCCGGCAACCATGAAGGAATGGCCGGAGTAATCATACCCAGAACCGCTATCCTCACTCCGTCGCGCTCCAACACCTCGTAGGGTTTCAGATAAGGTTTTCCAGTGGCATTGTCTATTATATTAGCCCCCAGTACCGGAAAATCGCACTGTTTTATCCAACGGTCGTACACCGCATGCCCAGTCTCTACATCATGGTTACCCATATTACCTACCACATATCCCATATAATTCATCATATCCGCCGCAACATGAGTAGACACGGTATCCATAAAATTATAATAGTAAGCTGTAGGCTGACCTTGCAGGATATCCCCATTATCCATCAACAGGCAATTATCCCCATATTTCTCACGCTGTTCTTTCACAAAGGAATGAACACGGGCAAGACTTCCACTCCATTCTTTCCGTTCGATAAAGTTATACGGAAAGAAATTCCCGTGCACATCACTGGTTTCTATAATCTTGATAACCACTTCTTCCTGATTATTGGATGCAGACAACTGCATACCTGCCCACAACAGCAGGGCACTGATACATATTCTATATTTCATTTCTCTATTCTTTATTCTTTTTTAGTCAAAGGATGCGTGAATACAAACCGGGCGCCTTCGGTATAATCCTTGTCCACCCATATCTTACCTCCCAGATTCTCGATTATCAGCCTGCTAATGGCCAATCCCAGCCCCGTACCTTGGGAATATTCATTCAATTTCTCGAAACGTTCAAATACCTTTTCACTCTTATCGGGCGGAATACCGCAACCGGTATCCGACACTGACAATTCCAACTGCTGATGCTGTTTGTCTATGGCAACCGTCAGTTTGATAGAACCGGACGGAGTAAATTTTGCGGCATTGGACAGCAAATTAATCAACACCTGCTTCAGACGCTGGGCATCCGTCTTGACAACCAGCGAAGGCACAGGAGTTTCAAACAGAAACAAAGCACTGGTCTTGCGTCCATACTCCACTGTAGACAAAGCCGTCTGACACAACTCTACCACATCACATTCTTCCCATACGAATTTTATCCTTCCGGATTCCATGCGCGAGATGTCCAGAATATCATTTATGAGGTGCAACAACAAATCGGAATTCTTCTGAATGATATCACAATACTGCTCTTTCTCGGCAGGAGAGGAATCATCACTGACCAACACGCTGGAAAATCCCACAATGGCATTCAAGGGAGTGCGTATTTCGTGACTCATATTGGCCAGAAAAGCCGTCTTCAACCTGTTGGATTCCTCCGCTTTCTCCTTGGCTACCAGCAGTTCCTCGCCGGATACTTCCAGATTATGTTTCAAGTGGTTGATACGGATAATATAATATATGGCTATCAAGAAACAGGCTATCAGGAACATGAACGCCGAAACAACCCCTATGACCCAATATTTATACTGCTCATAAAACGAAGGAGTCTTGTTCACCAACACCGCTCCCTGAGGAAGATTCAATGAATCCAATTTGAATTCATGCAAACGCTTTATATCAAAAGTATAGTTTCCGGGAATAGTCAACAAGTCCACCCCTTCTCTATCCCCTTTATCCAAAAAATCATAAGTAACCGCGCCTATATTCTTTCCTACCGCATGGTACTCGGGAGTATATCCTCCCAATGCCCAATGTCCCAGCCCCACAGATGCAATAGTAAACACAGGCAGGGTGGGATTCGCATCGCGCAGCATATAAGTCGTATTACCAATAACATAACTCTCCGTACAGTCTACACGCCATGTTCCCAATAACACACACGTATTTTGAGGCAACCTGCGCATCCTTTCACTCACTTCCATAAAGGTTTCTGTACGGCCGTCCAGCCAAATTGTTTCTAAATCGGGGTACTTCTTCATCTCCTTTTTAACCAAGGCTTGCATAGACAACCCGCCATAGGTATTATCCGATATAAATGCCACACGGCGCATATCAGGATAAAAACGACGCATCAGCTTTATGTTTTTATCGACATCATATTCATATACATAACCGGCAACAATATTATAATCACTGAAATCCGTATAAATATTCTTACTTTCAGGTTCCCATACCCGCGTGTCGATACTATCATCGGGCAATACCAGTCCGTTGACACTGACCATGCCACAGATAGACGGAGTCTTTTTAGCTATCTCTGTGTCTTGTGAGATATAAGCCGACCATGCCTCCTGCCCCAACAATATAACCAGTGACGGACGGTTTTTCCCCTTATACTTACCAAGGATGGAGGCCATACGCGATTTCCACAGATAGGCCTCGGACAAATTCTTGCAGTTCATACTCTCTATGATCGGAGTATACTTGCCGCCACGCTGTCTGTATTCATCCATAAAAGCAGACAGGTTGTCAGAAATACTACGCGTTTCGGGATTATAAGAAGTGACAATAAGGATAGGCCCTTCCGAGGTCGTTTCCGCCTTCACAGGACACAGAGCAACCACAGGAAGCAGCAGGACTAATAGCATAAAAAACCTGAATATGATTGCCAATCCCCTCATTTCCTTTAGAATAATTTCTAAAAATTCGCTGCAAAGATAATAAAATAAAAACAGAACACAACCAATTGGCATGTATTTTGTTTCTCTTAAAGCAGATGAAATTTAACAAATATATAATATGGCTTACATAGACTATTACAAAGTATTGGGAGTGGACAAAAGCGCCACCCAAGATGATATCAAGAAGGCTTTCCGTAAGCTGGCCCGCAAATACCATCCTGACTTGAATCCGAATGATCCTGGAGCCAAAGATAAGTTTCAGGAGATAAATGAAGCCAACGAAGTACTGAGTGACCCGGAAAAACGTAAGAAATACGACGAATACGGGGAACACTGGAAACATGCCGACGAATTTGAAAAACAAAAGCAACAATATGGAGGTGCTGGTGGATTCGGAGGGTTTGGCGGAGCCGGAAGCGGATTCGGTACGGACGGTAACGGCAGTTACTGGTATTCCGGCAATGGAGGAGAAGAATTCACCGGTGCACATTTCGGTGGCAGCGCAGGTGGTTTCTCTGATTTCTTTGAAGAACTGTTCGGGCATCGTGGCGGTGCAAACGGCGGACGAAGCGCCGGATTCCGTGGACAGGACTATAATGCTGAATTACAACTTTCATTGCGTGAAGCCGCCGAAACACACAAACAAGTGCTTAATGTAAACGGAAAGAACATACGTATCACTGTTCCGGCAGGTATAGCCAACGGACAGACTATCAAATTGCGTGGTCATGGTGCACCGGGGGTAAACGGTGGTCCTGCAGGCGATCTGTACATCACCTTTGTCATTCCAGACGATCCTGTATTCAAACGTTTGGGAAATGATTTATATATCCATGCTCCGCTTAGCCTCTACACCGCCGTACTGGGTGGTGAAGAAACCGTGGACACACTGAACGGCAAGGTAAAACTGAAAGTAAAACCTGAAACCCAGAACGGAACCAAAGTCCGTTTGAAAGGCAAAGGCTTTCCTGTTTACAAGGAAGAAGGCAAATTTGGCGATCTGATAGTAACTTATAATGTCACCATTCCTAGCAACCTGACCGAACATCAGAAAGAGCTGTTCCGCCAATTAAAAGATAGTAGCAATTAAAAAAAGAGAAGGATTATGCAGACCGATTTAATTATTATCAACGATTTTTGCGACCGTTGCCATGTGGACCCGTCGTTCATTATGGAACTGGAAGAAGACGGACTGATCGAAGTCCGGGTGATTGACGAGGAACGCTACCTCCCCACATCCCAACTAGCGGAACTGGAGCGTTACACGCATTTATATTATGACTTGTCCATCAATATTGCAGGAATCGACGCCATTCACCACATGCTGGAACGTATAGAACTTCTGCAACAGGAAGTGCGTTCATTGAGAAACGAACTGGAATTCTACCGCTAAAATCCGTGTCCGGAGAGGGAAAGCGAAAACTGCACCCACTTCTCTTTCCGGCACTGTTCATTTACTTTTATATTTCTGTTTTTACCGTTGTTTCTATACGATAAGCAGGAGTGCCGAACCGATCATCACCGATTCTCTTCTCATTATTATATATACCAAGAAAAAGTAATGGGCTGTTCCGCTCTTTCTTCGTTTTTCCATTTATTTTCTTACTTTTTTCCGCTTTATTATCCTACGTTTAACCTAAAATCACTATCTTTGTACACTTAAAAGCAGCCGGCCGGTCTGCCGCTGACGCCGTAAGGCGAAAGAGGAAAGTCCGGGCAACGCAGAGCATCCTACTTCCTAACAGAAAGCTGTCCGTGAGGGTAGAGTAACGTAGAAGAAAATAACCGCCGTCGCCCTTGGGCTACGGTAAGGGTGAGAAGGTGGGGTAAGAGCCTACCAGCCGCATGGTGACATGACGGGCTGTACGTCTTAGGAGTTGTAAGGTCATGTAAACCGACATTATGAGGGTTGCTCGCCCCACGTCGGAGGGTAGACCGCTAGAGCCTGTTGGT
>OICL01000945.1_pt1 | contig 13484 bp, 11 predicted proteins | sample 1581231 | NCBI WGS metagenome assembly OICL01 (sample SAMEA3882542, study PRJEB24775) | human gut metagenome | biome: human-associated habitat; feature: intestine environment; material: feces | place: Netherlands | collected 2009/2010 | reverse complement strand
TGTCCCGCGCACAGGGCATCAACACCAACTTCAACATCGTGCTGGGTCTGGCCGTGTCCAACGCACTGGTGGCCCTGTCCGGTGCTCTGCTGAGCCAGTATCAGGGCTTTGCGGATGTGGGCATGGGCCGCGGTGCCATCGTCATCGGTCTGGCCGCCGTCATCATTGGCGAGGCCGTATTTGGCCGCATTTTCCACAACTTTGCCCTCAAGCTGGTGTCGGTCTCCATCGGTGCCATCATCTACTATGTTGTCATCCAGTTGGTGCTGACCCTTGGCTTTGACGCAAACCTGCTCAAGCTGCTCAGCGCTTCTGTGGTGGCCGTGTTCCTGGCCGTGCCGTACTGGAAGGGCAAATACTTCTCGAAGCCGGTCAAAAAGGCACAGAAGGAGGATGCAAAAAATGCTTGAGATCCAGAATGTTTCCAAAACCTTTAACGTAGGCACGGTCAACCAGAAAACGGCGCTGAATGGCCTGAACCTGAAGCTGAACGAAGGTGACTTTGTCACGGTTATCGGCGGCAACGGCGCGGGCAAGTCCACGATGCTCAACGCCACCGCCGGCACGTTCTTTGTCGACTCCGGCAAGGTCATCATCGACGGCTCCGACGTCACAAACCTGCCCGAGCACAAGCGCGCGGCATTCATCGGCCGCGTGTTCCAGGACCCGATGATGGGCACCGCCGCGACGATGCAGATCGACGAGAACCTGGCCCTGGCGGCCCGCCGGGGTCTTGCCCGCACGCTCAAGATCGGCATCACGAAGAAGGAGCACGACGAATACTACGAGCTGCTCAAAACGCTGGATCTGGGGCTGGAAAACCGTATGACCAGCAAGGTCGGTCTGCTCTCGGGCGGTCAGCGCCAGGCTGTCACGCTGCTGATGGCGACCCTCAAAAAGCCCAAGCTCCTGCTGCTGGACGAGCACACCGCCGCCCTTGACCCCAAGACCGCGGCCAAGGTGCTGACGTTGTCCGAGAAGATCGTCGAGGAAAACCACCTGACCACCCTGATGATCACCCACAACATGAAGGATGCCATCAAGTACGGCAACCGCCTGATCATGATGTACGAGGGTCACGTCATCTACGATGTGCGCGGCGAGGAAAAGAAGAACCTGCAGGTCAGCGACCTGCTGCAGCGCTTTGAGCAGGTCAGCGACGGCGAGTTTGCCAACGACAGAATGCTGCTTTCCTGAAATCGAACCCAATTTTGCCCGGGATGTCAAATCCCGGGCTTTTTGCTTGTAATAAAATTGTAATACGTGACAATTTTTTGAAAACCATGTTCAAAGCCCGGCAAATATGATATAATCTATACTATGTATACTAGGTGGGTTGTGGCCATGGGTACGCCCGCTTTCGATAATTAAGGAGGTTGCCGTTCCCGATGAGCAGAGAACGTAATGAGGAGAAAAAAGGCCTGAGCCCGACACAGCGCAAAGCGTGTGTGGTGCTGGCGCTGTGCGCGCTGGCCGTTGTGATGAGCATTCTGGCGGCATGGGTGCTGCCGACGAAGCTGGGCCTGTTTGCAGGCGGGAAGGATTCCTATGACCCGGACGCCTACCCGCTGGATACGACGCTGGATTCCATCCTGCCGCAGAGCGCGGCGGATGACGCCTACATTACGGCCAGCGTTTTTGCGGGTGACCAGTACGCCGTGACGCTGCAGAAGGACACCCGCATCACGCTGAATCAGTTTGTCGGGCAGGAGGGATTGCAGATTTCCAAGGCGTTGTCCACCTCCTGTGTAAACTTTGCATCGGACGCCAGCAGCTACACGATCCCGCAGGCCATCCCCAAGATGAAGGCCCGCCGCGTCTTTGTGGTGCTGGGCGCGAACGATGTGGACGGCTCGGTCAGTGTGGACTCCTTCATTGCCGACTACAAGCAGTTCCTGCAGAGCATTCGCTCGGCCTACGCCTACTGCGACATCATCGCGGTGGGCATCCCGCCCGTTACCGAGGACAGCACGAACGCTGCCGAGATCCAGACCCGCATTGACCAGTTCAACCAGGCCATTGCGGCGGCCAGCAGCGATCTGGGCTTCAAGTACCTGAACACCGCCGAGGCCCTTAAAAACACCCGCGGCTACGGCGAGGGCACCTACTTTGAATCCAACGGTTTCAGCACCTCCGGCGCACGCGCCCTGCTGGAGTACGCCAAGAGCCACGCCTGCAATACGATGGACAGCCGCCCCGACACGTCGGACATCCCGCAGCGTGCGTCGGCCTCTGCAGGCAGCAACACGCCGGTGCCGACCTCGACGCCGACGAAGTTCACGGCCAGCTATGAGGTCGAGGACAGCGCCAAGGGCACGCTGACCGGCAACGGCCAGACCGGCGTGTCCAGCGTCGAAATTCAGGCCGACTCCGGCACAAGCGTCAACGTCACGGCAGTGGCGGCGGAAGGCTTTGTGTTCTACAAGTGGAGCGACGGCGTCACCACCGCGACCCGCTATGACAATATTACCAAGGACATCTCCGTCAAGGCCATGTTCAACGACGCCCGCGTCGAGCTGACGCTGGACAAGGGCGATACGACGATCAAGCAGGGCGAGAGCCTGACTGTCAATGCCGCGGTCAAGCTGGGCAACAAGGCCTACGACGCCGCGAACGTCCAGTGGTCCATCAACGATGAGATGGAGAAGAACGGTAGCAGCCTGACCTTCAAGCCCGATGCCGCCGGGACCTACACGATCAAGGCAGGCATTGAGATCAACGGCACCTTCTCGACGGCACAGCTGATCGTCACCGTCGAGGCCGAGGCCACCACGATCAACATCAGCGGCACAGGCACGCTGACCGCAGGCCAGAGTACGACGCTGACGGCTACCGTGGAAAACGGCAGCGGCGACACGCTCTGGGGCTGCGAGGAGACCTCCTGGCGCACAACGGGCACGCAGGTGACCTTCACGGCCAACGAGCCCGGCACCTACCACATCCACGCAGTCAACAACGGTGCGGACAGCGTCTTTGTGCTGACTGTCAGCGCCGCGGCTACGCCGGAACCCACCGCTGTGCCCACGCCGATGCCGGAGCCGACCTCCGCCGATTCCACACCGCAATAAGCATACGAGGTTACGAAGATGGCAATTTATACCTGCGTCCTGCTGGACGTTGACAATACGATTTTGGACTTTGACGCCGCAGAGCGCCAGGCCCTGACCGATATGCTCGCCGAGTACGAGCTGCCCCACGACGAGGCCGCTTATGATACCTACCACAAGGTCAACCGCGAGCTGTGGGACTCGCTGGCCAAAGGCCAGCTGAACAAGCAGAAGCTGTTCCAGATCCGCTTCTCCCGCTTCATGCAGACCATGCAGCTGCCCGACAACGGCAAGGGCAAGGCCATGAATGACCGCTATGAGGAGCTGCTGGCGACCCATGCCGACCTGCTGCCCGGCGCACTGACCGCGCTGGAGGAGCTTAGCGAGGTCGCCACGCTGGCCCTCGTCTCGAACGGTGCCATTGCCGTGCAGGAGTCCCGCATTGCGGCCTCCGGCATCGACAGGTACATGGACGGCATTTATATTTCCGAGAAGGTCGGCGCGGCCAAGCCCAGCGCCAAGCTGTTTGAGCATGCCTTCCGTGACCTCGGCATCACGAACAAGAGCCGTGTGCTGATGGTCGGCGACGATCTGCTGGCCGACATCAAGGGCGGCCTGAACGCCGGTGTGGATACCTGCTGGTTCAACCCCGGCAATCTTGAAAACAAGTCCGGCATCACGCCCAAATATACGGTAAGCTCCTATGAGGAGCTCTACCGCATCGTGATGGAGCCGGAGGAGCTGGAAAATATCGGTGTGCGCAACCGCCGCCACAGCAACGAAGCCCTGCTGTAAGGCAAGGGCGCACTGCCGCTGCCCGTTTGTCAGGCGGCGGCATCATTTTGGAATTGAGGATGTACCGCTATGTTGTTGGAACTTCAAAACTTAGGCAAGAGCTTCGGCGAACACGAGGTACTGCGTGATGTAAATGCAGGTGTCGAGCGCGGGGACCGTATCGGCATCATCGGTGCCAACGGCACCGGCAAGACGACGCTTTTGCGGATTCTCTGCGGCGAGAGCCTGCCCGACGCCGGAGATGCCGCGTTCGGCACCGGTGTGACTACCGGCTACCTTGAGCAGAACGCCCGGCTGGACCCATCACTGGACATCTATGCCACAATGCGGCTGGTCTTTACCCCGGCGCTTGACGCCATGCAGGAGATGGACGCGCTGCAAAAGCAGCTGGCCGCAGACCCGCACAATGCGGAACTGACCGAAAAGATCGCCCACTGCACCGCTGTCATCGACGCGATGGACGCTTATAACATGGACACCCAGATCAAAAAGGTGCTCAACGGCATGGGCTTTCCCGCCGACACCTGGACAAAGCTGGCGGGCGTGCTTTCGGGCGGTGAGCAGACCCGGCTGCGTCTGGCACGGCTGCTGCTGGAGCGCCCCGACCTGCTGATCCTGGACGAGCCGGTGACGGGACTGGACCCGGCGGCGGCCCAGGAGCTGTACCGCACGCTGGAATACCTGAACAAGCAGGAGGGCATCGCCATCGTGGCGGTGACACACGATATACGCAGTGCCCTGCGCTACGCCGACCATATTCTGCACGCCGGCCATGGAACGTACTTCTTCGGCACGGCGGCGGACTATCTAACGTCCCCCTGGGGCAAGCGGTTCGGAGGTGACGAGGCATGAGCTTACTGCCGGAAATGTTCACGTACCCGTTCATCCTGCGGGCGTTCGTGGTGGGTATCCTGGTGGCGCTGTGCGCGGCGCTGCTGGGTGTGCCGCTGGTGCTGAAGCGGTACTCCATGATCGGCGACGGGCTGAGCCATGTGTCCTTCGGCGCACTGAGCATCGCACTGGCCTGCGGCTGGGCGCCGCTGCCGGTGTCTATCCCGGTGGTGGTGCTGGCAGCGCTGGGGCTGCTGCGGATGACGGAGAGAAGCCGGATGGGCGCGGACGCGGCCATCGCGGTGGTCAGCGCGTCGGCGCTGGCCGTGGGCGTGGTGGTCACCAGTCTGACCACCGGCATGACCACGGATGTGGACAGCTTTATGTTCGGCTCCATCCTGGCCATGGACCGGGCGGATGTGGCGCTGAGCGTGGGGCTGTGCGCGGCGGTGCTGGTGCTGTATGTGCTGTTTTACCATCGGCTGTTCGCCATCACCTTCGACGAGAGCTTCGCCCGGGCCACCGGGGTGAAGGTGGGGCTGTACAACACCATACTGTCGGTGCTGACGGCCCTGACCATCGTGCTGGGTATGCGGATGATGGGCGCGATGCTGATCTCCAGTCTGGTCATCTTCCCGGCGCTGACGGCCATGACGCTGCTGCGGAGCTTCCGGGGCGTGGTCATCTGCGCCGCGGGGCTGAGTGTGGTGTGCTTCTGCGTGGGGCTGACCGGGTCGTACCTGTGGGGCACGCCGGTGGGCGCCACGGTGGTGCTGGTAAATTTGGCGGCGTTTTTGCTGTCGAGAGGCGTTATGAAGCTGAAAAGAGCGTCCTAAGGGCGTTCTTTTCAGCTTTTCGACCTATTTTGCGGGTGCTTTTTGCGGAAAACCCTTGCGTTTCGTGTGCTTATATGGTATGCTATGTGTGTACGTAAGGTTAAGGTATTGACTGGAGTGGACGAGATCGTCCGCTTTTTTTAATGGTCATCGTTCCATGATGACCGGAATGTTCTGTTGGAGGGCTTGCTGTGAAAAAGATCACCGAGGTCGTATGGGCGCTGGCGGAGCCGGCGGTGCAGGCGCAGGGCTGCCGCATCTGGGATGTAGAGTACGTCCGGGAGGCGGGACAGTGGTACCTGCGGCTGTATCTGGACAAGGACGGCGGCGTGGACATTCTGGACTGCGAGGCCATCAGCCGCACGGTCAGCGATCTGCTGGACGAGGCGGACCCCATCGAGAGCAGCTACGTGTTCGAGGTGGGCTCGGCGGGGCTGGAGCGCCAGCTGAAGCGGCCGGGGGATTTTGAGCAGTTCATGGGCAGCCCCGTGCTGGTAAAAACGTACCAGCCCAAGGACGGACGCAAGGAGTTCGCCGGGACCCTGGCGGGCTATGAAGACGGCGCGGTGCTGCTGGACATGGGCGGCGAGACGGTGCGCTTTGAGAAGAACGAGACGGCGCTGGTGCGCCTGCGGGTGGAATTCTGAGACAACACGACTTGAGATAGAAGGAGAAACGACCATGAAATGTGACGAGATCTTTGCGGCACTGGCTATGCTGGAAAAGGAACGGGGCATTCCCCAGAGCTTTATGATGGGCAAGATCATCCAGGCGCTGACCACCGCCTATAAGCGCGACCACGAGGGCGTGGAGTATGTGGTGGTGGACGTGGATGAGGAGAAGAAGGACCTGAAAATGTACGTCCAGAAGGAGATCGTGGAGGAGGTGGAGAACCCCGCCAGCCAGATCTCGCTGGAGGAGGCCAAGCGCATCTCCGCCAAAAACGAGCTGGGCGGCATGGTGAACTTCCCGGTGGAGTCCGTGGAATTCGGCCGCATCGCCGCCGGCAACGGCAAGCAGGTCATCATCCAGGGCCTGCGGGAAGCCGAGCACGGCATGATCTATGACGAGTGGGGCAGCAAGCAGCACGAGATCCTCACCGGCACCGTCAGCCGCATCGACCCCCGGAACGGCAACGTGATCCTGCGGATCGGCAGCGGCAGCGAGGCCACGGAGGCTGTGCTGACTATGAACGAGCAGGTGCCCGGCGAGGAGCTGCACGAGGGGCAGATGGTGAAGGTGTATCTGGTGGAGGTGCGCCGCAGCACGCGCGGGCCGCAGGTGATGATCTCCCGTACCCACCCCGGTCTGGTGAAGCGGCTGTTTGAGCTGGAGGTGCCGGAGATCTACGACGGCACCGTGGAGGTGCGGTCCATCGCCCGGGAGGCGGGCAACCGCACGAAGATCGCCGTGTGGTCCGAGGACCCCAACGTGGACGCCATCGGCGCGTGCGTGGGCCCCAGGGGGCAGCGCGTGAACGCCATCGTGGACGAGCTGCGGGGCGAGAAGATCGACATCGTGAAGTACAGCGAGGACCCGGCGGAGTTTATCGCCGCGGCGCTGGCGCCGGCGGATGTGGTCAGCGTACAGCTGGCCGACGAGGGCAAGGCCTGCCGCGTGACGGTGCCCGCCGACCAGCTGAGTCTGGCCATCGGCAAGGAGGGGCAGAACGCCCGTCTGGCCGCGCGGCTGACCGGCTATAAGATCGACATCAAGGCGGCCAACGCGGAGTAAGCGGCGGCTGCGGAAAGGAACGGCAGCGATGCAGAAGACCCGTAAGATACCCCAGCGGCAATGTGTGGGCTGCCGGGAAATGAAAGACAAAAAGGCGCTGCTGCGTATCGTGAAGACCCCGGAGGGGGAGATACTGCTGGACAGCACCGGGAAGAAGTCCGGCCGGGGCGCGTACGTGTGCCCGGACCCGGAGTGCCTGAAAAAAGCACGGAAAAGCCGTGCGCTGGAGCGCGCCTTCGACACCGCCATACCGGCGGAGGTGTACGACGCGCTGGAAGGGCAGATGGTGGCACTGTGACAGAGCATTTGTTATCCACTTTGGGTCTGGCGCTGCGCGCCGGTGCGGTGGCCGTGGGCGAGGAGCCCGTAGGCGCGGCGGCACGGGCCAAGAAAGCCAGGGTCATCTTTACGGCGCGGGACGCGGCGGCATCCTCGGTGCGGCGGGCGTACAGCTTCGGTCGGGCAGGCAGCTGCCTGTGCCTGCCCTTCCCGGCGGACAAGGAGAATTTCGGCCGGGCGCTGGGCCGGACCAGCGTGGCCATGTGCGCGGTGACGGACATCGGGTTCGCCCAGTCGCTGGTGAAAAAGCTGGCGGCGGCGGAGCCGGCGGTCTACGGCGCGGCGGCGGAGGCGCTGGACCTGAAGGCCAAGCGGGCAAGGGAACGGAAGGAAGAGCAATTACAGCACGAGAAGAACCTGCGGCAGGGCAGGCACCGCGTTCACGGCGGCAAGCCGCCGGAACCGCCCCACGCGTCTCCGGAGCCTCCGGCACCGGAGCACAGGCCCCCCGCGCCGGAACACCGGCGTCCGCCGCGGCGGGAGTATCCGGAGGGGCGCCCCGACCGGGTCTATAAGGAACGGAGCGGCCGCCCGCCCAGGGATAAACGGCCGGCAAAGAAGGAGGCCCCCGGCGCACGGTATGAAAACGCGCGGCCGGTAAAGAAGGGCAAGGGAAGCCGGAAAACGACCGGCAGATAACAGGAACACAGCGCGCCGTGAGCGCGGCGCGAGCAACTGAGATGGAGGTGGCTTTATTTGGGTAGTATCGCTAACAAATACAGAGTGCATGAGGTGGCCAAGGACTTCGGCGTGTCCACAAAGGAGATCACGGAGATCCTGACCAAGTACGCCGAAACGCCCAAAAATCATATGCAGGTGCTGGAGGACCGGGAGCTGAGCCTGATTTTTGAGTATCTGACCCAGCACAACCCGGTGAGCAGCATCGCGGTGATCTTCGCCGAGGGCGCCAAGCCGGAGGAGAGGAAGGCGGAGAAGCCCGCCGCCAAGCCGGCGCAGAACGCATCCGCGCCGGTACAGGGTCAGGGCCAGAGCGGCAGGCCCCAGCAGGGCGGCGCGCCCAAGGCGGAGCAGCCCAAGCAGCCCATGTCCCGCGTGCCCCAGCGGCAGGTGGTGGACACCCGCAAGGCCACCAACGTCAATCTGGACAAGTACGACGAGAAATTGCAGGATATGGCCGACGCCCGCAGCAGCGGCAAGCGGGACCAGCAGGCCCCACAGGGCAAGGAGAAGTTCCGCAGCAATAAGCAGCGGCGGGACAATAACTTCGCCAGCAACAAGCGCAAGCAGGAGGAGGCCGACCGGCTGCGGAAGCTGCGGCTGGAGGTCATCAAGAAGACCCCTGTGACCGTGCAGATCCCCGACGAGATCAGCGTGGGCGAGCTGGCCAGCCGGATGAAGAAGACCGGCGCGGAGGTGGTCAAGTGCCTGATGAAGAACGGCGTGATGGCCTCCCTGAGCCAGATGATCGACTTCGACACCGCCGCCATCATCGCCGAGGAGATGGGCTGCAAGGTAGAGAAGGAGGTCGTCGTCACTATCGAGGAGCGCCTGATCGACGACCATCAGGACAAGGACGAGGATCTGGTGCCCCGGGCACCCGTGGTGGTGGTCATGGGCCACGTGGACCACGGCAAGACCAGCCTGTTGGACTATATCCGCAACGCCCACGTGGCCAGCGGCGAGGCCGGCGGCATCACCCAGCACATCGGCGCCTATCAGGTGCAGATCAATGGCAAGCCCATCACATTTCTGGATACCCCCGGCCATGAGGCCTTTACCTCCATGCGCGCCCGCGGCGCCATGGTGACGGATATCGCCATTCTGGTGGTGGCCGCCGAGGACGGCATCATGCCCCAGACGGTGGAGTCCATCAACCACGCCAAGGCCGCCGGTATCCCCATTATCGTGGCCATCAACAAGATGGATAAGCCCGAGGCCAACCCCGAGCGCATCAAGCAGCAGCTGACCGAGTACGGCCTGGTGTGCGAGGAGTGGGGCGGCGACACCATCGTGTGCCCCATCTCCGCCAAGACCGGCATGGGCGTGGACAATCTGCTGGAGATGCTGACGCTGACCGCCGAGGTGGGCGAGCTGAAGGCCAACCCCAACCGCGCGGCGCAGGGCACCGTGATCGAGGCGCGGCTGGACAAGGGCCGCGGCCCCGCGGCCACGCTGTTGGTACAGAACGGCACGCTGCATCAGGGCGACATCATCATCGCCGGTACCTCTGTGGGCCGCGTGCGCGCCATGGTCAGTGACAAGGGCCAGCGCATCACCGAGGCCGGACCCAGCGTGCCTGTGGAGATCACAGGCCTGTCCGAGGCACCCTCCGCCGGCGCTACCTTCAACGCCGTGGCCGACGAAAAGCTGGCCCGCGAGCTGGTGGAGCAGCGCAAGGCCGAGGAGAAGGCCAAGGCCAACGCCCCTGTGACCAAGGTATCGCTGGAGGATCTGTTCAGCCAGATCCAGGCCGGTGAGATGAAGAACCTGAACCTGATCGTCAAGGCGGACGTGCAGGGCAGCGTGGAGGCGGTGAAGTCCTCGCTGGAGAAGCTGAGCAACGAGGAGGTCCGCGTCCGCGTGATCCACGGCGGCGTGGGCGCCATCAACGAGAGCGACGTCATGCTGGCGTCCACCTCTCAGGCCATCATCGTGGGCTTCAACGTCCGGCCGGATTCCGCTGCCCGTGAAAGCGCCGCCCGTCAGAACGTGGATATGCGGATGTACCGCGTGATCTATGACGCCATCAACGAAATTGAGTCCGCCATGAAGGGCATGCTGGCCCCCAAGTTCCGGGAGGTGCTGCTGGGCCACGCCGAGGTGCGCCAGACGTACAAGGTCTCCGGCGTGGGCACCGTTGCCGGCTGCTACGTGCAGGACGGCAAGCTGCAGCGCAAGGACTGCCAGGTACGGCTGGTCCGCGACGGCATCGTGATCCACGAGGGCGTGCTGGCCTCCCTGCAGCGGTTCAAGGACTCCGTCAAGGAGGTGCAGGCCGGCTACGAGTGCGGCCTGAGCATCGAGAAATTCAACGACATCAAGGAAGGCGACATCGTGGAGGCCTTCACCATGGAGCAGATCGAGGTATAACAAACAGCCGATGGGTGGGCGAGCGCCCACCCATCTTTTTCTTGAAAGGAGGAGCGCCCTATGGCCGGAAACCGCATCGGACGCATCAATGAGGAGATACGCAAGGAGCTGAGCGCCCTGCTCCGCACCGTAAAGGACCCGCGGGTATCCGAGGGGATGCTGACCATCACGCGGGTGGACACCACCAGCGACCTGCGGTACGCGCGGGTGTATATCAGCGCGCTGAACTGCGCGGATGAAAAGGGCCTGATGAAGGGGCTGAAGTCTGCGGCCGGATATCTGCGGCACGAGCTGGGCCAGGCCATCGACCTGCGCTACACGCCGGAGCTGCAGTTTTTCATGGACGACTCCATTGCCCACGGCGCGCACATTCTGGACCTGCTGAACCACGTGAAGCCCGCCAACCCCGCCAACGCGGACATCGTGCTGCCGGAGGACCGGGAATGAGCGCGCGGCTGACGGTGCAGGAGACGGCGGACTTTCTGCGGACGCTGGACGGCGTGCTGATCCTGACCCACGTGCGCCCGGATGGGGACACGGTGGGCTGCGCCGCCGCACTGTGCCGCGCCCTGCGGGCGCTGGGCCGGACGGCGTATCTGCTGGAAAACCCGGAGATCACGGAGACGTACACGCCCTACGCCGAGGGGCTGTGGGCACCGAAGGGCTTTGTGCCCGGGGCGGTGGTATCGGTGGACATCGCCGCGCCCAATCTGCTGCCGGAGAACGCGGTGCCGTATAAAAACGACATCTGCCTGGCCATCGACCACCACGGATCCCAGGAGTTCTTCGCGGAACGGACGTGCCTGGACGCGGAGGCCGCCGCCTGCGGCGAGATCGTGTATGAGATCGTGGGCAGGCTGACGGACATCACGCCGGAGATAGCCATGGCGCTGTATGTGGCGGTCGCCACAGACTGCGGGTGCTTCGTCTATGCCAACACCACGGCGCGGACGCACCGCATCGCCGCCGCGCTGATGGAGCGGGGCATCGACGTGGGGCCGGTGAACAAGGCACTGTTCCGCACGAAGTCGCCGGTGCGGCTGGCCATGGAGGCCCGGATGGTGGCGGACATGGAGCTGTACGACAACGGCCGGGTGGTGGTGATGTCCATCCCTCTGGCGCTGTGCCGGGAGTTGGGCGCTGCTGAGTCCGACGTGGAGGAGCTGAGCAGTCTGGCGGCGCTGGTGCAGGGCACCGACTGCGGCATCACGCTGCGGGAGCTAAAGCCGGGACGGGTGAAGCTGTCGCTGCGGACGGGACCGCGGGTGGACGCCAGCGCCGTGTGCCGCGTGCTTGGCGGCGGCGGCCACAAGGGCGCCGCCGGGGCCACGGTGGACGGCACCCTGGACGAGGCGAAGGCGGCCATTCTGGCGGCCTATACGGAGGTCATGGGATAACATGGCCGACGGGATCATCATTATCGACAAGCCCGCGGGATGGACCAGCATGGACGTGTGCGGCAAGCTGCGGGGCATACTGAAAACGAAAAAGGTGGGCCACGCCGGAACGCTGGACCCCATGGCCACCGGCGTGCTGCCGGTGTTCGTGGGAAACGCCACGCGGGCGGTGTCCTACGCCGAGGGCGGGGACAAGGAGTACGTCGCGGGGCTGCGGCTGGGGCTGACGACCAACACCCAGGATACCACCGGCGAGGTGGTGGCGGAGCGCCCTGTGTCCGTGACGCGGGCGCAGCTGGAGGACGTGCTGGCGCGGTTCACCGGGGAGATCGACCAGGTGCCGCCCATGTACTCGGCTATCAAGATCAACGGGCAGAAGCTGTATCAGCTGGCCCGGAAGGGGCAGGAGATCGAACGGCCCCCACGGCGGGTGACCATACACGAACTGGCGCTGCTGGAGCCGGAGGACGGCGACTGGCGGCTGCGGATACGGTGCAGCAAGGGCACGTATGTGCGGGCGCTGTGCCACGACATCGGGCAGGCGCTGGGCTGCGGCGGATGCATGAGCTCTCTGCGGCGGACCATGGCCGCCGGGTTTACGCTGGCGGAGAGCCGCAGCATTGAGGACGTACAGGCGCAGGGCGAGGCCCTGCTCTCCCCTACCGACTCGCTGTTCCGGCAGTACCCGGCCTATCACATCGCCGGTGAACGGGACCACAGACGGTGCCTGTGCGGCAATCCGCTGGCGGCGGAGGGCTTGCAGCCGGGGCTGTACCGGGTGTACGGCCCGGACGGGGCGTTTCTGTGCCTGAGCCGCTGGGAAGCGGGTGTTCTGACATCAGAGAAAAACTTTTTCGGAGCGTGAACAACTTGGAAAAGACAGTTATCGCCCTGGGCTTCTTCGACGGCGTGCACCGGGGCCACGGCGCACTGCTGCGGAAGACGGCGGAGCGCGCCCGGGAGCTGGGAGCCGTCCCCGCGGCATTCACCTTTGACCGGCCGCCGAAGGAGGTGGTCACGGGGCAGCCCGTGTACCTGATCAACTCCAACCGGGACCGGCAGGGGCTGATGGAGCGTCTGTACGGCATCGAGCGGGTCATTTTCGCGCCCTTTGACCGGGAGATGATGACCATGCCGTGGGAGGCCTATCTGGAAATGCTGATCGGGACATACGGCGCGGTGCACTTCGTGGCCGGGCACGACCACCGGTTCGGCCATAAAAACGCCGTTTGGGCCAATGTTCAGGGCATAAGGCAGGATATAAGTCAGGGGCACCACAATGATGACTTTACGCAGTATGGAGAAAAAGATGGCATATTTCTTCTTGTTGAGGGCTTTGAAAATTGTTTGGCCCACATATTGCAACAGCATGAAGATAAATGCAGCAAAATAAAGTTTCATGGCGGGGACGGTATCGGTCATCAGGGCCTGATCCGAGCTGAAAATACCGATCA
>OICL01000938.1_pt1 | contig 13529 bp, 5 predicted proteins | sample 1581231 | NCBI WGS metagenome assembly OICL01 (sample SAMEA3882542, study PRJEB24775) | human gut metagenome | biome: human-associated habitat; feature: intestine environment; material: feces | place: Netherlands | collected 2009/2010 | reverse complement strand
CCTCTCTCCTGTAGATCGCTGCGCCCGCGCACGCCGAGAATACCCGGCTTGAACGGCGGTAATGCGTAAGATCCCGTCCCACGCCGCGCTGGTACGCCCAGCCAAGCAGGGAATACATATCGCCTGCATCATCCAGCCTGTCCGGATGGTACATCTGGATCATCCGGCTGCTGACGGAAAAGATGCGCTCCGACTGACCGATCGCACGCACCATCTCCGCCACGAAATACTCGTCCACCCGGACGTCATTATTTAAAAGCAGCACATACGGTGTTTCTGCCGCCTTGATTCCAACGTTGACTGCGCCGGAAAATCCCGTGTTTTCCGGCAGGAAAATCGTATCGATCTGATGTTCCTTCAGCCACTCCACGCTTCCGTCCGTCGAACCGTTGTCCACCACCAGCGTCCGAAAATTCGGATACGTCTGTGCATTCAGTGAACGGATGCATTCGTCCATAAACTTTAACCCATTATAATTGGGAATAATAATTGTCGTTGTAATCTCCATCCCGGGTTATACCTCCAGATGATACGGTTCTCCGATTTTCTCTTTTTTCAGATCCCTGAGGGCGAAATTGGACTTCCGCAGCGTCAGGTTCGGATTGTAATAAGGATCTCCATCTTTAAGGATCTCCGGCCAGCGCTCCGAGAAAATCTTGATCTCCCTGTTAAAACGTGCCACCTTCTCCGGCGTATCCTCCAGTCCTCTTGACTTCGACTCATAATGATACAGCAATGCGTACGGATTGTAAACCACTAAATGATTTGATGCCCGCACTTTCATGCAATAATCGATATCGTTAAATGCGACCGCCAGCTTCTCCGTAAAGCCGCCGACCTCATCAAAGAGCGCTTTCTTTGTCATCAGGCACGCCGCCGTCACAGCGCTGTAATCCTGTGTACTCATCGCACGGTGGAAATAGCTGTTTTCCGCCTTATGAAGCCCGATAAACGTATGCCCTGCGATGCCGCCGAAACCAATCACGACGCCCGCATGCTGGATCGTATCATCCTGATAGAGCAGTCTCGCGCCAACTGCGCCGACGTCCTCCCGCTGGCACAATCCCAGCATCTCCTCGATGAAATTCTCCGCAATCAGCTCGGTATCATTATTTAAAAACAGCAGATATTCGCCCTTTGCGAAGGTCACGCCGAAGTTGTTGATCGCCGAATAGTTAAACTCGCGCTCCCAGGTTACCACATGGACATTGGAAAATTCCTTCTGAATCTTTTCATAGTATTCAAAGGTTTCCTTCTCCGTGCTGTTGTTCTCTACAATGATAAACTCAACATTGCGGTACGTTGCCCGCGTCTCAATCGCCCGCAGGCATAGATCCAGATCCGTATGGTGATCCTTGTTCGGAATGATGATCGATACCAGCGGTTCCCCCTGAATTTTATATACAGAGTGATAAATGCCGTAGTCCACACCTTTTTCCACGCGCTCCGCCTCGATACCGACGCGTTTATAATGATCCATGATCGCGCGCGCACCCGCATCAAATGCGTACAGCTTGCTCTCCGGGTTGCTCGCTGTCGAATCCTTGTGGCAGCGCCAGTGATACAGCACCTTCGGGATATGGCGGATCTCCTTCGCCTTCTCCGTACAACGGAAAATGAAGTCATAATCCTGCGCTCCGTCAAACTCTCTGCGTAACATTCCGACCTCATCAATCAACGTTTTCTTCGCCACAAACAAATGGCAGATATAATTGACCGTACACAGCAGATCCACGTTATAATCCGGTTTGAAATGTGGCTGGAAGAACTTGTGTCCGTCCATCGTCATCTTATCTTCATCCGAATATAGAACCTCTGTTTCCGGTTTCTCATTCAGTACTTTCACACACTCATACAGGGCATGTGCCGTCAGTTCGTCATCATGATCCGCAAATACCACAAACTCACCCGTTGCCGCCTCGATCGCAGCATTCGTATTTTCTGATATCTGTAACTTTTCCTGATGATCGATGACTTTGATTCTGCTCTCTTCCTTCTGTAACTGTTTTAACAGTTCCCGGATCGGAGAATCCGCACCGCTTCCGTCAGACAGGCAGAGTTCCCATTTGCCGTAAGTCTGCGCCTGCAGAGATTCCACCAGCGCACGGAGATATTTTTCCGGTGTTTTATAAAGCGGTACAACCACACTGAAGGTCGGTTCCCAGGAAAAATGTTCTTTTCGCTGGTGTTCCAGTTCTGCTTTACTTGGCAGATGTTTCGGAAGCCATTTCTGATAGATCACAGCTGCTTTGTTTTTATTTTTTACTTTTCCGGCCACTTTTTGGGCAAGTGCTACCGGACCGTGCAGTTTCAGATAACGGCCACCCTTTTTGCAGTACTCATTCATCTTTTCTGCAGCAAGCTGTACCGGCTGCAGGTGAATCTGTCTTCTTACCCGTATCGAACCTGCCTCAAATACAATATAAAATTCTTTCAGCTGCTGGTAGTGCAGTTCAAAAAAGAACCCACATTTTTCTTCTACCTCTGCCTCCGGATACTGATTCTGTACATCGACACGTTTCAGGTGCTGGATCTCACATGGAATTCTGTTTCCGCGGGAATTCTCCAGATAAACTTTTAGCGGTTTCGTATAAGCTGCCCAGCCACGCACCCGGCAGATGCCGAGTTTCCGGTCCACTTCGGAACTCTCAATGAAATACTGAGGCATACCCTGTCTTCTGATCAGCTGTTTTACCGGAATTGAAAACCAGACCTCTTTTTTCCCGTTCTCTTTCGCATAAACCACTAACTTTTTATACTGTTCCAGCTTATCTGGAAGTACAATCTCCATCTGAACACGGATCGCATCCACCAGATCCAGATCCTGAAATCGTTCCAGGGCACTGATGCGCTCCTGCTGCTTCAGATTTACCTCCAGTGATTTCCCGTCCAGTTCCGCTGCCGCGGTATGTTCCTTGGGCCAGGTGCCCTGCAGATGATAGATTTTCTCATCTGAAAGATCAAATCTTTCTTTTTCTACTACGAATACTTCTCGCTGCATAGTAATTCCTCTCTTGCATCTTTTCCTGTATTCTGAGTTACATACTGACACATCACTTTTTTATGGGCTTTTTCACCCATCTGTACTCTGGCTGTCTTCTCCTCGATCAGCGTTGTGAGCGCTTTTTTCCACTCCTCCTTGTCACTGCAAAGCCAGCCATCCACACCATTTTCGATCACGCCTTCCATCTCCCGGTTTCTGCTCATCACTGATGGCACTTTCACCAGTGCGGCTTCCATCCATTTGTTTTCGGACTTACTGCAATGGAAGATACTGTCCTCCAGCGGCATCAGATTGATATCGATACCTGCCATAACAGAAGGTAACTGTTTCCAGTCCATAAACGGAAGTTTTTCCACCTTATTTCCGAATTTTTCCATTTTTCTGTCAGAGAGTACACCAACCAGCTTCAGCCGTACCTCCGGATGTTCCTTCATCACTTCCAGAAGTGCTTCTTCCACCACCTCAAAGTCCTGATCATGAGTTTTCGATCCGCTGAAGTAACCGATGAAAATATGCTCCGGGTCTTTTTCCACCTGCTCTACTGCGTCATGGGACAGAATCTGCATCTCCATGCTTGCACAATTCCGGTTGATTACCACTGGTTTTCCCGGAAATTCTCTTCGGATCTCTCCCGCCAGTGTATCAGTGGAGGTAAAATAGCCATCACACAGTTCCATACAGGAATGAATCTGTTCCGTCGTCTTTTTAAAATCTTTATACTCACTTCCGGTCAGAAAATGCAGATAAGAGATTCTTTCGTAATCAAAGATCAGATCGTCAATGTCATAATATACATTTAATCCAGTTTTTTTCGCCTGTTCCACTACCTTGCACACCACATCTTCCCGGCTGCAACGGTAACATACAACTGCCCGGTACGCATCCCAGTCCAGATCTTTGACCTCATCCACCTGATAAAAATCCGATCCGTAACCCTGATAATGCAGCTGTTCCCGGAAATGCTCCACCCGGTAACGGGAAGCAAACGAAATTTCCTCACCCACAAACAGGATCTTCTTTTCGCGTACAGGTATTTGTTGCCACTTTAGTGTATGTTCTGCAAACTCCCGCAATTCTTTAAGAGCCGATTTTGCATCCGTCTCTTTCAGAACCAGACCTTTTTCGTAATGTTTTACACGCTCCACCGGCGCACCAATCGGGAATACAGCAACCGGCATATGCATGGACATAATCTCTGAAGTTGTATACGAGAAGGTCTCCGGCCAGATAGACGGGATAAAGAACAGATCAATATCTTCTTCCATCGTCAGTCTTGGAAGTTCATCTCTGGTATATCTTCCCGTACAGGAGAATACCGGACTGTCGATTTCTTCATCCGACACCCCGATCAGTTTCATTCGGATGTTCAGGTTCTGCATCTCGATCTCTTTTATCATCTCCTTGACAACATCCAGACCTTTTTTATAACACAGCACGCCGAGCAGACCAATGTTCAGTGTCCTGGTCGTCTTCACCTTCTTATCCAGTGCCGTCACATAATGCGGTTTGTGTGGCAGCACATGTAACTGATACAGATAAGGATAGGTCTTTTTAAATATCTGTGCCGTATCATCAGAGAATGCCAGAATCTCATCACACCGGGATAAAAACTCCCTCCAGTGTGTTCTCCATGCGGTTCCGGACTCATAGTCCAGACATGCATTGCTTCGGTTTGCCGGGATACACTGGTTACAAATCTGTGCATCCGCGCCATGACAGTATTTCCCCTGAGCATCCATCAGATTTACCGCCGGACACATGAAGAAAAAGTCATGAAGCAACATCTTCAGATGTGCCTGATGTTTTTCTTTCAGTTCAAGGATCTGATTCAGAATCTGATAGATTTTCTGATAAGTTACCAGTTCGTTGATCCAGATTTCATCCACTCTCGGAATCTCATCAAGGATCATCACCAGATCTTTGGCAAAATACTGAACCTTATATTTTTTGTATTCATATTCCAGATAATAGCGCATATTATCGATGTCAAACCGGACAGTCAGGAAACGTTTTCCTTCTTTCAGTGCCAGTTTACGTTTCTCAATCAGATATTCCGTGGCACCACCGCCGAGGTTATGATCAAAGGCAACAATTGTCGGTACATCCAGCAACTGATTTAACAGCTGTGTTTCCACATACAGTCGGATCGTTCTTGCCGGATCTCTCCGACAGAAAGCTGCCGTATCGCTGTTATAATTCGGATGTTTCTTCGCCAGTCTCTCCAGATGGCTCTTTAACAGCCGTAATTTTTCTTCGGAAGAAAAACTTCCGCCATGTTTGTGATAAACAAACAAATTTTCCACCTGTACATTGGTATATCCTGCCTGGATTGCCCGCTGACACCAGTCATTTTCTTCTCCGTATCCTTTGTCAAAGTTCTCCTCATCCAGAAGACCTACTTCTCTGATTGCTTCCAGATTCATACCCATGCAGAAACCGATACCGGTCGGCATGGTCGCATACTGCGGACGGATCTGGCGAAAAGCATCATCGATCTGCCATAATGGCATGCCTTCAAAGATCACATTATCCTCACAGAAATTAGGAAAGCTGCAGATGGTTCCGCAGGTCGTAAACGGTGTGGAGGATGCTACTTTTTCTTTTGTAAAGATCGGCCACATCAGTCTCTCCAGCCATCCCTCCGGCACTTCCACATCGGTATTGACCAGTGCTACATGATGCTCTGCAATTGCAAGGGCACGGTTTACGGACGGGAGGAATCCCATATTTTTTTCATTTCGAAGCAGAACCGTTCCCTCATGTTCTGCCACGTATCGCTCCAGATATTCCCGTACTGCCGGATCCGGACTCTGATCGTCCACCAGAATCAGACGGTATTTCATCTTTGTCTTTTCAATCCCCGCAAACAGCTTGTCAAAATACTGTAAGCCGTTATAAATCGGGATGATAATATCTATCACTTCATCCGAAGGAATCTTCGCATCAAATACCGGCGTTTCTTCCAGATAACGTTCTTTAAAATATCGAATATTGCCGATGCTCTCCTGTCCCTCCAGGGTATACACCTGTATCTCATTACACCCCGGATCTGCAGGGATCTTGCACAACGGATATGCTTTTTCTCCGTCTACGGTGTCGTAAACAACTGCCACTTCCGTTTCCACTGGTGAATGCACCACCAGCACACAGGAAAATCCACAGGATTCTGCCTCCGGAATCTGTAAAACAGCTGCCACATCGCTCCGATATACTACAGTAATCGGTTCTTCCGCCACCACTTCCCCGTTCTGTAAAAAAGCAAGATGCGTGTTCTCCATGGCGTACGCACGGTCAAATGCCCAGCCGATGATCTGCAGCACATTATTTTCATAGCTGAAGCTGTCGATACTTCCCACACAGCTCGATACCGGCTGTTCTGTCTGTTGATTTTCTGTAACCAGTGGGGCCACAGGACGTCCAAGCATCTTCTTCACCAGACGTTTTGCTCTCTGTTTCGGTCGATGCTGAAATTCCATGGCTGCCCGAAGTTCTTCCTGCCTTCTCTCTTCTTCGGCTTTTTTCGCTGCTATCCGTTCTTCTTTTTGTATCCGCTGCTGAAGTTTTCTTTCTTCTTCCCGACGTACCGCTTCTTTTCGATCCTCTTCCAGTTGGATTTCTTCTGCGATCTCTTTCTGCGACAGAAAACGAATTTGACCGGAAATTGTAATTTTCTTCAATTCTGACGGATCCGTCACATGGATAAAATATCCACCTGCCAGATTCAGGAACACTACCGCATCCGCCGCCTTGTCGATCCGCATACCAAACGGAATTAACTCCCCATGGCATCCGCAGTCAAGTACTTCCACTTTCACCTCACAGAATGTATCACTTAACAGATTCCAGCGGATTCCGCAGATATTTTCTACTTTCTGCAGATCAAACGTAACCTGAAATCTTCCCCGATCCAATTCCACCGCCGTCTCAATACTGTTCTCTTCCGAAAGCCCAGAACCTGTATCATAATACAGTTTGCTGCGAAATCGCTTTTTCTCCTGACATGCGCGCACAGTTTCTGACAGATCCACCGGAATTCTCTCTTTCCGGTATACATCCAGCGAATCGCTGCCAACATATTCATAAGTAAAATGCATTGTCCATGCCAGGAAGATTTCGCTGTCCGATGGCTCTATACCGAATTCGTGATTCATATCGTCCTGTGTATACAGCGCGCCCAGTTTCGGGAGTCGGTAATACAGTTCATGGATCATTCTCCACATGATAAAGGCAACCGGAACCGGGAAGTCAAAAGTCCATTCATAGTCAATGATTTCATAATCATCTCCGAACTCAAAGATATTCGCACAGATCAGATCAATGTTTGCCGGACTTACGCATTCATAATACTCCTTGCCCGGATGTTCTCCAAACACTTCCTTAAAAACTTTCGTCTGGTACTCCGGTTCTTTTTTCCGCTGTGCGAACACATGCTCATATACATGTTTCAGGGTTCTCAGAATCTCATCTGTCTGTTCGTTCTCCACAAGATCACGAATTCTGTCTTCAAGTGTTTTCCCGCTCAATACCGGATACACGATTCCCCCATTCTCATATCTGCACGGAAGATTACTAAAACCTTTTCCTGGTTTCTGCGCTCCTGTTTTTTTCAGTCCTGCTATAAAGTTTTCTGCCTCCGGGCACAGTGGTTTTTTCTCTGCCCACACACTTTCCTCTTTCCGTATCAGCTGGGTCAGGGTTCGAAACTCTTTCCTGCGGCCCTGATTCAGTTTTACATATAAAATTTCTTCTTTTTCTTCAAGTTCCTGTTTTCCTGCAACCAGAAGAAAAGAATTCACAAAACGGTCCGCGATCTGTTCTTTTTTCATTGCCTCGATACCGGCGCTTTCTGAAAACAGATCCACAGTTTTGTCCGTGTAGATCGGATAATTTTTCCCATAATGATTGGTGGTCAGTGACGCATCCGTAAAGATCTCCGTTGGAAATTTATAATCCGGATACGGGTAATAAAATTTTTGAAAAGGAAATCCGCTTTTTTTCACAAGTTCCTGCAATTCTGTTTTGGAAAATGTTCTGACACTGTGATTTCCCGGATAACCATTGATTCCAAAGAAGGGAATGTCCGTATGATCTTCCGGGGCCCCGGCAAAATACTTCATTCCCAGCTTATTCTCAATTGCGATCAGCAATTTTCCTGTATTTTTCAAGTAAGAACCCATTTTTCCTAAAAATGTCTCATACGGTGTATCGCCCTCTGTAAAGCTCATGGCATATTCCAGTACTCCGTTGACTACCACATAGTCATACTGCTGCCCCAGATCCATGTCATTGAGATTTCCCACCATGATGGTCAGATTATCTTTTTTCTCATTGCGGTAATAATTGATCTGTGCTCTTCTTTTCGAGAGTTCCACAGATGTAACCTGACCTGCTTTTTCACAGAGCGTACCTGTGATTGCACCACAGCCCGCACCGATCTCCAGAACACTGTCCGATTTTTTAATCGGATACCAGTTCAGTATATTTGCTCGCAGATCTGAGAAGTGATAGATCACAGGAAAAGAAACCTGCTCACTGGAAAGATCCTCACAGGTTACTCCTTCTTTTGCCATCTTAAGCATCTGTTCTTCAATATCTCCATCTGAATACAGATCTTTTTGCGTATAATACTCTAAGTTCAGTATTGCCATTCTTTTCCTCCTCAGTTACTTTAACGTGACCTTTGAGAACAGATCAAAATATCCGACAGCTTTCTTATCCGTAATGACTGTCAGATTACATACATCATACAACCGGTGGAACACGGTAAAATCACCATCCCGGTAACCGGTACATCCTAGACACAGCATATATTCTCCGGCCTCTAACGGCATCTTCTGTGTAAAGGTGATCCGTCTGGTTTCTCCCGCCTTCTGTGTACCTACCGGTGTATTCTCATACATCGTATTGGTTCCGGTGATCTCCGTTCCTTTCAGATCTTTGATCGTGAAAGCAAAAATCGGTTCCTGGATCGTTTCATGAAAATGAATCTTCATATCCACGGAAAATTCTTCTCCCTTTTCAATCACATTCGTAACCATTCCGGACTTATCACGAATTGCAAAGTCCTGAATTTCTGCTAATTTACTTCCATATTCCAGTACTTTTGGATTCAGATTTAACTGATCTTTCGTACTCTTTTCTTCCTGTACCTCTGGCGTTTCTTCCTGCGTAGTGTTCTGTTCCCCTGGTTCATCATACTGGTTCACCAGAACACGACGATACAGATTGACCATCTCTTTCGCATCGCCTTCTGCCAGTTTTTCTCCTTTGTTTAACAGAACAACCCGGTCGCAATATTTCCCGATGCTGCTCAGGTCATGACTTACAAAAAGAATGGTTTTTCCCATCTCTTTAAATTCTTCAAACTTCCGGTAACATTTCGCCTGAAAAAAGACATCTCCTACGGACAGTGCTTCGTCTACGATCAGGATTTCCGGTTCGATATTAATAGCTACCGCAAAAGCCAATCGCACAAACATACCACTGGAATACGTTTTTACCGGTTGGTGGATAAAATCTCCGATATCTGCAAAATCCAGGATATCCTGCAGTTTTGCATCGATCTCTTCTTTGCTGAATCCGATCATCTGACCGTTCAGATACACGTTTTCGATACCGGAATACTCTCCGTTGAATCCGGCTCCCAGTTCCAACAACGCGGAGATTCTTCCATCCACCACCACTTCTCCCTGTGTGGGATTCAGTACGCCGGTGATAATCTTTAAGATCGTGGATTTACCGGAACCATTCGTTCCGATAATTCCCACGGTCTCCCCTTTTTTCACCTGAAAACTTACGTTGTTCAAAGCATAATGTTCTTTATATCTTTTTTTTCTTGTCAATCCGAGGGATTCTTTTAACCGATCCATCGGATTCTCGTACAGTTTATACATCTTACTGATGTTATTCACTGAAATTGCAATCTCTGACATCTGTAAACCTCTCTTTGATTTCTCTTAAAGTACATCTGCAAAATGTGGTTTCAGTCTCTTGAAGATCCAGGAACCAAGTGCAAACAATACTACTGTTACGATCCAGAAGTATACGGTCCATCCCCAGTGATTCCAGAACCATACGTGACCCAGCATGGAATCACGGTATCCGGTGACAATATAGTACATCGGATTCAATTTGAACAGTTTGATCAGCCACGGATAATTTGACAGCATGTTGACATCCCACATGATTGGTGTCAGCCAGATACCTACCTGTAAGAAAATACTGATAATCTGTGTCAGATCCCGGAAGAATACAACGATCGCACTGGTCGCATATACCAGCCCCAGTGTAAACATAAATGTGCAGAGCGAATAATAAAAGATCTGCAATGTTGCCAGCGATGGCGTATAGCCATACAGGCTGCATAAAACCAGTGAAAACACAACGAAAAAGGCATGTACAAATAAAGCGGAAATCATCTTTACGATCGGCAGTACACTGATTTTAAACACTACTTTTTTAACCAGGTAGTTGTATTCCATCAGTGCATTGGTTCCACCATTCAATGCATCCTGGAAAAAGAACCATGGTACAATACCAGATACCAAATATAGAACAAATGGATAATCCGATACATTTCCTGCTTTCAGACCGACAGAAAAGACAAACCAATATACCAGAATCGTAACGATTGGCTGTACAAATGCCCATACGATTCCAAGATATGACCCTGCATACTTCGTTTTGAAGTCATTCTTTGCCAGATTCATAATCAGTTTTCTGTTCTGTAAAAGCTCGATTGGGAGTGTCAGTACTTTCTTCCGGAAAACAAACGCAACCACTGCTCCACCGTCAATCAGTAACAGCATCAGAATATTTTTGATCCACAATTTCTGTGTATAATCTTTCTCGAGAACCGGATACAGTTTTTCTTTATCTAGATGCAGCCACACATATGGATCTGTTCCATTCGTCCAGATTTTTAATGTTCCGTCATTAGCTTCCAGGCTCTCCAGTTGCTGACCTTCGATCAGCTTCGGATTCGTCATCTCCGGAATCTCTGTTTTCGTATCTTTACATCCAAGATAAACATTTTCAATCGTGAACGTTCCCGGCTGCGTGCCCAGATCCAGACGCACCATATTAAACTGAAATGGAACAGAAAAAACCAGTTCCTGACTTTCTCCAACCTGATCATACGTCTTGACCTGACTTGATTTTTCTGAAAGTTCTCCGGCCGCACTGTAATAGACCTGAATCTCCTGTTCCTTATCGCTGTTCATCGTAAGATGAAGCTCATAATTACCGCCTACACTTCCTCTGTGACATACGATCAGCACATTTAAAACCAGTAAACACAACACGCAGATACCGGCCAGAATCTTTTTCTTTCTTCCCATTTCATTTCCCTCTTATCGATTTTTGTACTCCGCAAAGCTTCCCCACTTCTGATCCTTGTCAGAGATGGTCAGTTCTTCTTTTGTCATTCCTTCCGGCATCGGCCATTCTACGCCAATCTCCGGGTCATCCCATTTCAGTCCGCCTTCATCGTTTGGGTGATAAAAATCGGTACATTTATACGCAAATTCTGCGGACTCGGACAGTACGATAAATCCATGCGCAAAATTCTTTGGAATAAAGAACTGTTTTTTATTCTCTGCGGACAGCACAACACCAAACCATTTTCCATATGTTTCAGAACCCGGGCGCAGATCCACTGCCACATCAAAGACTTCCCCACTAACTACCCGCACCAGTTTGTCCTGTGGATAATTAATCTGGAAATGCAGCCCTCTTAAAACTCCTTTTTTGGAGCTTGACTGGTTATCCTGTACGAATTCCATATCGATGCCTGCTGCTTTATAATCATTATAATTATATGTTTCCATAAAATATCCACGTTCGTCGCCAAACACTGTCGGTGTGATTACTTTCAGTCCTTCAATTTCACATGTTTCTACTGTAATTTTTCCCATTTTTTTATCCTCTCTTTAATAAAATATTCTCTCCTGCAAGCAGGTTTTTAACACAAACGAGCAGTACCCTGATAAAGGATACTGCTGTTTTTATTGCATTGCATATCAATAATTGATCCAGTGAACCAATTTTGATTTCCATGATGTTTTATTATACCATCATCGTTCTTATTCTTCAACTCCAACGATTTTTTCCTGACAGACAGATTTACACAATCATTGCTTTCCATACATCAAAAACTGTAAGAATTTCCAGAATATACATGGAAATCATGATTCTTTTGCTGTATCTTTCCACTCGAAGTGTCTGTTTTCCCTTTAACATCAGTACCAACATTGGCAGAAATGGCAAAAAATATCGTCCCTGAACTCCCGCTACGTTTTTCCATTGAGGCGGTGTAAAATCAAGCCACATACTCAGCACTACTCCGCCAATCATAATCAATGACAGCATGCCAACCAGTACTTTCTGTTTATTCGTCATGTAATCCGCCTTTTTATCTGTAAATAAAGCAAATACCATACACAACAGAAATCCTGTAATATTTATCCAGGAAATTTTCACCTGAAGCCATCCCAACGACTGTCCTATGATTGTTCCCAGATAGTACTCTCCCTGTTCAAAATACGTATTAAACAGTACACCCATACTGTTTACCGGATCTTTCAGAATCTGGGCAAGAGTCCATCCTCTTTCAATATCCGAATATCCTGTTCCCGGAGCAGACGTCAGGTTTGCTACAACTGCCCCTCTCAGAAGCATTGTAACCATTCCAATCACAACTATAATCCCTATTTTTCCCGCAAGTACACCGCGCGGATTATTTGATTTGGACGATGGTATCAGGAAGATGATTCCACATACAAAGATATAAACCAGTTTACACGGTGCCATCCACATTCCGACAACAGTCAGAAATGCATAATCTTTCCACGTCACCCTCTCCTTCTCATAAATCAGGTACATTGTATAACCGATGAAAAGAAAACTGAGTGCGTTTACCGTACAGTCATAAGAATACGACGCTGCAATCTCCAGACTCATCGGAAACAGCGCAATCACCGCCATTACCATCTTTCCCCATGGCATAAAACGAACTGCCCAGAAAACACATAGCAGATAAAACAACAATGCTGTGATTTTTCCCAGATACAATGTAATCATACCATTTGTATGGAAAAGCCAGCCGATTGCAATTCCGACAGCCTGCGGCAGATGTGCTACAAATGGTGCAGCCAATGGTCCTCGATTCAATGCAGCTGGTTCCTGTCCCCCTTTTTGAAGAAGCTGATTATAGTAATAGGAAGCATCTGCCAGCGAAATCACCATTTTATCCTGAATCTGTGCATCAGTCTTTCGCACCAGAACATATCCTTCTTCGTCTACGCCATTTTGAAACAGTATCTTATTTGCATCATAATATGCTGTTGCTATATGACTGTGCTCATCCGGTGCCGTATTGGGTGGAAAAAGTACAATATACATACTTCCCATAAAGAGTCCCAGAACAAGAAAATACCACTCCACTCTCTTTTCTTTTCGCATGAGCAGAAGCCCAAATGCGACAAGCGAGAGACACAGAATTACGCCCACACATGCATATATATTC
>OICL01000922.1_pt1 | contig 13715 bp, 9 predicted proteins | sample 1581231 | NCBI WGS metagenome assembly OICL01 (sample SAMEA3882542, study PRJEB24775) | human gut metagenome | biome: human-associated habitat; feature: intestine environment; material: feces | place: Netherlands | collected 2009/2010 | reverse complement strand
CTGCACCCTGGAAGAGGAGGACGACACCAGCGACTTCGTGATCTTCCTCAGTCCGGAGGGACGCTGGCTGGTGAACATGGACACCGATTACCAGAAGGTCATTCAGGTGCGCCAGATCGTCTCCCTGCTGGACAGCGAACTGCTCTTCCAGTCCAGAGATCACAAGACGCTGGAGCTGTACAGCAAGGACTACGACGAGGTGGAGCGCAGCTATACCTCCGACGGCAAGGCAAAGGACGGCCAGGTCACCTACACCAACGAAGACGGCTGGCAGGTGGTGCTCTCCGATACCTGCGATGCCGTGATCTCCTCGGCACGGTTTGTCACCGAGAACGATCGGCTGGCGCTGTATGTGGACGATGACCGTGCAGTCATCGGACTGTACGACAAGACAGCGGAAAAAATGTGGTGGTCTACGCCGGAGAACGTGGGACACGATAAGCGTGCCACCAACACCATCGTGAATGACCTCTCCTCCTCCCTGCGCATGGTCTACGGCGAACCGGATGCGAGAAGCACCACCACGCTCCGCTCCACCGGCGACGGCAAGGTCAAGGTCAAGGACACCGGCGACGGCGTGAAGATCACCTATCGCTTCCACAAGGCGGGCATCACCATTCCCGTGACCTACACGCTGGAGGATGACTACCTGGAAGCACGCATTGAAACAGACGAGATCGAGGAGGACACCTCCCAGACCGGCAAGCTGGTCACCTCCCTCTCCCTTATGAGCAGCTTCGGCGCAGCCTCCGATCAGGAGGACGGCTACTTCGTCATTCCCGACGGCAGCGGTGCGCTGATCCGCTATAACAACGGCAAGACCAGCGCCAAGAGCTATACCGGCTATGTCTACGGCACCGACCTGACCGCCGTGCCCCTCCAGCAGCCCGCTGTGACGGAGCAGGTGTACCTGCCCATGTACGGCATTGTCAACAGCGACAGCGCCATGATGGTGGTGTGCACCGAGGGCGACTCCAACGCCAGGCTCACCGCCAGCGTCAGCGGACAGTCCAAGAGCAGCTATAACGTCTGCGGATTTGACTTCACCCTGCGGGACTCCGACTCCTACGATATGTCGGGGGACAACTCCACCGCCCTCACCGTCTTTGAGGACGGCGACATCAAGACGGATGCCGTGGCGCTGCGGTACTACCCGCTGGAAACGGAGGATGCGCCGGACTACAGCGACGTGGCAAACGCCTACCGGAACTACCTCACTGGGGAGCAGGGCGTGACCTCCACCGTGACATCTGCCGATGCCGGTCTGTACCTGAACCTCTACGGCGGAACAGAAAAGGAGAAGTCCATTCTGGGCATTCCCGTGACACTGAAAAACTCCCTCACCACCTTTGCGCAGGCGGAGGACATCCTCACTGACCTGATCGCAGACGGCGTTTCGCCGGAGGACATCCGGGTACAGTACTACAACTGGACGAATGCCGGCATCACCGACAAGGTGGATCTCAAGGCAAAGCCCGCCGGCTGTCTGGGCGGCAAGGGCGACTGGGAAGACCTCATGGACTACGCCGGCAGGAACGGCATTACCATCTATCCGGCAGTGGACAACCAGACCTTTGCCTCCGGCAGCGGATACTACACGTTCACGGACACCACCGTCCGCATCTCCGGTTCTTACGCCCGAATCTATCCGTACAATCTGGCGTACGGCAACCAGAGCAGTGCGGAGAAGCCCCTCTCGCTGCTCTCTCCGGCGGCGTTCTCCGAGATCTACGAGAAGCTCATCGGAAACTTCACCAAGAAAAACCTCTCCGCAGTTTCGCTGGGCAGCATGACCTCTGCCCTCTACGGCGACTATGGCAAGAAGGAGATCTGCCGGGACAAGGCACAGGAGATCCTGACCCGGTCCTACCAGCAGATCACCGATGCAGACATCGCCATGCTGGCGGATACGGCAAACGCCTATGCGCTCCCCTATGTGCAGGAGCTGATCGATGTGCCCCTTCAGTCCAGCGGCTACGATGTGTTTGACGAGGACATCCCGTTCTATCAGATGGTCATGCACGGGCTGAAGCCCTACGCCTCCACCACCGTCAACGCCTCCGCCACACCGGAGGAAACCGTGCTGCTCTCCATTGCAACGGGCAGCAGCCTGCACTATGACATGATCGGCGGGGAGACCAGCGAGCTGAAGGACACCGTGCTGGACGGACTGTACTACGCCGGCGCAGACGACTGGAAGGACAACGCCGCCCAGTCCTATGCGTTCGCCAAGACAGTGACCGCCGGACTGGGTGACCAGCAGATCACCGGCTACGTGCGGGAGGGCGACGTCATCACCACGACTTATGAAAACGGCGCCGTGACCGAGGTCGATCTTGCAGCGCAGACCGTCACCGCAGACGGCAAAACCTATGCGCTTTCTGAGTATGTCGAGGAAGGGAGCTGGAAGTAATCATGAAAATGGCGTATGAAAAACGAAAGAGCATGTATGGCTACGGCTTCATTGCACTGTGGTTCGTGGGCGCACTGATCTTTTTTCTGATTCCCGTGGTGGAGTCGCTGCTCTATTCCTTTCAGGAGATCGCACCGGACACCGGCGGCATGGTCGGCAAATGGGTGGGGCTGGACAACTATAACTATGCCTTTAACGTGGACCCGAACTACCGCCAGTATCTGGTAAAGGTGCTGGAGGAAACCGCATGGAAGACACCGCTCATTCTGGTGTTCTCCCTGTTCGTTGCCGTCATTCTGAACCAGAAGTTCAGGGGGCGCACGTTCTCCCGTGCGGTATTCTTCCTGCCGGTCATCATTGCCACAGGCCCGGTGTATAACATCATCAACGGCAACCTCCAGAGCACCGGCAACAGCGATGCCAGCCAGTTCTCCACCATGTTCTCTACCGATCTGCTGGGCGAGCTGATGGAATTCCTCGGCATCTACGGCATTTCGGACGGCGTCCAGACCACCATCGAAACCGTGTCGGACAACATCTTCGGTATCGTCTGGAACTCCGGCATCCAGATCCTGATCTTCCTCGCCGCCCTCCAGAACATTCCGGTGTCCGCCAAGGAGGCGGCGCAGATGGAGGGCGCAACGGCATGGGAATACTTCTGGAAGATCACCCTGCCCTATGTCAGCCCCATGATTCTGGCGTGCTTTATCTTCACCATCATCGACTCCTTCACCGACCCGAACAACGTGGTCATGGGACGGATTCTGGATCTCCAGTCCGACTGGCAGTACGGTCCGGCATCGGCGATGGCGTGGGTATATTTCGCCATTGTCCTCGCTGCCGTGGGCATCATTACCGCAATCATCAACAAGTTCGTGTATTACGAAGTCGAATAAGGAGGTGGCAAACATGGAAAATGTCAAGGGTGCAACACCCGTTTCTTCCCCCAAGGATGACGCCGAAGTGGGAAACGGCATGAGCAAACGTGAGGCACGCAGAATCCGCATGCGGAGCATGAACAAATCCGAGATCGCCTACATGCGCCGCAAGCGGGTTTTCGAAGCGGTCTGGCCGTTCTTCCGATTCTTCATTCTGTTCGGTCTGTGCTTTGTCATCCTCTATCCCCTGATCTATATGATTAGCTGCGCATTCCGGGATTCCGCCGATATGAGCGACCCCACGGTCATGTGGATCCCCCGCCACCTGACGCTGGAGGTCATCAAGGAGACTGCCGGTGTCATGGACATCTGGAAAACGCTGGGGACGACCCTCCTGCTGAACATCGGCTGTTCGCTGGTACAGGTCGCCTCCTGCGCACTGGCAGGCTACGGCTTTGCCCGCTTTAAGTTCAAGGGCAAGGGTCTGCTCTTCGGCATCGTGGTCATGATGATCCTCGTGCCGTCCCAGATCATCGCCATTCCCCAGTACATGTTGTTCCGGCACTTCGGTCTGTTCGGGCTGGAGGTCAACCTCATCAACTCCAAGCTCTGCATGTACCTGCCGGCAGCCATGGGCAACGGCATCCGTGCCGGACTCATGATCTTCATCTTCCGCCAGTTCTTCAAGGGACTCCCCAAGGAACTGGAGGACGCTGCCTATCTGGACGGCTGCGGTTCGCTCCGCACCTTCGTACAGGTCATGATCCCCAACGCATCCTCCTCGTTCCTGACGGTCTTTCTGTTCTCGGTGGTGTGGTACTGGAACGACTACTATGTCAGCTCCACTTTCTTCACCAAGAACCAGACCATTGCGCTGATGCTGAAAAACCTGAGCACCCTGCTGTCCCAGCAGCTGTTCAATAACGCAGATGTCAGCCCCAGAGAACAGATCGTGTGGATGGAGGCAGGCTGCCTGATCTCCATTCTGCCCATCCTGATCATGTACGTCTTCTTGCAGAAGTACTTCACCGAGGGCATCGAACGCTCCGGTCTGGTCGGCTGAGGCGATTCGTCCCAAAAGCGCACCCCCGCAGGGTTCTCCTGCGGGAGTGCATGGTTTCCCCAAAAGTCTGCGGCACTGGTAGAAACGCACAAACGGGGTTGTTGAAAACCTGTTGAAAACTTTTCCCAGCCGTTCCGCAGGCTGCCAAAATCGACGGAAAAGCCTGCTGCTGTCCCGCCGGACTCGCTGAAAATTGTGAAAAAGCTACAAAAACGGGCATGATATTCCCCAAAGAATTTTAAAAAAGTTAGTCGGATGGGCTTGACACGGGCGAAATAATATGTTAAAATACACTTGTAAATTATTTATAAGACCTTTTGCGGGTACTTGTAAATATTCATTTCTTGCCGCTAAACGGCGGCACACACCGGCTGCGGCGTCTGCCGCAGAGTTTCATATCAGCAATGTGAACGGGGTGCGCCGTATCCGCCATGTATCGTATCTGCCCAAATTGACGGACGGCAATACAAACAAAATTCTTACAGAGAGAGGTAAAAAGAGAATGAAGAAATTTAACAGAGTTCTCGCTGCAGCCATTGCAGTACCGGTGGCTATGGGCCAGGTACTGGCAATCTCCAGCTCCGCAGCAGTAAAGCCGGATGCAGCGCAGATCACCGCAGACAAGCTGCTGTATGTAAATCCGGAGTCCGAGATCAAGGACGGCAAGCAGGTTTCCGACTGGAACACCCGTATGGCCGGCTATGTAAAGGATGTAAACGGCGAGTACAGCGTTGACGCAAAGAGCATCGTGGAAGGCCTGTCCGGCACCGGCAAGTACACCAGCCTGGTTAAGGACATCGTTTCCGCTTCTGCAAATCCGACCCTGACCGTCAAGGACGGCGTTTTCACCGTTTCCGGTGACGCTGATCTGAGCGCTTACATGGTTCCGCAGATTCAGGACAAGCTGAACGAGCTGGGCGTTGACTACACCGTAGACGCTTCCATCCTGAAGGTACACTACAGCTTCGTTGTTTCCACCGATCTGGAAAACAGCAAGGAAGCTACTGTAACCGGTTCTATCACCAACGACAAGAACAACACCGCTTACACCGTTTCGGCTTTTGACGAGTACCTGAACGCAGTGGTTGCTGATCTGTCTGCACAGGTACAGGCTGCTGTTCCGGCTGCTGATGTTGCACAGTTCAGCAAGATCCTGGGCGAGGCTGCTGCAAACTACAGCAGCTACACCGAGCTGACCAAGGCAATCGCAGCAAAGTCCTTCGAGGAAACTTCTTATGCAAATGCCGATGCAGTGGTTGCTGCAATCGTTGATTTCGCTGCAAAGAACGGCTTCGAGTCTGCTGCAAGCAAGCCGAAGACCGTTGACGGTCTGGTTGCTGCATACGGCAGCTACTTCGACAAGGGCATCAGCGCAGTAAACGACGTTCTGACCCAGAGCGATGCAAACGTAAAGCTGAGCATCTCTGCTGCTGACATTGCTGCTGTTCTGAACGAGGGCACAAACTTCAAGGCTAGCGCAACCAATGGCGCATATGACCTGACATTCGAGATTCCGGACGCTGAGCAGGACGCTGTTAAGGCTTACGTTGCAAAGCAGAATCCGGATAAGGAATTCGTATCTTTCGACACCGTAAAGGAAGTTGAAGTTACTTTCGCAACAACCGGTACCGTTTCCTTCGATGTAACCCGTACGGTAACATACGAGCTGAAGGATAAGGAAACCACCACTACCACAACATCGGATACCAATACCACCACTACCACAACTACTTCTGGCAGCGGTGAGACCACAACCACTTCCGGCAGCGGTGAGACCACAACCACTTCCGGCAGCGGTGAGACTACCACCACTTCCGGCAGCGGTGAGACTACAACCACTACTTCTACCGACATCATCCCGATGAAGGACATCGAGAGCATCTCCGTTGAGGTTGGCGAGGGCGTATACTTCTCTGATGAAGAGTCCTTTGATGCTTCTGAGCTGATCGTATCTGCTGTTGCTACCCTGAAGGACGGCACTACCAAGGATCTGGATGCAAGCTACTTTGGCTTCCTGCAGACTCCGGCAGATGTTTACACTGCTCCGTACTACAAGGGCGCAGTTGACATCTACTACGTTGGCGATGCTGACAAGACCGCTCTGGAAGACAAGCCCACTGTTGCAGTTGCAATGAAGGGTGACACTCAGCTGGACGGCGACGTTGACATGGACGATGCATTCGATACCCTGCAGTACTATTCTTCCAGCGCAGCTGGCAAGACTGTAACCTTCACTGACGGTTCTGACGAACTGCTGGAGAAGCTGGCATTCTATGTAAGCGACGTTGATACCGAGTCCAAGGCTGGTAAGAAGACGGAAGATGCTGAGATCTCCATGGATGACGCATTCAACATCCTGCAGTATGTATCTTACAGAGCTGCTGGTAAGGACGTTGTATGGTCTGACGTGATCGGCAAGTAAGCAAATCCCAATTCCCAAATTCGTGCGTTGTTACTGTGTCCGGCGTAAGGTGCATATTGCGCCGGGTGCATAACATAGATTTATTTTTGAAAGGAAATAGAAAAATGAAAACTACATTGAAAAGAACAATGGCAGCTCTTTCTGCTGCTGCTATCGTAGCTACATCTGCTGCTGTTCTGGCTGTTCCGACAAGCGCAGCTGGCGGCACTGCAACCATCGGCACTGTTGAAGTAACTGTTGAAGAGGCTAAGGCTGGACAGATCCAGGTTCCGGTAAGCGTTGACAACAACTTCGTAAAGCTGTCCCTGGGCGCTGAGTGGAATACTGACGAACTGGACTGCACTTCTATCGAAGGCACCCAGTCTACTCTGGCTCTGAAGTTTGCTTTCTCTGAGGCATATGACTTCGCATGGCTGCCGTTCCTGAGCACCGCTGCTGACCGTGACGGTAACGTTCTGGCATATGATGCTGCAAAGAAGGGCGCAACTGTTGCATACCTGACCTTCGATGTTAAGGATACTGACATTCAGCCTGGCGACGTTTACACCATCACTGCAGCTGCTACTGGCCGTGACGGCACAAAGGCACAGTTCGAGAACGTAAACGGCGACGGCGGTCTGACCACTCCGGTTTCCGGCGCTATCGTTGTTAAGGGCGAGCCGACCACCGAAGAGCCGACCACTGAGGCTCCGGTTGTTACCACCGAAGCTCCGGTTGTTACCACTGAGGCTGCAACCACTGCAGCTCCGAAGGCTACCACAACCGCTAAGGCTGCTACTCCGGCAGCTACAACCACCAAGAAGGCTGCTGCTGCTTCCACTTCTTCTCCGAAGACTGGTGACGCACTGCCGATCGCTGGCGTTGCTGTAGCTGTAGCTGTTATCGGCGGCGTAGCTCTGGTTTCCAAGAAGAGAAAGTAAGAGTTAACACAGAGTAATCTGTTTCGCAACTGAATTGTGCGCAGTTTCTGCGCCACGCATGAGGGCACTCCCAAAGGCATCCGCCAGAGGGGGTGCCCTCGTTGCGTTTCGATGTTTTTTGAGCCTGTTCCCGCAAAAAAAACCCGTCTCCGGCGATGCCGGAAACGGGTACAAAGCAATTCAAATTCTCAGCTCAGTCCGCCTCGCCGGAAGAAGCCCTCCTGCACGGCGTAGATACAGCCGCACAGGAAGCGGTAGCGCTCCTGAATGGGGCTGAGGGACACGGTATCGGCGAAAGTATCCTCGGTGTACTCCCGCAGGTACGTCTGCACCTGTTCCAGATTCCGCTGGGTGAAGCCAAAGCCGTGGAGACACACGCTGTCGCTGAAATAGGCACAGCGGAGGTTATTCAGCAGCAGGCTGAACTTCGCCATGATCTGCTCCGTCACCGGAATCAGCGCCACGTCCTCCTCCGATGCCGTCAGCAGGGAGGCCAGCGTGACCTGCGTCAGGTCGCCGTCTGTGAGTTGGTATAGCGCCGGTGTCTGTGCCTCGGAGAATACGGCGGAAACGTCCTTCTGGATGGCGCTGAGGGATAGTTCTGCACGCACACTGCCACGGGGATAGCCCTCTGCCTCTCTGCCGTCCGGCACGACGATCATATTCTCCACGTAGTACCGGCTGCTGCAAATGTCATGGAGCGGTTCTGCGCCCTGCATGGGGATGGCGTAGAAGTGGTTGTCCCCCCAGTGCAGGAAGAGCTGGCGGTTGCTGATGACGTGGTTCCGTGCCTGATACTGCACCCCTGCCATGGCGAACTGCGTCACGGCGCTGCCCAGATAGATGGTGGTGTTGCAGCGGTCTGTCAGAAGGCGCTGGAACAGGGGGAACTGCAGCACGCCGTCCTCGGTGGTCTCGCCGCCCAGCTGCTGCCACACAGCGGGCATCACGCCGATGCCGATGCCAATGAGGTTCTTCGAGGTGAGACAGCTGTTTTGCAGCATGGTCTTCGCCGTGGAGGCAATGATCCCTGCCGCATATTCCGCCGTCAGATTGCCGCCGTGGATGATAACCTTCTTGTCCATGGTCTCCAGATTCAATGTGGTCAGTCCGACGGAGATCTCCTTTTCATCCACGTACACGCCCAATGCAAAGCGATACGTTGCATTGATGTCCAGCAGGATCTTCCGGCGTCCCTTCTTGACTGCCGCACCGGGTTCTACCGGCTCCTCGCCGATCTCTTCCAGAATGTGCTGGGAGATCATTTCATTGGTGATGATGGTAACCGCCGCACGGGTGATTTGCAGTGCCGTGGAGATATCCACACGGGAGATCGGCCCCTGCTCCCGCACCACACGCAGGATCTGCATGCGGTTTCTCCGCTTGAGATCCAGTTTACTAATGCCACAATCGTTCATGACGTTCTTCCTTTTCTTTTCAAAACATATCCGACCATCCCGTTTCCGGAACAATCGGATTCTTGCCTCCGGTTTCTCTCACGTACCCATCCGGAGGTTCTCTTATTTATTCATTTTATCACAAATTTTTACGAATTGCAACTGAAAAAGTGCCAAATCCGATAAAATTTACACCGTATACACATTCCGGCAGGTCACGCCGACACCAGTTCCAGCAGCGTGGTAAACAGCTTCACCACCGCCGGCATTGCCGCCATGGACAAAATCGTTGTCATGGCAAAGATGCCGGAGGCGTACACGTCGTTCATGCTGTGCTTCTGGCACTGGAGCGTGCACATCGCCGCAGAGGGCGCTGCCATGAGCACCAGCACCACCGTCCGCACCTCCATGGGGATAAAGGACAGGGGCAGGAACAGCAGCGTCAGCAGCAGAGGAATGCCCAGCAGCTTCACGGCGCTCACGTAGTACACCCGTGGGGTGCGCACCGCCTGCAGCAGGTTGGCCTGCGCCACGCTGATGCCGGAGGCGACCATTGCCATCGGCGTATTCAGCCCCGCCACGTAGTCAAAGGTGGTTTGCAGGATTCCCGGCAGCTGGATGCGGCAGAAAAACAGCACCAGTCCGATGGCAATGCCGATCATGGTGGGAGAGCAGAACTTTTTCAGGAGGGCACGGCGGTCGTGCTGTCCGGTGAGGAGCATGATGCCTTGCGTCCACGCAAAGCAGAAGAAGATGGTGAGGAACGCCGTGGCGTAGAACACCCCCTCGTTGCCCAGCAGGGCGCTCGCCAGAGGGATGCCCATGAAGCCGCAGTTGCTGTAGATGACGGAGAAGCGCTCGATCTCCGTCTCCCTGCCGGCTTTCCGGCGAATCAGCAGGTACGCCGCCGTGATCGCCACCACGTAGGAGATTGCCGCAATGAGGAACGTCCACAGCATATTCACCACCAGCCGGAACTCGTACTCCACCTCGGAATAGGCGTTCACCACCAGCACCGGCGTGACGATCTCCAGCACAAAGCTGGAGAACTGGCGGCCGCCGTTCTTGTCCACAATTTTTGTGCGGTAGGCGATGATGCCCACCAGATTCAGCAGCAGCATGATCGCCGCCTGCTTCAAAATGATCCATGCCATTGATGCATTCTCCCCGTTTCATCCGCATATTTCGTCCAGTCACAAACAGGTGGAAACCGAGCTGTCGATTTCCACCTGCTTTTTAGTATACCATAAGGTTGTTAACGGTTTGTGTCTACGAGAAAAACACAGGCTGAATTTGTTTTCCGTCCAGCGCAAGGGACACGGTTTCCGGCAGCTGTTCGAAATCCGCCACCAGGGAGGCGGGCTTCTCCGCCGGCGCATCCTGCCGCAGGGGCACGAAATAATAGTGCTTGGTATTCATCAGCAGTCCGATATTTTTCGCCGAGCCACGCAGGGCATCGTTGGTGGCGAGCGCCAGCACCACGGGTTTTTGCCGGCGCAGCATGGATTTCACCGCCATGGTCGCCGTGGTATCCGTAATGCTGTGCGCCAGTTTTGCCGCTGTATTTGCCGTACAGGGTGCCACCGCCAGCACATCCAGCATGGACTTCGGGCCGAGCGGTTCCACCTCCGCAATGGTGCGGAGCGCCTTTTTGCCGCAGATCTCCTCCAGCTCTGCCACACGCACCGCCGCCGTGCCAAAGCGTGTATCCATGCCGGCGGCGTGCTCCGAGAAGATCGGCGTCAGCACTGCGCCGGACTCCCGCAGGCGTTTTGCCTGTGCGAAAGCGGCGGAAAAGGTACAGAACGAACCGGTGACCACAAACCCGATTCGCTTACCTGTCAGATCGTTCATGGGCGAATCCCCTCTCCTTGAGAATGTTGCAGATGGTGTCCGCAATGATCTCGCCCGCCGTCGCCGGTGCGACCTTTGCCGGAAGCGCCAGCGCCAGCAGTGCCGGAATCCCCAGCCGCCGTGCCGCCGCAAAATCCGTGCCGCCCGGACGGGATGCCAGATCGACGATCAGGCTCTCCGGCGGCATCTGGCGCAGCACCGGCTCCTCCAGCAGCAGTGCCGGAACGGTGTTATACACCAGATTGCACTGCGCTGCCGCCGCTCCCAGTTCCTCCGGCGGCACGGCTCGGCAGCCATGCATTTCCGCCAGCGCACGGCTCTCGCAGCGGCGGGCGCACACCGTGACCTCCATCCCGAGCGCACGCAGCCGAGGTGCCAGCGCCATGCCGATTCTGCCGTACCCCACCACCAGCGCACTGCCGCCGTGCAGGGTCGTGGGCATCTGCTCCATGGCGGTCTGGATGGCGCCCTCCGCCGTGGGGACGGCGTTGGCAAGGCACAGCTCCTCACGGCCGAGATAGTCCTCCACCTGCTGCGCCCCAAACTGCGTCCGCACCGCCGGACTGCACTTCCCGCCCAGCACCAGTGCGCCGGACTTTGTGCCGGCCGCCAGCTGCGCCAGAGGAATGGGGGACGGCCCCAGCGGTGCGGCAACGGTTTCGCCGTCCGCACTCGCCGGAATGGGCAGCACCAGCATATCGCAGGGCGCTGCGGGAACGCCCTCCGGACACCAGAGCACGCCGGAAACCTTCCGGTGCTCCGGCAAAACGCCCAGCACGTGTACCTCCGCCTCCAGCCGCTGCGCCAGCCGTGCCGCCGCATACTGCTGCCGCCGGTCGCCGCCGGCAAACCATATCACATATTTGGATCTCATCACTGTCCCTCCGCTTCTGCGCTGTATGCGCTCTTGCCACATTCTATGCGGCGTCAGGGGGAAGCGTTCCGGGGGCGCAGTTTCACGGCGGACACAGCACAGACCGCAAACTCCTCTCATAACTTAGAAGAAAACTTTTTACAGAAGTCTGACCGTCCCTTTTTCGGGGAATCTGCCGAAAAACCCCCTGACAAATGCCGGAAATATTAAATTTTGTTTTTTCTGCAAGAACACTTGCACTCCAGGGAAAGATGTGTTATAATATTGATAAGGCCGCGTGCCGTACAACACGCATGATTTCCGGACGCCATTTCGTCGTCCCAATCAATTTATGCAAAGGAGTAGGCTCCAAAGAGCCGAGTGTGAGAGCAATGAGAGTATCAGAGATGAATCGGGAAGCACTGGAAGCATTTCAGGCGCAGTGCCAGAAGGAATATGCTGCATTTCAGGCAGAGGGTCTGAAGCTGGATATGTCCCGTGGCAAGCCGGCGCCGAAGCAGCTGGATCTGACCAACGGCATCCTCACCTGCCTGTCGGAAGAGGACTATCGGGCAGAAAACGGTCTGGACTGCCGCAACTACGGCTGTCTGGACGGACTGCCGGAGGCAAAGGCATTCTTTGCACCTATGCTGGGCGTAAAGCCGGAGGACGTGATCGTCTGCGGCAACTCCAGCCTGAATATCATGTACTGGGCAATGTCCCTCGCTATGACCAACGGTGTGATGGGCAGCAAGCCGTGGGGCAAGTACGATAAGGTAAAGGTGCTCTGTCCGGTTCCGGGCTATGACCGCCACTTTGCAGTCAGCCAGTTCCTCGGCATGGAGCTGGTAAATGTTCCCATGAAGGAAGACGGGCCGGATATGGACATCGTCGAAAAGCTGGTGGCAGAGGATGACACCATCAAGGCGATCTGGTGCGTGCCCATGTACTCCAATCCGGGCGGCGTGGTATACAGCGACGAAGTGGTAAAGCGTTTCGCAGCCCTGAAGCCCAAGGCAAAGGATTTCCGCATCTTCTGGGATAACGCATACTGCGTACACCATCTGGTAGACAATCCGCCGGTACAGGCAAACCTGCTGGAAGAGGCAAGAAAGGTTGGAAACGAGGATATCTGCTATATGTTCGCCTCCACCTCGAAGATCACCCATCCGGGTTCCGGCATTGCCATGATCGCAGCCAGCGAGAACAACCTGAAGTACCTGAAGAATGCGCTGGGCTTCTCCACCATCGGCTACGATAAGCTCAACCAGCTCCGCCACCTGCGTTTCTTTGGCGGCAAGTTCGAGAATCTGGTAGCGCACATGAAGAAGCACAAGGCTCTGATCGCCCCGAAGTTCCGGATCGTTGAAAACACACTGGAGCGGGAGCTGGCAGATCTGGGCATCGCCAGCTGGTCGAACCCCCAGGGCGGCTACTTCATCTCCTTCAACCAGAAGGGCTGCGCAAAGCGCATTGTCCAGCTGTGCAAGGAGGCAGGCGTAGTCCTCACCGGTGCCGGCGCATCCTTCCCCTACGGTGTCGATCCGGAGGATGAGAACATCCGTATCTCCCCCACATTCCCCACAGAGGAGGAGCTGCAAAAGGCAATGGAAGTGTTCGTTTGCAGCGCAAAGCTGGCAGCCGCAGAGCAGGCACTGGCAAAGTAAACAGCCGGCGAGGCGCTCTGCACACGTTTGTAGGGACACGGCGTGCCGTGTCCGCTTGGAAACGTTTTCTCATCTTTCAAAATCAATCATAAACCAAAAGGGACACAGCCACCTGTGTTCCTTTTTTCTTTGCTATTGTTGTGTGAAACCGTCGGACACGGCACGCCGTGTCCCTACAATACAAAAAATGTTTGTTTCCAGTAACTCAGCAAAGCCGTCTTACTTCCCGTTCTCCTTCTTCCACGCCA
>OICL01000916.1_pt1 | contig 13760 bp, 13 predicted proteins | sample 1581231 | NCBI WGS metagenome assembly OICL01 (sample SAMEA3882542, study PRJEB24775) | human gut metagenome | biome: human-associated habitat; feature: intestine environment; material: feces | place: Netherlands | collected 2009/2010 | reverse complement strand
CAATTTTGGACAAAAAGAAAAACGGCAAAGTTCAAAATCGAACCTTACCGTCATCCATAGAGATGTCTTATAAAGTAAAAATACTGCGGCAGACAGGTGTTGCGCCTGCTCATCGTGGACATATTGCTATTTTAACATTGTGTAACTGTTACTGATATTCATGCACTGAAAATTTTTGTAGATTACAGCAGTGCAGTTTCTATCAAGCTATTGCTTTTCTCTTTTTTCAGATATATAATTCAGACAAGCCAATTCGATTTATAGGTTTTGTTGGGAAGTTTTCTCATGGCAAAAGATCGTATTGAAAGCAAGTATGTCACTGTGGCCCCTGGTGTGGAGTTACATATCTTGGAAAAAGGCGAAGGTAAACCGTTGGTCTTCATTCCCAGCCTGACCTTCTCTGGTGAGATTTTCAAGAACCAACTGGAGTATTTCTCCTCTGAATATCGTGTCATTGCTATCGATCCTCGCGGCCAAGGCTATTCTGCCAAAACCGTGGATGGCAACGACTACCTGACTCACGGCCGCGATGTAGCAGGTCTGATTGATGCATTGGGTCTCAAAGATATTGTCCTGATTGGCTGGAGCACATTCAATTCCTACCTCTGCCAACTCATTCACTGTCTGCTCCACGCTCTCCACACAAAATGCAAGGTGACGCAGCCCACAGGCCTCCGGGCGGTTCACACGCTTCGGCGGGTTTTCTTCTGCAAAAATCTCCAGCTCTGTGTGTTCGTTAACACGCAGATCCAGCTTCCAGTCTTTGCGCTCCGGGCGATAGTTTTCCCTGATGACAGAAAAGCCCAACTTGTTCACATAGAAATCCTTTGCGGCTTCGTAGTCAGATACGATGATTGCAATATGATGTATTTTTGATAAATTCATTTTCTCACGCTCCATTTCTTTAAATTATGTTCTTCTTTTATTTTCGTTATAAACTATATAGCGGTCTTCAAAAAATACCGTGTGAACTCCTGGAGTTCAGTCCACACGGCACTATTATCAAAACTTGATTACTTTCGGCTCATGGGTAAAAGAACTGATGGCAGATCTGATAAAGATTCTTCCGGGCGCCGACTTCTGGGCCGGCGGTCCGGAAGTTTCTTATGATGCGGAGAAATTCCTGACAGAAAACTCAGAATTTAAAGGTGTTATGGTCGGGGAAGGTGAAGAAACATTTAAAGAACTTGCCGGACATTATGTGGAAAAAAATCCGCAGAATATGAAAAATATGACAGGAATCTGTTACAGAGACGGAGATCAGATCATACATAATGGATGGCGCCAGATCATGGACTTAAGCAGTATTCCGTTCATTTACAAAGATCTGTCTGAGTTTAAGAACAGGATCATTTATTATGAAAGCAGCAGAGGATGTCCGTTCTCCTGCAGTTACTGTCTTTCTTCCATTGATAAGAAACTGCGTTTCAGAGATACAGAGACCGTAAAGAAAGAGCTGCAGTTTTTTATAGATAATAAGGTTCCGCAGGTAAAGTTTGTAGACCGTACCTTTAACTGTAAACATGACCATGCAATGGCAATCTGGAAGTATATTAATGAACACGATAATGGTGTGACAAACTTCCACTTTGAGATTTCAGCAGATTTGTTAAGAGAAGAGGAACTGCAGGAAATGTCCACCATGCGCCCGGGTCTGATTCAGCTGGAGATCGGAGTACAGTCAACAAATCCGGACACGATTAAGGCAATTCACAGAACTATGGATTTTGAAAAATTGAAAGGAATTGTTGACAGAATCCATAGCTTTGGAAATATCCATCAGCATCTGGATCTGATCGCAGGACTTCCCTATGAAGATTACGACAGCTTCCGGCATTCCTTTAATGATGTTTATGCGCTGAAACCACAGCAGCTTCAGCTGGGCTTTTTGAAGGTGTTAAAGGGTTCCCATATGATGGAGATGTGCAAGGAATATGGTATTGTATACAAAACACAGGAGCCTTATGAGGTACTTTCCACGAAGTGGCTGGATTATGACCATGTTTTGAAGCTGAAAACTGTGGAAAATATGGTGGAAGTGTATTATAATAGTGGACAATTCCAGAATACACTTGAATATCTGGAAAACTTTTTCCAGGATGCTTTCTCGATTTATGAGAGACTGGGCAGCTTTTACATGGAAAAGGGCTATGGTGATGTTTCTCATACAAGAATGCGAAGATATGAGATCCTGCTGGAATTTCTTGAGGATGTGCCGGAGATTTCCATGGATCAGGTAAAAGACCAGATGGTATATGATCTCTATCTGAGAGAAAACCTGAAAAGCCGTCCTGGCTTTGCCAGAGATCAGAAGCCTTTTGAGAGACAGGTATGGGACTTCAGAAAACGGGAAAAAGTGGCAAAGAATGCACATGTGGAAGTATTTGCAGATGGAACAGTGCTGCTGTTTAACTATGCAGACCGTGATCCGCTGACTAACAACGCTCATGTGACAGATGTGACGAAAGATGTGTTTGAGAACCTGAACAGAGATTAAAGAGGTGAAGAGAAATGGGAATGTTTAATCCAAAGAACCGTAAAGTGATCACAGCAATTATTGCAATCATTCTGGTACTGGCAATGGTAGTGCCGACAGTTCTGTCTCTGATCGTATAATAAATTTTCGGAGGAAAAGAATGAGACTTGGACAGGCGGCAATGGAGGCTCTGAGGGCAGAAATAACCGGATGCCTGAAACCGGGAGATGAACTGGTAGTGGCATGTCCGGTGGCTCTGAAAGGAACCTCTGTAATAGCAAAAAATAAAAAGGACAAACTGGCAGAGAGATTCTCTGCCGGTTTTATTCAGAATTGTATTTCACTTCGGGACGATTATGGAGCCGGCAGTATTGTCTGGAAGATTGCGCAGGAGGCAGATGCCAGCGCATTATATGCTATGGGTGAGGGTGGCTTTTTAAGTGCGCTCTGGAAGATGGCAGAAGCTTCAGAAGTAGGACTGGAAGCAGACTTCCGTAAGGTACCGATTCGTCAGGAGACCATAGAAGTGTGCGAGATTTTTGACCTGAATCCATATAAGCTTCAGGCAGATGGAGCAGTATTGATTGGAATCCGCGGAGGTGAAGCACTGGTACAGAGACTTCGCAATGAGGGATTTATGGCAGAGGTCATCGGTCAGACAAACAGCGGCAATGACCGGCTTCTCTACAGTGGCGGCAGTGCCCGCTATCTGGAACGTCCGGCAGAGGATGAACTGCAGCAACTTCTCAAAGAGTAACTGCAGGAAACTTAAGAGACAATTTTCTAAGAAAAGACAGACGATTAATAACAAGAGGAATAAAAACAAAATGGCAAAATTAAATATTGTACTTCATGAGCCGGAGATTCCTGCAAACACAGGAAATATCGGCCGTACTTGTGTGGCAACAGGAACCAGACTCCATCTTATCGAGCCTCTGGGATTTTCCTTAAGTGAGAAAGCCTTAAAGAGAGCAGGAATGGATTACTGGAAAGATCTGGATGTAACTACATATCTGGACTTTGAAGAATTTCTGGAGAAGAATCTCGGTGCAAAGATTTACTATGCAACAACAAAAGCGCCTCAGACTTATACTGATGTTCATTATGAAGAAGACTGCTACATTATGTTTGGAAAAGAGAGCGCAGGAATCCCGGAGGACATTCTGGTCAATAATCAGGAAACCTGCGTAAGGATCCCTATGATCGGAGATATCCGTTCTCTGAACCTGAGCAATTCCGTAGCAATTGTTCTGTACGAGGCACTGCGCCAGAATAATTTTGACCACATGAATCTGGAAGGACACCTGAGAAACTACGACTGGAAATAATCACAGTAAGCAGACTGGAGGAGTTATATGCCAAATACCACAAAAGCAGCTCTGGAAGAATCCCTGAAACGGCTTCTTCTGAAGAAACCTCTGGACAAGATCACGATAACAGATATTACCACAGACTGTGGAATAAGCCGCATGGCTTTTTATTATCATTTCAAGGATATTTATGATCTGGTTGAATGGTCCTGTGTGGAAGATGGGACAAAAGCCCTTCAGGGCAAAAAGACTTCTGAATCCTGGACAGAAGGGCTGACCCAGATATTTGAGGCAGTGCTGGAAAACAAACCGTTTATTATGAATGTTTACAGAAATGTGGACAGGGAGCGGATAGAAAATTATCTTTTTAAATTAACCTATGATCTGATCGTGGGTGTGGTGGAAGAAAAAAGCAAGGGCCTGAATATCACAGAAGAGGATAAGAAATTTATTGCAGACTTCTATAAATATGGTTTTGTGGGAATCATGCTTGAGTGGATCAGGGAAGGAATGAAAGAAAATATTGAAGATCTGGTAAGAATGATGGATCTGACGCTTCACGATACAGTGACTACATCTATTCATAACTTTCAGAAAAATAATATGGAAAAATAATCATATAAAAATTCTTTACAAAAGCCGCAGGGTGATAAAAAACTTATCATTCGGCGGCTTTTGTAAATTGTAGAATCATATTTTAACTGTTAATATATAGCCATAGCAACAAACAAATCATTCAGACGGATGAAATGCTTATGATATGGGAAACATACAGATAAGAATGTAAAAGTCATGAAGATGTCTTGCCGGGAGATCAAGAGATTTCCGGCAGGCAAAAGAGTTGCCGGGAAATGGGTAAAGCAGAGAGTAAAAAGCATTCAGGATAACGAATCTGAAAGAACTCCTAAAGAAGAAATCAAGAAAGGTGGATGTGTATTATGAGTAAAAATAAAGGTTTGGGACTTGTATCCGCATTGGCAGTTGGAGCAGGCGTGGCAGCAGTGGCAGCAGGAAAGAAGTATAAAACAGCTGAGACAAAGAAAAAAGAAGATTATGACGCACTTCATAATACAAGTGAATATCGCAATACAGAACGTGGAAAATATGAGAAAAACAGTAAGGGAATTTATTATACAAACGGTAACTATGAAGCATTTGCACGTCCAAGAAAGCCGGAAGGCGTAGATGATAAACATGCTTATATCGTAGGAAGCGGACTGGCTTCTCTTGCAGCAGCCTGTTTCCTTGTACGTGACGGACAGATGCCCGGAAAGAATATCCACATTCTGGAAGCAATGGATATTGCAGGCGGTGCATGTGACGGTATCTTTGATCCAAGCCGCGGATATGTGATGCGTGGGGGACGTGAGATGGAAAACCATTTCGAGTGCTTATGGGATCTTTTCAGAAGTATTCCATCCATTGAAACACCTGGTGTATCTGTACTTGACGAATATTACTGGCTGAATAAGGAAGACCCGAACTATTCTCTCTGTCGTGCAACAAAAGAGAGAGGCAAGGATGCTCACACAGACGGTAAATTCAATCTGAGCCAGAAGGGCTGCATGGAGATCATGAAACTGTTCATGACAAAGGATGAAGATCTTTATGACAAGACAATTGAAGATGTATTTGATGAGGAAGTGTTTGATTCCACATTCTGGTTATACTGGAGAACCATGTTCGCATTTGAGAACTGGCACAGTGCACTGGAAATGAAACTGTACTTCCAGAGATTTATCCATCACATTTCCGGACTTCCGGATTTCAGCGCCCTGAAATTTACTAAATACAATCAGTATGAATCCCTGATTCTGCCAATGCAGAAATATCTGGAAGAAGCAGGCGTTGAATTCCAGTTCAATACAGAGGTTACAAACGTACTCTTTGAGTTTGAAGGTAATAAGAAGATCGCAAAAGCAATCGAGTGTAAGGTGAATGGCGTAGAAAAGGGAATTGTTCTTACAGAGAATGATCTTGTATTTGTGACAAACGGAAGCTGTACAGAGGGAACCATCTACGGCGATCAAAACCATGCACCGAATGGAGACGCAGAAGTTCGTACAAGCGGATGCTGGAGCCTCTGGAAAAATATTGCAAAACAGGATCCGTCCTTCGGACATCCTGAGAAATTCTGTTCTGATATTGCTAAGACAAATTGGGAGTCAGCAACAGTGACTACTCTGGATGATAAGATCATTCCTTATATTACAGATATCTGCAAACGTGATCCGAGAACAGGCAAGGTTGTTACAGGCGGTATTGTAAGCTGTCAGGATTCCAGCTGGTTATTAAGCTGGACGATCAACAGACAGGGACAGTTCAAGGATCAGGACAAAGACAAGGTTTGTGTATGGGTATATGGTCTGTTTACAGATGTACCTGGTGATTATATCAAGAAGCCTATGAAGGAGTGTACAGGTAAGGAAATCACAGAAGAGTGGCTCTATCATCTTGGCGTTCCGGTTGACCAGATTGAAGACATGGCTGAGAACAGTGCAGTTTGTGTACCGACCATGATGCCTTATATTACAGCATTCTTTATGCCGAGAACAAAGGGTGACAGACCTGATGTTATTCCGGATGGCTGTGTAAACTTCGCATTCCTTGGACAGTTTGCCGATACACCAAGAGATACTGTATTTACTACTGAATATTCCGTAAGAACTGCTATGGAGGCTGTATATGGACTTCTTGGTGTTGACAGAGGTGTGCCGGAAGTATGGGGCAGTGTTTATGATATCAGAGAATTACTGGATAGCAGTGTGAAGCTGATGGATGGAAAATCTCCACTGGAGATCGAACTTCCGGGACCACTGGATATACTGAAGAAACCGCTTCTGAAAGCTGTTAAGGGAACTGTGATCGAGAAAGTACTCAGAGATCATGATGTGATCAAAGATTATATGATGTAAATATAGAGATGTAAGTGATATGAAAAGGCTGCAGGAGATATCCGGCAGCCTTTTTGTAAAGCCGTTAAAAGTTGATGGAAAGTTGCTTTGATAAAGAAAAAACAGGTTGCAAATTAAAAAGACAGATGATAATATATAATGAAATATATAGAAAAAAATTAATTGGGACAATAAAAAGTCTGAAAAAACAAGTGAATATGATAATATATTGGAAGCTTTACTGTAATAATGAATATGTAGCGCAGGAGGGCTTTCAAGGGAGTGAAGGGAGGTTTTTTTATGGAACTTGAGATGTATCGCAGGTATTCACAGATGGCAAGAGGTATTGAGAAGGCTGAGCTGGTGTTTAAAAATGGGCGTGTGTTCAGCTCTGGTACAGGAGAATTTATTGATGGTGATGTGGCTGTTGCAGATGGAATTGTGATCGGAGTCGGTACATATGAAGGAGAGACAGAGATTGATCTGGAAGGAAAAGTAATCTGTCCGGGATTTATCGACAGTCATCTGCATCTGGAATCTACTCTGGTGACGCCGGGTGAGCTGGTCCGGCAGGCTGCACAGTGTGGAACTACAACATTTATTGTAGATCCTCATGAGTCTGCAAATGTATCCGGTACGGATGGAATTGATTATATTCTGGATCAGACAGAAGATGCACCGGCAAATGTATATGTAATGATGCCTTCCTGTGTTCCGGCGACTCATGTGGATGATAACGGGTGTATTCTTACAGCAGGAAAAATGAAGGGATATCTGGAACATCCGAGGATTCTGGGACTTGGTGAAGTGATGGATGCGCCTTCTGTGATTAACGGAAGTGTTGCAATGCATGAAAAGCTCCAGCTGTTTCAGGACAGAGTGAAGGATGGTCATGCACCGTTTCTGGCACCTGGGGATCTGGCTGCATATGTACTTGGCGGAATTGATACAGATCATGAGTGTGTGGATTATGAGTATGCAATGGCTGAGGCAAGAAATGGAATGCAGGTACTGATACGTGAGGGAAGTGCAGCGAGAAATCTGGATGCTATTGTGAAGGGGATTGTGGAACACCATACAGATACTTCCAGTTTCTGCTTCTGTACGGATGATAAGCATATCGAAGAAATCCGTAAAGAGGGACATATCAATTATAATGTAAAGCGTGCTGTACAGCTTGGACTCCCGGTTGAGAAAGCACTGCAGATGGCGACGATCCAGCCTGCAAGATGCTATGGTTTATACAGACTTGGTATGATCGCTCCCGGAAGGCAGGCAGACTTTGTAATTCTGGATAATGTGACAGATCTGAATGTTGTAGATGTATATCATTGTGGTAAGAAGATCATTAAAGATGAGAAAGCAGAATTGAAACCATGTCCTCCATATCTGAAAAATACAGTTCATGTATCTGGGTTCAGTGAGGAACGTCTGAAACTGAAACATCCGGGAACAAAGGCAAGAGTGATTCAGATGCTTGAAAAACAGATTGTGACAAAGGATGTTCTGGAAGAGGTTCCATGGATAGAATCGGATGGTGAGAAATATTTTGCTCCGGACGGGGAATATCAGAAGATTGCAGTGATCGAGCGTCATAAGAATACGGGCAAGATGGGAGTGGGCATTATAAAAGGCTATGGAATCCGCGGCGGAGCCATTGCTTCCAGTGTTTCTCATGATTCCCACAATATTATTGTAGTAGGAGATAATGATCGTGATATGGCTATTGCTGTAAAAGAAATGATGCGGACGCAAGGTGGTTATACTCTGGTATGCAATGGAGAGATTTATGGAACCTTACCACTTCCTGTCATGGGACTGATGAGCGATGCCGGCTACGAGAGTGTAAATGAAGCACTTGCAAAAATGATTCCGAAGGCCCATGAGATGGGAGTGAAAGAAGGATTTGATCCGTTTATCACCCTGTCATTTATGGCACTTCCTGTGATTCCTGAAATCAGGATCACACCGAGAGGAATCTATCTCGTAAATGAAGACAGAATGCTGAGAACACCGTTTAGTTAAGGTGGGTGAAATGTCTTAAATGCATTATTTACGAGGATTGCCATAGAATAAAAAAATACCGTAATAAAAGTAAATGCTATATACTTTTGTTACGGTATTTTTTATAGCAGTCCTCTCAGACACGCTCCAGGTAAGAGGGTTGTTACAGGTATATTTAAGACAATATTTTTCAAGTGAAAGAAATTTATTTCGTTTTCTCCAGAGTAAAGATAAATTCGGTTCCCACACCTTCTGTACTGATCACATCAATATTCTGGTTATGTGCATTGATGATCTCTTTGACTATAGAGAGTCCGAGTCCGGTGCCTTTACGGTCCTTTCCGCGGGAAGCATCAATCTTGTAGAAACGATCCCAGATTTTGCCCAGACTTTCTTTGGGAATGCCGGTTCCGTAATCTTTTACAGAAACAAAGACCTTACCACCTTTTACAGTTGTTTCAATCTGAACAGAAGAATTATCATTGCTGAATTTAATGGCATTATCAAGAAGGTTGTAAAGGACCTGCTGAATCTGTTCCATATCAGCTCTGACATAAAGTTCATGTCCAGAGAGAAGCAGCTCCAGGCGGATCTGGTGGCTGGTGCAGATGCCTTCAAATGTAGCTGCTGTGTTTTTGATGGTATCATTGATATCAAAACGCTGGATGTGCATCATCCGTTTTTTCATATCCAGTTCATTCAGAGTCAGAAGACTGCGGGTGAGTTTTTCAAGACGTTCAGATTCAAAAGCGATGATTTTCAGATACCGTTCCTGCATTTCATATGGGATGGTACCGTCCAGTATGGCATTGACATATCCCTTGATGGAGGTAAGAGGAGAACGGAAATCATGAGAGACATTTGCAATGAATTTACGCTGATATTCTCCGTTTTTGTTCAGTTCATCGGACATATAATTCAGAGTTTTGGCAAGATATCCCATTTCATCATCAGAAGTAACATCTATTTTATATGCAAGATTACCTCCTGCATATTCACTGGCACCTTTCATGATCCTGGCCAGGGGCTTACGTATGTAGTGGCTGTAAACCCAGAGCAGAAGACTGGTGGCTGCATAGCACAGGAGAAAGATTACCTGCATGATAAAAAGAATACTGCTTCGGCTCTGATAAAGGTTTGTCATCGAATAATGGATTGCCACGTAACCTTTGGTTTCCATATCAGAGGTGATCGGGGCAATAACACTCAAATGATCTGTTTTAAAGAAACCATAAAACTTTCCAATCTGATAATAGTTGCTTCCCCATTTGGAAGCATCGAATTCTTCCAGTGGGATTGGATCCCGGACGTCAATATTTTTCTGTGTACTTACAATGATTTCACCGTTACTGTTAATGATCCACAATACAGCATCCTGAAAATCGGAAATTGCACATAAGTGTTCCTGAAGAGTATCTACTGTACTGGAAGAGATATTGCTTTTAACTGCTTCGTTAGATGCAATATTGTGCGCTTCTGTATAGAGTGCGGCACTTAAAGAGTGTTCCAGATGCTTTTCCACCATATAAGAACCGCCGAGGGTTATGAGGAAAAATCCCAAAATCCCGATGAGAATATAAAATCTCAGGAATTTTGTGGAAAGATGATGCTGTTTCATGGATTTTTTACCTCAAATTTGTATCCGATTCCCCATACGGTGGCAATGGACCAGTGAGGATTGTCTTTGATCTTTTCACGAAGACGTTTGATATGAACGTCTACAGTACGGGTATCACCGATGTATTCGTAACCCCAGATATGATCCAGAAGCTGCTCGCGGGTAAATACCTGGTTTGGTGATGCTGCAAGGAAATAGAGAAGTTCCAGTTCCTTTGGCGGCATATCAACCTGACGACCCATGTATGTGACTGAATAGTTTGTCAGATTAACGGTCAGATCCGGGTAAGTAACACATTTTTCACTGGAAGAAGGCGATGGCTGCTTAACCTGGAAACGGCGCAGGACAGCACGTACACGGGCAACCAGTTCCTTGGAATCAAAGGGTTTGATCATATAGTCATCTGCACCCAGTTCAAGTCCGAGAACCTTGTCAAAGGTTTCGCCTTTTGCGGAAAGCATAATGATGGGAACATCAGAGGTATGTCGGATTTCACGACATACCTGATAACCGTCAATTCCCGGAAGCATCAGATCCAGAATGATCAGATCCGGGCGGAAGGAGGCAAATTCCCTTAACGCTTCTTCTCCGTCATTTACGATTTTTGTCTCGAAGCATTCTTTGGTAAGATACAGGGCAATAAGCTCTGCGATATTGTTATCATCATCAACAATAAGGATTTTCTGTTTGGAAACCATGGCGGTCCCTCCTATTTCTTAAATTCTACAATAGTAACACCTGCATCTCCTTCGCCGAATTCTCCAAGGCGGAAGGATTCCACATGCTTCTGGCGCTTCAGATAATTGTGTACACCTTTTCTTAGAGCACCGGTTCCTTTACCATGGACAATACGGACAGATTTCAGATGAGCGATATAAGCATCATCCAGATATTTGTCAAGCTCTGCAACTGCTTCATCTACCGTTTTGCCAAGCAGGTTGATTTCTGTGGATACATGGGCTGCTTTTGACATGCGGATTTTACCTGCACCTGTACGCTGCATGGTTGGTGTGGTGATCTCTGCTTCATCGATCAGTTCCAGATCAGAGATGTGAACCTTGGAACGGATGATACCCATCTGCACGAAGAGGAAACCTTTGTTGTCCGGACGGCTGCTGACAGTCCCCTTAAGATTCATGCTGAGAACCTTAACTGCATCGCCGAGGGAGATATCTTTGGCTGTGAGTTCCTTCTTCGGTTTCTTTGCAGCAGTTTTCTGAGTCATGCCTTTCTCTGCTTTATTCATATGTTTGCGCAGATTCTGGCGTTCTTTTTCCACAGCAGAGAGATCCACATGGTCTTTCTGGAATTTGTGGAACATCTTCATAGTCTGGTCTGCATATTCCTTGGCTTCGCGGAGAACTGCATGAGCTTCCTCATTGGCCTGACGGATGATGCGGTCTCGCTGCTCGTTCAACTTCTCCTGTTTGGATTCCATTTCGGATTTCAGAGAGGCAATTTCCTGTTTATACTGTTCAATCTCGCGGCGTTCATTTTCAATAGTTATACGGCTGCTTTCCAGGGAACTGAGAACATCTTCGAAAGATTCATCCTGTTCACTGATCTGTTCTTTGGCCTTATCGATGATATAGTCCGGAAGTCCAAGCTTGGAAGAAATGGCGAATGCATTACTTTTCCCGGGAACACCGATCAGCAGGCGGTAGGTCGGGCGGAGCGTTTCCACGTCAAATTCGCAGCAGGCATTTTCTACACCTGAGGTGGAGAGTGCATATACCTTCAGCTCACTGTAATGGGTGGTTGCCATAGTGCGGATTCCCTGTTCATGAAGATGGGAAAGGATCGCAATGGCAAGGGCAGCACCCTCTGTCGGATCTGTACCTGCACCAAGCTCATCGAAAAGGACAAGAGAGTGACGGTTGGCTTTTTTCAGGAAAGAAACCACGTTGGTCATATGTGAGGAGAATGTACTTAATGACTGTTCAATACTCTGTTCATCACCGATATCAGCATAAACTTCTTCAAACAGTGCAAGCTCTGAGCGGTCCAGTGTGGGAATATGAAGACCGGACTGGCCCATGAGAGTGAGAAGTCCGACAGTCTTTAAAGATACAGTTTTACCACCGGTGTTCGGACCGGTGATAACAAGCAAGTCGAAATCATCGCCGAGACGGATATCAATGGGAACAGCTTTCTTCTTATCAATGAGAGGGTGGCGTGCCTGTTTCAGACGGATGCGTCCTTCATCATTGAAGATTGGTTCTGTTGCATTCATATCCATGGCAAGGGATGCTCTGGCAAAAATGACGTCAAGCTGTACCATGATATTAAGATCTGCGCGGATAGAGTCGGTCTGTTCTGCAGTTTGCTGGCTCAGGGTGGAAAGGATCACTTCAATCTCTTTTTGTTCTTCCAGTTCCAGCTCGCGGATGTCATTATTTAGTTTTACGATTGCCATAGGTTCGATAAATAAAGTAGAACCTGTGGAGGACTGATCGTGTACCATACCCGGAACCTGTCCTTTGTATTCTGCCTTGACCGGAATGCAGTAGCGTCCGTTTCTCATGGTAATAACGGAATCCTGCAGATAATTGCGGGCACTTCCGTTTACAAGAGAGGAGAGCTGTGTATGGATCCTGTCTCCGGTAATCTTCATGTTTCTTCGAATCTGGCGGAGGTTGCTGCTTGCATCATCACTGATCTCATCTTCTGAGAGGATGCATCTGCGGATCTCTGTTGTAAGAGGAGTCAGTGGTTCCAGTGCTTCGAACATCCCGTCCAGAGAGTCCGGGAGAGAATCACCGCGCTCACTTCTGGAATAAGCTTTAACACGATTGGTGTTCTCAAGAAGGCTGCAGATGGCAAGAAGTTCACCAATCCCCAGAGAACTTCCGATTTCCAGACGTTTCAGAGAACCACGCACATCTTTGACGCTGCCAAAGGAAATATTTCCTTTCTGGAAAAGACGGGTAAGTGCATCTCTGGTCTGAGTCTGCATATGTCGGATTTCATCAATATCTGTGGATGGCTCCAGCTTCCGGCAGATTTCTTTTCCCATGGAAGAGGAAGCCTTGTCTGTCAGCATATTGATGATTTTATAATATTCAAGTGCTTTATATGCTTTCTGATTCATTGTCTGTTTAAATCTCCTGATAGATATCTTTATAATTTGCTGTCCCTGATATTATAGCATTTTTTGTTATGGAAATGTACTCCGGGATTATAGCAATTCTAAAAAAATAATTGTGTTACTGTGAAATAAGCAGTTACAAATACTTTTCCTATTATATATGATTTTGGAATCTATGGAAAGCAAAAAGGATAGAAATACATAAAAATGATAGTTTTTACAAAAAAATAAAAAAAATTCAAAAAAGCTATTGACAGTTTATATAGTTTTTGATATAGTACCAATTGTCGCAACAATAAGTAAAACTTATAACAGAAATGCGATATGCGGAAGTGTCGGAACTGGCAGACGAGCAAGACTAAGGATCTTG
>OICL01000893.1_pt1 | contig 13984 bp, 10 predicted proteins | sample 1581231 | NCBI WGS metagenome assembly OICL01 (sample SAMEA3882542, study PRJEB24775) | human gut metagenome | biome: human-associated habitat; feature: intestine environment; material: feces | place: Netherlands | collected 2009/2010 | reverse complement strand
AACTGACTCTTAATCAGTGGGTCCTGGGTTCGAGTCCCCGATGGTGCACCAAAAAGATACCTCGCAAGAAGTTGCGGGGTATTTTTTATTGCTGTTTTCCGGGGAGGCAATGCGCGGGCGGAGGGGCAAGCGCTGAAAGGTGAGGTTTTGCGGAGCGCTGCCTGATGCAAGAAATTACGGGAATATTTGTTGCCCGCCAAACTTTTACCGAACACTATAAATTGTGGTACAATGCACTAAATTACACAATTAAAACGAGGTGATCACAATTTACTGCAAAATTTGGACAATAATTGTGCATTTTAGCGGCGGACAAAGTGTGTGTAACTCTTGAAATTTTCTTGAATTTGTTGTATCATTTATAAAAATCATCGTAGAAAATATGCGATGGAATAGAATTACTTTTGGAGATATAACGGTTTTGAGTAAAACGACATTTAATTTGTACAAAACAGTCCTTTGTGTATTGGCTTTGGCTGCGGCGCTGTTGCTGGCTGGCTGCGGCGGGGCAAAGTCTACCCGTGCAAAAGCCAATGAAACCGTGCATACCGCGCTGTTTGATTTCACCTGCGGCCAGGCCGAAGTGATCGATTCGTACAACGGAATCGACATCCCCGAGGGAGACAAGCTGGTACAATTTCACATTTCCGTTACCAACACCAGTGATAGTGGTTTCCTCATTTTTAAAGACGATTTCCAGCTCCAATGGGGCGATGGCGACAGCGATTTTGGCGTTGGCTTTGACGCTGTGGACGATGATATGCTGTCCGAGGTTACCGGGGTTAGCCCGGGGTCCACGCTGGAAGGCAACATTCTGGTTGCTGTCCCGCAGGACACCACGACCCTGACGGTTGCCTATCAGGAAACTTACGAAGACGGCAGTGATGCCGACGCTTACTTTGTGGACCTTAGTTTATGAAACAACGCACCAAAGCACTTTTGGCAGGGGTTATCTCCGGCGCAGCCTTTGCAGGGCTGGTCGGCGGGCTGATCCTCTGGCTCCCTTCCTATAAACAGAAAAAAGAGATGGAAGCCATTAAGCCGGTAGAAACGGCTGCACCTATTATGGAGGAGCCCGAGGCCACCCCTGACCCGGCCGCTGAGGAAGCTGCTCAGCGGACTAAATATGCGGACCTTATCGCCCGCAACCCGGATTTTGCGGGTTGGATCGAAATACCGGGTGTGGACATTGACCTGCCGATCCTGCAAACGACAGATAATTACTTTTACTTATACCATGATCTGGATCGCGCCGATGATAAGCGCGGCATGCCCTTTGCAGATTTTGAGTGCGACCTGCAAAACGGACGCCACCTTATCATCTATGGGCATAACATGGGTGTAAATAATACCGACCGCTTCTCCAATCTGCAAAAGTACCGCGATGCTGATTACTACACAGCACACCCTTACCTGCAGTTGGATACCTTATATAAAAGTGAGATTTACAAAATCGTAGCGGTTTATGCCGTAACCTCGCGCGAGAGTGACGGTGATGTGTTCTACTTCAACCAGTATATCAATCTGGATGATGCCACCGAGCAGACATTTTTGGACGAGGTGGCAAAGCGCGCGTTTTATACCACCGGTGACTATGCCTACCCCACCGAGCGTCTGCTGACCTTAAGCACCTGCACCTACCAGATGGAGGATGCGCGTATGGTCATTCTGGCACGCCCCTTGCGGGACGGTGAGACCACTGCGGCGGATGAGGTACACATCAACAGCAATCCGCTTCTCCCTGCCCGCTGGCCTGCCGGCAAATAAGGTCAGAAATTACGCTGAAAAGCCCTAGGGCTTTTGTATTTCCTTTTTCAAAGGAAATAATAACCACTGATTCACCGCCCTCATCCCAAGTGGGGGTGTTGGATATATGTCCGTATCTACTGCGCCAGTAAGCCGGTGCGCTTGGGGCACCTGCCTGCAAAACGCTTTAGATAAATACTTAATGAATAGGAGAAATAACATGCAGAAAACGACTTTTAAAACTCGTCTGCTGGCTCTGCTGACTGCCGTGTTCATGGTTGTTGTGAGCATCCCGTTTGCAGCGTTTGCAGACAATACTGCGATTTTGAATTACTACTGCAGTGGTGATGCAAATCACAGTCAGCACCAGGCAGCTGAAGTAACGATTAGTGCAAGCACTGCTACCAGCGTTACCCTGCAGGAAGTTAAGGACAAACTGCCCGAGGGCTATGTCTTGCTCAACGAAAAGAACAGCTATGACATTAACGGCGGCTACGTTTGGATTGACGTTACTGAAGCTAAGACCAAGACCATCAAGATCAACTACTACTCCGAAGCTGAGAAGAAGCAGATCGCTGAGGTCGATATGACTGTTGCTGCTGATGCAACTTCTGTCAACTCCAGCAAGCTGACTGCTCCTCAGGGCTATGAGCTGGTTGAGAGTGGCGATTTCACCATCCGTGATGGCTACGTTTATGCTGCTGTCCGCAAGGTCAAGGCTCCTGCCACCACTAAGACCATCAAGATCAACTACTACTCCGAAGCTGAGGAGAAGCAGATCGCTGAGGTCGCGATGACTGTTGCTGCTGACGCTACTTACGTCAACACCAGCGCTCTGACCGCTCCCGAGGGTTACGAGCTGGCCGAAGTCGGCGACCTGTCCATCCGTGATGGCTACGTTTACGCCGCTGTCAACAAGATCGGCTCCAAGACCGTCAAGATCAACTACTACTCTGAGGCTGAAGAGAAGCAGATCAAGGAAGAAGAGCTGACTGTTGCTCCCGATGCTACTTGCGTGAACACCAGCAAGCTGACCGCTCCTACTGGCTATGAGCTGGTTGAGGTTGGCGACCTGCCCATCCGTGACGGATACGTTTACGCTGCTGTCCGTAAGGTCTCCACCAAGGAAGTCAAGATCAACTTCTACTGCCCCGAGGAGAAGAAGCAGGTTGCTGAGCCCACTGTCGTTGTGAACGCTGATGCTACTTGCGTCAACTCCAGCGCTTACGCCGCTCTGGTCCCCGCTGGCTACGAGCTGGTCGAAGTCGGCGATATGCCCATCCGTGATGGCTACGTCTACGCCGAGGTCCGCAAGGTTGCCACCAAGACCATCAAGATCAACTACTACTCTGAGGAAGAGGAGAAGCAGATCGCTGAGGTCGAGATGACTGTTCCTGCTGATGCTACCTATGTCAACACCAGTGCTCTGACTGCTCCCGCAGGCTACAAGCTGGTTCTGGCTGGCGACCTGCCCATCCGTGACGGCTACGTTTACGCTGCTGTCCGTAAGGTTCCCACCACCACCATCAAGATCTCCTATGTTGACGAGGCTACCGATAAGGAAGTCGGCGCCGAAGATCTGGTTGTCAACCAGGGTACTACCGTTGTGAACTTCAATGTCTTGAAGAGCGTCCCCGCTGGCTATGAGCTGTGCGAGGTTGGTGACTTCTACGTTGGCAATGGTTCCGCTAAGGTCATGGTCCGCAAGACCAAGTCCAACAACGGTTCTTCTTCCTCCAGCGCTTCCTCTTCCAGCAACACGACCAACACTTCTGCCAGCCAGAAGCAGGTCGTCAAGGCTGCCGCTGCCCCGGCTAACACCACCAAGGTTCTGCCTAAGACCGGTGCTACCAATGCTGCTCCGCTGATCGGCGGCAGCCTGGCAGTTGTTGCCCTGCTGATGGGCTACGGCGTTTACGGCCTCGTTCTGCGCAAGAAAGACTAATTGTGTGGTTTCCCCATAGGGTAGCGGTACCCAATGCTGCCGCTCCTGGTTGGGCGCGTTAGCATCCACCAAGCCCCATGTGATTCAACACAACAACACCCCCGCACGGTGCAAGCCGTGCGGGGGTACTTTTTTGTCATACAGGCATAAAATATGGGCGGTATAGCAGGCGGGCAAACAGCAAATACTGGCTATGACGGGGGGATTGCTATGAAGATCGTCTTTTACGGGACGCGGGAGTATGACCATTATTACTTTGATGTGCTGGCGGCGGACCCGGAATATGGCTGCGAGATCAGGTTTCTGACGGCGAATCTCGATGCGGACACCGCGCCGCTGGCGCAGGGCGGGGACGCTGTGTGCGCGTTTGTCAATGCGGATTGCTCGGCTCCGGTGCTGGAAAAGCTGGCGCAGGTGGGCATCCGCTGCTTGCTGCTGCGGTGCGCGGGGTATAATCATGTGGACCTGCCGGCGGCGCAGCGGTACGGCATCACGGTGCTGCGCGTGCCGGGCTACAGCCCGGAGGCCGTGGCCGAGCACGCTATGGCGCTGGCGCAGGCCGCGAACCGGCGCATCTGCAAGGCGTATATCAAGGTGCGCAACAACAACTTTGCGCTGGACGGTCTGCTGGGGTACAACCTGTACGGCTCGTCGGCGGGCATTGTGGGCACGGGGCGCATCGGCGCGGCCATGGCGCGCATCTGCCACGGGTTTGGCATGACGGTGCTGGCCTACGACCAGTACAGAAACCCCGCGCTGGACGGCATTGTGCGCTATGTGGAGCTGGACGAGCTGCTGCGCACGGCAGACCTTATCAGTCTGCACTGCCCGCTGACAGCCGAGACGCACCATATAATCAACGCTGACACCATCAAAATGATGCGTGACAACGCAATTCTTGTCAACACGAGCCGCGGTGGGCTGATCGACACCAACGCGCTGATCGACGCGCTGCGGGCCCGTAAATTTGCGGGCGTGGGGCTGGATGTCTACGAGGACGAGGACGGGCAGGTGTTCGAGGACTTCTCGGACGACGTTTTGCAGAACGAGGTCGTGCCGATTTTGATGAGTTTCCCGAATGTGGTGGTGACGAGCCATCAGGCATTTTTCACGCGGACGGCATTGCAGAGCATTGCCATCACGACGATGGAGAACGCGCGGGCGTTTGCGAGAGGGGAGAAGCTGGTGAACGAGGTGAAGGGGTAAGGAAGGCAGTAGGGCGAAGCTGCAGGAATCGCTCCGGCGTGGAAGATAAAGCAGCGGTAGGGGCAAGGTGCGGCGGAGGGTCAAGACCCCTCCCTACGAAAGGAGGATTCAATGGCGGCAGCCGTGAGGTGGCGGGCCGGGCATGCCCGGCCCCTACCGGGAGGTGAAAAGGGTAAGGTGTCGGGTAGGGGTCAATGGCGGCAAGGCGGCAAAGCGGAAAGGCGGCCCGTCATACAATAAAACCCTAACAAAAAAGGACGCTGTATCGCTACAGCGTCCTTTTTGTTATACAGCAATTTGAGGATAGCAAAAATTACTTGGACTTTTCTTCGTCCAGGCGGTCCAGCAGGTCCCAGACACCCAGCATGTACTGCACGCCGAGGGCGCGGTCATACTTGCCGTAGCCGGGACGGCAGTTGCCGGGGCCTTCCTCCCACAGCTGGCGGCCATGGTCGGGGCGGATGCAGCCGTCAAAGCCGCAGTCATGGTAGGCGCGCAGGATCTCAATGATGCCGGTCTCGCCGCAGCAGTCGCGGTGGGCAGCCTCGGAGAAGTCACCGTTCTCGAAGTGGTGGATATTGCGCACGTGGGCAAACGGGATGCGGTCACAGTGCTTGCGCACGATGGCGGCCACGTTGTTGTTGGGGTTGGCGTTCATGCTGCCGGAGCAGAGCGTCAGGCAGTTGTACGGGTCATCGACCATCGTCAGGAAGCGGTCAATGCTCTCGGCGTCAACCAGCAGACGGGGCAGGCCGAAGATGTCCCATGGGGGATCGTCCTGATGGATCGCCATCTTGATGTCGCACTCGCGGCAGGTGGGCATGATGGCCTCGAGGAAGTATTTGAGGTTATCCCACAGCTTCTCCTTGGTGACGGGGGCGTAGGCCTTGAACAGCTCGTCCAGCTTGGCCATGCGCTCCGGCTCCCAGCCGGGGAAGGTCATGTTGTACTTCTCGGTGAATTCGAGAATGTAGTTTGCCATGCCCTTGTAGTCGTCCTGGATCAGGTCCTTCTGATAGAACAGGGCGGTGGAGCCGTCGCCGACGGGGTGGAACAGGTCGGTGCGGGTCCAGTCAAAGATGGGCATGAAGTTGTAGCAGATGGTCTTGACGCCGAACTTGGACAGGTTGCGGATGCACTGCTTGTAGTTCTCGATGTACTTGTCGCGCGTCGGCAGGCCGATCTTGATGTCGTCGTGGACGTTGACAGACTCGACGACGGTGGCGTCAAAGCCGGCAGCATGGATCTGGTCTACGACCTCCTTGATCTCGGCCTCCTCCCAGATCTCGCCGGGCATTTTGCTGTGCAGGGCCCAGACGATCTCCTCAACACCGGGAATCTGCTTAATGTCGCTCAGGGTGATGGGGTCATTGCCCTCACCATACCAGCGCCAACCCATTTTCATAGACATGTGGTGCTCCTTTTGTTTGTATAGTCGTTTGCGTAGGGGCGAGGCATGCCTCGCCCGCAAGTTTCCGGTTGCGAACCCGTGAGCGGGTTATACATTTTACGTGGCGGGCCGGACATGTCCGGCCCCTACAGCGTAGCTGCAAAGGCTTCCCCCTTGGGGGAAGCTGTCATCGAAGATGACTGATGAGGGGCAAGTTTGCCTTTATTGCCCGGTAACGGGTTGCTGCGGGAAGCTCGCCCCTCATCCGGCCCTGCGGGGCCACCTTCAGTCTCCGCGCTAAGAGCCGCCTACGGCGGTTGCGCTCCGACACGCGCCTGCGGGCGCAGCCCCTTAGGGGAAGGCTTTAAGCAGCTTAGCCGTTCACGGCCTCGTGCAGGGTCTTGCGGACGGCACCGGCACCGGCGATCTCGGCCTTGAAGTACGCCTTGATCTTGTCGGCCAGGACGGTCTTGGTCAGGTCGCTGCCGAAGATGGACGCATTGGACAGGATGCCGTCCAGCTGGTCGGTGACGGTCTCGGGCTTGCCGAACTCGATGCCGGAGAGCTTGGCCTGCAGCTCGTCCTTCAGCGGGTCAGCACTGACCTCAAAGGCGTTGCCGTTGTCGTCGATGGCCAGCAGGTAACGCAGCCAACCGGCAATGGCCAGAGGAATGGAGACCAGGCTGTTCAGGTCGCGGCCCTCGGCGACGTAGCTCTTGATGGTCTCGCCAAAGCGGATGCCGACCTTCTGGGACGTGTCGGTAGCGATGCGCTGCGGCGTGTCGGGCATGAAGGGATTGGGCAGGCGCTGCTCGATGACCTCGTCGATGAAGGCTTTCGGGTTAAGGATCTTCGGGTCAACGACGACGGGCAGGCCCTCGACGTAGCCCAGGCGCTTGATGAGGGCGACGATGTCCTCGTCCTTCATCTCGGCGCAGATCAGGTCATAGCCCAGCATGCAGCCGTACACGCTCATGGCGGTGTGCAGCGGGTTCAGGCAGGTGGTGACCTTCATGCGCTCGGTCTTGTTGACGGTCTCGCGGTCGGTCATGTAGACACCGGCCTTCTCCAGCGCGGGGCGGCCGTTGGGGAACTTGTCCTCGACGACCAGATACTGCGGGCGCTCGGCGTTGACGAACGCGGCAATGAAGGTGTTCTTGGAGGTGACGATGGGGGTCATGCCCTCGATGCCGTCCTTCTCCAGAGACTCCTCGACGATCTTGTGGGGGCGCGGGGTGATCTTGTCGATCATGGACCAGGGGAAGGTGATCTTGGTTTCATCGGACAGGTAGTCGATGAAGTCCTGACCGACGAAGCCCTTCTCCAGCCATGCCTTGGCAACGGTCATAACGCTGGTCTGCAGCTTCTCGCCGTTGTGGGAGCAGTTGTCCATGCTGACGACGGCCAGAGGATAGGCACCGTTCTGGAAACGCTCCAGCAGCAGGGAGGCGACCATGCTCATGGCGTGGCGGGCGTGGGCGGGGCCCTCGTCGATGTCAGCCTGCACGACGGGCATCAGGCTGCCGTCGGGACGGTACAGAGCGTAGCCCTTCTCGGTGATGGTGAAGGAGATCATCTGCAGGCTGGGATCGGTGAAGATCTGCTTGAAGCGGGCCATCATCTCCGCGTCGGCAGAGTTGGCGCGCAGGCCCTCGGCCACAGAGCCGATGATCTCGCGGCTGGTGGTGCCGTCCGGGTTCAGGGTGACGTTCATCGTCAGGTTGTCATACGGGGTGTAGATCTTGTCGATGATGTCGTAGTCGAAGGTGTCGGCTGCGATGATGCCGCGGTCAGCGGCACCCTCGTTCAGCAGGCGCTGCTGCAGCGCGGCGATGAAGCCGCGGAAGATGTTGCCCGCACCGAAGTGGACCCAGATGGGGTGCTCCTTGGTGGCGGCAGTCATGGCAGCGTGGTCAAAGGCGGGCAGCTTGACGCCCAGCTTTTCCCACTCGGCTTTCTGGTTGACGATGGAAGACGCATTCATCTGCATAATGATTTGCTCCTTTTGTTGCTGTGGGGGTGGGCGGCACACGACCGCCCGCGATGTCTATAGTATACCGCGTGACTTTTTGCAAGAAAATAACGCTGATTGCTTGAAAAATTGCGAAAATTGCGGTAAAATCAAAATAAATAATAAAGAATAAATAATAAATAATAAATATGGTGGAGTTTTTGCCCAAAAGGGCAAAAACAAACATCGTAGGGGCGGATTTCATATCCGCCCGGGATGCTGCCGGAGACTGCACGGGCGCATATAGAATGCGCCCCTACGGGTGCAGAGGAATTTGGTTTCCGACGCAGGAGGAAGCCCCACAATCTTTATTATTTATTATTTCTTATTTTTTATTTGCAAGCCGGAAACTTCCCCAAAGGAGCACCCGCCTATGTCCAACTACAACCCCTACACCAAGCGCCAGACGATGATCGCGCCGGATTATGAGGTCTACCGCTATCGCTCGACCTACATGAACGAGGTCGAGCTGCACCACCACGACTTCTATGAGATTTACCTGCTGCTGCGCGGGCGGGTGGAGTACATCGTCGAGAACCAGCTCTACCGCGTGCGCCCCGGCGACTGGATGCTGTGCAGCCCGCTGGAGCTGCACCAGGCGCGCATTGCCACCGACGCCGACGCCTATGAGCGCATCGTGCTCTGGATCGCGCGGCCCTATCTGGAGGGCTTGTCCACCCCGCGCACAAGTCTGACCCGCTGCTTTGACACGACAGTCCCCGGCCACACGAACCTGCTGCGGCTGCCCGGGGCCACCGGCGCGCCGCTGCGCACAACGGTGGATAAGCTGTGCGCGTTAAAGGCGGACAAGGCGTACGGCAGTGACCTTTTGGCCCAGAGTGCGCTGGTGGAGCTTTTGGTCGGCCTGAACCGTGCCGCAGCCGAGCGCGGCGACGCCCGCCCCACCGGCACGAGTGACCAGGTCGTGGACGCGGTGCTGCACTACATCAACGAGCACTACAGCGAGGCCCTGACGCTGGACCAGCTGTCGGAGAAGTTCTTCATCAGCAAGTATCATCTTTTGCGGAAGTTCGATGCGCAGGTCGGAACGACGGTGCATCGCTATATTTTGCAGAAGCGGCTATTAAACGCCAAGCAGCTTTTAGCCGGCGGCGTCCCGCCGAATGAAGTCTGCCAATACTGCGGTTTTGGCGATTACGCAAACTTTTACCGCGCATTCCGGGCGGAATACAACCAGACGCCGCGGCAGTATATTCAGTCAGCGAGGGGGAAGTGAGAGGTTGCCTATTAGCGGCAGCCCCCCGGGAACTCGCTTTCTTTTGGCAGCAAAAGAAAGCTCGCAAAGAAAACTGCCGCTGTTTCGACGCAGCGGACCCGCGACTTGGGGGCTGCACGCCCCCAAGAACCCCAAAGCGGAAGTCGGAAGGGGCGGGGGCTAAACGAAAGCAGTATTACTTTTCGTTCTTAACGCCCCCGCCCCTTCCTCCACTTTAAATTCGGGTGTTGCGGGGTTGCGAGCGCGGGGCCACAGTTGAGCGCAGCGAAACTGGGGAGCGAGCAATGTTTGCCCCTGCGGGGCAAACAACCGCACGAGCGTGTTTGCGAAGCAAACTGGCGGCGCTCGTTGTGCGCCGCCAAGCGTTGACCCCTCCGCCGCTTTACGCCAAATCCCGTCAATGTTCCGCCCGCAGGGAAAAATTCATCCCCCGCCGTCCACCTCCCGCCGCCGCGATCCTACCCACAAAACAGCCAGCCCCTTCCGAATCCCACTTCGGAAGGGGCTGGCTTACTGACCTTTATACCTTATTATAATAGGGAGACGTTTACTCTACGTCCTGCAGCGCGGCGTAATCCTGTTCGCCGGTGCGGACCTTCACGACCTTTGCTACATTGTAGACAAAGATCTTGCCGTCGCCGATGTGGCCGGTGTACAGGGCCTTCGTGGCCGTGTCGATGATCTTATCCACGGGAATCTTGCTCACGACGACCTCGACCTTGACCTTCGGCAGGAGCGTGGCGTCAACCTCGGCGCCGCGGTACTTCTCGCCGCTGCCCTTCTGCAGGCCGCAGCCCATGACCTGGGTCACGGTCATGCCGGTAACGCCAATGTCGTTCAGCGCCTTCTTCAGGGTCTCAAACTTGGCCAGCTGCACGATGATGGAAACCTTGTGCATGCCGGAATTCAGCTCGGCGGGCAGCGGGGCGTCCTTGACGACCTTGACCGCAGCGGCGATCTTCTCGGGGCTGGCCTTGGTGATGTCGTCCTCGCCCAGATCGGTGTTCTCGTTCACGTCCAGCTCGGCGTAGGTCGGATCATTGATGGCGAAGCCTGCATAGGCGCTGGCCAGGCCGTGCTCGTGGTAATCCAGGCCGTCGATCTCCTCCTTCTCGGAGACGCGCAGGCCGATGGTCTTTTTGATGACCGTGAAGATGATGAACATTGTGGCCAGCACCCAGGCCGCCACGCTGACAATGCCCAGCAGCTGGATGCCCAGCTTGGCAAAGCCGCCGCCGTAGAACAGGCCGCCCTCGGTGGCAAACAGGCCGACGGCGATGGTGCCCCACGCACCGTTCATGCAGTGCACCGAGACAGCGCCGACGGGGTCATCGATCTTGGCAACGTTGTCGAAGAACTCAACCGAGAAGATGCAGAGCACACCGGCGACGATACCGATGATGGCCGCGCCGAACGGGTCAACGACGTCGCAGCCCGCGGTGATGGCGACCAGACCGGCCAGCGCACCGTTGAAGGTCAGGGAGACATCGGGCTTGCCGTAGCGCACCCAGGAGACGATCAGCGCCGCAACGGTAGCCAGCGCGGCGGCCAGGTTGGTGTTGAAGCAGATCAGACCTGCGGAAACCATCGTGTCATCGCCGGTCATGCTGACGGTGGAGCCGCCGTTGAAGCCGAACCAGCAGAACCACAGGATGAAAACGCCCAGAGCCATCGCGGTCAGGTTGTGGCCGGGGATCGCGCGGGCCTTACCGGCCTTGTTGTACTTGCCGATGCGGGGGCCGAGCATCCAGGCGCCCAGGCAGGCCGTGACGCCGCCGACGAAGTGAACTGCGGTGGAGCCCGCAAAATCATGGAAGCCGAGCTGTGCCAGCCAGCCGCCGCCCCAGATCCAGTGGCCGGAGATGGGGTAGACGATCAGGCTGATGGCGGCGGAGTAGCAGCAGTAGGCGCTGAACTTCGTGCGCTCGGCCATCGAGCCGGAGACGATGGTCGCGGCAGTGGCGCAGAACACAGTCTGGAACACCGCGTAGACCCAGACCGGCAGCGTGCCGAAGTCATAGCTGCCGCGGATGAACGGATCAAACCCGCCGATGAGCGCACCGGAACCGGCAAACATGATGCCGAAGCCGACGAGCCAGTAGCACGGCGTACCGATACAAAAATCCATCATATTCTTCATCAGAATATTGCCGGTATTTTTTGCACGGGTCAGGCCAGCCTCGCACAAGGCAAAGCCCGCTTGCATGAAGAACACCAGAAACGCTGCAACCAGTGTCCATGTAACGTCTGCGGAATTGTACATAGAACAGAACCCCTCTCTTACTTTGCAAAACAGAAAGGCGCCGGACAGAATCACACTGTCCGGCGCCTTTGCCGTTCTTTCGTTGCGCTTATGCTATCACAGAGTTGCGGCCTAGTCAAGAGGGCAGGGACATATTTTGTTCATATTTGTAGAAAATGCTGTACAACCAGCCGAAAATACCGCTGAAAAATTGTGCATCCTGTAGGGGCCGGGCATGCCCGGCCCGCAGCTTACCGCAATATCCCTTTTACGGTTCAATTCGTAGGGGAGGGATTCATCCCTCCCGGGCACCCTCCCACCGCCGCAAACGGCCACGGCGGCCAGAGGGCTGGCCGCCCTACACCCCCACATCAAACCCGTGCGTAGGGCGGGGTGCCCTCACCCCGCCGAAACCTGCCGCCCCCTACATGCACCATCTGTACATTTCCCCAAATTTATTCATTTTTTTGTAAAAAAATCTACCCAAAAAATTTTCTTTGTGCTATAATATCATCAAATAGCCCTTTATCGGGGCTGCTACCATTCAAAGGAGGATCATCCATGCCCAACCTAGCTCTTCTTGCCCTTGAAGCCAGTGACGGTACCGTTGTGCTGACCAGCATCACACTGGTTTTCGCGATGCTGGTGGCCCTGTGCCTCATCATCACGCTGGAAGGCAAGATCTTCGACAACATCAACAATAAGAAGAACGGCAAGCCTGCCGCGCCGAAGGCCCCCGCGGCCAAGGCTGCTCCTGCCCCCGCTGCCAAGCCCGCCGCCCCTGCGGCCAAGGCTGACAACGGCTCCATTCCCGGCGAGATCATCGCCGCGATCTCCGCTGCCGTGGCCACGGTCTGCGGCGGCAATGCCGTCATTCGCGGCATCAAGCGCGTTTCCAAGCCTGCCGCCGGTTCCCGCCGCGGTGCCTGGGGCGACGCCGGTGTGCGTGAGCACACGACGCCCTTTATGTAAGGAGGTACGGAAATGGGTGCTATTTTTACCAATATTGCAGAGATTTTTGCAAAGTCCGGCTGGGCACAGATCTTCTTCACCGAGGGCGGCTGGAAGTACGCTGTCATGCTGGCTGTGGCCTGCGTGCTGCTGTATCTGGCCATCGTCAAGCAGTTTGAGCCTCTGCTGCTGCTGCCCATCGGCTTCGGTATGCTGATGACCAACCTGCCCCTCGACGGCATCTTCCACATGGACATCTTCATCAACTCCACCAACCACATCGACTGGGCGCTGCTCGGCTCGTCCGGCGGCATGGTCGACTATATCTACTTAGGCGTCAAGCTCGGCATTTACCCGCCGCTGATCTTCCTCGGCATCGGCACGATGACCGACTTTGAGCCGCTGATCGCCCGCCCGTCCAGCCTGCTGCTGGGTGCTGCCGCCCAGCTGGGCATCTTCTTCACCTTCGTCGGCGCTAAGATCCTGGGCTTTACGAACCAGGAGGCCGGTGCTATCGGCATCATCGGCGGCGCGGACGGCCCCACCGCTATCTACGTCACCACCAAGCTGGCCCCGCACCTGCTGGGCTCCATCGCGGTTGCCGCGTACTGCTACATGGCGCTGGTGCCGGTTATCCAGCCGCCCATCATGAAGGCTCTGACTACTGAAAAAGAGCGTCAGATCGTCATGACTGCCCCCCGCCGTGTCTCCAAGACCGAGAAGATCCTGTTCCCCATCATCGTCACCATCATCGTTGCCCTGACCCTGCCTGACGCCGCCATTCTGGTCGGCTGCCTGATGATGGGCAACCTGATGAAGGAGTCCGGCGTTGTTGAGCGTATCACCAAGACCGCCGGCAATGAGCTGATGAACATCATCACGATCTTCCTCGGCTTCTCCGTCGGCTGCACCACCAACGCCGCCACCTTCCTGAACATCCAGACCGTTGAGATCATCGTTCTGGGCATCGTCGCCTTCGGTGTCGGCACCGCCGGCGGTGTTCTCCTGGGCAAGGTCATGTGCGTTGTCACCCACGGCAAGATCAACCCGCTCATCGGCTCCGCCGGTGTTTCCGCCGTTCCCATGGCCGCCCGTGTTTCCCAGAAGGTCGGCCAGGAGTACAACCCCCGCAACTACCTGCTCATGCACGCCATGGGCCCCAACGTTGCCGGTGTTATCGGCTCCGCTGTTGCCGCTGGTATCCTGATCAATATGTTCGGCTGATACTGACATAAAAAGTAAGCACCCGCATGGTT
>OICL01000892.1_pt1 | contig 13988 bp, 8 predicted proteins | sample 1581231 | NCBI WGS metagenome assembly OICL01 (sample SAMEA3882542, study PRJEB24775) | human gut metagenome | biome: human-associated habitat; feature: intestine environment; material: feces | place: Netherlands | collected 2009/2010 | reverse complement strand
GGAAAAGGCGTGGCGCGCCGCGATGTTCGGCGCGGTCAGGTACGCTGCGCCGCGCGCGGCGTGCAGCGGGAAAGCGACTTCGTTATGCATTCTTGCCGCAGCAGTCCTTATACTTCATGGGCAGGCCGTTCGGGCGCAGCTTGCCGCACGGGCACGGGTCGTTGCGGCCGGGCTTCTTGACGCGGCGGACGGGCTTTTTCTTCTCGCTGTCGTCCCCGCCGGCATTCGTCGCGGCGCTGCGGGCGACGGTCTTGCGCTCGAGCTTCTGCTCGCGGCGCACGCGCACCGTGAACAGGCGGCGCACCGTCTCGCTCTGGATGCCGTTGACCATTTCGTCGAACATGTCAAAGCCGGCGCGCTTGTATTCATCGACGGGCTTGACGTTGCCGTAGGCGCGCAGGCCGATGCCCTGACGCAGGTCATCCATGGCCTCGAGGTGATCCATCCAGTATTCGTCGACCACGCGCAGCATGACCACGCGCTCGAGCTCGCGCATGAGCGGCGTGCCGTCCGGCTGCAGGCCGAAGGCTTCCTCGCGCGCGGCATAGGCCTTCATGGCGCAGTCATACACCGCGTCGGAGAGCGTGTCGGGCGTGAGCTTGTGCAGTTCCTCGGCCGTATAGCTCAGGTCGCACGGGAAGAGCTTTTCGAGCGGGGCGAGGATCTCGTGCAGATCCTTATCGTTTTCGGGGTGGTGCTCCGCCATGCCGGCGGCGATGTCGCCGGTGATGACGGTGCGGATCATGTGCTGGACGTGCTCCTGCAGATCCTCGCCGTCGAGCACCTTGCGGCGCTCTTCATAGATAACGTTGCGCTGCACGTTCATGACATCGTCGTATTCGAGCACGTTCTTACGGGCCTGGAAGTTGCGGCTTTCCACCGTGGTCTGGGCCTGCTCGATGGCGCGGGAGAGCATCTTGTTCTCGATGGGGGTGTCCTCATCGATGTTCATGCGCTCCATCATGCCGGTGACGCGGTCGCCGCCGAACAGGCGCATGAGGTCGTCCTCCAGGGAGATGTAGAACCGGGTCTCGCCGGGGTCGCCCTGGCGGCCGGCACGACCGCGGAGCTGGTTATCGATCCGGCGGGAATCATGGCGCTCGGTGCCGATGATGAACAGGCCACCGGCCTGGCGCACCCGGTCCGCCTCGCCGGAGATCTCCTCCTTGTGCTGGCGGAGCTTGTCGGCGAACATCTGCCGGGCCTCCAGAATTTCACTGTTGTCGGTCTCGGCATAGCCGGTGGCGTCGGCGATGACCTCGTCGGTGTAACCGGCCTTGCGCAGGTCGTTGGTGGCCATGTACTCGGCGTTGCCGCCCAGTATGATATCGGTACCACGGCCGGCCATGTTGGTGGCCACGGTAACGGCCCCGAACTGGCCCGCCTGGGCCACGATCTCGGCCTCCTTCTCGTGGTTCTTGGCGTTGAGCAGATTGTGGCGGATGCCCTCCTTGGTCAGCATCCGGCTCAGCAGCTCGTTCTTCTCGATGGACACGGTGCCCACCAGCACCGGCTGGCCCTTGGCGTGGCACGCCTTTACCTGCTGGATGACGGCGCGGTACTTGCCGTTCTCGGTCTTGTACACGCTGTCCTCGTTGTCGATACGGGCGATGGGGCGGTTGGTGGGGATCTCGATGATGTCCAGCGCGTAAATGGTGGCGAATTCCTCCTCCTCCGTCAGCGCCGTACCGGTCATGCCGGACAGCTTGCGGTAGAGGCGGAAGTAATTTTGGAACGTGATGGTGGCAAGCGTCTTGCTCTCGCGCTGGACGGACAGGTGCTCCTTGGCCTCGATGGCCTGGTGCAGTCCCTCGGAGTACCGGCGGCCGAACATGAGACGGCCGGTGAACTCGTCCACGATGACCACCTCGCCGTCCTTGACCACATAGTCCACGTCGCGCTTCATGATGCCGTGGGCCTTGATGGCCTGGTTGATGTGGTGGGCGATGGTGCTGTTTTCCGGGTCGGACAGGTTGTCCAGATGGAAGAACTCCTCCGCCTTCTTCACGCCCCGGGCAGTGAGGGTGACGCTGCGGGCTTTCTCGTCCACCACATAGTCGGCGTCGATGTCGGTGGCTTCCTCCTCTTTGTCATCGCTCTCCACCACCACAAACTTCTTCAGCCGGGCGGCGAACATCTCGGCCATGTCGTACAGCTGGGTGGACTTCTCGCCCATACCGGAGATGATCAGGGGGGTACGGGCCTCATCGATCAGAATGGAGTCCACCTCGTCCACGATGGCGAAAGCGTGGCCCCGCTGGACCTGCTCGTTGGCGTACAGGGCCATATTGTCACGCAGGTAGTCGAAGCCCATCTCGTTATTGGTACCGTAGGTGATGTCCGCCTGATAGGCCTTCTGGCGTTCCTCCTTTTTCATGTCGTGGATGATCAGACCCACGGTAAGGCCCATGAAGCGGTGGACCTTGCCCATCCACTCGGAGTCACGCTTGGCCAGGTAGTCGTTGACGGTGACGATGTGAACGCCCTCACCGGTCAGCGCGTTCAGATAGGCAGGCAGGGTGGCCACCAGCGTTTTGCCCTCGCCGGTCTTCATCTCGGCGATGCGGCCCTGGTGCAGCACGATGCCGCCCACCAGCTGGACGGGATAGGGGCGCATACCCAGCACGCGGTCCGCGGCCTCCCGCACGGCGGCAAAGGCCTCCGGCAGGATGTCGTCCAGCGTCTCACCGTTGGCCAGACGCTCCTTGAACTCCGGGGTCTTGGCCTGAAGCTCGGCGTCGGTCAGCTGCCTGTACTCGTCCTCCAGGGCGGTGATCTTGTCCACAATGGGGTAGATGCTCTTCAGCTCCCGCTGGCTGTAGGTGCCGAAGACCTTGGTAAACAGTCCCATATATTCTGTATCCTTTCTAAGTAAAAAGATAATCGTACATAATTATACCAGTAGAGTATACCACACTCTTTTGTCTAATGCAAAAAGATTTTCTGTGAACAGTTATCGGTCAGTCGTGCCGCTTTGCGGTTGTGCAGCGCGGAAAAGTGTGGTATACTGACGGTACTATCAAAGAGAAGGAGTTTTCGCCATGAAGCTGCGTTTTTACGGCGCTGACCGGTGCGTTACCGGCAGCTGCCATTGTCTGGAGGTCAACGGCAAGCATATCCTGGTGGACTGCGGCCTGCAGCAGGGCCGGGACGAGATCGACAACACCGCGCTGCCCTTTCACCCCGGCAGCATTGATGTGGTGCTGGTGACCCACGCCCATATCGACCACTCCGGCCGCATCCCCATGCTCATCAAAAACGGCTTTCAGGGTAAGATCATTACCACCCGCCTGACCGCCGATCTGCTGGACATTATGCTCCAGGACTCCGCCCATATCCAGGAGCAGGACGCGGAGTACCAGAACCGCAAGAACAAGCGCGCCGGACGTCCGGAGGTAGAGCCGATCTACACCGTGGCCGATGCCCTGCGGGTGCGGGAGTTTATCCAGACCTGCGAATACGGCCAGGACATTCCCGTGGTGGAGGGCGTCACCGCCCGGTTCATCGATGCTGGCCACCTGCTGGGCAGCGCCAGCATCAAGCTCACCTGCCATGAGGGCGATGAAACGCGCACCGTGGTGTTCTCCGGCGATATCGGCAACGTGGATCAGCCCATCATCCGCGATCCCCAGTTCTTCGACAGCGCGGACTATGTGCTCACCGAGTCTACCTACGGCGACCGCAACCACACCGAGGTGTGGAGCTATACCGGCCAGCTGGCGGAGATCATCGACGAAACGCTGGGCAAGGGCGGCAACGTGGTCATCCCCTCCTTCGCCGTGGGCCGCACCCAGGAGCTGCTGTACTTTATCCGCGAGATTAAGGACAAGAATCTGGTCACGTCCGTCAAGGACTTCCCGGTGTACGTGGACAGCCCGCTGGCCAAGAAGGCCACCACCATCTTCTGCGGCGATCTGCGGGGCTATCTGGATGAGGACGCTCTGGCGTTGGTGCAGGACGGCACCCATATGTTCAGCTTCCCCGGCCTGCACCTGACCGAGACGGTGGACGAGTCCAAGCTGCTGAACGTGGACAAGACCCCCAAGGTCATTATCTCCGCTTCCGGTATGTGCGACGCGGGCCGTATCCGCCACCATCTGAAGTATAACCTCTGGCGCGCCGACAGCGCCGTGGTGTTCGTGGGCTTCCAGTCCCCGGGCACCCTGGGCCGCAACCTGCTGGACGGGGTCGACAGTGTCAAGCTCTTCGGCGAGGATGTGGCTGTCCGGGCCAAGATTGTCAACTTCCCCGGCCTCAGCTCTCACGCTGACCATGACCATCTGGTGGACTGGATCAAGCACTTTGATCCGGCGAAGACTACCCATGTGTTCGTGGTCCACGGCGACCGCGAGGTGGCGCCCGTCTACGCCGAGACGGTAAAGGGGCTGGGCTTTGCAGCCCACGCGCCCCAGTATACCGAGGAGTACGATCTGATCGCTGACAAGCAGCTTGCCCCCGGCTACCTGCCGGAGCGCAAGACCCGGGCCTACGAGGGGGCGCCCAAGGCCACGGCGGCGTACCAGAAGCTGGTCCAGCTGGGCGATATGCTCATCGGCCTCATCCGCCGCAGCAAGGGCCGGGACAACAAGACGCTGGCCGCCTTTGCCGATGCCATCGGCAAGGTCATCAGCAAGTTCGAGTTCTGAGCCGTGCCGGAGAAGAACAAGACCTACCGCGCCCGCATCGAGGGGTATACCTCCGAGGGACTGGGTGTGGCACGTATAGACGGGCAGGCGGTGTTCGTCCACCGGGCGCTGCGGGGCGAGGACTGTGATGTGCTCATCCTGAAGGCGCTGAAAAACGCCGCCTTCGGCAAGGCGGTGCGGGTATACGCGCCCTCGCCCCACCGGGCGGAGCCGGACTGCCCGTACTATGGGCGGTGCGGCGGCTGCGACTTCCGTCACATGGACAGGGAAGAGGAGCTGGAGGCCAAGCGCCAGCGGGTGCAGGACGCCCTGCGCCGCATCGGCGGCAGCGATGTGACAGTGGAGGGTATCCTCTCCGGTGCGCCGCTGCACTACCGCAACAAGAGCCAGTACCCCGTGTCCGCCGATGGGCAGGTGGGGTTCTACAAGGCCCGCAGCCATCAGGTGATCCCGGTGGACTGCTGCCGGATACAGAAGCCCCAGGCCGACGCGGCGGCGGAGGCCCTGCGGCGGTACATCCGGGAATGCGGCGTGCCCTGCTACGATGAAAGGACCCGGCGGGGTCTGGTGCGGCACCTGTATGTCCGAACGAACAGCGCGGGACAGTCATTGGTCTGCGTGCTGGTCAACGGGAGGAAGCTGCCCCGCGAGGACACGCTGGTGTCGCTTGTGCGGCAGGCGCTGCCGAATGCCGTGGGCGTGGTGCTGGGCGTGAACACCCAGCCCACCGGGGCTGTACTGGGCAGTGAATACCGCACCCTGTGGGGCGCGGACGTGCTGGAGGATACCCTGTGCGGCCTGTCCTTCCGGCTGAGCGTGCCGTCCTTTTATCAGGTGAACCATGACATGGCGGAGGTGCTGTACGATACCGCTGTGGACTTCGCGGGACTGACCGGGCACGAGACGGTGCTGGACCTGTACTGCGGCGCGGGCACCATCACCCAGGTGATGGCCCGGCGGGCGGCGAGGGTCATCGGCGCGGAGATCGTGCCGGAGGCCATTGCCGATGCCAAAGAAAACGCAAAACGCAACGGCATCGGAAATGTGGAGTTCCTCTGCGGCGACGCGGCGGACGCGGCGGCGGACTTCGCCGCCCGGGGCCTGCGCCCGGACGTGATATGCGTGGACCCGCCCCGCAAGGGGCTCAGCCCGGAGGTGGTCGCCGCAGCGGCATCGATGGCGCCGCAGCGTATCGTCTACGTCTCCTGTGATCCGGCGACCCTGGCCCGGGATGTGAAGCTGTTTGCACAGGAGGGCTATGCCGCCGTCCGCGCCGCGGCGGTGGATATGTTCCCGGGTACGGCGAATGTGGAGACGGTGGTCCTCTTGTCACGGGAAACAAATCCACTGACGGTTGAGGTCAGAATGGAAGTGGAAACCGGCGAGGTCAAGGAGCATCCGACCTATAAACGCATTCAGGAGTATGTGCAGGAAAAGTACGGCTTCAAAGTCCATACGGCATATATTGCAGAGGTCAAGCGCATGGTCGGGCTGGATATGCACAAAGCACCGAATGCTGTTGAACAGAGAAAACATGAGTATCATCCCTGCCCGCCTGAAAAGGTCGAGGCAATCAAGGATGCGCTGCGGCACTTTGGCCTAATCTCAGAGTGAGTTTACGGCTAAAAACCCAGCATCACGTCAATGGCGTGGTGCTGGGCTTATTTTTTGTCGTGCTTCGGGGCTTTTTTTGAGGATAAAACCGCCTGTGTGCCGTTTGCTTTTCTTTGCCATATTGACACGCTGTCCTCTGTTCGTCGTGGCAACTGTGCGTTTTCGGGATAGAAAATGGACACTTATCTTTGTATAGGGAGAAAGCCAGAGAGGAAAAAGAGGGTGAGCGCAGGCTGTGGGAACGGTGCGTAAACCGCTTGCGGTTTTCCACGGTTTCCATAGCCGCAGCGAGGGAGAAAAGGGAGAGGTGGCTTTCTCGCTCAGGCGGCTTGCCACTGCTCTTTGGCTCTCCCTTTTCTCCCTGAAAATCAGGGATTATTCCGCATCATTGCTCGGCGTAACAGGACGAAAGTCCTCCTGAACGCCCTCATTGAGGTCAAAGCACATGGTTTTTGCATCGGCAACCCAGAACCCGCGCACCCTGTAACGCTTGCCGGGAATCCAGTCCTCGCCGGTGACAGCGCGAAGCGGGTCAAGCAGATTCTTGTTGGAGATCGTAACAACACCTTTCTGTTCGCCTCTCGGCTTGGAGAACTTGAAGCCCTTCGGTTCGTTGCTCTTGCAGGAACGGATCGCAAATACCCTCGCTTTCGCATCCAGCAGACACAAAACGAAGGCAGGATAGCCCAGGTCCTCAAGCACCTTCTTGGTGAAAGTCACGCCATTCTGATTCAGGAACATATCCGGATAGGCGTTGATGTTGGAGTCGATGGTTTCAAAGTTTAAAGCGGAAAAATCGAAGTTCATAGTAAAAATCCTTTCATTTCATAGTGTTTTGCGCCTCATCCACGATTTTCATAAACTCCTGACGTTCCATAAAAGACCAGCGGGAATCCATGATCAGATAGCCCTTGAAAAGACCATCCTTTACGCGGTATGCGACGAAGTGATTGCTCAAACGGCGCAATGTAGCTCGTTTTGCTGTGCTATGCCGCTCTGACAGCAGCTTTTGTACCTTGATCCAATCCTCTTTTTTGATAATCGCTGTGTGGTGATTTTCCTTGAAATACATATTCAAATCTGTATTTTTGACGGATTTATGGGTGCGAAAATCCTTGGTATAGGTTTTCTGCATCAAAGCATCACCGCAGTATTTCTCATTTCGGAGGATGCTGCGGACAGTACCAGCAGACCAGAGATCGTTCCCCATTGGAGATTTGATACCCTGTTCTGTCAGCGCAGCGGCGATTTCTGCCGGGGTGGCGCCCTCCAAGCAGCTTTCATAGATGTACTCAACAATTCTTGCCTCGGTCGGCTCAATGACAAGCCGCCCAAAATGATCACGATAGAAGCCAAGCGTGTTCTGAACGGAGAACTTGTAGATGCCCTCCGCCATGCGCCAGCGGATACCAGCCTTAATTGCCTCGCTCTTTTGCTGGGACTCCATTTCAGCCAGAGCTGCCAGCAATGAGATCAGCAGATTATTCCGCCCATCACCGGTATAGGTGATTCCTTCTGTCTCAAACTCAACGGAAACGGGCGGGTTCAGCGCAGAAAGCGTTCGCAGATTGTCCAGAATATCCACGATATTTCTACCAAAACGGCTGATGCTTTTCGTGAGGATCAGGTCAATCTTCCCGTCAACTGCGTCGGCAATCATTTTCTGAAAGCCAAGACGCTTTTCAACGGTAGTTGCGCTGATGCCCTCGTCTTGATAAATCTCAACCAGTTCCCATTGCGGATTTGCCTCAATCCTCTTGGTAAAATGGTGGATCTGTATATCAAAGCTGCCGACCTGCTGTTCCTCCTGTGTGCTGACGCGGCAGTACGCCGCAACACGGAGTTTGGGCGGCTCCTCTGCAAGTTCCCGCCGTTTCTGCGGCGGGATGATAATAACACCATTTCCACGCTGGTTATAAGAAATCTCGTCCTGCATCTGGCGGCGTTTTTGCTCTCTGCGTTCAGCTCGACTGCTGGTTTGCCGCTCTGCTTCTATCGCTTTGGGGTCAAGCGGTTTTGCCATATTCCGCCTCCTGCATCAGAATCCGTCTGTGTTTTCTGCTTTGCATCGGCACACCACCTCCTTTGACCGATTTCCAATTTCATTACTACCACGCTCCTTTTTGAAAATTATGACAATCCACATACGCGAGGTAAGCGGAACAGTCACCCAAAGAAAAAGGCAGCAGAATTGCTCCTGCTGCCTGAATCTGTATGAACTTGTAAGGAGATCAAAATGTTTCTCCGTCGTAATCACGGCGTCGAGACAGGGGCTTATTTCACACCATAGGTGATGAAAAATCAGGGGGTAGATATTATCGACCTCCACGGCAGAATAAACCCCAATTACCACTCTAAAAACCGCCGCATAAATCAATGCTTGTGAAAGCCGAAAAGTAATTTCCCGATTTGCATACTCATTACACGGAATCGCGCTCTACGGTACAGCGTTCCCGGTGTTCGGAACGGGAAAGGTTTTTGCGGATTGGCGCAATCCCGTCCGGTTCCGCGAAACCGCATAGGGGCTGTTATGAACAGTGCGTCATTGCCGCCTGTCAGAATCGCCCAGAAACGGGATTCACAGCGCCGCGACAATCTCAACAAACTTGCTCATGCTGACTGCTCCTTTTGGCAGGTCGGCATCCTTTTCAAACACCATGAAATACCGATACTGGTTTCCTGCATGACCGCTCCACATTGCGCCGAGGTCGATTTTCTCCCGGCTGTCATCATTTTTCAGGTGTTCGCCCTTGGTTTCCGCAAAGATGATCTTGCCCTTTTCCGTCAAAATCAGAATATCAGGATAGTGATTGATATAGCCGTTGATACAGAAGCCCTGACGGGAAATGTTTCTGTGCCACCAGCGCACATTCGGCAAGGCGGTCAATTCCATAATCAGCTTTTGTTCCAGCTTGTTCATATCGCCGTCCTCTGCCTGGTACAGCGATTTCGCGTAGATGTCCGTATGCGCAGCGGGATGAATTGCGTCTGGCAGACGATAATACGGCAAGCATACAATGCGTTCGGTGGAGAGCCAGTCGGAGAAGTTCTCCCGGCAATGCTGCTCCAACAGGGCTTGCACCTTGTCCTTGATTTTCTTTGCATAGCCAAGCGGCGCTTTCTCCATTGCTGCAAGCTGGTCCTTGCTCATGTTGCCGACAATGCGCTCTATGTAGGCTTTCAGTTCGGCAGCGTCCACGCCATTCAGCTTGTTAAGCTGACGGAGCATAATTTCCTTGCACTGGCGTACCCGGCTTTCCGGGGGCAGACTGTTGAAGTATTCCTTGAAATACTGCTGCTCCGGGCTGGACATTTTGAACACACGGGGCAAGCCGTTTTCCTTGTTCTCAATATCCACCTTAACGATTCCATCATCCGCTGCGGCAAAATCAATGTCGCAGTCCTTGTTTTTCAGCGTGAAGCCCTCGGAAAGCTGCGCTTCATCCAGCAGCACATGAGAACCATCCGTAAACAGCGTATTCGGAATAACTGCAAAGAACTGCGGGATGACAAGGCGCTCAATATCTTCCCGGAATTCCGACTTGACAGCGAATGTAGGCATCTGTTCCCGCACCTCCCACGGCGTTTTTTGCAGATAGGGGTCATTGCCCGACTGCTGGATCGCGGCATTGTAGGCTTGTCCCGCGCTTTCTGCTTCGGATAGCATACTGTCGGCTTTCGGGGTGGTTTCAGGTGATTTCTCCGCTTCTCTGCGCCGCTGGTATTCTTCATTGACTAACGTCCAGTCCACACCGGAAACGTCCTCTTCGGGCGATTCCAAAGGGGTTTCCTTTTTGGAACACCCATTATCAATCGTGATTTGCACTGGGTCAGGGGCTTTCGGCGTAGGCGGCTCGGAAACGCGATAATCCTTATCGCTGAAACCTGCGTCATTCAAGCCCTGAATGATGCCTTTTACGGTTTCGTTGAAATCATTGGAAGATGTCAGCACATAGGACATATTCAGGGATGACTGCCTGTGCTGGGTGGTGTGGGGCAGACGCAGGATACGTCCCAAAATCTGCTCCACCTGAACCTGACTTGTCTTGTTGGCAATAGACGCAAGAATATAGGCAAAGGGGCAGTCCCATCCCTCGCTCAATGCGTTGACCGTGATAATATAGCGAATCGGGCAGTCTGCGGACATGAGTTCGGTGTTTTTTAGCTCGTTCACGTCCGCTGTGCGGATGGCGATTTGCTCTGCGGGTATGTCATAGGCAATCAGCTTTTCGCGGATTTTCTCAAAGGTAGTGGCTTCTTCCTTGCCTTTCGGCTCTGCCTGAAACAGCACAATGGGGCGAATATATTTTTTGCTCACGGCATATTCGGCTGCGGCGAGTTCTTCCAGCTTGTTTCTCAGGTCGATTGCGTCCAGAATGACCTCTGCCTGACTGTCGCGGTTGTAGACGATGACGGGCAGCTTTACCATGTGTTCGGTCTTTAGCTGTACCGCGTCCACATAGGAGATAATATTGCTGTCCTTGCGCGGCGTGGCGGTCAGGTCCAGCACAAAGCACGGATTGAAATTCGCCAGCATTTCCCGGCTCAAATCCGAACGGGCATGGTGGCTCTCGTCCACGATGACAAGCGGGTTAAGCTGGTTGATAATCTGGAACAGGGCGGTTTCGTCCGCGCCCTCAATGGGGCTGTCAGGTTTTCCTAGTACCTTGGGGAACTCCGCGAGGTTGCTGTTTTCCTGAAACGCCTTACGCCCGTCCTTTCTGCTGGTGCGGAACGAATCGTAGGACAGCACCATAATAGAAAGCTGCTCTGTGACCGCCGTGGGATTGAAGTTCTGCCCGTTCAGAAGCTCCTGCTTGGTGTAGACCTCCACGCGCCCGCCAAAATCCACGTCGATTTTCTGACGGTAGGGGTGGGACGTATCTTTCAGGGCTTTCGCCGTCTGCGTCAGAATGGCTTCTGACGGGACAAGCCAGACAACCGCTTTCGTCTTGGTGACGGGGAGTGCGTCAAACACCGGGCGAATGGCGTTGCAGGCGATAAAGGTCTTACCGCCGCCTGTCGGCACCTTGATGCACAGGTTCGGAACCCCGGCTATAACGTTTCGGTATAGCCCTAATCCCGGTGCGCTCTTTTCCCGCCAGAACTGCTCAAACGCTGTCATATAGTTCTGCGTTTCGTTCAACAGTTCCAGATAATGCGTCAAATCCGATATGACCGCTTTCTGATACCCTTTCATTTCCATACATTGTCACCCCCCTTACAGTCTGCTGATGTCCCGTGGGATTTTCTTGAATACAATGCCCATCTGCGCCAGCTTGTCCTCCGTGATTGAGGAGCGGTCGGCGTAAATGATCGTGCCGCTGGTCTTTTCCGTGATGGTGGCAAGGAACGTATAATCCAGCACCGTCACGCGCTGCGGCTCGTAGTAGAAGTAATAGCCAGTGTTGTTGTGCTGACCGAGGTAATACGGGTTGCCGCCGCTGGGCGGGGCGTAGGGCTGCTTGGTTTCCATGAACCAGATGTATTCGCGGATTTTCTCTGGGGCAACGGCTTCGTTCAGGCAATCGCCCACCAGCAGTGGTTCGCCTAGGTCATAGAAGCTGAAATTGCCGCCCGTACCCTCCACGGCGTTCTTGCCTTCGCCATAGCCACGGATCACACGCTTCACGCGCTCGGCGGTGATGCTGTCGGCGTAGTCACCCATTTCAACAAGAATGAACTTTCTATTTCCTCCATCCCTATTGAGGTCTAATACAGCATGAGCAGTCGTTCCCGAACCTCCAAAGGAATCCAAATATATCCCGTCTTTATCATCCTTTCCATCAAACACAAATGAAAGTAAGTACTTTATCAATTCTTTCGGTTTGGGGTTGTTGAAGACCTTTTTGCCAAAAATCGTTTCAATTTCTTTCGTTCCATCTTGGTTATAGGGTCCTGTTAAAATGGATATTGGTTTTCCCAAACGCATAACACCATTCTCGTCTTTTAAGTACTGCTTGAATCGAACGCTCCATTTTCCACTGTTTTCGCTAAATACAACTTCATCATTTTCAATAGCTTGATACAAGCGAGATTTCTCCCATATCCACTGTTTATCGGGGTATATTTCCACTCCATTGTGATAGACCGGGTATACCAAATTAGGGCGATCATCTTTGCTTCGTGTTGCAAGCGGCTGCGTGATGAAGCCACCACGCACCTCAAACTTATCGTCCTTCATTTTGTATTTCTTGATTTCTTCCTCGGACAGCGGTGCAGCAACAGAAAGTAGAGGTTGCTTCGAATAGCAGACAATATACTCGTGAACGTTTCCTACACCACGGGTAAATGCTCCCGGACCGTATTTATTCTTCCAAATAATTTCATGGACAAAGCAGTTAGCGCCAAATATCTCATCTAAAATCAGACGCAAATACTTTATTTCATTATCATCAATGCTGATGAAAATAACACCATCGTCCGCCAGCAGCTTTTGCAACAGCTTCAGCCGCGGGTACATCATGCACAGCCACTTGTCGTGGCGGGTCAAATCCTCGCCCTCTTTGCCGACAACCTCGCCCAGCCATCTTTTGATCTTCGGGTCGTTGACATTATCGTTGTAAACCCAGCCCTCGTTGCCAGTGTTGTAGGGTGGATCAATGTAAATGCACTTGACGCGCCCCTCATACCGGGGCAGCAGCGCTTTCAGGGCTTCCAGATTATCGCCCCGAATGATCATGTTTTCGCTGCCGTTGTCCTCGTTGTGCTGTCCGTTTTCATCAAAGCTATACTTGCGCTCCAACACCCGAAACGGCACGTCCTGATGGTGATTGATCACCTTGCTTTTTCCAATCCATTCAAGTGTTGGCATGGGTATCCTCCTTATTGCTGCCAAGAGCTTCTTCTATGGTTTCAGCGCGAGAAAGAACTGTTTCCGGCTCTTTGTGAAGCACGCCAAGTAAATCAGTTTTCAGTGAACATCCGGCTAAAATGTTTAATTCGTCAAATGGCGCAACTTGCCGACCGTCCAGATAATTTGCAGTCCGAACAGATGCCCTCGCTATGCTTTTGAGGGAATCCTCCATTTGTCTTGTATCAAGGTTTATATCCGCTGAAATTTTCTCCGTATAAGCACTGAGATAAGTTACCGTTCTTTTGTAGGCAGTACTCTTTTTTGCTCCATCAACTCGGTAAGACACAGAAACCTCCACCTGCGGAAATACAGATTGCGCTATATTCCTACCGCATATTGCGACTTTGCCTTGTACGACTTCTTCTGGATAAAGCTCAAATGTTCCTTTAAAAAGATCGTCAAGATAGAGATTATTGGAGTTGCCGTTGTTTTTGATTCCTGTTATTCTGATCTCTATATTTTTTGCGGCGGTTTGCCCTGAATTTTTTATGCGCAAGTATAAAATGGAGTTGAACTCAACAAGACTCATGCTGAGTTGTGGCTGAATACTGTCTTTATACTGCTTTTTGTTTTGATGATTTGCCATAAATGCAGCTATTGCAGTAATTGCCGCAATAAGAGCGGATATTGCCGCCACCAACAGAGAAAACTCCTGTATGTGGTCGCAAATAAACTCAAAGAGTGCCGTGCGTTCCATGTCTAACTCCTTCTTGAACATCCTGTAAAGGACCTGTTGTGTATCGGAAGGACTAAATCTTTGTCCAACGCTGTCATCGTTTGTCGAATCGACGATTTGGGTAGAGTCGTAACCAAGGGATCAGTGCGCCCATTCGCACCCGCGAGGTGGAATAGACCCCATTATTTCGAGTTAG
>OICL01000882.1_pt1 | contig 14102 bp, 10 predicted proteins | sample 1581231 | NCBI WGS metagenome assembly OICL01 (sample SAMEA3882542, study PRJEB24775) | human gut metagenome | biome: human-associated habitat; feature: intestine environment; material: feces | place: Netherlands | collected 2009/2010 | reverse complement strand
AGACAAAGAAACGGTGGTTCAAGATCCGGATGTTCAATATAGTTTGCTGAAATATGCCCTTCGATATGATGAACTCCGACCAATGGAATTTTTCTCGCCCAGGCAACCGCCTTTGCCGCTGCCACACCAACAAGAAGTGCCCCAACAAGACCGGGACCATATGTCACCCCGATCGCATCTATATCATCTAACGTCTTACCGGCTTCTTTCAAAGTCTCTTCTATCACCTGATTAATTTTCTCAATATGCTTTCTTGATGCAATTTCAGGGACAACACCACCATAAAGTTTATGCAGATCAATCTGTGAAGAAATCACATTTGAAAGAACTTCCCTTCCATTCCGTACAACCGCTGCTGCAGTTTCATCACAGGAACTTTCTATTGCAAGAATGAATGTATCTTTCATTTTTTAATCCTCTTCGAAATTCATTTCCATTGTTTTTCCGTCTTTGCCTGGATAAGCTCTTGGGAAAATATCCCGCACCATGTCCATATATTCATCTGGACGGATCAGAGACGGACTGTAATGAGTCAGCCACATTTCCCCTACATCAGCCTGCTTCGCCAGAGTAGCAGCTTCACGGAATGTCATGTGCTTATAGCCTTTTGCCTTCTCCAGCTTGTCATCCTCGCCGTACATCCCTTCGCAGATAAAAAGGTCTGAGCCAGACGCATTTTTCAAAATTGACTCGGTGGGTCTGGTATCTGTAGTGTAAGTAACCTTCAGTCCCTTTCGCGCAGGTCCCAGAACCATATCCGGAGTATATGTCACGCCATCAGCTTCAATGGTCTGACCTTTCTGCAGCGGATTCCAGCATTTAATCGGAATTTCCTGTGCTTTAGCGCGCTCCACATCGAATTTTCCCTTGCGGGAGATCTCCAGTGAATAGCCGTAGCAGGTGATATTGTGCTGCACGCGGAAGGCTGTGATTTTGTAGCCGTTCATCTCGATCACTTCCTCCGGCGCTGTCACCTCGTGAAATACAATCGGGAACGGCAGCTCCGGGCAGATGACACGCAGTGAATTGACGACGCGCTCCAGGCCTTTTGGGCCGATCATGGTCAGCGGTTCTCTCAGGTCAGTGTTTCCCATCGTCAGAAGAAGTCCTGGAAGGCCGCTGATGTGGTCTGCGTGGTAATGGGTGAAGCAGATGGCATCAATCGGCTTAAAGGTCCAGCCTTTTTCCTTGATGGCAACCTGGGTTCCCTCGCCGCAGTCGATCAGAAGGCTGCTTCCGTTGTATCGGGTCATCAGGGCGGTCAGGCGTCTGCCTGGCAGAGGCATCATACCGCCTGTTCCCAGTAAACATACATCTAACACGTTTTTCCTCCATATTCTATCCGGCTCTTTCGAAAACCGGTCAGGTATTTTACGTTGAAAAAGCGTGTCCAAAACGTTTTGTTTCAGACACGCTCTCATCTTAACACAGTTTTTTCAAACACGCAATGACGCGGGTTTTATTTATTTGCTGTCATGACAGCTTCCTTCATCATGCGGACATACGTATAGATGTGCTGCTCCGCATGAGTGCCGTACTTCGCAATCATTTTGACGATAGCGCTTCCGACGATGACACCGTCCGCAATTTTTGCAATGTTGGCCGCCTGATCGGTCGTGTTGATGCCGAAGCCTACGGCTACCGGAATATCGGTTACTTTGCGGATTGCGGCGATCATGGAATCGAGGTCTGTCTTGATCTCGTTTCTGACACCGGTAACGCCCAGAGACGATACGAGGTAGACAAAACCTTCGGCGTCTGCGGCAATTTTCTGGATGCGCTGCTCAGACGTCGGCGCAATCAGGGAAATGACATCTACCTGATGGCTGCGCGCAATATCGTTTAATTCGCCTTTTTCCTCATACGGCATATCCGGGATGATGATGCCGTTGATGCCGACTTCCTCGCATTTTGTAAAGAACGGCTCGTATCCGTAATGGAACACCGGGTTTAAGTAGGTCATAAACACCAGCGGAATGTCTGTTTTTCTGCGCACGGAGGCTACCATATCGAAAATTTTATCGGTGGTGGTTCCGGCTTTTAAGGAACGGAGGTCTGCCTCCTGGATGACAACGCCCTCGGCGATCGGATCGGAAAACGGGATTCCGATCTCGATCAGGTCTGCGCCTGCTTTTTCGAGCTCCAGAATATAATTCTCTGTTTTTTCAATATTCGGATCTCCGGCTGTCAGAAACGGAATGAATGCTTTGCCGTTTGAAAATGCTTCTGTTACTTTACTCATGAAGGTCCCTCCCTCTGTATCTTGCAATGGCTGCTACGTCTTTGTCTCCGCGTCCGGACAGACAGATGATGATGGAGTCTTCCGGATCAAATTCTTTTGCGATCTTCATCGCATGGGCTACTGCATGGGCACTCTCGATCGCACAGATGATACCCTCGGTTCTTGCGAGGTATTCAAAAGCTTCTACTGCCTCATCGTCCGTTACCGGAACGTATTCGGCGCGGCCGATGTCATGCAGATATGCATGCTCCGGTCCAATGCCCGGGTAGTCAAGGCCTGCGGAAATCGAGTAAACCGGTGCGATCTGACCGTATTTATCCTGGCAGAAGTAGGATTTCATACCGTGGAAGACGCCGAGTGTTCCGGTTGCAATGGTTGCTGCAGTCTCTGCGGTGTTGACGCCGCGTCCTGCTGCCTCGCATCCGATCAGGCGGACATTTTTGTCATTGATGAAGTTATAGAACATACCCATCGCATTGCTTCCGCCGCCGACGCATGCCATGACGGCTTTCGGGAGTTTTCCTTCTTTTTCGAGGATCTGCTCTCTTGCCTCTTTGCTGATGACAGCCTGGAAATCGCGGACGATGGTCGGGAACGGATGCGGGCCCATAACGGAACCGAGAACGTAGTGGGTGTCATCGACACGTGATACCCACTCGCGCATCGCCTCATTGACGGCATCTTTTAAGGTCATAGTTCCGGTGGTAACGGCATTTACTTTTGCACCGAGAAGCTCCATCCGGTATACATTGAGGGCCTGACGGTCGGTGTCTTCTTTTCCCATGAAGATCTCACACTCAAGTCCCATCAGCGCTGCTGCCGTTGCGGTTGCCACACCGTGCTGGCCGGCTCCGGTCTCTGCGATGACACGGGTTTTTCCCATTCTTTTTGCGAGGAGGCACTGTCCGAGCACGTTGTTGATTTTGTGGGCTCCGGTGTGGTTCAGATCCTCTCGTTTGAGGTAAATTTTTGCTCCGCCGAGATCCTTTGTCATTTTCTCTGCGTAGTAGAGAAGGGACGGGCGGCCCGCGTAATTTTTCAGCAGGTCATCGAGCTCCTGGCAGAACTCCGGATCGTTTTTATAATAATTGTACTGTTTTTCCAAATTGATAATTTCATTCATCAGAGTTTCCGGTATGTACTGGCCTCCGTGAATACCAAATCTTCCGTCAGACATGTCTTATCCTCCTTATGCATTCTGTGATTTTTTTCGGGTCCTTTACGCCGTCTGTCTCGACACCGCTGCTGATGTCGACGGCGAAGGGATGTGTCTGTAAAATCGCCTGTTCCACATTTTCGGCGTTCAGGCCTCCCGCAAGGAAATACGGGCGGTCCATGTTTCTGATCAGTGACCAGTCGAACAATTCGCCGGTACCGCCTTTTCCGTGGTCGAGAAGGATGTAATCGGCGCTGCTTTTTTTCGCCTTTTCGACGTCCTCCCTGGTTTTGATGGAAAATGCCTTGATCAGTTCCCCGCCGGTGCGGAACCGGAGCGAATGGATATATTCTTCACTCTCATTTCCGTGGAGCTGTGCCAGATCGATAACGCCCTCTTCGAGGTATCCTGCGACAATCGCCGGAAGCTCGTTCACAAAGACGCCGACCGCCTGGATTTCGGGATCCAGATAGCGCCGCAGCGTCACGGCATGTTCTTTTGTAATCTGTCTGCGGCTTTTTGCAAAGACAAAGCCGACATATTCGGGCTTCAGCTCATTCACCGCATCGATGTCTTCCAGCCGTGTGAGCCCGCAGATTTTGATTCTGGTCTGTTCTTCCATAACGTTTGACTCCCCGTGCGCTCTGTTTTGTTTTGCACACTTACGTTACCACTTTAACACATTGAAGAGAGTTTTTCAAGTTCTGCTTTTTTGTTGCTGCTCCGCATCAGCGTTTCGCCGATCAGAACGGCATCGGTTTTATTCTGATACAGTCTTCCGACATCCTCCGGCGTTTTGATGCCGCTCTCGGATACGAAAACAATGTTTTCCGGAACAAGCTCCCGCAGCCGCTCACTGTTGTGGATATCGACCGTGAAATCTTTTAAGTTGCGGTTGTTGACGCCGATGATCCTTGCTCCGGCGCGCATGGCCTGTGCAACCTCCGCCTTATCGTGGGCTTCCACAAGAGCGGAAAGGCCGAGGGAATGCGCTGTTTCCAGATATTCTTTTAAGGTTTCCTCCGGCAGCAGCGCACAGATCAGAAGGACAGCGGTGGCTCCGAGCACCTTTGCCTCGTAGATCATATAGGGATCCACGGTAAAATCTTTCCGCAGAACCGGGATGGATACGGTTTCTGCAATTTTTTTTAAATAACGCTTATCGCCTTTGAAGTATTCCGGCTCGGTCAGGCAGGAAATGGCGGAGGCACCGGCCGCTTCATATTCCTTTGCGATCTCCAGATAGGGGAAATCTTCTGCGATGATGCCCTTCGACGGGGAGGCTTTTTTTACCTCGCAGATAAAGGACATGCCCGGCTTTTTCAGCGCCTGTTCAAACGGGAATCCGGTGTCCGGGTTCATCGCCGTTGCCTTTTCTTTCATTTCTGCAAGAGAACACTTCTCTTTTTCTGCAGCGACACGTTTTCTTGTGGCTTCTGCAATCGTTTCCAGTATCATATGTTTATTCCTTTTCTGCCAATTTGTTGGTGAGTGACACAAACTCTTCGAGTTTTTTCTGTGCTTTTCCGCTGTCGATCAGCTCCTCTGCCAGTTTTACAGCATCCTGCATCGGGATTTCTTTTGCTACATGAAGGGCTGCGGCGGCATTCAGGACAACAGCGTCTCTTGCCGGGCCTTTCTTTCCTGCAAGAATTTCTTTCGTAATTTCAGCATTATCCTGCGGAGTTCCGCCGACCAGCTCTTCTTTGGTGCAGCGGGTCATGCCGAACTCTTCCGGTGTGATGACGTATTCCTCAAACGTTCCGTCCTTGATCTCGCAGATGCTTGTCGGTGCGCTTAAGGAAATTTCATCGAGGCAGTCCTGGCCGTAGACAACCATGCCGCGTTTGACACCAAGATTGGAGAGAACTTCTGCCATCGGGCGGACAAGTGCTTCCTCGTAGACACCCATCACCTGCATCGTGGCTGCTGCCGGGTTGGTCAGCGGTCCGAGGATGTTGAAAATGGTCCGGATGCCGAGCATCTTGCGGACCGGTGCCACGTATTTCATGGACATGTGGTATTTCTGTGCGAACAGGAAACAGATTCCAAGTTTTTCCAGAACTTCTTTGTTTTTCTCCGGCTCCAGGTCGATTTTGACGCCGAGTGCTTCGAGACAGTCGGCTGCGCCGGATTTGCTCGATGCGGCGCGGTTTCCGTGTTTTGCAACTGCGACGCCGCCTGCAGAGATCACAAGGGATGCTGTTGTGGAGATGTTGAAGGAATTGGATTTATCTCCGCCGGTTCCGACGATTTCCAGAACATCCTTGTCATGTTCCATGTGAACACCGTGCTTTCTCATGCCGTTGGCACATGCGGTGATCTCTTCGATTGTCTCGCCTTTCATCGTCATGGCAGTTAAAAATGCGCTGATCTGGATCGGATCGGCTTTTCCTCCCATGATTTCATCCATGGCGCCCTCTGCCATCTCGTAGGTTAAGTTCTCTTTATGTACCAGTTTTACAATCGCTTCCCGAATCATATTCCGTTCCTCTCTTTCTTTGCTGTCCTGTGATCTATCTTGTAATTTTTAAGAAGTTTTCTACCATCTGTCTGCCCTGCGGGGTCAGAATGGATTCCGGATGAAACTGGACTCCGTAGATCTTTTTCTCACGGTCCTCGACTGCCATGACCTCGCCGTCTGCAGTTCTTGCCGTTACCTTTAAGGTTTCCGGCAGTGTCGCTTCATCAGCTGCGAGGGAATGGTATCTTGCAACCGGAACGGTTTCCGGCAGCCCCTGGAATAATTCCGAGGTAAGATCCAGCGTTGTCTCGGACTGTTTGCCGTGCATCAGCTGTTTCGCATAGGTGACGGTCGCGCCGTACGCGGCACAGATTGCCTGATGGCCGAGGCAGACACCGAGGATCGGGATCTCGCCGCCTAATTTTTCTACAATCTCCATGCATCGGCCTGCCTGCTCCGGACGGCCCGGTCCGGGAGATAAAATGATGGATGCCGGTGCCAATGCGCAGATTTCGTCGATCGTCATCTCGTCGTTCCGGATGACCTTCATGTCCGGATTGATCGAACCGGCGAGCTGATACAGGTTATAGGAAAAACTGTCATAATTATCTACCAGCAGTATCATAAGTTACTTCCTCCTTCTGCCTCTGCAAGTGCGACCATCACGGCCTTTGCTTTGTTGATGCATTCCTGATGCTCTTTTTCCGGTACGCTGTCGGCTACAATGCCGGCACCGGAGCGGACGAACACTTTTCCGTTTTTCTTAAACGCAAGCCGGATTGCGATGCAGGTGTCCATATTTCCGGTGAAATCCAGATAGCCGATCGCACCGCCGTAAATGCCGCGCTTGTTGTTTTCCAGCTCGTTGATGATCTGGCAGGCACGGAGCTTTGGTGCACCGGAGAGGGTTCCGGCCGGGAGAACGGAATCGATGGCATCGACTGCGGTCTTGTCTTTCCGAAGCTGTCCTTTTACAGTGGAACCGATGTGCATGACGTGGGAGTAACGTTCGATTGACATGTATTTTTCTACTTCCACGGTTCCGAAATCACAGATCTTTCCGAGATCGTTTCTTCCCAGATCAACCAGCATGTTGTGCTCGGCACGCTCTTTTTCATCGGCGAGGAGTTCTTTTTCCAGCCGCTGGTCTTCTTCATAGCTCTTTCCTCTCTGCCGCGTTCCGGCAAGCGGGAAGGTCCGGACCTCTCCGTCCTCGACTTTTACGAGAGTTTCCGGGGATGCACCGGCGATCTCGACATCATCACTCGAGAAGTAGAACATGTACGGCGACGGGTTCGTCGTGCGGAGGACGCGGTACGTATCGAGGAGGCTTCCCTCAAAATCAGCTTCGAGCCGGTTGGAGAGAACGAGCTGGAAGAGGTCTCCCTCGTGGATATAATGTTTGACCTGCTCGACTTTCTCACAGTACGCTTTCTCATCGAAGAGCGGGCGGAACTCGGATTTCAGGTGGCCTGCTTTCGTCTCGGCCGGTTTTCCGAAGCGGATCAGCTCTTCTATTTTTTCGAGTTCCTGTACGGCTTTTTCGTAATTTTCTTCGAGATTTTCGGTTTCGATATTAAGCATCAGTACGATTTTCTGACGGTAATTATCATAGGCGATGACCTTATCGAACAGCATCAGGTCGACATCTTTGAAATGTTCCTGATCTTCTGCGTCCAGCTTTAAGGCCGGCTCGCTGTACTTGATGTAATCGTAAGAGAAGTATCCGACGAGGCCGCCGGTGAAGGCCGGCAGTGTCGCGATCTTCGGACTTTTATTTTTCTCAATCAGGGTTTTGATGACGGCTCCCGGATGGGCTGTCTTTGCAGTCAGCCGGATCTGTCCGGTCGGAAGCTGTTCTTCGTGGCTTTCCGGAATATCTTCTACTTTTTTCATCTCTGCCGCATCGGCGGTGATTGTCAGGTTTCCGTTGACACAGGTGAGTTCCAGAGACGGATCGTAGCCGAGAAAGGTGTATCTTCCCCACTGTTTTTTATCCTCCACGCTTTCGAGCATGTAGCAGTGGCTGCTGACGCCCTGCAGGACTTTCAGTGTTTCTACTGGTGTACGGATATCCGAATAAATTTCTCTGCTTACCGGGATTTTCCGAAAAGCTCCCGATGCGGCTGCTTTTGAAATTTCTTCTAACGTCATCTGTTTCATCTTGTTATCTCCTCTCCTTGTGTCTGCAAAGGCTGTCATCAACACTGGTCCTCAGAACCAATTTCTGATATACAAAAAACCGCCCCCGGCAAAGAATCACTTTGTTCTTTGCCAAGGGCGGGTATATTTTTATACTCGTGGTGCCACCTTGTTTTGCGATTGCTCACACGCTCTGCAGAATACGATCATATTCCTGGCAACTAACGTATGCCTGCACGTTACAGAATACTCAGACGGTTTCCCGCTTTTCCCTGTACCCTCCGTGGTCCATTTGCTGATCCGCTTTCTGTCCGGCTTCCACCTGCCCGGGCTCTCTGTGAGTGCGCTTCCAACGTTATCTCCACTTCATCGGTTTCGAAGTATTTACTTTTTTCTTATGCGCTGTATTATAGTCCCATTCTTTTTTGCTGTCAAGTAATTTTTTTGTTCTTTTTGTTCAAAGTCCGGTATTTTTATGATATTCCCGTGTCCACGCCGTAAGAGCTTCGTCCAGATCGTGCGGGAGCTCGACCTGCATTGCCTCGGTGATCTGGCGGTCCATCTCCCGTTTCGTCTCGGCATCCACTTTCCGCTCGGTGCACATCTGCTCATAGGCGTCCTGTCCTTTGCTCATGTAGACCGCAAACAGCCAGCTCTTTAACGATGCTTTCGTGTGCAGCTCTTCATTTGCTTTCTGAAAGCACGTAAGTGCTTCATTCATCTGGAACAGACTTGCGTAGGCACAGCCCATGTTGTTGTAAATACTTCCGGTGAACTGGCTTCCCATGTTGGTTTCGTTTTCCTCGGTATCTTTCAGCGTTTCCTGGTAAACCTGGATCGCATTGATATATTTTTCGTGGTCGACAAGGTAGTCTCCCTTGATTTTTTTCCGCACAATCTCCGGCTGCTCCTCGAACCGTTTCAGGCGCTCATTCATCTCACGGAACTGATCGTGGGAAAGATAATTGATCTCCTTGAAGATCGGCAGGATAAACTCACCGATGTTCTTTTTCTCCTCCAGAAGGACGTAGAGACGCTGGTACAGTCTTCTTAAGTGGAGTTCTTCTTTCATCCACACCAGCAGCTGCTCGTTAATGATGGTCTCGTCCAGCAGATAGATGTTGTGGTACAGATAATAGCACAGTTCCTCGATGGAATATATATTTGTGCTGATGTTGGAAATATAATACGGATTTTTCGCCCGTTTGACCTGACATAAAATATAACCGCTCATCGTTTACACCTCCCCCATCGTCTCGTGCCAGATTTTGTGGCTTGCCGGGAACATATCGCCAAAACCTAAATCCTCTGCGGTGATCTGACACGTAACCGGAGAATCATACTCCAGACGCAGACGGATCCGTGTTGTCTTCGGCGGCCGTTTGGGCAGCCCGTCCAGCTTCATGGTATAGCGGTTTCGTTTTCCGCTTTCCATGGAGCTTACAACAAATTCCAGCTCCTCCGTTCCGTCGAGGATCAGCTCACATTCTTTTTCTGCTTCATACCAGTTCACACCGGCTGCAATCAGCGCATAGTATGCCGGAGAACCATTGATCGTCATCTCCATGCCGATGTTGTAGCGCACGAGGTCATTTCCGAGGAAGAGATAGCCCTTTAAGCGGCGCTCCTCCACTTTTTCGCGCGCGGAAAAGCAGGCGCCCTGCGCAAACAGGTTCGTTCCGCCGAAGATTCTTCTCTGGTTTTTCTTTAACTGACGCAGAGAGTTGTCGGCCCAGGCAAGGTCGAACTCCTCGCTCACCAGAAATACGCTGGAATAAATTTCATTCCCCATCGCTTCTCCCATCAGATGGCAGAAATCGCGGTCGCGCTCCATCGGCTCGATCGAAAGTGCGGCTTTTGGCCCCCGTTTTACGGTCACAGTTGCCGGCTTCGTTTTACGGCTGATGGAAAGTTCAGAAAACGATGCTTCCTCATCTTTCAGGAAAAACAGACCGACTTTACGGCTCCAGAGCTCCGGCTTCTGGTTCAGCACATGGCAGTAAAAGCTCTCGTCATGCTCCTGCAGGTAGGCTCTGCCGCGCGGAAGTCCGATTATCTTGTATGCTTCACGCACATTTTCCACAAATGGACGGGTCAGATGGCCCGTGGTGATCATCATCGCCTGGATCTGCTGGTCCGGGCGCTCGATGCCGATCATCTTCAGTGCTTCGCGAAGGAACGTGCCAAGGACTTCTCCCGGCGTGTAATCCCGGTTTTCGATCTGGCAGATGCGGGATCCCATGCAGATCTCGTACAGATTGTCCAGCCAGATGCCGTTTTCCGCGTGAGCAGATTTTTCTGCATCCGGTCCTGTTTTCCACGTTTCCTCATTCCGTTTTTTGGCAATGGCGGTCGGAAATTCCACCGCCTCTTCTCCTTCTTTTACCGGGATGGAGACGGCCGTATGGGTTCCCCTGTCATAGCAGCAGAACTGGGAATATTTCTCTCCAAAATCAAATCCTAAAATCAAATTTTTCTGTTCCATGTCGTATCCTCCTGCTGCTTCTTTTCATCCACAAGTGCAAAACAGTTCCGAACCAGAGCCTCCTGCTGCAGATACTTTTGGAATGCTTCTTCTGCTTTTTTCAAATCTCCTGCCGCGCGCGCTGCTTTCATCTGATTCAGAAGCTGGTACCGCGTCTTTCCTGCTTTTGGTTCGCCGGTCATGGAGACGGTTTTCACCTCTGTTTTTCCCTCACCCTGACGGTTCGTAAAGGTCAGGTAATACTCCATTTTCTCGCCGTAGAACAGCAGAAACTCTTTCACAAAAATGCCCTGATACATATTTCGCATCGGTTCGCTCTTCCATGTTTCTTCGGCGTTTGTCCGGTAATGAATCGTCACCTTTGCCTCCGCTCTCTGGCGTTCCTCGATGAACATGCGGTCGCCGATCTGGAAGCCTTCGGTCAGGTGCTCCGGCAGATCCTTGTAGAAGGCAAAGCGGAGTCCCTGTTTCGTAAACGCCAGAAGCAGGGTATGCGCCTCTTTTTCTTCCTCCTCAGAAAGCTGCGGCTTCGTGGAAAGATGTTTCAGCATCGCAAGATGGCAGATCTCGTCCAGCTCCCAGCCCTGTTTCCAGGCGCGGTCCAAGTAGTCAAACATCTGATCCGAAAGCGGTTTTCCGTCCATAAAATAGCCGATCGCAAGATACGTCAGGTATGCCAGAATGACATGCTCTTTTCCGCTCTGGCGGATGTAGTTCTCCAGCATTTCCTGCTCCCACTTCGGGTGGCTGCGCACAAAGACGGACCAGGTCAGAATGCGCTCCTCCAGCTTGTCGCTCTCCATCTGGAAGCCGCGGATTTTATCCCATAAACTGCACATATCCTCAATAGAACCGGTGAAATAATCTCTCAGATAGCACAATACAATTTCATCGTAGATGCCCTGTTTTACCACGTAGGATGCCAGATAGAGAAGCTCCTCGTCCTCTGTAAACTCTTTTTCCAGAATCATCGCATGCGCCAGACGGAAGAGACACGACACCGGGATCTTTTCGTAGCCGTACCGATCCGTCAGGGCAAAGGCGCGGCTGTAACAGCCGTAGCGTACCAGAAGCTCGATCGTAGAAATACGGTCCACCTTTGCGTAAGCGCTGTCCTCCAGCTCTGCAACAGCTGCCTCGGTCTCGCGCTCATCCGGATGGGCAAGATAGTATTCCAGCAGTTTCTGACGCACTGTTTTCCGGTAAGCACTGGAAAATGCGCTCGTGCGCGCTGCCTGCTGATACCAGGCAAGATTTTCTGCGGTAAGCTGCATCTCCTCTTCCTGCTCCCCGCACAGGTGCAGCAGCAGACCCGGATTTTCAATGGCAAAACCGCCGCAGGCACGGGCAAGCTCTTCATCCGTAAACAACGGCTCTACGCGGCAGGTTTCTGTCACCGCATATCTTCTGCGCTGCTCATCTTCGAGAAGAATCCGCGCTTTTTTGCCGTACAGACGGATATAAGCACCCCGTTCCGTCATCGGATAGGACGTTTCGCCCGCCATCGCCGGATGGCAGACGATCACACGCGTGATTTTCGGATTTTCACACGTTACATGATGGGTAAACAGCACATTTGCGATCGCTTTTGCGCTGTCGGGATCTTCCGGTTTTTTCAGAAAAGTCCGGTACAGTGCGGCGTATTCGCGGTTCATGCGGCCTTTCTGGATCTGTCTTGCCGTGAAAACCTCCATCGCCGGGCGGTAGCTCTGGAATGTATGGCGGTCTTTTTCGCGGTTTTTGATCACGTTGGCGTAGATCAGCGCTTTCTTCTGGCCTGCCAGTGTGTTGCTGTAGGAGAAATACATCCGGATGACCTGCGGAAGGACCTCGTTGAACGACGCATCCATCGTTTCGATATAGTACTCGTACAGGCGCGTGATGCGGATGTTCCGCTCCACGGCTTTTGCATACCACGGGAAATATTCCTTCCGCACCGGGCGGCCCTTCATCACCAGTTTGCAGATGGCTTCGAGCACTTCATCGGATGGAAAACGCTCATAGCCCGCAGTCAGAATCTGATAGACATTCTCATCGAACGTTTTCATCGTCTCTGTAAGATAAGCGGCCCGTTTTAACAGTTCCCCGCTTAAAACGCCTTCTTTCTGCGCAAATTTCAGCACCTGAACGGTGAACGGCGAAATCCGGCGGAGCTGTCCCTCCTGGCGGAGATAGAGCTGTGCCGCATCCAGATACAGAAGCGGGCTCTTGCACCCGCACTCATAGCAAAGTTCCATCGCGTAGAGCTGACGGGTCAGCGACTGCTGCCAGGAATCGTCGGCATCAATGGCAAGCTTTAGCAGAAAATAGCTTGCACTCTCCTGCCGCATCAGTGTTCCAAGGCGTGATACCAGATCGGTATGGCCCACTTCCATTTTCAGCTTCCATGCCAGATACAGGTACGCTCCTTTTTTCTCCGCGGTGTCCAGCAGTTCCTGATGCTCTTTTACGTAAGAAAGCGTTTCTCTTGCTTTTCCGGTTTCCTCATGGCTCTCGTACAGCCATGCTTTTCCCAGCGTCACCCACGCCATGTCTCCGCCGGCTTTTTCGAACTGCTCGATGGCCTCCCAGGTATCCTGATACCAGGTACGGTAGTCGCGTTTATGGACTGCCAGATCGAGATAGCCGCGCGCGATGGCAGTTATCTGACGGTCGCGCTCCGTATTTTTCCTGCTGGTCACATGCTTTTCGCTGTTTGTCACTTCCAGTTCAAAGCGAAGCTCCTGTTTTCCCTGACGCACCGTAATTCTGCCGTAATGGCGGCCGTTTCCGATTTTCTCCTGATGGATAATGTATTCCACACCGTAGACGCTTCCGATGAAATCTTCTGAAGTGACGACTTTCTTTTCCACTTCCAGAAAGTCTCCCTGCGCCTCGATTTCCATGCGGACGTAGCCCCAGGTATTTTTATACAGATACAGTGTTTCCTTGCGCGGCTGGTCCACGGTAAGCACAGTTTTCTCCGGCTGTTCCGCCGAAAGCATCACCGGCTCTTTCTGACCGAGGGCAACCAGAAATTCCTCCAGATGCTGAAATGTCACCGGCTTGTGGGACAGTCCCTGATAAAGTGCCATCTGCTCCGGTGCCTCTTTCTGAAGAAGACGTGCAAACTCTTTTTTTACAAAGAATTTTTTCATGACCGCACAGTTCTTCTCTTTCAACATCAAGCCAATTGTTCCAACTACTTTACTGTCCGATCGGGCAACCCAAAACTCCCCGGTTTTCTTGGTTTGCTCTGCGGCTGTTTTCCATCAATATATCCTAATATGACAAATCCCTGACAGGTATATCCATCCGGGACACCCCATTCGTGCATCAATTTTACTCCTTCTTCCGAGGCAAATGTTTCATATCCTCTTGAAATAATGCAGGAAGCAATTCCGAGTTCGGTTGCCTGTAAAATCATATTTTCCATCATGCAAAAGGCATCTGCCGTCTTAAATAAAAAATTATCCTGGCAAAATACGCATACTACGGTCGGTGCATCATAATATCCATTTTTTATTGTCGGATCATCGATGGTACTTGGCTGCTCCTTTGACACATAATTTCCCGACTCTAGTATTTTTTCCAAATGTTCTTTACTAATTTGTTCCTCTGTGTATTTTGCGGT
>OICL01000879.1_pt1 | contig 14144 bp, 9 predicted proteins | sample 1581231 | NCBI WGS metagenome assembly OICL01 (sample SAMEA3882542, study PRJEB24775) | human gut metagenome | biome: human-associated habitat; feature: intestine environment; material: feces | place: Netherlands | collected 2009/2010 | reverse complement strand
TAGCCGAACAGCACACCGATGCCCACCGAGATGCCAAAGGCCACCACGATGGAGTTGAACGAGGGGCTGACGGTCACATCAATGCTGCTGGAGATCATGGGCAGGATGCGGTTTGCCGCCATGGACACGATATAGCCAAGGACGATGCCCAGCACGCCGCCCAGTGCGGAGGTGGTGGCGGCTTCCACCACAAACTGCGACAGGATCACCCGCTCCTTGGCACCCAGTGCCTTGCGGATGCCGATCTCGCGGGTGCGCTCAGTCACCGACACCAACATGATGTTCATGATGCCAATGCCGCCCACCAGCAGCGAAATGCTGGCAATGCCGGTCAGGATCACAATGACCATGTTGATCATGTTGTTCATTTCCTCCAGCCACTCGCTGGCGCTATAGACATAGTAGCCGTTATCCGAGCCAAGCAGGCGCTGCAGTTCGCTTTCCACCGCAGACTTTGCTTCGTTGGCGCGGCCCTCATCCTCCATGACCGCGGCATAGTTGTTCACCGTGCTCTGGCTGGAAAGGCGCATGGCCGTGGTATAGGGCAGGTAAACGCAGTCGTCATCGCTGCCCTGCTGCATGTCCGGATCGCTGACTTTGGCCGCCAGCACGCCCACGATGCGGAACTTGTTGGCACCGATCTTGAGCGTCTGGCCAAGGCCGTTGCCACCAAAGGCCACACGGTTGAGGTAATCGCCGATGACGCACACATGCTTGTTATCCTTCATATCCATGTACTGCAGGCCGCGTCCCTGCGCGATCTGGTAATTTTTCATGGCGGAATAGTTCTCGTCCACGCCGCTGATGTTGGACCAGCGGTAGCTGGTAGTGCCGATCTTCAGCGTGCCGCTGCCGCTGAAATCGATCTGCGGCGAAATGGACTGGATCAGCTCCGGGTACTCCGTGGGCAGCTTGTACATTTCCTCCACCGAAACGGTGCGGGAGCCGTTGCCCCACACCTGCACCGAAAGGGTGTTGGTACCCAGTGCCGAAAAGCTGTCGCGCATGCTTTTGGTCATGCCGTTGCCCAAGCCCACGATGACGATGACTGCCATAACGCCGATGATGATGCCCAGCATGGTAAGGAAGGTGCGCAGTTTGTTGCTCCACACGTTCTGGATGGCCTGACGGAAGGTCTCAATGATCATGCTTTTTCCTCCTCATCCGGCAGCAGCGTGGGCTGCACCACGGCTTCCGGTGCATGGGCATCGCCATCGTAGACCACCCGCCCGTCCTCCAGACGGATGATGCGGTCTGCCTGCACCGCAATGGAATTATCGTGGGTGATGAGCACCACGGTGTGGCCCTCATCGTGCATCTGCTGCAGCATTCCCAGCACTTCGCGGCCGGTGTGGCTGTCCAGTGCGCCGGTAGGCTCGTCGGCCAGGATCAGCGCCGGCTCATTGACCATGGCGCGGGCAATCGCGACGCGCTGCTTCTGTCCGCCGGAAAGCTCGTTGGGCTGGTGGCGCATCCGCTCGCCCATGCCGACGCGCTCGAGCCATTCCTTGGCGCGGCGGGTGCGCTCCCCTGCCGGGACGCCCGCATACAGCATCGGCAGTTCGACGTTTTTTAACGCACTCTGGCGTCCGATCAGGTTATACGTCTGGAACACGAACCCGATTTTGCGGTTGCGGATGGCCGCCAGGTCGTTGTCGTCGGCGTCGTGGATGTTGACGCCGTCCAGCACGTACTCGCCCGCCGTTGGCTTGTCCAGCACGCCGATAATGTTCATCAGCGTGGACTTACCGGAGCCGGACTCGCCCACGATGGCGACGAACTCGCCGGGGTAGACGGTCAGGTCGATACCGTGCAGAATTTCCAGCTCGTTCGGCTGGCCGATGTAGTAGCTCTTGCGGATGCCCTGCATCTGGATCAGGGGCTGCGCGGGGTGCGCGGCCTCCTCCCCTATCAGGCTCCTGGCAATATTCTGCGCAAACTGTTGTGTTTTTTCCGGCATTATTGACCTCCCGGACCGCCGGGGCCGCCGCCGGGACCGCCCATGACGACGGCGCCCTCAGGCATATTGCTGCCGTCGCCGACGTAAAGGTCGCCGTTCTCCATCATCTGCACATCGCTGTCGGACGCGCCAGACTCAATGCCCTGGGTCAGGTCCGCCGTGGCGCGGATGACGTCGCCCTCGTTCAGGTCGCTGCCGGTGATCTCCACATAGTAGTCGTTGGTGTCGCCCTCGGTGACGGCGACCTGCTCAAAGGTCATATCGACGCCCTCTCCGCCGGTCTTGCGCAGCACGTAGGTGCTGCCGTCGTCGTTGGTGCCCACGGCGTCGCGCGGGACGGTAAAGACGTTGTCCTTGGTGCTGATGACGATCTCGACCTTGGCGGGAATGCCGACCAGCAGACCGCTGTCCTGCCCGTTGACCGTGACGGTAGCGCCGAAGCTGCCACTGTCGTTGGCGACAGGGTCGATACGGGTCAGGGTACCGGTGACGGTGTCGTCCGTGGCGTCGCTGGTGATGTTGCACTGCAGGCCGGTCTTGAGCCTGCCGACGGAGCTGGCCGGGATCGTGACTTCCACCGTCAGGTTGTCCACATCCTGAATCGTGGCCACCGTGCCGCTGCACACCGCGCCCACCGTGGCGTCCAGCGCGGTGATCGTGCCGTCCATCGTGGCAGTCAGGGTGCAGTTCTCCAGTGCGGTCTGCAGTTTGGTCAGGGTGTCGTCCTCGCGCTGGGACTGCTCGAGCTTCGTCTCGGCGTTGTCCACGCTGCGGGACGCGCTTGTCGCGCTGTTCTGATAGGACTGCTGCGCCTGCTCCAGCGCCTCGCGGTACTGCTCAATTTTATTGTAGGTCTGCCTGACGGCGTCAAAGCCCTGCAGGCCCAGCTCCGGGATGCTGCACTGGCCCTTGGCGATATTTTCCCGGTTGGTGTAATCCGCGATCTGGCCCTGCAGACCGTCTGCGCGGGCCGTGTCGCCGTCCTGCTGGGCCTGGGTCAGCTGAATGTTCAGGTTGGCAAGGGTGTTCTCGTACCCGGCGATCTCCTCGGCGTAGCGGGTGTACCAGTCGGTGACGATCTCACGGTTCGTCTTGCCGCTGTTGGCGGCGGACGCCATCGAGGTATAGTAGTCATCCATGCCCAGCGTGTCGTAGTTCTTCTGCGCCTTATCGAGATTTTCCTGCGCCGTAGCCAGGTTTGTCGTCTGATCCTCGACGGCCTGGGTGTAGTTCTTCCGGGCGTCGGTCCGGGTGTCGCTGAGCTGCAGCTGCGCGTTGGCGATCTGCTTTTCCACGTCGGTGGTGTCCAGCGTGGCGATGACGTCGCCCTTCCTGACCGTGTCACCGACAGCGACGTTGACTGCCGTGACCTTGTAGGTCTTGACGGAATCCGACGCCGTGACGCTGGCGCTGCTGCCGGCCTTGACCGTGCCGGTCACGCTGACCGTATCGCTCAGGGTCGTTTTGGTCAGCACGGTGGTGCGCACGAACTGATAGCTATCGGCGGCGGCCTTGTCGGTCTTGCCCAGCGCGTTCACGAGGACGAGGGCCGCGACCAGCAAAATGACCAAAAAGATCGTCAGCTTTTTGTGGCGTTTGACCCAGCCGAGCGGGCCGCGTCGGGTTTGTGTTTTTTCTGCCATACCGGGTTCCCTTCTGTTTTCGGAGATTTTTTGACAAAATTTAGTATATATTGCAAATGTGTTGGATTTTTGAAAGAAGCATGAAAAAAGGCGGCACATTTGGGAAAGATGTGCCGCACGGACTTTTCTATAAGGCTTCCCCCTCGGGGGAAGCTGTCGCCCGCAGGCGACTGATGAGGGCAAAGCTTACGGCCACTTCCCATTCACGGGCAGCAGCCACTAGGCCGCCCCTCATCCGGCCTCGGGCGGGGCCTCGGCCACCTTCCCCCACGGGGGAAGGCAACCTTACCGCTCCTCGCGGAAGTAGGCCAGACCCAGATGAGCCGGGGGCTGGTTCTCCTTCTTCTTGCGCATCGAAACGACGATCAGGACGATGATCGTGACGACGTAGGGCAGCATCTGCACAAGGTCGGTGATGTGGCTGGCCATCGTGATGCCGAGCAGCGACGGCAGGAACTGGTACAGCCAATAGAGCATACCGAACAGGTACGCGCCCCAGATGGCGTTCAGCGGCTTCCAGGTCGTGAAAATGACCAGCGCCACGGCCAGCCAGCCCAGCGCCTCGATCTGGCCGGTGGTCGCCCAGATGCCCTGGTTGTAGTCCAGTACATAGTACAGGCCGCCGATGCCGCAGATGCCCGCGCCGATACAGGTGGACAGGTACTTGTACAGCGTAACGTTGATGCCCGCGGCGTCCGCGGTGGCGGGGTTCTCACCGACGGCGCGCAGATTCAGGCCCGCACGGGTGCGGGTCAGGAACCAGTGCAGCACCACAGCCAGCAGGATGGCCGCATAGACGAGAAAACCGTAGGAGAACACGACCTGCCCGATGTCGCCCAGACCCGACAGCACGGGAATTTTGGCGCTGAACGCCTTGTTGGCGATGGGAGCGGCGGAGTAGCTGGCGCCGTTCAGGATAAACACGCCGAAGAAGTTTGCCACACCCATGCCGAAGGTCGTCAGCGCCAGACCGGTGACGTTCTGGTTGGCGCGCAGGGAGATGGTCAGGAACGCATAGATCAGACCGCCCGCCATCGAGGCCAGAATGGCGCAGGACAGGGCGATCAGGATGCTGACAAAGCCGTTGGGGTTGGCAGCGCTGTTCTCATAGGCCCAAGCGCTGGCAAAGCCCGCGAAGCCGCCCAGGTACATGATGCCCGGCACGCCGAGGTTCAGGTTGCCGGATTTCTCGGTCATGGTCTCGCCCAGCGCACCGTACATGATAATTGTGCCAAACGGGATGGCGCGCATGATCCACGCAATCAGACTGCTGTGCATATCACTTGCCCTCCTTGTGTGCGCCGCGGGGGATGACGCGGTAGTTGATGAAGAACTCACTGCCCAGAATGAAGAACAGGATGATGCCGGTGATGATGTCGGCGGCGTACTCGTTCAGCGAGTACGCAGACGCGATCTCCGACGCACCGCGCTCGAGGAAAACCAGCAGGAACGAGATGAGCGCCATATAGAAGGTGTTGAACTTGGCCAGCCATGCGACAATAATGGCCGTGAAGCCGCGCCCGTTGGCGGACGCCGTGGAGATGGTCTGATCCTTGCCGGCCACGATCAGGAAGCCGCACAGGCCGCAGATCGCGCCGGAGATCAGCATCGTGCGCACCGTAACGCGGCGGACGTTGATGCCCGCATACCGCGCGGTGTTCTCGCTCTCGCCGACAACGCTGATCTCATAGCCCTGCTTGGAGAAGCGCAGATAGGCGTACATGACGAAGGTCAGCACGATGACCACAATGATATTGATGGTGTAGCGCTGGCCCATAATGACGGGGAACCAGCCGGCCTTGGTTGCCTTGTTCAGCGTGCCGAGGCTCGACGCCTGGCCGCGCATGATGTTGGTCATGCAGGCAACAATGGACGTAGCAACGTAGTTCATCATCAGGGTGAACAGCGTCTCGTTCGTGTTCCAGCGGGACTTGAACCACGCGGGGATGAAGCCCCACAGTGCGCCCGCGGCAATGCTGCCCAGCGCCATGGCGGCAAACAGCAGCGGCAGCGGCAGATTGTTGCCCTGATACACCATGATGAGGGCGGCAGTCAGGCCGCCAATCAGGATCTGACCCTCGCCGCCGCAGTTCCAGAAGTGCATCTTGAAGGCCGGGGCCAGCGCGATGCCGACGCAGAGCAGCGTGGATAGGTCGCGCAGCATCCAGCTGAAGCGGGTCATGTTGGCGAAGGTACCGCTCCACATGACGCTATAGACGGACAGCGGGTTCAGGCCGGTGACGAAAAAGATAAACAGCGCATCGACGACCAGCGCCAGCAGAATGGCGATGGCACGCACGGCGATCTTCTGGGGCATCGTCGTGCCCTCGCGCTTGGCAATGCGCAGCAGCGGCTCGCGGGCCGCAGTGGCAGTCTGACTCATGCCTGCTCCTCCTTTACCAGGTTGGTCATTCGCAGACCGACCTCCTCCTTCGTGGTCTTGCGGCCATCGAGAATGCCGTTGACCTTGCCGCCGCACAGCACAACGATGCGGTCGCACAGCTCCAGCAGCACGTCGAGGTCCTCACCGACGTAAATGACCGCCACACCGCGCTTTTTCTGCTCGTTGAGCAGGTGATAGATCGTGTAGGACGTGTTGATGTCCAGACCGCGCACCGCGTAGGCGGTCATCAGGACGATGGGGTCGGCGGCCAGCTCACGGCCCACCAGCACCTTCTGGACGTTGCCGCCCGACAGGCGGGAGACCGGGGTGTTCAGGTCAGGCGTGACGACGCCCAGCTCTTTCTTGATCGTCTCGGCCAGCGCCAGCGGGGCCTTGCGGTCCACGATGGGCGAATGGCCCTTGCCGTAGCTTTTCAGCATCATGTTGTCGGTCATGCCCATCGAGCCGACCAGACCCATGCCCAGACGATCCTCGGGCACAAAGGACAGGTGGATGCCCGCCTCGCGGATGGCCTTGGGGCTTTTGCCGACGAGCTGCACGGGTGCGGCAGCGTCGGGCGCGTAATACTCGATGCTTGCGCCGCTCTCGGCGGGCTGCAAACCGGCAATGGCCTCCAGCAGCTCCTTCTGGCCGTTGCCGGAGATGCCCGCAATGCCGAGGATCTCGCCGCCGTAGACCGGGAAGGACGCATCGTCCAGCACGGTGATGCCCTCGGCGCTGCGGACGGTCAGATGTTCAATGTCCAGCCGCTTGACCGGGTTGACCGGCTCGGGGCGTTCAATGTTCAGCTCGACCTTCTCGCCGACCATCATCTCGGTCAGCTTGGCCTCGTCGGCGTCCTTTGTGGCGATGTCGCCGACATACTCGCCCTTGCGCAGGATGGCGACACGGTCACTGATGGACAGGACCTCGTGCAGCTTGTGGGTGATGATGATGACCGCCTTGCCGTCGGCCTTCATGTTGCGGATGACGCTGAACAGCTTCTCGGTCTCCTGCGGGGTCAGAACTGCCGTAGGCTCGTCGAGGATCAGGATGTCCGCGCCGCGGTACAGCACCTTGACGATCTCCAGCGTCTGCTTCTGGCTGACGCTCATCTCATAGACCTTCTGGTCGAGGTCAAGGGCGAACTCGTACTTTTCGCAGATGGCGCGGGCCTTGTCGTGGACCTTTTTCAGGTCGAACTTCTCGCCGCTGCCCATCGACAGGGCGATATTCTCCGTCGCGGAGAACACGTCCACGAGCTTGAAGTGCTGGTGGATCATGCCGATGCCCAGGTCCAGCGCGTCGCGGGGGGAGCGGATGGTCGCCGCCTTGTCGCCGACATAGATCTTGCCCTCGTCGGGGAAGTAGATACCGGCGATCATGTTCATCAGGGTCGTCTTGCCGCTGCCGTTTTCGCCCAGCAGGGCCAGAATCTCGCCGCGGCGCACGCCCAGGGAAACATCCTTGTTGGCCACGACGGGGCCAAAGGTCTTGGTGACGTGCTCCAAGCGCACAGCATATTCGTTCTGCGCCATTGTGCAGGCTCCTTTCAAGAGTCAAGTTGGTAGGGGCCGGGCATGCCCGGCCCGCGGCCTTGCGCGGCCACCCATAAGCGGGCAACCGCGGTCATGCTGCGGGCGAGGCATGCCTCGCCCCTACAGGGATTCAAAAAATCAAGGCAGGAACATTATTATAATAAACCACCAAAAGGGAAGGCTGCGGTTCCACCGCAGTCTTCCCTTTAGATTCAGTCAGAATCAGGCGACGGGGTCAGCGTCCTCGATGATGCCATCGATGCGCAGGGCAAACGTCGGGGCTGCACGCAGCTCACCCTCGTGGAAGTAACCGTCGGAGATAGCCTCCTTGGTCTCGCCCTGATAGACAGCCACAGGAGAACCGGTGCTGAAATCGTAGTAGGTCAGGTCGATGGGGGCGGTGGTGACCTCCGCGCCGTCGACGGTGAACTTGCTGGTGTCGAAGACATGCAGGCTGCCGTCCTTCAGCGCAGCCTCCACCTCGGCGACCTTCTCGGCGGTGCCGTCGGCAACCTCGGGGCCAAGGTCGGTGATGGCGACAGCGCCATCCTCATAGCCCTTGCACCAATCCTGCGGGATGCTGCCGGCCTGCGCACCCTCGAACAGCTCCTTGTAGTAGACCTTCCAGACGTTGGTGGCGGAGGTCAGGGCAGCGGTGGGGGCGGTGTCGAGCATGTCGATGTTGTAGCCGATGGAGTAGCAGATCTTGCCGGAGTCCTTCAGCTTCTGGGTGGCAGCGGGGGCACCGGTGGAGTCAGCGTGCTGGCCGATGATGACCGCACCGTTGGCGATCAGGGCCTCGGCGGCAGCGCCCTCCTTGTCGATGTCGAACCAGGAGTTCGTATACATGACCTCCATCTGGACATCGGGGTAAACGCTCTGGACGCCCAGGAAGAAGGCGGTGTAGCCGGAGACGACCTCGGCGTAGTTGTAGGCGCCGACATAGCCGATCTTGACCTTGCCGTCAGCGGTGAAGCTGTCGGGCTGGGTCTCGGGGGTCAGGGTGCCGGACTCGACCAGCTCCTTGACCTTCATGCCTGCGACGACACCGGAGACATAGCGGCTCTGGTAGACGGCGGTAAAGGCGTTGTAGAAGTTATCGAGGCCGGAGATGGCGGCGAAGTCGCCGGTCATGGCCACAAAGTTGATGTCAGGGTACTTCTCGGCTTCCTCCTCCATGTAGGTCTGATGGCCGTAGGAGTTGGAGATGATCAGGTTGCAGCCCTGGCCGACAAGGTCCTCGGCTGCGTCGGCGGTGACGCCGCCCTCAGCGATCTTGTACTTCCAGACGATCTGGTCATCGGACATGCCCAGCTCGGCGGCAGCTTCCTTGATGCCGTTGATGTGCGCGGCGCTGTAGCCTTCGGTCTCGTCGCCCAGAATGATAGCACCGACCTTGACGTCGGGGGCCTGGTTGTTGCTGCTGCCCTCTGCAGTAGCGGTGGTACCGGCGGCGCTGCTGGCTGCAGTGTCAGCGGTGGAACCACAGGCGGCCAGGCTGAACACCATAGAGGCGGCCAGCAGAATGCCCATCAGTTTCTTCATGTGTGTTGTTCCTCCCTGTTGTATGTACAGAAAACGGCAAAAATGCGTCGCTTCGTGCCGGAATCTGCCGGGAATTGACGCATTTTGCTGCCTTGCAAGACCCATTGTAGCCGCTTTACGATCCGTTTGCAATAATTTTTAAATTTTTGTGAAAAGTTCAGCAAAACAGGTAAATGTTTTGCCTGTGCAGACAGTACACTGGGCAGGACGCACAACGAAAAAAAGTAAAAGTCATACTTTCTTGTGCAAAAGTATGACTTTACTTTTTGGGGCCGCCCTCCTCACAGGGAGGCTTTTACCTCTTATGAATAAACTTTCTGTCCAGCCCCTGCTTTACGGCGGCGTTGAGCACGACCCAGGTCAGGAACACCTCGATGGGCAGCATCGTCGTGTTCTTTACCAGACCCGAGGTGAAATAGTAAAGGTAGCCCTTGCCGTAGAGCATCGCCTTCCAGACGCTGCCCAGCAGGACGTTGCTGCCGTAGTTGATGATGAGCCGCGTCACAATAATGCGCGGCAGCGTCGGTTTTTGGCGGTACAGCATAACGCCGTAGATCAGTCCCGACAGCATGGCCGTAATGAGGTAGCCGGGGAAATACGGCTCGCCGTAGCCTGCCAGCAGGAAACCCACCGTATCAATGATAGCCCCGGCCATCATGCCGACGACGGGGCCGTAGCACATGCAGCCCAGCGAGACGGCGAGGAAGCTGAAGTAAATTTTCAGGCTCGGCCCCAGCAGGTAGATGGGCAGGCTTTCCAGCACGATGGCCATGGCGCAGACCAGCCCCGAAAAGGCCAGCACCCGCGGGTTGTTCAGCTCACACCGGGCAGCGCGCCAGTAGTCAGCGGAAAAGACGGCCAGCTTTTGTTCGCACATAAAAAATCCTCCTTTGTGCGTTGCCGCACAAGGGAGGAGGCAATTTTTGTCGGATGGGCACAACGCCGCATCCGCCGTTGCACACCATCATGCAGCAGTGGGATGCGAAACCTGCACCGCGGACGTTTCCGTCACTTCGTCCTGCCACAACTCCCCGTTGGTCAGGCACTTCGGGGCCAAGCCCCACGCGCAGGTCTCTACTCTGCGAAAACAATTTTAATTATACATGGATTTTGGGGAAATGCAAGAGAAAACTTTTTGTAAAGGGCAACGGGCAGTACCCCTCAGGCCTCGTAAACTCGGCCAGCTCCCCTGATGGGGCGCCTTTTTGCGCGGGCTGCGCCCGCGAGAAAGCCTCCCCATCAGGGGAGGTGGCCGAGCGTCAGCGATGGCCGGAAGGGTTCAGGACTTTCCCCTTATTGCCCGCTTGCGCCGTAGTTTGCCAGCACGCGGGCGCTGGGATCGTTGACATCGCAGTGAGGCCATGCCTTGTTGGGCATCCAGTAATCGACGATCATCTCGGCCTGACCGGGATAATACTTCTCAAAAATTTCGCGGTACAGCAGGCTTTCTTTGGTAAACGGGCGGGCGTAGGTGTACTTGCCGCACTTCTCGGCAAAGTCGCGGTCCGTGTAGACCGTCTCGGCGTACTCCTTCAGGTCATCCACCATCGAATGGCCGACGGCATCGCTGAAGGCGGCCTTCTCGCGCCAGAGGATGCTCTCGGGCAGCCAGTCGCCCTCAAACGCCTTGCGCAGCAGATACTTGCCCTTGCCGTAGGTGTTCAGCTTTTTGGCCGGGTCGATGCTCATGACGTAACGCACAAAATCCAGATCACCGAACGGCACGCGGGCCTCGAGGCTGTTCACGCTGATGGAGCGGTCCGCGCGCAGCACGTCGTACATATACAGCTCGCGGATGCGCTTCTGGCTCTCGGTCTGGAATGCGGCGGCGGACGGCGCGTAGTCGGTGTACTTGTAGCCGAACAGCTCATCGGAGATCTCGCCGGTCAGCAGCACGCGGATGTCGGTGTGCTCGTGGATGTACTTGCAGACCAGATACATGCCCACCGACGCGCGGATGGTGGTAATATCCCAGGTGCCGAGCATGGCGACGACCTTTTCCAGCGCGTCCAGCACGATGTCGCGGTTGATGATGACTTCGGTGTGATCGGCGTGCAGGTAGTCGGCCACCTGCTTGGCGTATTTCAGGTCAATGGCGTCCTCACTCATGCCGATAGCGAACGTGCGGATCGGCTTGCCCAGCTTCTTGGCCGCAATCGCGCAGACCAGGCTCGAATCAAGACCGCCCGACAGCAGGAAGCCAACCGGCGTGTCGGCGTCAAGGCGCTTGTCTACACCGGCAACCAGCTTTTCGCGAATGTTCGTCAAAATCTCGGGCAGCTCGTCCTGGCTGTAGGCGGGCGTATCGGCAATGTCGCAGTAGCGCACAAACTGACCGTTGCAGTAGTAGCTGCCAATCGGGAACGGATAGATTTTTTTGCACAGGCCGACGAGGTTTTTCGCCTCGGACGCAAAAGCAATGTGCCCCGACTCACTGTAGCCGTAGAACAGCGGGCGGATGCCGATGGGGTCGCGTGCGGCGATCAGCAGCTTTTTGCGGCTGTCGTACAGGATCATGGCGAACTCAGCGTCGAGGTGCCTGAACATGTCAAGGCCGTACTTGTAGTAGAGCGGCAGGATGATCTCGCAGTCGGAGTCGGACTCGAACGTGTAGCCCTCGGCCTCCAGCTCAGCCTTGACGGGGCGGAAGCCGTACAGCTCGCCGTTGCAGGCCACGCAGTCCGCACCGCGGAAGAAGGGCTGCATGCCCTCGGGCGTCAGGCCCATGATGGCCAGACGGCCAAAGCCCAGCAGGCCGAACTCGGTCTCGGCCACGCGCTGGTCGTCCGGGCCGCGGCTGGTGGTACGCAGCAGATATTCGGTGAGAATTTCCTTGGGCAGATCATGCCCGGCATAACCCATGATGCAGCACATTGTTTGTTTCTCCTTTTCGGTTTACGTCTTACACCCTCCGAATGGTAAACAAAAAAAAGACAGCCCATTCGCCCTGCATTAGGACGAATCGCTGTCTTGGATCCGCGGTGCCACCTAAATTACCGCAGCCGAAATAACGGCATACGGTCACTTTTTCCGTACACGTTCACCTTTGAAACGCTGCCGCTGTAACGCACGGCCTGCGGCACACCCTACTTTTTGCATTTCAGGCTGCAACTCGGAGGTGTTCTTTCGCGCCCTGTCTCCGTCCCGGCTTACACCAGACGCCAGGCTCTCTGTGCGGATATGGAGCGGTACTTTTCCTCTTCAACGCTTTTGATGATTAAAGAATAGCACGGTTGAGGGGTGGTGTCAAGATGTTTTTCATGAAAAATTCAATCTTCCACTGTAGGGGCCGGGCATGCCCGGCCCGCGGCCTACTCATAAGCAGGTGTCCCCCACAAAGTTGCGGGCCGCATATATGCGGCCCCTACAAGCGGTCAAAAATCCAACACCTTCGTCAACTTGCACAAGTTATTGCTGTTTTGCAATTTTTGCAAGGTTTTAAAATCATTCTTGCAGTTTTTTGCAGCGCAAAATTCCATACCGCGGAACAGATTTCCATATACAGAATTGTGCCGCGCATGGCCGTTCCGCACTGCGGAATCAGGAATCTGCGATAGCCGCGCCGCTATTTAGGCAACTGCCGCAATGGTCAAACCTGCTCCGGCATGATACACTGAGGATGACAAAATTCGTTTGCTTCGCGGTACCTCTACCCTCTGCCGGAAGCACCCACCCACAAGCTGCAGGCCCCGCCTGCAAGGAGGAAAACCATGGCAAAAAACGCAATCGTTGGTCAGTCCGGCGGCCCCACCTCGGTCATCAACGCAAGTCTGGCCGGCGTGTATGAGAGTTGCAAGCGCCGCGGCGCAGGCAAGGTCTACGGCATGCTGCACGGCGTAGCCGGTCTGCTGGAGCGCCGCACCTGCGTGCTGGACGACAAGCTGAAAACCGCGCTGGACATTGAGCTTTTGAAGCGCACCCCGTCCAGCTACCTGGGTTCCTGCCGCTATAAGCTGCCCGACTGGCACACCGCCGAGGGCGAGAGAGTCTACATCCGGCTGTTCGAGATTTTGAAGGAGCTGGACATTGGCTACTTCTTCTACATCGGCGGCAATGACTCGATGGACACCATCGGCAAGCTGGCCGACTACGGCGCACACATCGGCAGCGACATCCGCTTTATGGGCGTGCCCAAGACCATCGACAATGACCTGATGGTCACCGACCACACCCCCGGCTACGGCAGTGCGGCCAAGTACATCGGCGTCGTGATGAAGGAGATCATCCGCGACGCGACGGTCTACGGCACGAAGTACGTGACCATCGTCGAGATCATGGGCCGCAATGCGGGCTGGCTGACCGCCGCCGCGGCGCTGGCGAAAGCCGAGGACTGCGAGGGCGTGGACATGATCTGCCTGCCCGAGGTTCCGTTCAATGTGGATCACTTCGTCGAGAAGGTCGAGCGGATGCAGAAGGAGAAGCCGTCCATTGTCATCGCCGTGTCCGAGGGTGTCAAGCTCGAGGATGGCCGCTATGTCTGCGAGCTGGCCGACGATGTCCACGCGGTGGATGCGTTCGGCCACAAGGCTCTGACCGGCACGGCGCGCTTCCTGGCAAACACCGTTGCACGCCGTCTGGACACCAAGACCCGCTGCATCGAGCTTTCGACGCTGCAGCGCTGCGCGGGCCATCTGACGAGCCGCACCGACATCACCGAGGCGTATCAGGTCGGCGGCGCCGCTGCCAAAGCCGCGTTTGAGGGCCACACCGGCGAGATGGTCGCACTGGACCGCATCTCCAATGCGCCGTACCAGTGCGGCACGAGCCTGCACCCGATCAGCGAGGTCGCAAACCTCGAGAAGAAGGTCCCGCTGGAGTGGGTCAACGCCGACCACACCGCCATGACCGACGAGTTCCTGGCCTACGCCCTGCCCCTCGTTCAGGCCGAGCTGACCCCCATCTACGTCGAGGGTCTGCCGCACCATATTTATCTGCCCGAGGCTTGATGGGGCGCGGTATTCCTTTCTTATAAGAAAGGAACCGAAAGAATTTTAGAACAATAAAACAAAAGCGCTGCGGTAACGAGAGTCATCTCCCGCTACCGCAGCGTTTTTTAGCCTCCCTTGTCAAAGGGA